>Ga0136632_10000709_pt1 | contig 10275 bp, 11 predicted proteins | sample AntDrymUQ6112106_2_FD_104670 | JGI IMG/M metagenome (GOLD analysis project Ga0136632, IMG submission 104670) | Polar desert sand microbial communities from Dry Valleys, Antarctica - metaG UQ611 (21.06) | ecosystem: Environmental > Terrestrial > Soil > Desert | place: Antarctica: Dry Valley...
GCCGCCGTCACCGGCGGCGCCAGCGGGCTCGGCGCCGCCATGGCTGCCGGGCTTGCGCAGGCCGGGGCGGAGATCGCCGTGCTCGACGTGCGAGAGGATGCAGCCGCCGCCGCCGCGGCGGCGATCGAGCGCGACGGGGGGCGCGCCGTCCCGATGGCCGTCGACGTCACCGACAGGACGGCTGTCGACGCCGTCGCCGACCGCGTCGTTCGGGAGCTCGGGCGGATCGACATCCTCGTGAACAGCGCCGGGACGGCCTTCCGCAGCCCGGCGGAGGACTTCCCGGAGGAGGAGTTCGACCGCATCATCGCGCTCAACCTGAAGGGCACCTACCTGCCCTGCCAGGCCTTCGGACGCAAGCTGCTCGCCGCCGGCAAGGGCAGCATCGTCAACGTCGCCTCGATCGGCGGCTTCATCGCCTACCCGCACGCCTCGGCCTACCTGTCTTCGAAGGGCGGGGTCGTGCAGCTGACGCGCGGGCTCGCGCTCGAGTGGGTAAGCCGCGGCGTCCGGGTCAATGCGATCGCGCCGACGCTCTTCCGCACGCCCCTGACCGAGAAGGTGGGCAAGGTCTCCTCGGTGACGAGTGACTTCATCGTCGCGCGGTTGCCGCGCGAGGGGCGGCTCGGCGAGCCGCACGAGGTCGTGGGCGCGGCCATCTTCCTCGCGAGCGACGCCTCCGCGCTCGTCACGGGGCACACGCTGCCGGTCGACGACGGGTACCTGATCGCGTGAGCGGCGGCGTCGACGCGACGGTCTCCCGCCTGCGCGAGGTCGGCCTCTCGCTCTACGAGGCGCGGATCTACGTCGGGCTGCTCCGAAACGGGGCGCAGAACGGCAACGAGCTCTCGAAGACGTCGGGCGTCCCCTCCTCGAAGGTCTACTCGACCCTCGAGAAGATGATCGGCGAGGGTCTCGTCCATTCGATCAAGCGGGGCACGGCGACGCAGTTCGTCTGTATCTCGCCGGGCGAGCTCGCAGCGCGCCTGCGCAGGCAGTTCAACGACCCGATCGACTACCTGGAGCGGGCGCTGCCGCCGCTCGCGGCCTCGGAGCCGGCGGAGCCCTTCCTGAGCGTCAGCGGCCTGCCGGCGATCCTCGAGACGGCGTGCGCGATCGTCGAGGCGGCGCAGCGGGAACTGCACCTGTCGCTCTGGGCCGACGACGTCGAGACGCTGCGCCGCCCGCTCGCGGCCGCGGTCGAGCGGGGGGTGAGCGTCTTCGGGATGCTCTACGGGCGCGACGAGGAGCCGCCTGCGGGATCGTGGACCCGGCACAGCTACGAGGAGATCGTCGCAAACCGGATCGGCGGGCGGATGCTGACGGCCGTGGCGGACGCGCGCGAGGCCCTGATCGCGCTCGTTCCCCGGAGCGGCGACGCGAGCGGCGTCCGCACGCGCAGCCCCGTGCTGACGCTGATCGTGCAGGAGTACCTGCACCACGACGTGGTGCTCCAGCGCGCCCAGATCAACATCGGCTTCGACGAGTGGGACCGCTGGTGGCAGGCAGACCCGGACCTCCGGACGGTGATCCTGGGGTCGGCGCTCGAGCAGCACTCCGGTGGCTGAGCCCTGCTTGACGCCTGTACTCCCGCAGTAGTAGCGTGACGGGCGCCATGGACGCGGCAACGGCAGTGCAGACGTCCGCGGCGCGACCCTTCCTTTTGGGCGGCGACGCCACCGGCTCCTCGGAATCGCGCGACGTCGTCTACCCGTACGACGGCTCGGTCGCCGCCACCGTCGCGCTCGCCGACGCGGATGCTTCCGAAGAGGCCCTGACGCTCGCCACGGCCGCGCGCGAGGCGGTGGCCGAGCTGGCCCCGTTCGAGCGGGCCTCGATCTTGCTCGCCACCGCCGAGCTCGTGCTCGGCCGCGCCGAGGAGCTCGCCCGCCAGATCACGCTGGAGACGGGCAACGCGATCTGGGAGACCCGGCTCGAGGTGCGCCGGACGACGGAGATCCTCCGGGCGGCGGCCGAGGAGTCACGCCGGATCAGCGGCGAGGTGGTCCCGATCGACGGCTGGCCGAACGGGCGCGGCCGCAGCGCGTTCACGCGCCGCTACCCCGTCGGCCCGGTGCTCGCAATCACGCCGTACAACGCGCCGCTCCTGCTGGTCGCGCACAAGCTCGCCTCCGCCTTCGCCGCCGGCAACCCCTGCGTCGTCCGGCCCGCGACGAAGACGCCGCTCTCGGCGCTCTCGCTCGGCGAGCTGCTCGTCGAGGCGGGCGCTCCGGCGGGCGCGGTCAGCGTCGTTCCCTCGCCGACGTCGGTGGCCCAGGCGCTGGCCCAGGACCCGCGCGTGAAGATGCTCTCCTTCACCGGCAGCGCCGAGGTCGGCTGGAAGCTCAGGAAGCTCGCCCGCACGCCGCGAGTGACGCTCGAGCTCGGCGGCAACGGCGCCGTGATCGTCCACTCGGACGCCGATCTCGACTGGGCCGCCGAGCGGTGCTCGTTCGGAGGCTTCCTCCGCGCCGGCCAGGCGTGCATCTCGGTGCAGCGGCTCTACGTGCACCGCGACGTGGCCGGCGAGTTCACCGAGCGCTACCTCGACCGGATCGGGACGCTGACGACCGGCGACCCCCTCGACGACGACACGGTCGTCGGCTGCCTGGTCGACGACGGCGCCGCCGCGAAGGCGATCGAGCTGATCGAGGAGGCCGTCGCCGCGGGCGGCCGCGTGCTCTGCGGCGGGGGCCGGGACGGTCGCGTCGTCGAGCCGACCCTGCTCGTGGACGTGCCGCACCACGTCCGGGCCTGCTCGGCCGAGGCGTTCGCCCCGATCGTCGTGGTCGAGCCCTATGACGACGTCGACGAGGCAATCCGGCTGGCCGACGACACGCCGTACGGCCTCCAGGCTGGGCTGTTCACGAACGATCTGCGCATCATCGAGCGCGCGTTCCGGCGGATCGAGGTCGGCGCGCTGATCGTCAACGACGCGAACACCTTCCGTGTCGACCACATGCCCTACGGCGGCGAGAAGGAGTCGGGCTTCGGCCGCGAGGGCGTGCACTACGCGATCCGGGAGATGACGCAGGAGCGCATGCTCGTGGTCAACGCGCAGGCCTGACCGGGTCCGCATGGGCAAGATCGCGCTCGAAAGCGTCACCAAGATCTATCCGAACGGCGTCCGTGCCGTGGACGCGATCGAGCTCGAGGTCGGCGACGGGGAGTTCATGGTTCTCGTCGGTCCCTCGGGGTGCGGGAAGTCGACGCTGCTGCGGATGCTCGCGGGCCTCGAGGAGGTGACCTCGGGGACGATCCGGATCGGCGGCGAGGACGTGACGGCGCTCGCGCCCAGGCGGCGCGACGTCGCCATGGTCTTCCAGAACTACGCGCTGTACCCGCACATGACCGTGCGCGAGAACCTCGGCTTCGGTCTGAAGCTGCGCAAGATGCAGAAGGCCGACCGGCTCCGGCGCGTGGAGGAGGCCGCGGGCGTGCTCGGGCTCCGCGACCTGCTCGACCGCAAGCCCGCCGCGCTCTCGGGCGGCCAGCGCCAGCGGGTGGCGATGGGCCGGGCGATGGTGCGCGAGCCGCAGGCCTTCCTGATGGACGAGCCGCTCTCGAACCTCGACGCCAAGCTCCGCGTCTCGATGCGCGCAGAGCTCCTGCGGCTGCACGAGCGCCTGGGCGTGACGACCGTCTACGTCACGCACGACCAGGTCGAGGCAATGACCCTCGGGCAGCGCGTCGCCGTGATGCGAGACGGCGTGCTGCAGCAGTGCGACGCCCCGCAGGTGCTCTTCCACCACCCGGTGAACCTCTTCGTCGCGGCCTTCATCGGTTCGCCCTCGATGAACCTCGTCGAGGCGACTGTCGCCGACGGCGCCATCAGCTTCGCCGGTCACTCGCTGAGCCTGCCCGGCGACGTGTCCGTAAACGGGGCGAGCGGGCGGCTGATTCTCGGCGTCCGCCCGAGCGACTTCGAGCTCGCCGGGCCCTCGACCGACCCCAGCCTGCCGCGCATGCAGGTCGCCGCGGAGATCGTCGAGGACCTAGGGGACGAGCGCTACGTCATCTTCCCGCTCGAGGCGAGACGCGTGACGACTGAGGACACGCGCGCCGCCTCGGACTCCGACGGGGACGAGGCGCTGCTCCTGGCTGACGACCAGCGCGCGCTCTTCCACGCGCGCGTCGACTCACGCCGTGCCGTCGAGGCCGGGGAGACGATCGAGCTCGCGGTCGACCACCGGCGGCTGCACTTCTTCGACCCGCGTACGGGGAGCGCGCTGAGTTCCTAGTCGGCGGCGACGAGGCGTTTCTGCACCCAGGGCACGAGTCCGCCCGCTGCCAGCAGGTCCTGCATGAACGGCGGCACGGCGGGGGTCTCGAACCGCTTCCCGTCGACGTCGATCGTGCCGCTGTCGGTGTCGACCGCCACCGCGGAGCCCGGCTCGGCGGCTGCCGCGGCCTCGCTGTTCAGGAACACGGGTAGCCCCAGGTTGATGCAGTTCCGGTAGAAGATCCGGGCGAAGCTCTCGCCGACGAGGCAGCGGATGCCGGAGGCCCTCATCGCCTGCGGGACGTGCTCGCGCGAGGAGCCGGCGCCGAAGTTGGGCCCGCAGGCGAGCACCGTGTCGCCACCGAGCTCGTCCCGGAGCGCCGGGTCGAGGCCCTCGAACAGGTAGGGCTTCATCTCCTCGACGTCGGTGATGTTCAGGTATGAGCCCGGGTAGAGGACGTCGGTGTCGACGTTCGCCTCCCGGATCACGATCGCCCGACCGGCGAGAATCACGGTGACGCCCGCCCTCCGATTCGCGCGGGGCTGGCGGCGCAGACGGGCGCGCGGGTGACCCGCACGCCCTGAAGCCGGCACCGCAAGCGGCGCCTCACGGGACGCCCTCGAGGACGTCGGCGGGGTCGACGATCTCGCCGGTGACCGCCGCGGCCGCGGCGACCCAGGCGTTCGCGAGGTAGACCTCGGACTCCGGCGAGCCCATGCGGCCGCGGAAATTGCGGTTCGTGGTCGTGATCGCGACCTCGCCGCCCGCGAGGATGCCGTTGCTGCCGCCGAAGCAGGCGCCGCAGGTGGGGGTCGAGACGATCACGCCGGCGGCGACGAACGCGTCCAGCAGCCCCTCGGCGAGCGCAGCCCGATAGACCCGCTGCGTCGCGGGGACGACGATCACCCGCACGCCGTCCGCCACGCGACGGCCGCGGAAGATCTCCGCCGCCTGCCGGAGGTCGGTCATCGTGCCGTTGCCGCAGTTCCCGATGTAGACCTGGTCGATGCGCCGGCCCCGGGCCTCCTCGAGCGGCACGACGTTCGCGGGCGAGTGCGGCAGCGCGACGAGCGGCGGCGTCGAGCCGAGGTCGACGGTGACGCGACCGGCGATCTCCGCGTCGGGGTCGCTCCGCTCCGCCGTCCACGGGCGGTCGGTCCGACCCTTCAGGTACTGCGCCGCGGTCTCGTCCGCGGGGAAGAGGCCCGTCTCCGACCCGGCTTCGACGGCCATGTTCGCCACGGCCAGCCGCTCGTCGATCGACAGCGCCTCGGCGCCCGGACCGACGAACTCGAGCGTGTGGTTCGTGCCGCCCGCGACGCCGAGCTGCGAGAGGACCGCGAGGATGATGTCCTTGCCCGAGACGTAGGGGCGCTTCACGCCGACGATCTCGACCTGGATCGTTGCCGGCACGGCCTGCCAGAACTCACCCGTCGCGAGGCAGGCCGCGATGTCGGTCGAGCCGAGGCCGGTGCCGAAAGCGCCGAGGGCGCCCAGCGTGCAGGTGTGCGAGTCGCCGCCGGCGATCACCGACCCCGGCACGACCCAGCCGTCCTCCACGAGCACCGTGTGCTCGATCCCGCCGCGGCCCTGGTCGTAGAAGACGACGCCCTGCTCGGCAGACCACTCGCGCAGCAACTGCTGCAGCCGCGCGGAACGGGCGTCCTTCGCCGGCACGAAGTGGTCCGGGATCACGACCACGCGCTCGGGATCGAAGACGCGCTTCGCGCCCATCCGCTCCATCGTGCGGAACGCAATCGGCCCCGAGATGTCGTTCGCCATCACGAGGTCGCAGCGGACGACGACGACGTTCCCCGGGTGCACCTCGTCCGGCGTGTCCGTGTGCGCGCGGAGGATCTTCTCGGTGAGCGTCAGGCCCACAGCGCGACGATACTACCGCCGTAGTAAGGCATTAGGATCGGCCCGGATGCTGAGGACGACGGTCGTTGGCAGCTACCCGCAGCCGGAGTGGCTGATCGACCGCGCCGGACTCGGCGCCCGGCTTCCGCCGCGGGTGCGCGCGCGGGAGCTCTGGCGCGTCGAGCCGGAGCTCCTCGAGGGGGCCCAGGACGACGCGACCCTGCTCGCGATCCGGGACATGGAGCGCGCCGGGCTGGACGAGATCACCGACGGCGAGATGCGCCGCGAGAGCTACTCGAACTGGTTCGCGACCTCCCTCGAGGGGATCGACCTCGACGTCCCGGGCGTCGCCCTCGACCGCACGGGGCACGAGAACCCCGTGCCGAGGATCGTCGGCCCGGTCCGGCGGCCCCGGCCGGTCGAGGTCCGCGACGTCGAGTTCCTGCGGGCCAACAGCGACCGCAGCATCAAGATCACACTCCCCGGGCCGTTCACGATGAGCCAGCAGGCCCAGGACGACCACTACGGCAGCCGCCGAGCGCTCGCCCTCGACCTCGCACGGGCGGTCAACGACGAGATCCGCGACCTCTTCGCGGCCGGCGCCGACGTCGTCCAGATCGACGAGCCGTACCTCCAGGCCCGGCCGGAGGCAGCGGCGGAGTACGCGCTCGAGGCGATCGACGCCGCGCTCGCGGGCGTCGGCGGCCGCACCGCGCTCCACACCTGCTTTGGCTACGCGCACATCGTGCACGACAAGCCCGACGGCTACCCCTTCCTCGCCGAGCTGAACGCGTGCGCCGTCGACGAGATCTCGATCGAGGCCGCCCAGCCGGGACTCGACCTCTCGGTGCTCCGCTCGCTTCCGGACAAGACGGTGCTGCTTGGCGTCATCGACCTCTCGACGCACGAGGCCGAGGCTCCCGAGGCGCTCGCGGCGCGCGTGCGGGAGGCCCTGCGGTTCATCGAACCCGACCGGCTAGCGCTCGCGCCGGACTGCGGGCTGAAGTACCTCCCGCGGAAGGTGGCGTTCGCGAAGCTCGAAGCGCTCGTCGAGGGCGCGCGACTCGCGCGGCGAGAGGTGGGGATCGGCCCGGCGGGCTGATCGTTAAACGAGAGGGTCCTCGGACCGGGCCCCGACGCCGCGGAGGCGCTCCTGTCCTCAGTGCACGGCAGCTCCGCGACGTCCGAGCGGATCAGCTGCGAGTCACGCCTGGCCGCGTTGCCGGGCCAGCTGGCTACCAGAGCGTCAGCTCCGGGTCGAAGCGGCGCATCCGCTCGTCGCGCGTCACGACAGAGGCCGGCGCTCGGCGAGCCGTCGCATAGATGATCCGGTCGGCCGGATCACCGCCGAAGCCGCGCGGCAGGAGCGCTGCGTCGACCGCGGCCCCGGTCGTCAGCGGCAGCGGCTCCACCCGCTCCTGGGCCAGGGCGTGGTCGATCCAGACGCGCACGTCGCGATCGAGCGCGATCCGTCGACGCTCGACCAGCGTTGCCACCTCCCAGGCGCTGATCGTGCAGACACCGATGCGGTCCGCTCTCTCGATCGCGCGGGCCGCCGGCCTCGAGAGCTTCTCGGGCGCCGACTGCCACCACAGCCAGACGTGGGTGTCGAGGACGATCACACCGGGTCGGCGTCCCAGTGCTCACCGGTCGGGGAGACGATGCCCTCATCGCCTACGAGGAACGTCACGCTGCCGCCGAGGTCCGGAGCCGGCTCCAGCGGGACGACTCGGGCCACCGGCCGGCCCCGTTTGGTCACGACCAGCGCCCGTCCTTCCTTCGCCACCTGGTCGAGCAGGGCGAGGCAACGAGCCTTGAATTCGGTTGCCGAGATCGAGTTGTGTGCCATATGACCAGTCTAACTGGTCACGAGTGGCGACGCCCCCGCGTGGCGCCGCAGCGGGTGCGGGCGAGGGCGCGCACGACGAGGGAGACGTCCCCGGCCGCAGGAGTCGGGCCGGGGCTGCGGGCGGTGCATGCTTGCCCTATCGGCCGCGCCCGCTCCCTTCTCGAGGCGAGGTCGCGCCCAGCACGTCGTTCAGCCGCGCGAGCAGGCCGACCAGCCGCTCCTGGTCCTCCGCGCTGAGCGCGCCGAGGCCTCGCTCGACCGACCGCCGCAGCCGCCGCCTGCGCTCGGCCACGAGGCGCTTTGCCGGCTGCGTTGCCGTTACGACCACCCCGCGGCGGTCCAAGGGGTCGGCTTCGCGGGTCGCGAGGCCGAGGCGCTCGAGCGCGTCGACGGTGCGGCTCGCGGTCGCGTTCGTCGTCGCCATCGACTCGGCCAGGAGCCCGAGCCGCAGGGGTGGCCCCGGCGCGAGGATCGCGAGCGCGAGCCGCTGCGTCGCCGTCAGGGCGGGTTGCTCGGCGTCGCTGCTCTCCGCACGCTGGCGGAGCAGGAGCAGGAAGAGCCGCTCGATCTGCTCGGCGAGGGGCTCGGCGCGCGTACGGCTCAATCGACCGCCTCGGCCACGCGCGCGAGGCGCCGCACACCCCGACCGCGCATTGCGAGGACGACGATCGCGGCGGCCACGAAGCCGCTGATCGCACTGAGCCAGAACATCGTCACGAAGGCCGACTCGGCGGGCACGTGCGTCCGGGGGATCCGATCCGCGGTCAGGAGCGCCGCGCCGACCTGGCCGCCGATCACGCCGCCGACCGTGCGCATGACCGTGTTCATCCCGGTCGCGACGCCGGTCTCGACCGGCCGCACTGCGTCGACGATCAGCTTCGCCATCGCCGCGAACGTGAACGGGAAGCCGCCGCCGAAGATCAGGATCGCGACCACGACCTGCCAGGGACGGTCGTGCCAGAGCGCCAGCATCGTCAGTCCGAGCGAGCTCAGGGTCATGCCGAGCGCGAGCGGATACTGGGAGCCGTAACGGCGGGCCATCAGCCCTGCGGCGGGACCGGACAGCAGCCCGATCACCGCGCCGGGGACGAGGAAGAGGCCGGCCTGCGTCGTGCTGGCGCCGAACCCGTAGTCCGCCAGGCGTGCGATCCCGTCCGGCAGCCCGCGCGGGACCTCGACGAAGTTGGGGATCAGGACCCAGGAGCCGAAGATCCCGAAGCCGGCGATCAGGGCGGTCACGTTGGCGACGAGGACCGGCCGGATTGCGAGCATCCGCATCTCCACCATCGGCTCCGGCACGTGGAGCTCGACCCAGACCCAGACGGCCAGGAAGAGGGTTGAGCCGAGGAAGAGAAGCTCGATCCGCTGCGAGCTCCAGCCCCAGCTCTCGCCCTCGGTCAGCGCGAGCAGCAAGCAGACGAGGCCGGCGGAGAGCAGGAGCGCGCCCCGCCAGTCGAGGCGCGACGGGGTCTTCACGGGCGACTCCGGCACGAAGCGGTGCACGAGCAGGGCTGCGGTGCCGACTGCGGCCGCGCCGAGCACGAAGAGGAACCGCCACGAGAGGTGGTCGACGATCACCCCGGAGAGGGCGAGGCCGACGCCGCCGCCGACGGCGAAGACAGAAGAGACGACCCCGACCCCGACCCCGACCTTCTCGGGCGGGAACTCGTCCTTGATGATCGAGAAGGAGAGCGGGAAGACGGCGCCGCCGGCGCCCTGGACCGCCCGGCACACGATCAGGACCCAGATGTTCGGTGCGAGCGCGGCGCCGACCGAGCCCACGAAGAAGATCGCCAGGCTGATCACGAGCAGCCGCTTCTTGCCGTGCTGGTCTCCGAGCTTGCCGAGGATCGGTGTCGCCACCGAGGCACTGAGCAGCAGGGCGGTCACGAGCCACGTCACCCACGCCGTCGTCGTGTGCAGGTCGCGCTGCAGCGAGGGCAGCGCGGGGATGACCATCGTCTGCTGGAGCGTGAACGCGATCCCGGCGACGGTCAGGGCTGCGAGCGTGACGTTGTGATGCTGGCGTGCGGCGCGCTCGCTCACCTCTCCAGGCTAGCATTTACGTTACGTAACTAAACGAACCCCATCTGTTGGCGGACCTGCCAGCGCGACGGACGGAGACCGCCCTTGCCGCGACGCTAGGCCGGCTTCTGCTTCGCGCTCAGCTCTGTCTTGATCCGTTCGATGTGACCCTGGAGCTCGCGGCGGCGCGCCGCGCGAGCTTCACGCCACGCGCGCCACTCCTCAGGCGTCCATTTCTTCCGCTTCATCGTCCTCGTCACCACCTTCGAGAATCGTGAGGATCAGGTCCGTGTCGGTGGAAATGTCGGCGAGCGCCCC
>Ga0136632_10000710_pt1 | contig 10272 bp, 11 predicted proteins | sample AntDrymUQ6112106_2_FD_104670 | JGI IMG/M metagenome (GOLD analysis project Ga0136632, IMG submission 104670) | Polar desert sand microbial communities from Dry Valleys, Antarctica - metaG UQ611 (21.06) | ecosystem: Environmental > Terrestrial > Soil > Desert | place: Antarctica: Dry Valley...
CGCCGATGGAGTGCTTTCACGTCGACCGCGAGGGCCGCGTGCTCTGCGCACACGAGATCGACGGCGATCGCACCTGCGCGACGAAGCTGCTCTGGACCCGGGTCCAGGGCGGCGTCAACCGGGCGCTCGCCGGGACGACCCTCGCCGAGCTCGTCGAGTTCGGCGCCCCGCCCCCCGTGCACGCCCCCGGCGAGCCCGTGGCCGGGCCAGCCCGCTGAGCTTCCCCCACCCCACACGCGAAGGAGACAGATGGCCGACCTCGAGATTCGAAACCTGCACGTGAGCGCCGAGGACAAGCAGATCCTCAAAGGCCTGGACCTCGAGGTCCCGGCCGGGCAGGTGCACGCGCTGATGGGGCCGAACGGCTCGGGGAAGTCGACGCTCGCCAACGCGATCATGGGCCACCCGGCGTTCGAAGTCACCGAGGGCGAGATCGTCTTCGACGGTCGGGAGATCACCGAGGCCGATCCCGAGGAGCGCTCCCGCGCCGGCCTGTTCATGGCCTTCCAGTACCCCGTCGCGATCCCCGGGGTAACCGTCGCCAAGTACCTGCGGATGGCGGTCAACGCGCACCGCGAAGCGCGCTCCGAGGAGCAGATCAGCCTCAAGGACTTCCGCCGCGACACCGAGGAGGCGATGGAGCTCGTCGAGATCCCGCGCGAGTTCTCGAGCCGCTACCTCAACGACGGCTTCTCCGGTGGGGAGAAGAAGCGCATGGAGGTGCTCCAACTCGCCCTGCTCCGCCCCAGGATGGCGGTCCTCGACGAAACCGACTCGGGGCTCGACATCGACGCCCTGCAGGTGGTCTCCAGGGGCGTCAACAAGTTTCGCGGACCGGACCTCGGTGTCCTGATCATCACCCACTACCAGCGCATCCTGCATCTGGTCGAGCCCGACTTCGTCCACGTCATGTTCGACGGGCGGATCGTCAAGCAGGGCGGACCCGAGCTCGTCACCGAGCTCGAGGCCAAGGGCTACGGCTGGATTCGCGAGGAGGTCGAGGCCGCCGCATGAGCCCGGGCGCCGCGACCGCCCCCGCGTTCCCGCTCGAGCGGGTCCGCGCGGCGTTCCCGGCGCTCGAGCGGGAGGTCAACGGCGTGCCGATCGCCTATCTCGACTCGGGCGCGAGCTCTCAGCGCGTGCTCGCCTCGATCGAGGCCGTGAGCCGCTACGAGCGCCGCCACCACTCCAACGTCCACCGCGGCTCGCACACGCTTTCGGCCGAGGCCACGGCCGCCTACGAGGGCGCGCGAGCCACCGTCGCCGACCATCTCGGCGCCGCCGACCGGCGCGAGGTCGTCTTCGTGCGAAACGCGACCGAGGCGCTCAACCTCGTCGCCCGCGCCTGGGGTGCCGCCAACGTCGGCGCCGGCGATCGGGTCGTGCTCACCGAGATGGAGCACCACTCGAACATCGTCCCCTGGCAGCAGCTCGCCGCCCTCGCCGGCGCGGAGCTCGACTGGGTGCCGCTCACCGACGACGGTCGGCTCGACCTCGACGCGTTCGCCGCGCTGCTCGAGCGCGGCCCCAAGCTCGTCTGCGTCGCGCACCTCTCGAACGTGCTCGGCACGGAGAACCCGCTCGCAGAGATCTCGCGGCTCGCCCACGACGCCGGGGCGCTGGTCGTCGCCGACGGCGCGCAGGCGGCTCCGAAGCTGCCCGTCGACGTCGCCACGCTGGGCATCGACTTCTACGCCCTCACGGGGCACAAGCTCTACGGCCCGACCGGAATCGGCGCGCTCTGGGCCCGCCTCGAGCTGCTGGACGAGATGCCGCCCTTCCTCGGTGGGGGCTCGATGATCCGCAAGGTGACCAAGCAGCACACGACCTGGGCTGATCCCCCGGCGCGCTTCGAGGCCGGCACGCCCGCGATCGCGCAGGCGATCGGGATGGCCTCCGCGATCCGCTGGCTCGACGGGATCGGGATGGAGGCTGTAGCCGAGCACGAGCGCGAGGTGTGCGCGCATGCGCTCGAGCGACTCGCCGAGGTGCCGGGACTGCGGACCTTCGGCCCGCCGGCCTCGCCGGCGAGGCTCGGGCCGGTTTCCTTCGAGCTCCAGGGCATCCACGCCCACGACGTCGGCGAGATTCTCGACCGTCATGGGGTCGCCGTTCGCGCCGGCCACCATTGCGCGCAACCGCTGATGGAGCGCCTCGGGGTGGCAGCCACGGCCAGGGCGAGCTTCGGGGTCTATACCACCGTGGAGGAGGTCGACCGGCTCGTCGAGGGCCTCCTCGACGCGCGGAGCGTCTTCGGTCTCGGCTGAGCGCCCGCGGGCTCAGCGGATGAAGGTCGGCTGAAAGTGGTGGCGCTCGGTGCCGCTGTGGCTCGGCTTCCACCAGCGGCAGCCCTCGAAGAAGTAATGCGTCACCTGGGTCCAGCGCGTGAGGCTGGGATCGCGCTGCGGCGCGCCGCCGTGGAGCAGATTCGCCGACCAGACCAGGGCTTGGCCTTTCTTCAGCGTTCCGAGCCTCGCCTCGAGTCCCTCGCGCTCGATCAGCTCACCGATGAATCGCTCGTAGGAGTCGTTGTCGGCGCTGCCGGTCCGCCGCTCGACGTCCGCCCCCGTGAGCTGCTCGAGACGCTGGCTGCCGGGGTAGTACAGCAGCGGGCCGCGGTCCTCGTCGATGTCCTCGAACGCAACCCAGACGCCGCACATGAATCCAGCCGGGTCGGAGCTGAAGTGCCAGGCATCCGAGTGCGGGGCCTGCTGGCTGCCGAGCCGAAAGTTGATCGTCTGAAACGGCAGCGGCGTACGCCCGTAGAGCTCTGCCAGCAGCGCGAGCACACGGGGGGCGGTCGCGATCTCCCTGACCTCCGCGCAGATCGTCCAGGCGTCCTGAATCCGCACGTTGTTGCGTCCAGAGAGCGCGCGGGAGCGCCCGAGAACGGCCCGCTTCGCCCGCCGAGCAGCGGCCTCGAACCGTCCTTCCTCGTGGAACTCGAGCTCGATCCGGGTGATCGCGGCATCGATCGTCTCCTCCGCGATCCCGGGGTCGAAGACCGCGTATCCGTCCGTCTCGAAGCGGCGGCGGAGCTCGTCGAGCTCCGTGCCCGTGGCAGCCGAGGTGGGCATCGCGCGATTATCACCTGAAACCGGGAATAATGGCCACACGGACACTTCGATCACGATGGCGTCGGTCCACCTCCTGTCCTCGGCGCCGGCCGGCTCGGAGCAGGTCGAGATCGCCCACCACGACCTCTGGCAGATGGAGGCGAGCGCGCGGGCGGACCGCTTCGGCGCGCATCGGGTGGTCACCGATCCCGCCGGCGCCGACCTGATCCTCTTCGTCGAGACCCATTGGGCGGCGGGGCATTACTTCCAGCGGGTGAGAGACCACCCCGTGTACCGGGAGTTCAGGTCGAAGAGCTACCTCTACTCCTCGGCCGACAAGGTGATCCCGTTCCTGCCCGGCGTGTTCGCCTCCGTCGAGGCGGGGTGGTATCGCCCCGCGTGGACGAGGTCGGGCCATTACGTCGACGTCAGGGAGCGCGACGAGCTGCGCTACGAGGAGGGCTGCATCCCTTCGCGCCTGTTCTCATTCGTCGGGGCGACGGCCAACCACCCCCTGCGCCGGCGCATCATCGGCCTCCGCCATCCCGATGCAGTCCTGATCGACGCCACCGCGGAGTCGGCCGCGATCGAGCACCGCGAGCGCTCGCCTCAGCTGCAAGCCGAGTGGCGAGAGCGCTTCGCGAGCAGCATGCATGATTGCGCGTTCGTTCTCTGTCCCCGCGGGGGAGGCACGGCGTCGCGTCGGATCTTCGAGGCGATGATGCTCGGCCGGGTGCCCGTGATCGTTTCCGACAGGTGGGTTCCCCCCGCCGGGCCCGACTGGCACAGCTTCAGCCTCAGGGTCGCCGAGGACGCCGTGGACGCAATCCCCACCCTTCTGGAAGCCCGCGCCGCCACCGCGGCGACGATGGGCGCGAAGGCCCGCTCGGAATGGCTCGACTGGTTCTCGGAGACTGCGTCGTTTCACCGTACGGTCGGCTGGTGTCTCGACCTGGCGCGCTTCTCGGCGCAGCGGGCGGGCCTGCGCCGCTACGAGCCCCACCTGCAGATGCTCCGCCCCTACCATGCCGCGCGCGTCATCGCCAAGCGAGTGGGGCACGGTGAGAGCGCCGGATCGCCATACTGGGACCGGCCTGTGCATCGACTCCGACACAGCTTCAAGAGCCTCGGGCGCTGAGACGGCGCCAGCGTGACGTTCCGCAACCCGGGCCCCCGGTCAGTGTTTGCAATCGAGATGAACGCGAACAGAATCATCGCCGGCGCCGGCGTGCTGCTCGCGAGCCTCCTCGCCGGCGCGGTGCTCGCCGTCGAGCCTGCGAGCGCGAAGAAGCCACCGAACGACTTCTACGGAGTCGTGCCGCAGGTCGCCCTCGAATCGGAGGACTTCACGCAGATGCAAGGCGACCGTGTCGGCATCGTGCGCCAGCTCTTCCTCTGGCCCGCGATCGAGCCCTACCGCGGCCAATACGACTGGAGCCTCACCGACGAGGTCATGCGCCAGGCGAGCTCCACCGGGATCGAGGTATTCCCAGTCCTGTACGGGACCCCCTCGTGGGCGCAGTCGGAGAAGATGAACAGCCGCTGCGGGGTCACCTGCGCACCGAGCACGCAGCAAGCGCGGGCGGGGTTTGCCCGATTCGCCCGGGCGGCCGTCGCCCGCTACGGGCCCGGCGGCACCTTCTGGACGCATCCCCCCCCGCCTCAGCCACCGCCATCGGACCCGTGCCTGGTGCCGCCACTTCTCTGCAAGCGCGGCGGGTTGGGGGAAACGCCGATCGAGGTCTGGCAGGTCTGGAACGAGCAGAACTCGCCGAAGTACTACGGGCCGAAGGTGAACGTCGGCCAGTACGCGAGGCTGATCGCACAGACCTCGAAGGAGATCCGTCGCGAGGATCGGAAGGCGGACGTCGTGCTCGGCGGCATGTGGGGCCCACCCGGCACCGACTCCGTCGTGCCCACCGTGCGCTACCTCGAGCGGCTCTACCGCGTGCGCGGGAGCCGCTCATCCTTCGACTCGATCGCGGTCCACCCCTACGCGGGCAGGTTCGCAAGCGTGAAGGGACAGCTCAGGGGCACCCGGAGGCTGGCGACGCGGGTCGGCGACGGGAATGTCGGGATCTGGGTAACCGAGCTCGGCTGGGCCTCCGGCGGCCCACAGGGCCAGGCGTTGGTGAAGACGCCGGCCGAGCAGGCGAGGCTGCTGCGGAAATCGTTTCGCTTTCTGATCAGAAAGCGCGTCGAATGGCGGATCCGGAGCGTCCACTGGTACTCGTGGCGCGACACGGACTCCAGAGCGCAGATCTGCAGCTGGTGCCCGGAGTCGGGCCTGCGAACCTCGAGCGGGGGCGAGAAACCAGCCGCCGCTACCTTCCGCGCGCTTCCTCGCTCGGGCGGCTGAGCGGGCGGCGGGCGGTTCTCGGGCGGTCTAGCGGACGAAGGTCGGGGCGAAGTAGTGGCGCCCCTCTGGCCCGCTCGCGCCGGGCTTCCAATACCGGCAGCCCTCGAAGAAGTAGTGGGTCACCTGGCTCCAGCGGGTGAGGGTGATGTCGCGCTGGGGCGCGCCGCCGTGAAGCAGGTTCGAGGACCAGACGAGGGCCTCGCCCTTGCGCAGGGTCGCGGGCCGCGGCTCGAGTCCCTCTCGCTCGACGAGCTCCTTGACCAGCCGCTCGTAGCTGCGCGCGTCGGAGCTGCCGGCGGCACGCTCGACGTCACCGCTGGTCAGCTCAGCGAGCCGGTGGCTTCCCGGGTAGACGACGAGCGGCCCGCGGTCCTCGTCGACGTCCTCGAGCGCCACCCAGACCCCGCACATCAGCCCGGCAGGCTCCGAGTTGAAGTGCCAGGCGTCCGAATGGGGGTGCTGCTGGCTTCCGAACCGGAAGTCGATCGTCTGAAATGGGAGCGGCTCGCGCCCGTAGAGCTCGCGCAGGAGCTCGATCACGCGCGGCGCCGTGGCGATCTGCTTGACCTCCTCGCAGATCGTCCAGGCGTCCTGGATCCTCACTTCGTGCCGTTGGGAGAGCGCCTTGTCGCGGCCGAGCGCGGCGCGCTTGGCGCGGCGGAGGAAGCCGCCAAGGCGGCCTTCGGGGCGGAACTCGGGCTCGATCCTCGCGATCGCGGCGTCGATCGTCGACTCGTCGAGGTCGGGATCGAAGACCAGATAACCATCGCGCTCGAAGGAGCTGCGATCCGCGGACGTGTCCCCGCCGAGCCTGAGCAACTCGGGCATCGACGGCAGTATCGCAGGGTCCGGGTACCGTTCGTCAGGTGGACGAGCTCTACCGCGAGAACATCCTCGAGCACTACAAACGGCCACGCAACTTCGGCCGACCGGAGCGCTTCGACCTCGATTTCGAGGACACGAACCCCTTTTGCGGCGACGAGCAGCACGTCTTCATCGCCCTCGACGAGCACGATCGCGTCAGCCGCGTCGGCTTCGAGGGCAAGGGCTGCGCGATCTCGACCGCGGCGACGTCGATGCTGACCGAGGAGCTCTCAGGCAAGACGCGCGAGGACCTGCTTCGCCTCGACAAGGAGTTCGTCCTCGACCTGCTCGGGATCGAGATCTCCGCGACGCGGATGAAGTGCGCGATGCTCGGCCTCAAGGTGGTGAAGTCGGCGGCGCTCGGAGACGCGGCGGACTGGGAGGCGGAGGGCGTGCCGGCGAGCGACCCCGCCGCCGAGCGCGACCGGATCTAGGGGGTGTCCATGACGTTGGTCAAACGTTGTGAGAGGCCCCACTAGCTGCGGCGCCGATCCCGGCCGAAGGACCACTCCCCGGAGAAGCCCTTCGCGGTGTAGGCGCCGCCCGAGGGGTGCTGGGTCGGGTGGTCCTCGTCGCTCCCCAGGGGCCCGATGAAGTACTCGCCCAGCGCCAGTCCGGCACCGGCGCCGATCAGGCCCGGCGGTGCGCGGTCGAAGTGCTCCCGCCACCACCATTCCGACCAGAACAGGGCGCAGTAGTCGAGCTCGAAGTACTCATCGATGAAGACGTGACCGCAATCGAGGAGCTTCGGCCACAGCTCGCGCACGCATGTCTCGAGGCTCGCCTCGAGGTCGACGTCGAGATAGGCGAGCAGCACGGGCCCCTCGTAAGCCGGGAGGGTCCTCTCGAACCAACCCGGAACGAACTCGCAGACGCCGAGGCAGCCGTAGCGGCTCACGTTCTCCCTCACCTCCTCGAGCGAGCCGTGGAAGTCACCCGGGGCGTAGCTCACCGCCTCCCGGTCGCCCTCGACGCCCTCGGGCAGGCCCTGAAAGGAGTCGAAGACCACGAGCCGGCGCCCGGCGATCTCGCAGACGAGCGAGAGGTTGGCCGCCGAGCCGCCCTTCCACGTACCGCACTCGACGACGTCTCCGTGGATCTCCGGCGGTGCCTCGAGGATCTTGAGCGCCATCGCCAGGTGGGCCTTGGGCGAGCTGGCGGTCGGAATTCGCCGAGCGTTCCAGAACATCCGGGCGCCCAGGATCAGCTTGCGGGCCAAGGTCAGCCGATAGGCCGGGTGGATGCGCCTCGAGGCGAGGATGAAGACGATGCTGAGCGGCACCTGAGCCAGGTAGTTCGCCCGCATCGCGAGCCGGCCGACCATGCCCGGAAGCTAGACGAGACCTCCGACGGCGGGGAGAAGCCCCCCGCCCGGGCCTACCGCAAGCTTGCTCGATAGACTCCTGCGGGAGGCAAGGGCCGGCAAGCTGCCGTAGGGGCTTAAGCCCCCTGGTATATTGCGGCAGGAATTCGGTCTGTTGCGCCCGCCTATTTTCGCTCCCCGGAGGTTCTGATGATTGATGCAGAGAGAAGCGAGACATGGCGGTCGCGCCTGCTCGCCGTACTCGTCGGTGCGGCGCTGCTGACGGCGGTGGCGGTGCAGCCCTCCTTCGCCGCGGCTCCGACGAGCTTTTACGGCGTCGCCCCGCAGGAGACCCTGACGGCCGAGGACTACGCCCGGATGGGACAGGGCAAGGTCGGGACGCTGAGGATTGCGATCTTCTGGTTCGAGGTGGATGCGTACGCCCCCGCGGGCGGGTACGACTTCGCAAGCACCGACACAGTCGTCCGGAATGCTGCGTTGAACGGGATCAACGTCCTGCCCACCCTCTACGGCACCCCGGCGTGGGTTGCGACGGGCCTCAACAACCGCAGCTGTGGCTCGGCGTGCGCGAAGTTCGCGCCGACGACACGGGCCGCGCTCGCGGCGTGGCGCGATTTCGTCGCGGCGACCGTGGGGCGCTATGGCACCGATGGAACGTTCTGGAGCGAGAATCCGGGGATCCCGAAGAGACCGATCAAGGACTGGTCGATCTGGAGCGAGCAGAATTCCCGGACGTTCTTCGCGCCGAAGGCAAAGCCGGCGCTTTACGGGAAGCTGCTCGACACCGCCGCGCGTGCGATCAAGGCGCAGGATAGTTCAGCGGAGGTCGTGCTCGGCGGTATGGCGGAGCTCGCCGGGTCACGCAAGGCGACTGCGGCCTCGGACTACCTCGGTCAGCTTTACCGCGTGAAGGGAGCCAAGAAGGACTTCGACGGGGTCTCGACGCACCCCTACGGCGCCCGGCTGAAGGCCGTCACGGAGCAGGTCGACCTCGTAACGGACGAGATCAAGAAGGCACACGATCGGAAGGTCGATCTCTGGGTGACCGAAGTCGGTGCCGGGTCCGCCAAGGGGGGCCATCCGCTCAACCGCGGCAAGACGGGCCAGGCCAGGCTGCTTACCCAGGTGTACAAGTACTTCGAAAAGCAGCGCAGAAAGCTCAACGTCCCCGCGGTGATCTGGTACAGCTGGAAGGACAAGACACCTTCGCTATGCGAATGGTGCGCAACGTCAGGCCTCTTCTCGGCCGACGGCGCCGAAAAACCGGCCTGGCGCGCATTCACCAAACTCACCGGCGGAAGCTAGGCGAAGGCGTCCCGACACCGACCGAGCCACCGCGAGGCGGTGTGGTCGCATCGAGTCCGGGACCTGATCTGCAGCTCCAGATGTATCTAGAGCTCGGCGAGGCGCCCCTGCTCGTCGATCGAGGCGTTCGCGCCCTTGATCGCCGCCTCCTGAAGCTCCGCGATCTGAACCAGCTCGACGCCGGCAAGCAGGCTGAACGGTGTCCAAACACCGCTTCGCAGGAGCTGTCCAGCGGCGACCGGCTCGCTGTCTAACTCGACGGCCCCGAAGACCACGGCGCACTCGCCCCGCTCCGATTCGACCAGCTCGCCGCCGGCGAGCTCGAGGCGCGTCACCTGCACGTCCCGGTAGTCGTGGAAGACCGCGTTGTGGCGCCCGTAGGAGGTCGCCAGGCCGTCCTCGTTCCAGGCCGCGATGCAATCGCGCGAGGCCGCCGGCGCTCCGGGCTCGTCCGCGCCCCCGCCGAGCACGAGCACGGCGGCGATCACCCCCGCGAGCGCCAACGCCGCGCCGAGCGCGACCGCGGCTCGGGCGCGCGGCGAGGGGTCTGCGGCGGCCCCGGGCATCGACGCGAAAGCTAACCAGGGCGAGCCGCTTCGGGGACCGGGAGCGCGCCCGCTAAAATCCGACCAGGCGGCTAGGAATAATGAAGACCGACACCTCGATCACAGTCTGCAAGCTCGGCGAGCTCGGCGAGGGTGAGATGCGCCTAGTCGAGGCCGACGACGGCCGCAAGATCGGCGTCTTTCGCTGCGCGGACGGAGAGCTGATGGCGATCGACGATCGCTGCTCGCACGATGAGGGACCGCTCGCCGAGGGCGAGTTCGACGCGGTCTCCTGTACGGTGGAGTGCCCACGTCACGGGTCGCTGTTCGACCTGAGGACCGGCCGCCCGCGCACCCTGCCCGCCTACCGTCCAGTCGATGTCTTCGAGGTCCGAGTGGACGGCGAAGATGTAAAGCTCGAGATCTGAGGAGCCCCAAGATGGCGACACCCGACACGACCACGAAGTCCCCCGGGAGCGGAAAGCTGCTCACCGACTCCGAGGCCGCGCTCAAGGGAATCGGCTCCGACTACAAGGAGCGCTTCGGCTTCCACGATCCCGAGACGGGTTATGCCTACAAGGCGCCGAAGGGCCTCTCGCGTGAGGTTGTCGAGTCGATCTCCGAGTACAAGGACGAGCCCCAGTGGATGCTCGACTTCCGCCTCAAGGCCTTCGACCACTTCATGGACCGGCCGACCCCCACGTGGGGCGGCAACCTGGCCCAGATCGACTGGGACGACATCCACTACTTCGTCCGTGCCTCCGATCGCAACAGCCGCGACTGGAGCGAGGTTCCCGAGGACATCAAGAACACCTTCGA
>Ga0136632_10000711_pt1 | contig 10271 bp, 10 predicted proteins | sample AntDrymUQ6112106_2_FD_104670 | JGI IMG/M metagenome (GOLD analysis project Ga0136632, IMG submission 104670) | Polar desert sand microbial communities from Dry Valleys, Antarctica - metaG UQ611 (21.06) | ecosystem: Environmental > Terrestrial > Soil > Desert | place: Antarctica: Dry Valley...
CGCAGAAACTCCAGCTCAGTCAAGTACCAAGGTCGGCACTACACGCGCTTTCCCAGGGAATCCAATTAAGGCAATACGGATAATCAGTGGGTTAACGATGCAAAATATCTGATCTTTGAAAAAACCGAAGTCGAGTTGCGGAAGTCGGGCTAACGTATGTCATAGCGTACCATATGGGCGAATTTGTTTAATCCATCGAGGAATGGTCGATGACGACGCTTACTGCCAGCGAGGCGTTGAATACAACTATCGAGGAGTGCGCCAAGGACCCCGGCTGGTGAAATGGCGACTCATCTTCACCAGACAGGTCCAGAAAAATGCCAAGAAGTCAGCGGCCGCGGGGTTACGGCCCAAGGTCGAGGAATTGCTGGATATCCTTGAGGAAAATCCGTTTCAGACCCCACCTCCCTACGAGAAACTCGTCGGTGATCTGGCAGGCGCCTATTCCTGCCGCATCAACCTCCAGCATCGCCTCGTCTATCAAGTGCTGGAACAGGACCGCCTCGTCAAAGTGCTCCGGCTGTGGACCCATTATGAATAGGGGTCGATTAGCAGGCGCTCTGTAATCTATATAAAAACCGCGGCGACGCGGCCTTCCCTGGCCGCGCGAAAAAGGCAAAGGGCAAAAGGACAAAGGCTCAAATGTCCTGGGCAAGACGAAAACCAACGTCGCTGCCCCGGTAGTCAGGCGTGTACCCGTAACGGTAGGCCGAACGGACGCCCCTCGGCTCGTCGCCCCAGGAGCCGCCGCGGATCACACGCCGGGCGCAATCACCCCCTTGTTGCTTTCCCCACCACGCCGAACCATCCGTGGGCGCACCTTTGTAGCTCTCATGCCAGCAGTCCTCGACCCATTCCCACACGTTCCCGAGCATATCGTGCAAGCCAAAGGCGTTCGGCTGGAATGAACCCACCGGGGCCGTCTGCTTACCGTCCCACTGGCTACCACACCCGGCACAGTTGGCGTTGTTCTTCCCGACCTCATCACCCCACCAGTAGCGCGTCGTCGTCCCCGCCCGCGCGGCATATTCCCATTCGGCTTCGGTGGGTAAGCGTCCCCCTGCCCACTCCGCGAACCGTTGCGCGTCCTCCCAGGACACGCCCACCACCGGTTGGGGCCCTTGGTTGAATTGGCGGTCGCCCCAGTAGCGCGGCTCTTCCACATCAGGATTGGCTTTCAAGAACCGCCCGTACTCTTCGTTCGTCACCGGGTGGCTCCCGAGATAAAAGGCCGGTACCTGGACCTCATGCGCGGGGCGCTCATCTGCGTATCCTTGGGGATCAGAGGCCGGCGAGCCCATAGAAAACGTGCCCCCAGGAATCAGCACCAGCTCCACACCGCCCTCTGGGGTGACTCGCGCGGGCCGGATCGAGGCCTGTCCACGAGCTTGTGCCAGAGTCCGCACCTCCCCAAGCGGATGTTGGCGTAATGATTTCACCAGGGTGTCGAGCTCCGCATCGGCCCTGAGCCGCTCTAGGACATGCAGGGCCTCGAGCTGTCTCGCCCAATGGCTCGGGTCTTCGCCGGGCGGCTGTTCCAGCAATTCGACAAAGGGCGTGACCGAGACCTCCGCCGCCTCTTCGAGGATGAGGCCCAAAAGCTCGGTCGCTGCCCCGAAGCCTGGGTAGCGCAGCGCCTGCTGCATGAACGGTGTAAAGAGCGATGGATTCCCCTGGGCCAAGAGCATCAGGATCACTTCCTGCCACCAGCCCTCGCCAAAGTGGCTCGCGAGATCTTTGAGCACCACGTCCTTGTCGCCCTCGAAGGCGAGACGACGAAATTCGCAGGCGGCGAGATATTCCTGAAAACCCAGATGCATGAACCCAAAGTGGTCCGGACCCCAGCCGGTCAAGAGACCGCTCTCGTCGCGGACCGTCCTGAGAAATGCGGCGGCGTCGCCATCGCGCCATTGCGTGGCCTTTAGGGCGGGCTCCAAGATTGGGGCCAGGTCGTGCGCCGAGGCACGCGTGCGGCCTTCTTCGGCGTGCAGCCACAGCGCCGCGGGTTGTAGCACGCGCCGTCCGACTTCAGCGGAAACGTTTATGGCGAGCGCCTTGCCTTCCCGCCAGCGTTCGAGCAATACCTCGATGCATTCGTCGTAGAGCTGATGCCGCCCGCGCGGTAACGCACCTCGGTCGCGATGCACCAGGCAGAGATTCGCGAGCAAGAGGGGATTGCGGGTCATTTCGACCATACGGGCGGAGCGGAAGTCGGGCGCCCGCAGGCGCTCGATGAGATCGTCGGCCCGTTGTTGGGCGGTGATGGCCCCTTGGGCCGGATCAGGCGCCAGGCCGGTTTCGACCACCCGGTACCAATTGCCGATAAAGGTTTCGGATTGCTCGCGGGTCAGCGGCCGCAGGTGCAATTCCAGGAATTCCGTGCCGAGGCGTGCGGCCTCGTCGTAGCCCGCAAAGCGGCAGGTGACGACGGCGGTGCAGTCCGGTCGCGCTTGGGTCGCTTGTTCTATCCAGCGGGCGACCTTTGCTCGGTCCCTGGGATCGCTCACCTCGTCGAGGCCATCGAACAAAAGTAGCAAGCGACCGCGTGCGAGCAACCGGGCGCCGAAGCCTTCAGGCATTTGCAAATGCGGATTATCGAGCGTTTGCTCGATGAAAACGTCGATGCCTTTTGATAAGTCACGGAGATCGCGCAGGGGTAAGAAGACCGGCAACGACTCCGGAGCCAACCCCATTTCTCCGGGACCCTGGCGCAGACACCAGAGGAGCAGCCGCTTCAGGTGCGTGGTCTTACCGGATCCCGGATCGCCGAGGATCAAAAGCCCTCGACGCCTGCGCTTGGCCGCTTCGTGAAAGGCATCGATGAGGGCGATGTCGAGCGCCATGCGCGGACTTCAAGCGTTCTTCGCCTTCACGCACGTCGGCAAAGACCGCGTCTCCGCTTGCTCGCAAGTCGACATGGGCCTGCAGAGGCACATACAGTTCTTCCAGATCGATGGGCACCCGCAGCTTGGTCTTGAAACCGGCAAGCGGCAAGCTTTGGTGGAGAGCCTCGACGGCTCGGCGGTAACGGTCGAGCTCCTGGGATAGCGCGCCATCATCCGGCCTCCTACTGTCCGCGGCAGGTTGCTTGCCTACGTGCCGGTCGCGCCACAGGTTCAACGCGTGAAGCACTTTCGTGCCGAGCGTCGTGTCCGTAAACGGTGTGGGCATTTGGTCCTTGCGGTACTTGGCTTTGAAATCGTCGAGCTTCTTTTGCTTATCCCAGCGGTCGGGTCCAGGGTCAAAATCCTTCTGCATATCGACAGGGACGGAGCCGTCTATCTCGAACATCAAGCGCGGCCGCAGAGCCTCTTTTGCCGCGTCGTATTCGAGCTCGGTAATAGAAACTTGTTTGCCATCTGGGATCCAACCAAAGCGGTGCGCGATGATGCCAAGATAGATATCGCAGCCTCGCGCGTAGCGCTCACATTCTTCGATGGTGGGATACGCGCTGGCGGTGAAACGTTCCATGCCAATGGGCTGCATGTCCGCACGGATAACGGCATCCTCGACGATCCTCCGTCGCTCGGCGTTATCGAGATAGGTGCTGGAAATGAAGACCTTGTATGACTTGTGATCTCCGCTCATAGCGGCATCAGTCCGCAGTACTACTCAGATTGTGCGTGGCATGCCCCCGTATTCCGCTACGCTCCATAGGGGCTACGGCCACTCGGCCCGATTTCGAACGGACACGGGGCTTTCGGCGCACCTACCGGCCCCGTGCCGCGCCGTCCGTGACATCACTATTCGGCGCTCCCCTCCCTGCGAGGCCGGGAAACGGGCTCATGGACATCCGCACACCACGCCCATGCGGTCCGTAGGCGGCATGGCTCTGGGCAACAACAGAACGCGTGCGGATGGACTGGGCAAGACGAAAACCAACGTTGTTGTTCCGGTTGTCAGGCGTGTTCCTGTTACGGTTGGCCGAACGTACGTTCCTCGGTTCGTTGTTCCAGGAGCCGCCGCGGATCACACGCCGGTCGCCTCTCGGTCCGTTCCCCTCCGAAATATGATCCGCGAAAAGATGGCCCGGCGCAATCCCCCGGTATCGGCATGGCGCGCATGACCTATCCAGCTTTGGACGGAGGCATCGATGGCGGCCCAATCGAGACGGTCGTCCGCGTACATCGCAGCCATGCGGCGCAAGCGCCGCGCAAAGCGGTGACCATTGTCGTTGCGCAACCTTCGACGGTACGGATAGATCAGATAGCCAAAAAGATCTAGCCCGTCGCTCACCCGGCTCACCTGCGCTTTGCGCGGGTGCAGGCGCAGGCGGTCTTGCACCATCCGCTCGCGTACCACCGCGCGTAGCTCGCCGAGCTTCGCCTTGTCGTCATCGAGCACAACCGTATCATCCACATAGCGCAGGTAGGCCTTGCAGTGCAGGACTTCTTTTGCGTAGTGATCGAAGTCATCGAGATACAAGTTGGCGAAGAACTGGCTGGTCAGGTTACCGATGGGAATGCCGGTGCGTCGCGAGATCGGCGTGAGCAAATCGTCATCGGGAAAATACTCAAGCGCTCGGTCGACGGCTGGCGAGCCGTCGATGATTCGGTCGAGCAAGGCCAACACACACTTGTCCTTGATACGGCGCCGCAGCTTGTCACGCAAGAGATCGTGATCGATGGAAGGAAAGTACTGCGCGATGTCCATTTTCAGCACATAGGCATAACGCCGCGCCCACCCCTGATAGCGCGCAACGGCCGCGTGCACGCCCTTCCCTACTCGGCAGGCGTAGGAATCCGGAATGAAGGTGCGATCGAGCGGCGGCTCGATGGCATTCATGACCGCATGATGCACTACGCGATCGCGAAACGGCGCGGCCGCGATCAAGCGTGGCTTGCGTTCGTAGAGGGTAAACCGGTAGGCGCCTGGATGATAATCGCCAGCCAACAATTCCCGCTGCAAGGACAATAGCTCTCCTTCGAGATCGAGACCGAAGCGCGCGACTTCTGGACGTTCGCGCTTGCCCCGCCGTGCTTTTCGGTAGGCCGAGAGCAGATTCTCGAAGCTGACGACTTGCTGCCAAATACCGCCGAGTCGTTTCATAACCGCGCTGACCGGCGGCTTTTGAGCCAACCGCCGATTTGTCTGCCGAGATCGTCGAATAATCGTGCCCCCTCTTCGTAGCGGCGTATCGGGATCAACCGTAGCTCGTGCGCAGCCGGCCACAGATGGCGGACGATATCGAGGCGCAGATTGGCTTGCTGCAAGGCTTTCTCTTTGTCGTGCGTATAGGCCGCTTCGATGAGGTTTTCCAGTATGGCCAAGACGCCCGTCTCCAAACGCTCGCCCAAGGTAAAGCGCCGAGCGCGTGGAAGCTTGTCTAGCTGCGGGATCAGCCAAACGAGCAGCTCATGCGCGGCCTGTACGGCCTGAGGTGTCTGGTTTTGCATCACGGACAGAAAATATCGCCGGCGCGGCCGTCCCTGGCCGCGCAAAAAACGGCAAAGTGTAAAAGCACAAAAAACAAAGGGTCAATTGTCCTGGGCAAGACGAAAACCAACGTAGCTGATCCGGGTGTCAGGCGTGTTCCCGTCACGGTAGGCCGAACGTACGTACCTCGGTCCGTAGAGCCAGGAGCCGCCGCGGACCACACGCCGGCCGCAATCATCCCCTTGTTGCTCCCAGGCCAAGCCATCACGCGGGGCGCCTTCATAGTTATCATGCCAACAATCCTCGACCCATTCGAAGACATTACCGAGCATGTCGTGCAGGCCCCATCGGTTCGGTGTATTGCTTTTTAATCGGCCAATGGGGGCTAAGGCCACGTACTCGTCGTCGCAGGCGTGTGCTTCCCAATTTATGGCATACCGTTGCTTTAATTCGGCTTCGTGCTTACGGTCGAACACATTGGCGTGCTGGCACGCATCTTCGGGCGCATCGCCCCAGTAACGGCGCGTGCTTGTCCCGGCGCGGCGTATTCCCACTCGGCCTCGGTGGGCAGCCGGAACTTCTTGCCGGTCTTCTCGGATAACCAGGCGGCGTAAGCGCGCGCGTCCTCCCAGGAAACATTGATAACGGGTAGGCGCTTGCGTTCCGCTTCACTGAATCCGGCGCCCCATCCTGAATCGCTCGGCGGCCGGCGGTCGGTCGCATAGGCAAAGCGGTCGTATTCTTCAAAGCTCACTTCATAGCGGCTTAGCTTAAAGGGTTGGGCAATGCTGACTTCGTGTGGTGGCCTTTCCCATCCCTGCGCTTCCCCGTCGGTGTCCGGCGACCCCATTTCGAAGGTGCCGGCGGGGATGGGCACCCAGTCTTCTTCGCGGATGATCGGTCGCTTGCGCTGGTCGTCTTGGTACCACCAGACGCCGGCGCCGGACGCGACCACCAGCGCGAGCGCGGCGGCTATCTGCCCTCCGAGCCGTCGATTGCGAAAAGCCCTCCGGCTCTGCTCGATGAACGCACGCTCCTCGGCCTCCAAGTCGTGTGCGTGCTCCTTCATCCACCCGAGGGCCTCGGCGAGCGCTTCGGCGCGCAGGAAGCTTTGACTGTCGCGGATAGCCTTCAAGCGTTTTCGCCAAAGGAGAAAGCGCCGATTGGCTTCGAGCCAATCAGAGAAACGCTGCCAGTGGCGCAGGACGGCTTCGTGCGCGACCTCCACCCACGAAACATTGGCGTCATCCCTGTTGGTGACGAGTAGGCGCCCATCGACCAGCCGGTTGATCAACGCTTCTTCTCGCTCCGCGAAGCCGTCACGCCGCGCGCGCTTGCGCACCGCGCCGCCCTGCTCATCCACGTCCGCGAGCAGGGGGAAAATCTTGGCGAGCGCCGCCCCGTCCACTTTCCCGGCCGCATCCTGCACCGCCTTTTCGGCGTGGCCCTCGATAACCCCCCCGATGCCGCCACCCTTGCCGCCCAAGGCGCGATAGGCTGCCAGGGTCAGTCGTTTCCCGCCGCTCTGTTCGTATAGCTCCTCCAAGGCGAACTCGACGAGCGCCAGCGCCCCGGGCTCTGTGCCCGCGTCCTTCAAAATGGCGTCCGCCAAGCCCGGCTCCGGATCGAGGCCCGCGGCCCGCGCCGGGCGTTCGATCATCTCGGCGAGTGCAAGAGGCGTCGGTGCCGCGAGCGGGAAAACTGCCCTCGCGCAGCCAAAGAGCCAAGCGCGGATCGCGGGTGCAGTGTTCGTAGTAGTCGGCGCGCAGGGTCAAGACGAGGCGAATGCGCACCGAGCGGGCGATCTCGTCCAGGAGCCCGATGAAAGGCCCGCGATGCCGCTCCTCCACCCGCGCGCCGAAGATCTCCTCGAATTGATCGGCGAAGAGCAATAGCTCGGCATTCGCGGATTTGCCCTGCAGGACTCGGCCGGCAAGTGCGTTGATCTCGCTCGGATGGGTGCGGAGCGTGTCGGCGATGGTTTCCAGGGGCGTCGAGAGGCTCGCGAGCGTTGGCGCCAATCTACGCACGAGGTTCAGGAACGGATCGCTCCCCCGCTCTGCCGGCGTAAAGCGCACGGTGACCCAACCGGCGCTGCCCGGAAAGGCACCGGCGTGGAGTCGGGGAATGAGACCGGCGCCGACCAGCGAGGACTTGCCCGAGCCCGAAGCACCGATGACCGCGACCGTGCGGGTCGCGGGCATGGCGAAGCGCTTGACCAATTCATCGGTTTCCCGGCCGCGGCCGAAGAAGATAGCGGCATGCCGCTCTCGAAAAGCCTTCAGACCCCGATACGGGTTACCTTCCCACGCGGGCTTAGTCGTCGTGTCACGGGGGATGGCGGCTTCGGATGCGTCGTCCTTCAGGGGCGCGGGTGCATCCTTGGGGAGTGCCTCGATCTGCACTTGAATAAGCTCACGCAGCGCGCGTTCGAGATTATCCGCGAACTCGCTCGGGGAGCCATAAGGCGCGTAGCTCTGGCGCAAAGAGCCATCGGCGCTGGTGAACTCTGCAAAGAAGGTTTGAACAGCTTTGTATTGGCGGTGCTTCTCATCGAGATCGCGGTCGCCTAAACCGATCTTAGGCTCTTCCGTCCGCCGATACACGAGGGTGGTGGGTTTGCCGGTTCGCTTCGCAGCGTCCATCGCATCGCAGAACTCATACTCGGTACCGGAGACATACCGCCTCCCGTCGGGCTTTCGGTGCTCGGGTGGTAAGGGCGTACCCATGCGCGACCACAACACGACGACCACGATGTCGCATTGGGAGGGCTTGGGGCGGCGCTTATCGATCGCCTCCTGCGGTGTCAGGTGCGCATCCATCGGCACCGGGGCACCGGGATCGTCCCAGGAGACCTCCTCGATGTGGATGCGGCGACGGAGCGCATATTCCTGCGAGAGGCGCTCGAGCACCGTGCGTGCTAGCGCGCGTTCGTCGCAGACATCGCCCGGCGACGATAAGAATATTTTGAGGTGCAGGCGTGAATGATCGTTCGTTGCGCCCACTTTCTTAGCCATCCCCTACGTGAGCCCGCGTAGGCGTACTTGCCGAGGTCGTGCAGGAGCCCGGCAAGCGCCGCTTCTTCGGCACCGGTTCGGTCGCCGAAGTATCGTTTCGAGAGCGCGGAGCATCGGAATGCCGGAGCAAACCGGCCCCGCTATCGCGACTGTCCTTAATTTCTAGGCTACCGCTACCAATCGCCTGCGGCCGACAACCGGCGCGGTCGGTCGAGCACGTCCCTCCCGACGAACAGCATGCGGCGCCGGAACGCAACCGGGCTTTCGACCAGCAGTGTGGCCTTGAGATCCTCCAGGCCCCCCGCAAAAAAAGGCCGTTGCAGAAAGCGCCGCACGCCATGGACCCAGTCCGGACAACGCAGCCGCCAACACTCGGCCAGGTGCTCCGCCACCGCGGCCAGATAGGCATCGTGGACGGCCCCGACCGCGCAAGGCTCCTCCGCGATCATGTCCTGGCGGCGTTCCGGATGGCTATAGAACTCGTCGAGGAACTCGCGTAACCCTGGATCGAAGGACTGCCCGGATCGCGTCCGCTCGGCGACTTCCTGCAGCGAGCAGGGGCGATCGTGGCGGCTAGTGGCTTGCTTTATCACGCGCATCTTGCGACAGGTCGTTGATGATCTCTTCGATACCGAGTGCCACTCTGGGCGGAATGAGCGATCGGGGATAAAAGCCTTCCACCAGCGTCAGCACCTGCTCGGTGGTGGTCATGCCGGTGATCCCGATCAAGTGGCGAATATCCTCGATATCCCGCGCTTCCTCGACACCCTCGGCCCGCATCGCCATGCATTTCATCGCCAGCATGTACTCTGCGGTGGGCACATAGACGCGCAGTCCGGGCCGCTCCGGCGACGGATAGGTGCCTTGCAAGCGCAGGTCTTCATTACCGGAGAGGAAGCCCTTCACGCCATCGTTGAGCCAGTCCTCGGGCCATCCCTCTTCCTCTGCAACCTGCCGGACGGCTCGGCGCAGAAAGCTCGGATCGCCTCGGACGACCGCATCCACGTCCTTGGTGGCCACCCGAAACCCCCACGCCAGAACGATGGCCGAGCCACCATAAACAGCCATGTCTATGATGCGTTGGGCGCCCCACGCGATCTCCCCGAGCCTTGTCAGCGCTCTTTGCATCTCGCCTTGGCCGAACATCGAGGGCGCTCAATCCGGAGTTACCGTGCCGCTCGGTCCCTCCTTCCGAATCGCTTCATCGAGCGCCGCCAGGTCCCGGATGGGGGCGCCGCATTGCGCGCCTTGACATACATAAGCGACGACGCCCTGCTCCGCCGGGTGGCATAGCGCCAGGACCCCCGGCAGCCCGCGCGCCTCGGTCGGGATGGCGAACGTGAGACGCGCTGGAGAGTAATGCTCGATACAACGCCGCTGCCACTCGGCCAGCAACTCGGAGCCGCCCCGCAAGACCATGGTCGTGGGCGGCCGGACGTATTCCTCCAAGGCGCGCAGCAAGGCGCAATGTCCGGAGGCGTAACGCCCGATCGAGCCGCTCGCCGCGCGCAGCGTTCTCTCCGCCGCGGCGAGATAACGCGCCTCACCGAGCAGATGCCCGAGCCGCCCGAGTCCGTAGGCCGCGACCCCGGCCCCGGCCGGCAGGGCCTCGTCCATGAGCGACTTGTGGCGCGCGATCAAACGTTCATGGTCGTGGGCCGTAAAGAAGAACCCACCCTCCTCGCGGTCTTCGAAGCGCTCGATGAGCACATCGCAAAGCGCGATCGCGAGCTCCAGCTCTTCTGCGCGCCAGCGCGCTTCGAGCAGGCTCAACAGGGCATCGATCAGGAACGCATGGTCGTCCAGATAGGCGTTCAGGTGCGCCCGGCCATCTTTATAGGTCGCGAGCAGTCGCCCGTCGCGCCACAGCGTGGCGCG
>Ga0136632_10000712_pt1 | contig 10261 bp, 9 predicted proteins | sample AntDrymUQ6112106_2_FD_104670 | JGI IMG/M metagenome (GOLD analysis project Ga0136632, IMG submission 104670) | Polar desert sand microbial communities from Dry Valleys, Antarctica - metaG UQ611 (21.06) | ecosystem: Environmental > Terrestrial > Soil > Desert | place: Antarctica: Dry Valley...
ATCGACGGCGACCCGCACACCGTGGTCGGGCTCAGCCTGCCGTTGCTCCGCGACCTGGTCGGCGACCTCGGGATCCGGTGGCACGAGCTGTGGAGGTCGACATGAGCGAGGCGCAGGAGTGGGGAGTCGGGTCGACCGTCGACCGGCTCCGGCGCGTCTTCGTGCGCGCACCCGTGACCGAGGGGGACTTCGAGGCGGCGGCCTGGCGCACGCCCGACCCGGTGGCGCTGCGCTCCGAGCACGACGGCTTCATCGCGTTGCTCGAGTCGCTCGGGTGCGACGTCGAGGTTGGCTCTGCCGCGCCACCGCAGGTCGACGCGGTGTACACGCACGACCCGGTGATCATGACCCTGTACGGCGCGATCCTGCTCCAGATGGCCAAGCCGGTCCGCCGGCCGGAACCTGCGCTGACCCGCGTCGACCTGGAGCGGCTCGGTGTTCCGGTGCTCGGCGAGCTGACTGGCAAGGCCACCGCAGACGGCGGGGACAAGGTGTGGTTCGACCCGCAGACGCTCGCGGTCGGGCACGGCTACCGAACCAACGCGGCCGGCATCGCCCAGATCCGCGCGCTGCTGGCGCCGCACGGCGTGGATGTCGTTGCGTACGACATGCCGCACTTTCGCGGTCCGGGCGAGGTGCTGCACCTGATGTCGGTCATCTCACCACTCGCGGACGACCTCGCGGCCGTCTACGAGCCGCTGGCACCGGTACGGCTGCTCGAGTACCTCGACCAGCGCGGGGTCGAGCGCGTCCCGGTCGACGACAACGAGTTCCACAGCCAGGGCGCGAACATCCTCGCGGTCCGGCCCCGGGTGCTCGTCATGCCCGAGGGCAACCCGAAGGTGGCCGACCGGCTGCGGGCGGCCGGCTGCGAGGTGCACGAGTTCCCGGCGGCCGACCTGTGCGTCAAGGGCGACGGCGGCCCGACCTGTCTCACCCAACCCCTCTGGCGGGCTGACTGACCCCTCTGCTGAGAGTGACGTTCCTGCGCCGCCACGCGGGAGGAATCGGACACCAGCGTCACTCTCAACGCTCTGCTACGGCGGCGGCGAACCGGCCCAGGACCAGCACCCAGCCGTCCGGATAGCTTTCCGCTCGCTCGGCGGCGTCGGCACCGAGCCGCTCCCAGCCCCGGTGCTCCAGGTCCACCCGAGTCCCTGACCCGGCCGGGCTGAACCGCACCTCGACCTCGGTCGGCGGCTCGTCGCGGTGACTTGGCTTCCAGGCGAGCACCAGCCGGGTCGGCGGTTCCCAAGCAAGCACGGTTGCCCAGGTGTCTTCGGTGCCGTCCGCGGCAACCTCGTACACCCGGCCACCGGTGCGCTCCTCGAACACCACCGACCTCACGGCATGCTCCTCCTCGGCAGCAAGTGAGTGGGTCTTTGTCGGCCACCACGAGCCGATGCCGGCCGTGAACAGCCGGAAGGCACGGGCAGGGTCTGCGTTCACGGTGACGTCGCGTTGGATCGTCTCGACGGTGTCCATGTTCGTCATGTCCTTTCCTCGGTCTCCACGAACTGCTTGAAGTGCTGCAGCCGGTGCTCCCAGGCGGCGCCGATTGCCGCCATCCACGCCTCGGCCTGGGCGAACGGCGCGGTACGGAGGGCGTAGCGGGCCTCCCTCCCGCTGCGCCGGGCAGTCACAAGCCCGGCGGTCTCGAGCGCGGCGAGGTGCTTGGCGACCGCCTGGCGCGAGACCGGCAGCCGGCCGGCCAGCTCGGTGCCGGTCAGCGGCCCGTCGACGGCCAGCTTGTCGACCACCCGACGTCTGGTCGGGTCGGCGAGCGCGACGAACACTGCACCTGCGCGACCGTCCCGGCTCTCCATGACCACTCCTCACCCCAGCGCGTCCGTCAGGGTGGGCGCGGTCACTCGACCGGGAGGCCGAGACCGCGGGCGATCACGAGACGCTGGATCTCGCTGGTGCCCTCGCCGATCTCGAGCACCTTGGCGTCGCGGTAGAACCGCGCGACCGGGTACTCCTCCATGAACCCGTAACCGCCGAACACCTGGGTGGCGACGCGGGTCGCCGTGACCGCCGACTCGGTCGCGTACAGCTTGGCCACCGCCGCCGCCTGCTTGAACTCGGCGGCCGGCGCGCCGTCGTCCTTGAGCGACGCTGCCTTGTACGTGAGCAACCGGGCGCCTTCGGCCATCACCTGCAGGTCGGCGATCTGGAACGCCACCCCCTGCTTGCTGCCGATCGGCACCGCGAACGTGGTGCGCTCGTTCGCGTACGCGGTGCTCATCTCCAGGCAGGCCTGGATGCAACCGACCGCCAGCGCGGCGATCGCGACCCGCCCGTCGTCCAACGTGGCAAGGAACTGCGCGAACCCGCGGCCGCGCTCGCCGAGCAGGTGGTCCTCCGGCACCCGCGCGTCGGTGAACGTCAGCGGGTGGGTGTCGCTCGCGTGCCAGCCGAGCTTGTCGTACGCCGGCTCGACGACCAGCCCGTCGGTGTCGGACGGCACGACGATGGTCGAGATCTCGGGCCGTCCGTCGGCGCGGTCACCGGTGCGCGCCGCGACGTTGACCAGCGACGTCAGGTCGCTGCCGGCGTTGGTGATGAACTGCTTGGCACCGTTGAGCACCCACTGCCCGTCCCGGAGCTCGGCCCGGGTGCGCACCCCCCCGGCGTCGGAACCGGAGCCGGGCTCGGTGAGCCCGAACGCCGCAAGCGCCCGGCCGGCGACGAGGTCCGGGAGGAAACGCTGTTTCTGCTCGTCCGTGCCGAACTCGAGCAGCGGGTTGATGCCGAGCCCCACCGCGGCCTCGAGCGTGATGCCGAGCGACTGGTCCACCCGGCCGACCTCCTCGATCGCGACGCAAAGGCTGGTGAAGTCACCGTCGGCGCCGCCGTACTCCTCCGGCGCGGTCAGCCCGAACAGGCCGAGCTCGCCCATCGCGCGCACGACGTCGACCGGGAAGTGGTGCTTGCGGTCCCACTCCGCGGCGTGCGGGGCGATCCGGTCGGCGGCGAACTCGCGCACGACCTGCCGGAACTCCTCGTGCTCGCGGGAGAGCTGGAACGACGACATGAGACCTCCGGACACGCTGGTTACCTTCTTTACGTTTACGTCAACGTAAGGCATGATCCCGGCCGTGGGCAACCAGTGGTCGATCGGTGAGCTCGCGACCGAGTACGGCGTCACGCTGCGCACGATCCGGTTCTACGAGGACAAGGGGCTGATCACCCCGCGCCGGGTGGGGACCCGCCGGGTCTACTCCGACCGCGACCGGGTCCGGCTGGCGCTGGTGCTGCGCGGCCGACGGCTTGGCTTCGCCCTGGACGAGATTGCCACCATCGTCGACATGTACGACGCGGAACCTGGTGAGGCGGGTCAGCTCACCTACCTGCTCGACCAGATCGACGGGCGCCGCGACGAGCTCGCACAGCGCCGCCGCGACATCGACGAGACGCTCGCGGAGCTGGACGCCGTGGCTCAGCGGTGCCGAGACGACCTGGCGCGGCTCCCCGATCCCGCCTGAAGATGTCGTCATGACGGACTCGCGCTCGGACAACCGGCCGCGCGGTCGCCGGGTGACGATGGCCGAAGCCGAGCAGTCAGTGACGCCGCTCGAGCTGTTCTTCGACCTGGTCTTCGTCTACTCCATCACCCAGGTCACCGCGCTGATGGCGACCGACGTCAGCCTGGTTGGGCTCGCCCAGGGGCTGGTGGTGCTCGGTCTGGTCTGGTGGCCGTGGGTCGGCTACGCGTGGCTGGGCAACGTGATCCGGGCCGACGCGGGGCTGACCCGGCCCATGTTCCTGCTCGTGATGGCGGCGATGTTCGTGATGGCGCTGTCCATCCCGGAGGCGTTCCAGGACATCCCCGGTGGGTTGCTCGCCGCAGCGGTCGTGACCGGCTGCTACCTGGTGGTGCGGGCGGCGCACTGGATGCTGTTCTGGGTCGCTGCGGCCGACGACCCCCGGCTGCGCCGCCAGTTGCTGGTGTGGTGGCCGAGCATCGCGGTGTCGGTGGCGCTGCTGGCGACGGGCGCCGTGGTCGGCGGGCGATGGCAGCTCCTGCTCTGGGTGTTGGCGCTGGTAGCCGACCTCGGCGGCACCGTCCTCGTCGGCGCGTCCGGCTGGCTGCTGCGCGCCCCCGGCCACTTCAGCGAGCGGCACGGGCTGATCCTCATCATCGCGCTCGGCGAGTCGATCGTGGCGATCGGCGTCGGCGCCACGGACCTGGCGATCTCGTGGCCGATCATGGGCGCGGCCGGTCTCGGCATCGTGCTGTCGGCGGCGCTTTGGTGGCTCTACTTCGACTCCTGCGCCGAGGTCGGCGAGCGACGGCTCACCGAGACCACCGACCGTGCCGAACGCTCGGCGCTCGGCCGCGACGCCTACAGCCTCCTGCACCTGCCGATGATCGCCGGCATCGTCGTGATGGCGCTCGGGCTGAAGAAGGTGCTCGAGTATGCCGGCGGCGAGGACGACCACGTGTGGAGCGACGAGCTGCACGGGTTGAGCATGTACGTGCTCCCGTGGGGCGTTGCGCTTTTCCTCGTCGGGCATCTCGCGTTCCGCTACCGCATCGCGCACACGACACCGATCAGCTATGTGGTCGCGATCGTGCTGCTGGGCGTCTCCGGGCTGCTCATCGAACAGCTGCCGGTGCTGGTCGCGCTGCTCGCGGTCGTCGCGCTGGTGCTCGGGCTGGTCGCCCTAGACTCCCTTCGTCCGCACCGGCAGCCGGAGGGCACGTGAGCGAGCACGCAGCGCCGCACCTGCGCAAGCTGTTGGTGGCCAACCGGGGCGAGATCGCGGTGCGGGTGGTGCGGGCCTGCCGGGACGCGGGTATCGCCAGCGTGGCGGTCTACGCCGAGGCCGACCGGGACGCGTTGCACGTGCGGCTGGCCGACGAGGCGTACTCCCTCGACGGGGCGACGCCGGGCGACTCGTACCTGTCGATCGAGAAGCTGCTCGGCGTGGCCGAACGAGCCGGCGCCGACTCCGTGCACCCCGGCTACGGCTTCCTGGCGGAGAACGCGGACTTCGCCCGCGCGGTGTCCGACGCCGGCCGCACCTGGATCGGGCCGCCGCCGGAGGCGATCGACTCGCTCGGCGACAAGGTCAAGGCCAGGCACATCGCCGAGAAGGTCGGCGCTCCGCTTGTCGCCGGCACGCCCGACCCGGTCGACGACGCGAAGCAGGTGGTGGCGTTCGCCGAGGAGCACGGGCTACCGATCGCGATCAAGGCCGCGTACGGCGGCGGCGGGCGGGGCCTCAAGGTCGCGCGCACGATGGACGAGGTGGCCGAGCTGTACGAGTCGGCGGTGCGCGAGGCGGTCAGCGCCTTCGGTCGCGGCGAGTGCTTCGTCGAGCGCTATCTCGACCGGCCGCGGCACGTGGAGACGCAGTGTCTCGCCGACCAGCACGGCAACGTCGTGGTCATCTCGACGCGGGACTGCTCGCTGCAGCGGCGGCACCAGAAGCTGGTCGAGGAGGCGCCCGCCCCGTACCTGTCCGACGAGCAGGTGCGGACGCTGTACGACAGCTCCAGGAAGATCATGCGCGAGGCGGGGTACGTCGGCGCCGGGACGTGCGAGTTCCTCGTCGGCCAGGACGGCACGATCAGCTTCCTCGAGGTCAACACCCGGCTGCAGGTCGAGCACTGCGTGAGCGAGGAGGTCACCGGCATCGACCTGGTGCGGGAGATGTTCCGCGTCGCTGCCGGGGAGGAGCTTGGCTACGACGACCCGGACGTGCGCGGGCACTCGATCGAGTTCCGGATCAACGCCGAGGACGCCGGGCAGAACTTCCTGCCGGCGCCGGGCACGCTGACGCGCTGGCACCCGCCGGCCGGACCGGGCGTCCGGCTCGACGGCGGCTACGACCAGGGCGAGACGGTGCCGGGCGCGTTCGACTCTCTGGTCGCAAAGCTCGTCATCACCGGGTCGAGCCGACAGCAGGCGCTCGAGCGAGCGCGCCGCGCCCTGGACGAGTTCGTCGTCGAGGGGATGCCGACGGTGATCCCGTTCCACCGCGCGGTGCTCGACGACCCGGCATACGTCGCCGCCGACCGGCCGGGAGCGGCCGACGACGCGAGCTTTGCCGTGCATACCCGCTGGATCGAGACCGAGTGGGACAACACCGTCGAGCCCTACTCCAGGGACACCGTCGCGGGCGACGCGGAGACCGCTGAAGCAGCAGAGCGGGACGCGGTGACCGTCGAGGTGGCCGGCCGCCGGATCGAAGTGGTGCTGCCCGCCGGGCTGAGCGCCGCTGCCACCGCCGGACCGACCGCGAAGAAGGCGAAGCGCCGGGCCGCGTCGACGGGCGGCGGGTCGGCGGCCGGTGGCGACGCGCTCACCTCGCCGATGCAGGGGACGATCGTCAAGGTCGCGGTCGAGGACGGTCAGCAGGTCGCCGAGGGCGACCTGGTGGTCGTACTCGAGGCGATGAAGATGGAGCAGCCGCTCAACGCGCACAAGGCCGGCACGATCACCGCCCTGAAGGCCGAGGCCGGCGCCGGCGTCACCTCCGGCGAGGTGATCTGCACCATCACCGACTGATGTCGACGTCGATCTGCCCGGAGCGGCGCAGCCAGGTGATGCGGCCGTGCTGGAACTTGACCCGCCGGCCGACGTCGATCCGCCGCACCTCGGTGGTCGGATAGCCCAGCCTGCCGTTGACGAACCCGTGCCGCCGGTACGCGCGCAGGATCCGGCCGGTCACGGCGTGCGCACCCCACCGGTCGTGGTGGATGACCGCCCCGCCCTGGAACTGCGCCTTGTGCCCGCCGCCGTCGGTCTTGGCGTACGGGTGGTTGGGGAAGCCCAGGGACGACCGGACCCCGCCGTGACGCTGGTAGTAGGTGAGCACCGCGCCGCGCAGGCCGTGCGCGCCGGTGCGCTTGGACCAGTACATCCGGCCCTTGGTGAACGCGTGCCGCGCCCCGGTCAGGCCGTTGTCGTTGCGGACCCGCGACTCTGCCCCGATCGGGCGGCCGAACGGGGACTTCTTCGCGCCACCGAGACGCTGCCAGGCCGCGATGATCGGGGGCTTGCCGAACGTCACCCAGCTGGACCGCAGCCCGAGCGCGAAACGGAGCGACTCACCGCTCAGCCCAACGGTCCCGCGCCGGCCGTGCAGCACCACCTGCTGCACCCGGCCACCCCACGCGCCGTGGCCGTCCCGGTTGCGCACCGTCAGGTGCTGCAGCCGCCCCAGCTCGCCGAACCTGCGCTCGAGCCGGGCGCTGTCGACGCGGGTCCGCCAGCGGTGGTTGGCGTTGCCCTGCCAGCCGTCGAATCGGTCGGCGCGAGCCCGCAGGTACGGACGCCCGCCGGATACCGTCCACCCGCCGGACGAACTGGAGAACTGGGTGAGCGCCGGCCGACCGTGCCATTTCCGGATAGTGCGTGCGGTGCCCAGGACCGCCTGGTTGCCCCTCTTGGTCTCGGCCCGCACCCCGCCGTACACCTGGCAGGTCGTGGTGTCGCAGACGTGCCAATAGCGGCTGCGGTTCGCCCGCCGTCCGTACGCCGCGTACGTGCGCGCGGCGACTGCCTGGGCACGCAGCGCCGCCATCGACCACGAGGTCGGCATCTCGGCGGGCAGCACGCCGCGGACGTACTGGTCGAGCGACACCACGTTGACGGTGTCGCGGATGCCGGCGCCGCGGTAGGGAGGCGTTGCGCGCAGGATGCCGCGGTAGCGACGGACCTCACCGTTCGGGAGGACCAGCCCGATCGGTGCGCCGCCGGCGGTGAACTGCCCTACCCCTCGCAGCAGCGTGCGCCCGGGGACCGGCCAGCGCTGCCAACCGGCGCGGTTGTGGAACTGCACGGCCGACTTCACCGCCTGTCCGCGCGCCGGGGTGATCCGCCACTGGTCGATCTTCGGCCGCCTTGGCAACCGCCACGCCCGGCCGTCGGCGAGGTCCCGCACCGCGAGCTTTCGCCGGGCGGCGACGGTGACCTGCGACGTGGTGTCCTTGGTGACGAGCACCCGCAGCGGTCCCCCGGTCTTGCCCGACTTCGTGCCGCGGTAGTAGAAGTCCAGGATCTGCCCGGTCGACTTGCCCGCGCGGGCTGCACCTTCGGCGCCGTACTGGCTCATCCCGCGCCCGTGGCCGTACCCGTGACCCTCGACGGCGAGCGTGCCGGTGTAGGGCACCCAGTACCGCTTCGCGGCAGCGGTGGAGGGCGCCACCAGTAGGGTCACGGCGACGGTCCAGACCAGGGCGCCGGCCGCCAGTGCCCGGCGGTTCACTCGTAGTCCACTGAGGTGGAGTCGCTGCTCCGGTCCCAGCGGATGACGCCGTGCCGGAAGGTGGCGCGGTGCCCGCCGGACACCGAGCGGATGCTCGACGTCGGCGCCCCGAGCCGGCCAGCGGCGAAGTCCAGCCGCCGATAGCGGTCGAGCACCCGGCCGTACAGAACCCGCAGCGGCTTGTTGCGCGGCACGTACATCCGGCCGTGTCGGAAACCGGCCACCCGCATGCTGCGAACCGCCGACTGCTCGACGTCGCTGCGCGGCCACCCGAGCCGGCCGTCCGGCCCGCCGAGACCGCGGTACCGGTCGAGGACCCGCCCGGCGAGCCAGTGCGCGCCCAGCCGCTTCTTGACGTACACGCGGCCGTGGTTGAACCGGGTGATGCGACCGCCGTGGGTCCGGCGCTCACCGACGAAGACCATGCCGGTCCGCCGGTGTCCGATCCGCTTTGCCTTGCGCTCCGCGCGGGGGTGGTAGCGGTGCAGGTAGCGCGCCACCCGCTGCCGGATCGACGGCAGCCGCTTGTAGACGTTGCCGCCCGGGCAGCTGGTCGACATCGCGTCCCGGTGGCCGGAGATCCGCGCGAACCGCTCGCCGTTGAGCGCCAGCGTGCCGCGCACCGGCTTGAAGCTGGTGCCGAGCCGCCAGCCGATGAACCGCACCAGCGCGTTTCGCATCCGCAGGCTCGGCTCCGCCGCGACGAAGTTGCCCATCAGCGAGACGCCGACCGAGCCGGTGTTCCAGTCGCCGGCGTGCGCGCCCCGCACCGGCTTGCGCATCCCGCCGCGGCGGCCGGCGTAGATGTTGCCGAACCGGTCGACCAGCGCGTTGTACCCGATGTCGCACCAGTTCTGGCCCTGGGTGTGGTACGCGTAGATGCTGCGCACGATGGCCGGTGACTCGCGCACCGAGTAGCGGCTCGAGCCGGCCGTGTGGTGGACGAACACCATCTTCGCCGAGCGGGCGTACTTCGGTGCCCAACAGGGGTTACCCATCGACGGGTTCGCACCCCACTGGCTACGGCCGATGATCCGCGGGATCTGCGGGAACCGTGGCACGCGGTTGATCGGGTCACCGCTGGCCGGGTGCGGCTGGGCGACCGAACGTGGCTGAGCGCCCGGGTCGACGGTGACCACCCGGACGTCGGTGGGCGCGCGCCCAGTGCCCGAGTCGACCCGCACCGCAACGCCGTCGGCCCGACCGACCCAGAGCGGCGCCGTTCCTGCCCGGCCGCTGCTGCTGGTGCGGGTGGCGCTCGTACGGGCGGACGGACCCTCGTCGGCGACGTACTCCAGCCGCTCCCAGCCGCCCCAGCCGGCGGCGGTGTGCAGGCGCACCCGCACCGCTATGTCCGGTGGCGTGGAGGCGGGATCCCAGGTGACGCCGACCATGCGGAACGGCGCCGTGCGGTCCGCGGTCAGCTCGGCGACCGGGCCGGTGCCGCCAGCTGAGCGGCCGGCCGGCGTGACCGGGACCGAGCGGGTGCGGACCGCCGGCCCGTCGTCGGCGGCGCTGGCCGCGGTGGCGGGCGGCGGGACCGCCAGGCTGGGCGCACCGGGGGCGACCAACCCGCCCAGCAGCAGTCCGGCGGCAGCCGTCGACACCCCGATTTTCATCGCTGATTTCTCCCTCGGACGGCCTGTGAATGCTGTGACTGGTGATTCCACTGTGACTGTGGAGGCCGATTATCCGCACAGATCCGGCGGAATTGCCACCCCTCTATCGGGTGCAATTCCCGATCATCAGTCGGAAATACAAACGTGTAATTCCGGGGTTTATCGCTCAGCCGCGGCGATGCAGCCGGCGGGCGGCCTCGGCCACCGACCCGGTCATCGACGGGTAGACGGTGAACGCGTGCGCCAGCTGGTCGACGGTGAGGTTGCAGCCGACCGCGACCGCGACCGGGTGGATCAGCTCGCTCGCCTGTGGGGCGACCACGACGCCGCCGACCACGATCCCGGTGCCGGGGCGACAGAAGAGCTTGACGAACCCGTCGCGGACGCCCTGCATCTTGGCCCGGGCGTTGCCGGCCAGG
>Ga0136632_10000713_pt1 | contig 10243 bp, 9 predicted proteins | sample AntDrymUQ6112106_2_FD_104670 | JGI IMG/M metagenome (GOLD analysis project Ga0136632, IMG submission 104670) | Polar desert sand microbial communities from Dry Valleys, Antarctica - metaG UQ611 (21.06) | ecosystem: Environmental > Terrestrial > Soil > Desert | place: Antarctica: Dry Valley...
GACCGAAACGTTTGCGGTAGCTACATCGCTCTTTCGCATGACTCGCTCCTATCGACGACGGGCGCTATTGCATTCCGTCATTCCGTAATGACGCAGAGGTGTTCTTCGGCGGGAAGGTAACAAATTGTCACAGGGGGAGTTGTCATTGCGTTTTAGAACCCGCACTGCGTCCATCGATGGCTCATCGCGAGCCATTGCGCAAGAACGGCGGCGCAGCGGCTTGATGTCGACATCGCGATGTCGAGCAGGATGACATCGGGCCGGAACGTCGCTCACATCGAGCGCCTCACCCCACCGTACGCGGTGCGCGTCTCGGGGCCCTTCATGGCGAGCATCGGCGCCGGCGTCGGCGCTGAGTCGCAGTTGTCATCCTGTACCAGAATGCGACGGGGAGTATCGACGGTGGCCGAAGGATAGGATGTTCAATGCGGTTTCGCAAGCTTGATGCGTTGGGGGCTGGGGAGTGATAGGGCGGGTTGTGACACCCGCTCTTCCTGGAAGGCTTCGATATTGACCGTGGCATGCGGTTGCTGCATCTGGCAACGGCAGCACTCTACCCTACCACCCCACCTCCAGACCGCCCACCCGGCCTTACCGCACGGCAGGCAGGGCCTGCGTGCGCCCGCATCGGAGCGGGGCTTACCGCTACACCAGCATCCTGACCCCGATGAACGCGACCATCACTGCGAGCCCCCGGTGCAGGGTCGCGACCGGCAGGGCATGGGCGAGGCGCACCCTGGGGGGCGAGGAACGCGCTCCCGGCCACGACGGCCGCCACGGCGGGCCAGTAGAGGTAGCCGCTGCTTCCGGCCGGCAGCCCGGACTCGCCCCAGCCGGCCACGACGAAACCCATCGCCCCGGCGAGCGCGATGGGCAGACCACAGGCCGCCGACGTGCCACGGCCTGGTGGATGGGGACGTTGCAATAGACCAGGAGCGGCACGGTCAGCGTACCCCCCGCCGATCCCATTCGCGTGAGAGGCCAAAACGCCACGGATCTAGGCGCCTCGGACCGATGAATCGCCCGAAGAATCCCCGATCCTGGACCGACGGCTCGCGTACTTGACAACCCACAGGTCCATCCGTACTCTCTCGCCGAAAAAGGGCCTTTGAAATTCTTATACCCCGATTTCCACCTCCCATGAATAGATTATCCCTCGTCTGTTTGCTGCTTTTGCTTCCGCTGTCGGGGCAATCAGCTGCACCGGAAGCGCCGGCGCCAGCACCCACCCCTGCCACGATCGAACCGCGGCGACTGGTGGTGGAAGATGGTCAGCTCATATCCCATTCGTTCACGGTTTTCGTGACATACCCGATCACGGCAACGATGGATCCGATCCTCCGTTTTACGGGATCGCACCTGGTGACGAAGCCGAGTTCGCTTGAAACGCAGCCAATCAAGCCCCAGATTGTCGCGGAGCACCAGCACCGCGTCATCACCGTGAACGACGTACCCCTGACCGTCGAGGGAACGCTGCTCATGTTCGATCTGAGTGGACATCGCATCGAATTCTACAAGTCGGCCATCCGCTTGCTGCCCATGATTTCTTGGACAGAACCGGCGAGCACCGCGGGTCAACCACCCGTCGTGCACCAGGTGGTGGCAGAAAGTGAACTCTACCTGGGCAACATGTTCGGGGCGGTGCTGTGGACCCTTCTCACGGTAGGGCTGATTCTCGTCCTGCTGCTACGCTGGTCCGTCGTGAAAGCGCCGCAGATAACGGTGTTCAAGCCGCGTCCCGCGCTCCTCCTCGTCACCGGTTCGGATGGTTTCCTCTCGTTATGGCGGACGCAACTTATACTTTGGACTATCGCGGTGGGCGCGGTCGTATTCCTGTTTGGCCTCCTTCGCCTGCGCGTTCCAGAGATTCCTGAAAGCCTCGTCGCATTAATGGGCATGTCCCTTCTCACCGGCGGGCTCAGTGCCGCCAAGGCAAAGAAGGACAGTCCGGCCACTCCCGCCACTCCGGTGATTCCAGCCACTCCCACCCCTCTGCCCACCCCGATCGCCTGGGCAAATCCAAACGAAGCAAAGTTTGCCGATCTTATTTCGGCGTGGAATGCGAAGATCGGTCGGGTCGAACTCTCGGTTCCGAAGGCACAGATGGTGTTCTGGACCGTCATCGTGCTCTTCCTCTTTCTCGTAAAAAGCATCCTCCTCGGGGCATTATGGCCGGTACCGTGGGAAATGGTCGCTCTTACCGGAATGAGCCAGGCCGGATATATCGGCGATAAATTCATTCAAAGCAGTACATGACCGACGGCCCAGAATAGATACTCTCCACGCCTGTGGGCTTGATGTTATCTACAGCCCACCCCATCTCCCTGCCGCCTCCTGATGCGCAGGAGCCGCGCCTGCGATAGGACACCACCCGGTCCAAAGCGCCTAATCGGAATAAGGAGACGGCGGAGCAAACAACGCGAAGGCGGTGATCTTGATCGCCCTGCCGCAGTGTTCACAGGTTTTCGAAGTCGACGTGGAAGACCCATTTCAGGCGCTGCGCAAAGGCTCATGGCGGCGTGACGCTCCGCGGGTGTCTTGTGCGCCTGGTCGCTGTTGCGTTTCCACCTCGGGCCAAGGTCACCTGTGCACGCAGGCCGCTGTTCGGGGCGAACATACCGTGAAAACGGGTGAGATTCACGCGCGGCTTGGGCACGGGTTTTTCATGAAGATTTCACCGCACCTCGCCGAAAACAACGTGGCAAGCAAGTTCTCGCGTTTCCGCTTGCAACGGCGGACAGACGCCCTACGGACGACGTCGTTCACCGATCGAAGACCCAGCCGTCATCAAAACTATCCTCGCCTCACGAACACCGGCTACGCGCCCCTCGCCACCGGCCGCACGTGCCCCGCCACAAGCCAGCCATCCGGGTCCGACGGATCAGATTCTTCTCCTCACCCTCTCGGCACGGATGCCAAATCGTTCATCACTCCGGTAGACACCCTGTCGTGCCGCCGCCAAACCAACCCTAAAACACCTTAAACCTTGCCCTGTCACTGGCCGTTCCGACCCTCGATCCACTCACCGACATGGCGATCTCCGGCGGCGGCCCTGCCTGATGGGCCCCGGTTATCACGCGTCGACTCATCAGAAAGACGGTTGATACTTCCTCTACGCCTACTTCAGGTGGCGTCAGCATTCGGCGCGACCGACGATTCCGAAGACGCGATCCGTGGGGCGGAAGCTTTCTCACGCTGAAGTCCCGAATCAGTCGCGCAAGTCCGTCGTGCAGCCGTACCTTTGCGGTCCAGCCCAACACCGTTGAAGCGCGCAGGGGACTACCGCAGAAGTGCGAAACGTCGAACGCTCGCGGAGGAGCTCAACGAGGGATACCCTGCCCCCCCCAATGTTTTTGGCCAAGGAAGCCAAGCCCTGAAGCGTCGTCGCGTGCCCGGTAACGAGGTGAATTGGTGAAAGCCGTGTAGTCCATCGGTGCACAACGGCCTCAATCATGGCAAGGAGTCCTGACACTGTGTCATTCAGATGGGTGACATCGAATGAGTTCATGCCGCCTTCGATGCGAATTTCGCCACCCGTAGCTGCTGCCCGCGCAAACGCCGGCACTACGCGATCTTCGTGGTCAGCGGTGCTTCCATAAACGTTTGAAAGCCGCACGATTGCGGTACGCATACGTCTGGTAGCCGCTTCTACCACGACAGACTCTCCTTCGGCCTTGGATCGTCCATAGACATTCACGGGACGGAGAGGCGCATCCTCCGTCACGGGAAGGTATTCTGATCTTCCATATACTTCCCGACTGCTCGCGAAGATCACCCATGGTCGGACACTGCTTCGCTCGGCTTCACGAATGACCAATGAAAGTCTGTCAACGTTGGTCGCCCAACATTCGCTCGGATTGCGCTCCCCCCAAACCACGCGCGAAATTGCTGCGAGGTGGACGATACCCGTACATGCTTGCATTGCACGCCGAACATCGGAACGTTCACGAATATCGCCGCGATCAATGCCACGCCCCCTGATGTCTAGACCGGCAGTTGCATGTCCTAGCGAACGTAAAGCCTTGCCGAGCGCGGTCCCAATCAATCCGGATGAGCCCGTGATCAAGATACGTTGGCGGACCATGAGTTGCTCGCTCTTCTAGGATAAAACGGCTAAACGATGGCCACCGTCGTAAACGCTCGGTACGATGACGATTCGAATACGCCGGGCTGCCTTTTGCCACACCCTGCTGCCCTCAGCATTGCATCGTCGATCCAGGGAGCGTATCAACCAACTTCATCCTTCAAGCGAGAGTGCCGCGGCGCAGCTTCGCCTCAAGTGGGTAGAAGGGTTGTGGAAAGATCAATGACCAACTCTCTTAGTTCGATTGCGGGCCACGACTGTTATCCAGAACTGCTGATAGCTATAACCATCTTGCGTGGTCCGGAACTCGAGCGAGGGCGCAAGCGTTGCGAAAGCTTTCTCCATACGGCTCATGAAGCTCGTCCATCCACACGCTGGTTCCGATGCCCGGTGTGCTAACTTGGCAAGGGCCTCCTCTCGCAGTAAAGTTGCACGGCGAACTTCGGCGATATCGAAACCTTCGGCCGACACCATCTCTACCAAGTCCATCTCGGAAAATACCCGCAGGCGCAAAGGTTGGGTGGCGCTCTTGAACACTTCCCAGACCGATTTGACTTCCGCCGATGGCGCTATGGCGCTCGCGACTATCAACTTGCCGGTCGGACGCAATACCCGCCTTGCCTCTCGGAGGGCCAGCACGGGCTCGGTGTAGTGCAACATTTGCCGCATGAGTGCGAGATCGAACGACGCATCGAAGAATGGCAAATCAGTAGCAGATCCGAAGTTTGTGAAGAGCACGCGCGGCGCAGCTTTGCTGCTCATGTGAGGCGAAATGTCCACACCTACGCAGCGGTGCCCCTGGTCGGAGTACCACCGAGCGGCAAGTCCAGTTCCGCTCCCAATGTCAACGACGTCAGAGGCGGGGCAGGGGAGGTCCACTTGCAGGTGTGCCATGAGCGTCGGATCCATGCGCCACTCGGTGGACTCTTCATAGCTGGCTGCCAGCGTCTTGAAGCTTTCCGTCAGTCCGGCACGTGGATACAACTTGGTAGTCACTCGGTACTCTTCGAGACTGGTTCGGATTGCCGCAGAGATCCGCTCCTCGAGCGAGGCATCGAGATTCCCGCGTAGCTTGAATCCAAAGTTCGAGGTGTCCACAACAATCACCGCAGAACACGCTATCGCCTGAGGCGCCAGCGCATCACCAAACTGCACAGAGCTCAGGGAAGATTCTCCGTGCTGGACAATGCTTTGTGCACTCGCCTGTTCTGTGTCGAGATCGTCTAAGGACCGCGTCTGTAGGCGTGCTAGGCGAGTCTCTGTGTCGGCGATGCATTCGATCAGGATCTTCGCGCAATCTGGATAGCTGGCAAAGACATCTCTCTTGAGTTCCATGGATGAGAAGCCACCCTCCACAACTACGCGCGCTCCGATTCCTGCGGTCAACCGAAGCGCGTCCAGGCAACGCCGATATCGCGCCATCCGTTGCGACGCGAGTCTCGTTGGCTCCACAGTGACCGCTGCCAGCGAGACAGTTGGAAGCCAGAGCGCACCAAGACGATGCGCGATTCGTGCCGACAGGAAGGTCTTCAGCGTGCCTGGTAGTCCGCACACGACAACCTGGAACAGCTCCGCCGGTTGCTCACTCACATTCGTTCTCCCGCGATCAGCGTTCGTTCCAATTCATAGTGCATTCGGATCCCGAGTGCGGCGAGGGCTGTAACGCCTGCGGCGAATCGAATTAACCCGGCCGACCTTTCAGCCTCAAGTGACGGACCCTGTGAATTGCTAAAATAGCCCGACCGGTGCCGTCGCACATATCGATCACCCATTTCGACCATTCCGAGTGTGATCCGCCGACGCCATAACCGCGTGAATCCAACGCGCCTCAAACCGGCCAAGGTCTCCTCTACGGTGCCGTACGCCCGCATCGATGACTGCAGGCTTCCAGGAATGAACGCGTACAGAGGCTTATGAGCATAGTCAGCGGTGTCCGGCATTACTGTCAGGAAGCAGCCTCCTCCACGCAGGACTCGATGCACCTCTTCGAACAGTCTTTCCTTCGGTTCGATGAGCATCATCACGTTGTTTGCGATCACAGCGCTGAAGGTGCCGTCGTCGAAAGGGAGGTCGTTCCCAGATACGAGGTGGCAGGCAATCCTGCGCGAGGCGAGGCGGTGAGCAAGGACACTTTTCTCAGTGCCACACGCGGTCAGACCGGTGAAGGCCGACAAAACGTGCGCGAGTATCCCGGTGCCGCAGCCGATATCCAGAAAGCTACCAGTTCGCTCTTGCCCCAGTTCCCAACCAAGCTCAGCGACGAGGCGCAGGTTGCAGCCGCTCTCCTCTAGCGAAGCGAGTTCCGGGTGGCTTGGGCTGTCGCGGGCTTCAGCGTGTTCCACTGGTTGCCGTCCGCTTCACGGGCGACTGCCTGCGCCACTTCTCGATGACACCGTAGATCTCCGGCAAACAACCTGGGTTCTGCCATAACAACTCTGTGATCTTGTCGACATTCCAGAACTGAATGTCTGCTTGCAGGGCGGGGAACGTGTCACGATTCACCTCCTTCCTTCTAGCTATCGATTTGTCAGGGCTCCTTTGCATGAAAAAGATGACCCTCGAAATGTCGCACCTGCGCTCATATTCCCGCGCCAACTCTCGCCACGCGCGAAACTTTGCCACCGGAAAAGTAGTGCGCTCGTGTTTGACCTGCACGCCCGTGATCGTTGCGGGATGCAGAGCTGTTGCACGGGTATGCACGAGCAGGTCGAAGGTCTCTTCTCTCTGGGGAAGCATTTCCACCAGGCCGCCCATATGTCTAAAATAGATCATCGCGATCTCCTCAAAGGCTTCCCAATTGGTCATGAGCAAATATGACTTCAACTGCTTCTTTGCTTGGTTGACGTCGAACCCGTCACCCTCGACGGCGCAGAATTCGTAGACCTCGCGCAGAAGTGGAGGACAGGGATTCAACGAGCCCAGGCCGAGCATTGCCGAAGTGAATAGCAAGTCTACTTGCACGGCGTTCACCTCGGCTTCCAAGTCCGTAGCACCTTGGCCAGTTGAGTGGAGGAGTCGTGCGATATCGACCTTTAGTTTGCGAAGACGATGCAGGCCGACATGGATTTGCAGCAGTGTCCTGAGCGGGCGAGGTTCGTCGTTTTCCTGAACGGACGAGCCGACGCGACAACTGTCAAACTCAAACAAGAGGTCATCGATTCGCGTCGACAGACATTCATGGTCCTCAGCGGGCTGCGGCATCGTGTACAGCGAGATGAGGTGGTAGAGGTAATAGTTGATGAGGTGCAAGCCCACGCGTGTCCGGCGTTGAGCATCTGTGAGAAGCGATAACGCTTGGTCAAACTTCGCCATAGTCTCCGTCACATCGCGGCGCCGTAGAAAGGCGAAACGACCTTCCATCCCGAGAAGAAACGCGTGCATCTGCGAGCGCCCACTGAACCCTTCGCTAAGGCCATGGAACAGGCGTCCGTAGTGCTCGAAGTTCGAACGAAAGCGGTCGAGATCGTCCTCATGCCAGAGCGTGTGTCCTATTGCCGTGTACAGCCTCCAACGAGTGTCGTCGTCTGCAGGATCAGGCGGCGAATGCAGATAACGAGGCAGATCCTCGCTTTCGCAAAGCTCATCCCGACACTCGATCTCCTGATCGAAGAAGTGCAGATAACCGAGTCGCTTCAATCTTTCGATTCGCAGGCGCTGATGGCATGGCCGGTGCTCGCGTAAGGCGTCGAAGGCGACGAACATGATCCAGTCAGAGAGGTGCGATGCATGGAAGAGGAGCCCGTGTTTCACACAGTCCTCTAGTTGGAGGATTGCAGCTTCCAAACCTTCGCGGCTCGGATTGCGCTTCAACGATGCAAAGTACGTCGTATTAGTGCTTCGCTGATTGCCAAGTCGGTCGTTCATGTCGTATCGCAGATGCGGCTGTGGTTGTAGGTCCAGAAGGTGGAGTGACGATCAAATCTGAAGGAGACGAATCCAGAATCTGCTGGATGAACAACTCCACTTGGCCCTCCACGCTCGCAAGCCGCTGTATGGTCCATTGAGCACTTGAGTTCGCGAACCACTCTGCTTCTGCCGACTCGATGCTGGGAAGGATCCCGGCGTCACTCTTGTCCTGATCGAAGACTGCAGGATGCGTCCTAGCTCCCAGGGCTGCCAACCGCTCTGCTTGCATGGCCTGCGTAAAGCTCATCGGGAAGGCAAGTGCGAAAGGGAGACCCACCCTCATTGCCTCGAAGGGTGTGTACAAGCCCGGCTGGCAAACGAGCAGGCCGCAGCGGCACATGGCATCCTGAAATGAGGCTCTTCCGAGGGGGAGGAGGTCCATGGATCCACAGACGTTCGCTTCAAGGTCGGCGAAGGACCGCAACTTGTCTGGCAAGAACGCGAGGACACGCTTGTGCTTTGCCGATTTAGCAGCGCGCGCTACCCCTCGCATAAATGCGAGCGGCATAGCAACCGAATGGACATCGGAGCTATAAGGTGTAGAAACACCCCCAAAGGAAAGCACGACAAGATCCTGGTCTGGAGAGGCGTCGCGAGTTCGAGGTCTGATAAGCGGCTGGACTTCGCGCCACTTCTGTGGATTTCCCTTCTCCGTGGTCAATTCGCTTGGGAAGAACGCCTCGCGCAATAACATGTCATAATCCTTGATGTGGCCTGGCAAGGAGGTGCGCAACCAGTCGACGCAATCCACCCAGACGCGATACTCCGGGCGTAGACCGGTTACTTCCTCCAGGACGCCGAAGTTGATGAAGAGATCAATGTCGCTTATGCAGGGAACCGGGCTCTCGTCCGTGCACCTCCACCTAATATCGTCCTCTGCGCACAGCCCCAGGTCGAGCAAGAGGTTCTCCGCGGCGACACGGGGTCCCAAACCGAAAGCAACCGCGAATATAAGCGTCCGTTGCGGCGCGCGGTACCACCAATAAAACCCTCGCGAGGACAGGTCGGTTACGTTCATTGGCGAATCTCTTTCCCGAATGAAATAGACATGACCTTGTCAGCCAGTGCTTCGGGTGTGCACTTCGCGTCCAGCAGCGTAAGTCCCAGACGAGCCGCATCGGCTAAGGTCGCAAGCCTGACATAACGATCGATTTCGAGTTGAAGAACCTCCTTCTCGCGTTCGATGAGACCCCTGCCGAGTCTCGCTTCCAGACGGACTACGTTGTCCATCATAGGAAGCTGCAACACGAACGTCGTAACCGTAAACCGAGCGGCAAGCCAGTCGTTCAGCAGCGAGACTATCGACGTTGATAGCCTTTGGCATGTCTCGTCGTTCACAAAAGGAAGCCCCAGGACACGCTGCGTGATGAAGCCGCGATCAAGCAGGATCACGCCAGCGTCAAGTCGGTGTACCGAGGCGAGAGCCGCGAATTTGTCCGCGATGCACAGCATCATGGTCTTCATAGGCGACCAAGTCACGGGCGTTTGTGAGAATCGGGCAAGCCTCCCGCTAAGCTCCTGTCCTAAGGGCGTGGCGCTGAACTCGCCTAGCGAGGAGAAGTTAAGTCCGGCCGCGCTGCACTTCTGAGCAAGCGCCCCGCAAAGCGTAGTCTTTCCGCTACCTGCAGGTCCCTCAATGCATAGTAGGCTAGGTTTTCCCAGGACGTCAATGGTGTTCATTTCAAGGTTGCGCCCGTGGAGTTCGGTGCCGGGTGGACCAGTATCGAGGCGTGGGATCCGGGGGGCCCATCGTGCTGATAGCACGACGCTCGGCGATTACCGGCGTTATCGTGAAGTCGAGGCTCGACACACAGAAACAAGGCTTTCATCGATCCCAAGCCCTTCCAATCCTATCCTGAGGCCGTGCGCCACTTGGCGGAGTCGGTCGCCAGCGCCACCGAGGCCGCTACCCCGGGAGAGACTCGCAATCGCCGCCGACCTCCTCGTCCTAGCCTGAGGCGGGGTTCGATAGGCCCGTCCCCGTCCGAGCGCCTGGATCGACCCCGCTACACCAGCATCCTGACCCCGATGAGCCCGACCACCACTGCGAACCCCCGTCGCAGGGTCGCGACCGGCAGGGCGTGCGCGAGCCGCGCGCCGAGGGGGGCGAGGAAGGCGCTCCCGGCCGCTACGGTCGCCACGGCGGGCCAGTAGAGGTAGCCGCTGCTTCCGGCCGGCAGCCCGGCTTCGCCCCAGCCGGCCACGGCGAAGCCGATCGCCCCGGCGAGTGCGATGGGCAGACCACAGGCCGCC
>Ga0136632_10000714_pt1 | contig 10242 bp, 5 predicted proteins | sample AntDrymUQ6112106_2_FD_104670 | JGI IMG/M metagenome (GOLD analysis project Ga0136632, IMG submission 104670) | Polar desert sand microbial communities from Dry Valleys, Antarctica - metaG UQ611 (21.06) | ecosystem: Environmental > Terrestrial > Soil > Desert | place: Antarctica: Dry Valley...
AGTACTCACTACTCACGCGTCCAAGACACAATTCTCTTCTTCCACAAAGGCGACAACGCGACTTGGAATCCGCAATTTGTTCCGTTGAGCGAGGATTACATCGAAGGATTCTACCGATACAGAGACGCGGACGGACGGCTCTACAAGCTAGAAAACATGCTTGGGCCGGGCGGTCCGGCGAAGGGGAATCCAGTCTATGAAGTCATGGGAGTGACTCGCGCATGGCGTTATTCACGCGAGCGCATGAAAGCACTGATTGATGCTAGCCTCGTTATTCAAACGAAGCCCGGCACCGTGCCGATGCAAAAGAAGTATTTAGATGAGAGCAAAGGTGTTCAGCTCGGAACTTGGTGGAATGACATCAGCATGATTCGCGGATGGTCGGGTGAGAAGAGTGGTTACAAAACTCAAAAACCCGAGGCTCTGCTTGAACGAATCATCAAGGCCAGCAGCAACGAAGGCGATCTCGTCGCCGATTTCTTTTGCGGCAGCGGCACCACGGCGGCGGTGGCGGAAAAGCTCGGACGCAAGTGGATCTGCACCGATCTCGGCAAGTTCGCCATCCACACCACGCGCAAGCGCCTGATCCAGGTACAGCGCGAGTTGAAGGACACCGGCAAGGCGTTTCGCGCCTTCGAGGTGCTGAACCTCGGCCGCTACGAGCGCCAGGCCTATCTCATCGTCGGTGGCCGGCTCACGGGTAAGCAGAAGGAACAGGCGCTGGCGCAAAAGGAATGCGAGTTCCGCGATCTCATCCTGCGCGCCTACCGTGCCCAGCCGCTGGAAGACGCGAGCTTCTTCCACGGCAAGAACGCCGGGCGGCTGGTCGTCGTCGGCCCGATCAACCTGCCCGTGGGAAGGCTGTTTGTGGAGGAAGCCATCACCGAATGCCGCAAGCGCGGCGCCTCGCGCGTGGACGTCTTGGCCTTCGAGTTCGAGATGGGTCTCTTCCCCGCCGTCCTCGACGAAGCTAAAGGCAAGGGCATCGATCTCGCGCCGAAATACATCCCGGCCGAGGTCTTCGACAAGCGCGCCGTGGACAAGGGCCAGGTGGTGTTCCACGATGTTTCGTTTGTCGAAGCCACGCCGCGCTACGACAAGAAGGACAAGTACACGGTCCAGATCGAGCTGACCGACTTCTCCGTCTACTACACCCAAGGCGCGCTTGATGCCGCCGCTGCGAGCCTCAAGAACGGCAAGAGCCAGGTCGTGTGCGAACAGGGTCAACTCATCAAGGTGAGCAAGGACAAAGAGGGCATCGTCACCCGCGAAAAGCTAACCCGCCACTGGACCGACTGGGTGGACTACTGGGCCGTGGACTTCGACTACATGAGCCGCAAGGAGATCATCAAGGTGGCAAGGGACACCGGAATGCACGACGTCATTCCGGCGCAAGCCGGAATCCAGGAAAACACTCTGGACCCCGGCGTTCGCCGGGGTGACGACGACTATGAAGAGCGCTGGACCGGCAGCTACATCTTCGAGAACGAGTGGCAGAGCTTCCGCACCCGCAAGGACCGCGAACTGGAGCTTATCTCGGCGCCCCACACCTACACCAAGGCCGACCGCTACACCGTGGCCGTCAAGGTGATCGACATCTTCGGCAACGACACCATGACGCTGGTGCCGGTGAACGTGGCGTGAATGCAATGGGCGCGAAGCCCGCACGTCAACGTCTGCCACATCAGTCCAGGGTGTCAACACGTTGGAATCATTGACGAGATGGCCATGTTTCCGCAATTCAATCCCAATCACTTTGAGCAGATCGCGCGAGCGTTGGGTGGCGTTGTCACGGGAACACAATTGGACGCGCTCTTCGCCAACTGCGGTATTCCAGACACGTCGGGGGAGTCGACCAAGTGGCGGCGCATTCATTATACGCTGACGGCCCGCCAAGTGCAGGATCGCTGTGGCAACCACGTGGCCGCCTTCATCATGGCAGTCATGACGCCAGCCCGGTTTGTTGATCGCCCGAGCCTCTTCGAAGAAACGCGCCAGATCTGCAACCGTGTACTTGCCTTTGATGGATTCCAATTGGGTGAGGACGGCAAGTTCAGGCTCGTCGCGGCAGCTTCCACCATTTGCGAAGCTCGGCGTCGAGCCGACACGATTGCGTCGCGCCTGAAAGGCCGCGACATACATCCCGAGGTGCTGAAGTACTGCCGCGAAGAACTGATGCAGGACAACTACTTTCATGCCGTGTTCGAAGCCGCCAAGGGCGTGGCACAGCGCGTTCGCGAGATGACCGGCCTTGCGCTGGATGGCACGGCGCTTTTCGATATGGCCTTCGTGGAAGCCAATCCGCTGATACGGATGAACCCCCTGCGCACGGAAACAGACCGCTCCGAACACAAGGGTTTCGCCTTGCTGATCAAAGGTGCATTCGCGGCTATCCGCAATCCAACCGCCCACGAACCCAAGATTCTATGGCAAGGCGACGACGACGCTGCGGACTACTTCACGCTGCTGTCTCTGCTGCATCGGAGGCTCGACAAGGCCAAGGCTGTCCGGGCAACTGGTGGCGCTTCGTGATGATAAAATCGATGGATGTTCCGACTGACTGAATGAACTATCGCAGGGTATGAATCCACATCCATGCCCCTCTTGATTCATTGCACGCGGAAGCTGCTGACGCAAATCCCGGAGCGCTTCATTGACCTGTCCGCTTCGGGCGCAGGCTGGCACGCCAATCTGCTACGGATCGAGCGGCGCAAGTGTGTGCTATTCACGCATGACGAGACCTTGTACTCGGTGTTCGTGCCGGGCTTGAGAAAACCGGAGTTCGAGCAGTTGGATGAGGTCTTCGGCCGGGGCCTGTTCAAGGCACTGATGTGGGACGATTTTTCCCAAACACAGATCGAACGGATGCTGGAAGCTTGCCGCGTGGTCCGCTTCACCCGTTCCAGTAACCGCAGCGTGCTGGGCTCGATGAATGACATGCGGTTTCAGATCGGAGCGTATTTGGAACACGATGGTGGCCTGACGAGCGTGGATCTGGCTCAGCTCCACCACGAGCTGAACCATACTCCCTTTAGGGCCATCGGCTACGGGTACGCGGTCGAGCGGCTTCAGGAATATCTGGCACGAGGGCCCGATTCGACCGCACCAGGGGAAGGAGTCGGCCAAAGCGGTTCGAACATCCACCCAATCCCTATGCCCCGCCGACGGCCACCGTAGCCGACGTGCGCTATCACTCGGGTGCGCAGCCGCGGCTCGCGGAACGGGGCACGAGCCTCGGCGCGGCCATGATCGATGGAGTGGTTATCGCGGTCCCGATCCCCGTAAAGCAAAACGCGCGTTGATAGGCTCCGCCGGCCGCAACGTGATCAAGGGACGCGGCGCGATGGCCCGGTCTGAGGCGAGGCGGAAATACCCCTGCCGCGCGATGGTCGCCATCACCAGCACGAGCTCGGTCAGCGCGAAGGTATTGCCGATGCACACCCGCGCCCCGCCGCCAAATGGGAAATAGGCGAAACGGGGCAGGCCGGCCGGGGCATCACCCAACCAGCGCTCCGGGCGAAACGCCTCGGGCTCTTCGTAGTAACGAGGGTCGCGGTACATGACCCAGGGGCTCATGAACGCCGTTGCGCCTTTCGGGATGGAATGGCCGTCCAGCCGGACCTCGGCGCGTGCCTCCCGGCCGATGGCATAGGCCGGCGGGTAGAGCCGGAGCCCCTCCTGGACGACGGCGCGGGTGTAGGGCAGCGCGTCCAGATCGGCCGCGCTCGCCGGGCGCCCGCCCAGAACGCCGCGTGCCTCTGCCTCCAACACCTCGGCTGCGCCGGGATCCCGCGCCATCAGGTACGACGTCCACACCAACGCCACGGCCGTGGTCTCGTGGCCGGCGAGGAGCATGGTGATGGCCTCGTCGCGCAACTGCCGATCGGAGAGCGGCCGGCCCGCTTCGTCGCGGGCCGCGAGGAGGGCGCCCAGGAGGTCTGGACGCTCAGTCTTGAAACTGCGGGCATCATCGGGGTTACGGCGACGCTCGGCGATGATGGCATAGACCGCCGCTTCGAGTTGCCGGACCGCATCGATATAGCGCCGGTTGCCGGCCGTCGGTACCCAATCGGGCAGGGGCACCGGCATGCGCAGGCGCAGGATGATCTCCTCGGCCGCCGCCGTGAAAGTCCGGCCGAGACCGAGCGTGCGTTGCGATAGCTCCGCGCCGAAAAACACCCGTAGCGCGATGCGCAGGGTGAGGCGGGTGAACTCCTCGTGCAGATCGCGCAGCTTCCCATCTCTCCAGCCGGCGAGCATCTCCTCGGCCTCCGCGACCATGATCTCCGTATAGCGCGCCAGGTGCTCGCGGTTGAACGCAGGCTGAATTAGCAAACGCTGCCTGCGCCAGTACGCCCCTTCGCTCGCCACCAGGCCCTGGCCAAACAGCGCCCGCACCCGGCTCCAGAAGAAACGGTGCTTGATGAACCGGTCATGCTGCCGGACGAGCACCGTTTCGATATGCGCGGGATGGCTCACCAGAAAGGCGGTACGATCCGCGAGCCGCAGGCGCACCACATCGCCGTAGTCGCGGGCCGAGCGCATGAAGAAGCCCAGCATGTCCTGCGAAAACTCGCGCAGGTTGCCTAGGAGGAGGCTACCCTTCGGTCCCGGTGTGGCCGTCATGTTTCGTACAGATGCGGCGCGATTTCGCGAAGGATCTCCTCGGCGACGACCCGCACCTCGGGCGCGACCCGGCGCAGATACTTCGCCGATCCCTCGGCGGCGGCGCGCAGGGCCTCGTACAAGGGCCGCCAGCTTTCGTGGGCGCCCGCCTGTTCCAGCACCGCCAACGCCTCTTTGGCATGAGCGGTCGCGACAATCGCCGCGAGCAGGGAGGTGAACGAGCGTTCCCATTCCGCGCCCTGAGCTATATCGGCGAGGAGCCCTTGCGCCTCGGGCCACTGTTCGGTCAGAGCCAGACCTTGCGCCAGAGTTGCTTTGAGCCCGGCATCGTCGGGGAGTAGATCTAGCCCGCGCCGTATCAGCGCGACGGCTTGCTTCTGTGTCGCCGTATCAGCTAGCAAAGCCGTGCAGGCGTCGAGCAATCCAAGACGCGCATCGGCGAGAGACTTATCCAATTCCAGCGCTTGCAGGAAGGCGGCCGCGCCTTCCGGATGCCGGCGCAATCGATCTTGCAGCAACTCTCCCAGGTTTTCCCATTGCAGTGCCTCCTTCGGGTTCAATTCAATGGCACGCCGGTACGCTTGCTCCGCCTCCTCATAGCGCCGCAACTGCTCCGATAGCAGGACGCCTAGATTGTTCCATGCCCACGCATCCAGCGGGTCAAGTTCAATGGCCCGACGGTACGCCTGCTCCGCCTCCTCGTGGCGCTGCAACTGCGCCGATAATAGGATGCCTAGATTGTCCCAAACCCACGCGTTCTCCGGGGCCAGTTCAATGGCCCGCCGGTACGCTTGCTCCGCCTCCTCGGGGCGCTGCAGGTGATCCGATAGCAGAATGCCGAGCCAGATCCACGGCCACGCGTTCTGCGGTTCCAGTCCAATGGCCCGCCGGTACGTCTGCTCCGCCTCCTCGTAGCGCTGCAAGCGATCGGATAGCAGATTGGCAAGCTTGATCCACGGCCACGCCTTCTGCGGGTGCAGTTCAATGGCCCGCCGGTATGCTTGCTCCGCTTCTTCGTAGCGCTGGACATGATCCGATAGCAGGTTGCCGAGCTCGAACCATGGCCACGCGTTCTGCGGGTCCAGTTCAATGGCCCGCCGGTACGCCTGCTCCGCCTCTTCGTGGCGCTGGAAATGATCCGATAGTAGGTCGCCGAGCCCGATCCACGGCCACGCATCCTGCGGATCCAGTTCCATGGCCCGCCGGTATGCCTGCTCCGCCTCCTCGTAGCGCTGCAAGTGATTCGAAAGCAGCCCGCCGAGGCTGTTCCACGGCTGCCCCAGTTGCGACTCCAGTTTTACGGCACGCCGGTACGCCTGCTCCGCCTCTTCGTAGCGCTCCAGGTGATCCGATAGCAGATTGCCGAGCCAGATCCACGGCCACGCATTTTGCGGGTCCAGTTCAATGGCCCGCCGATATGCCTGCTCCGTCTCCTCGTAACGCTGCAAGTGATCCAATAGAAGGCCGAGCCAGATCCACGGCCACCCATTTTGCGGGTCCAGTTCAATGGCCCGCCGGTACGCTTGCTCCGCCTCCTCATAGCGCTGCAGGTTATCCGAAAGCAGGTCGCCAAGCCCTTCCCACGGCTCCGCATCCCGCGGGGCCAGTTCAATGGCCCGCCGGTAGCAATGCTCGGCCTCCTCGTAGCGCCGCATACGCTGCGACAACAGGTTTCCAAGACCAATCCAGGCCCTCACTTTCAGGGCATCATGGTCCGTCAGGCCGCGCAGGACGCTCTCGGCTCGCTGTAATTCCTGTGCCGGCAACGATTCCGGTGAAAGCTCAGACGAGACCCGGATGCTAACGGCGATATAGGGCAGAAGCCGATAGGGCTCGTTCTCCCCAATCGCTATGGCCGCCTCTACGTCGTAGACATCCGCCATATCGCCGCCGGCCAAGGCACCGTAGATCTTGTCGACTACAGCCGTGTCGTGTGGGTAGGCCTGAACGATCCGATCGTGCTCGCGTTGCAGGGCATCGAAAAGCGTTTTCAGGTCGACCGGCGTCAGCGTCGGCAGAAGCTGAACGGTCCACGACTTTTCCTCCAAATTATAGCGAGGAGAGCCGCCTAGGAGCCACCAGAATTCCTGACGGTCGATACCGCCCCATTTGAGCGACAGCGTCCGCACCTGCTCGTGCAGTACGCACATCCGTTCCATGCGTAACCGCTTGTCCTGCAACTCGGGCGGAAGATCGCTGAAGTCGATGATCTGGCGAACCGCTTCGTCGTCGATCAGGGTGTGCAGCCCAGCGTGCTCCAGCGCCGTACGAAGCGGCCGGTGCTTGACCGCCTCGGCATAGGCGAAGGCGCGTTCGGCATAGCGCTGGCGGTCGCCGTCCTCGGGCGCTTTTCGCAAGTATGCCCGTGCGCGGAGGCGAAGCTCTTCCTGGTCGAACCAGATCTCCAGGAACTTCACGAGCCAGATGAGCTTGCGCCGAACGCGCCGGCTGGCGCGCATCAGATACCAGATGTTGAAGAAGCGCTCGGCGATCTGATAGGCCGTTTTTTTCTCGCCATACCATTCGGTTTTTTCCACGACGCCGCTGTCTTCCAAGCGCTGCAACTGCGCCGAGATCTGACTGACCGGCAGTCGCGCCGCCTCGGCCAGTAGAGCGGCGGTCAGCGGGTCCCAGTGGATGGCCATCGCGTCCACCACCTGCTGGGCCTGGGTGGATAGCTCCTCGAAGCGGGCCTTATAGAGCGGCGTGTGGAGGTCCAGCAATTGTTCGAGGTCGCGATCTACCTCGCCATCTGGAGCTTGCGCCAGGATCCGGAACAGCACCACGAGCGTGCGCGGGTTACCGCCGGTGAGCAGCCGCAGGGTGCGGACCCGTGCGGGATGGCCGTTCAACAGATCCGCGACGGCCGACTGGCCGGTCTGCTCGGCCAGGGCCTGCAACAGATCGAAGGTCTCCGCTTCGTCCAGACCTTTCAGCTCGTGAACTTGAAAATACTCATAGAAAGGCCGCCCGTAATCGTAGACCGCCTCCAGCGCGCGGCTGGACGCCCCAATCAACAGGAGTCGCGGCTCGGAGGACAGGATGCGTCGAAACTCCCAGTCATCCTCGTCGCCCAGTCGATTGAAGACGATATCGATGTTGTCGATCAGGAGCATGAGCCGCTTGCCTAGGCGCTCCGCCTCGGCCACCAATAATTCCAGCGTCTGCCGGCGTCGCTCCGGTTCGGCCCGCGACATGCCCTCGACCCGGGCGTCGAGGGCCCGGTAGGCGGCCAGATCGCCGCTGCGCTCGATGGCATCACCGAGGGCATCGACACAGTTCAACCAGAAATCCGACAACATGGCGATGTTGTACTGTTCTTCGGGGAACACCAGCGGGACCCAGGCGGCACCTAGGTCGGGATCGTCCTCGATGGCGTAGGCCAGGCGGCGCAGCAGCGTGGTTTTCCCCAGACCGCGCTGGCCCAAGACGAGATACGGTTGCGGCGGGGTATCGTCCCGCGTTTCGCGGCGTACATCACCCACCAGGCGTTCCAGCAGTGTCTTGCGCGCGACGAAGCCGCGGATCAGGTCCTCTTTGTTCAGTAGGTCGGGGTTGTAAACGGCCAATGTGAGCGGCCGCCCGCTAGCGGGCACGCTCACGATGCCACCCGCTTGAGCCAGTATTCCCGTAACAGGGGGAAGCGGAACCGCCAGCGTCCTGCATGCTCCACGAGATAGCCATCGTTCTCCAGCACGTCGAGCAGATAGCGCAGCTTGTCTTCACGGCCATCCGGATCGGCGATGGACTTGGACAGCACTTGGCTCAGGGTGACGCGCGATGCGCCATCCGGATCGCGGGCAGCGGCGTCGAGGACCCGTTTTGCATGGTCAGCGTCGGGTCGGCCCAGCTCGTCGAACAGGCGTTGGCGCCAATAGTCGAAATAGCCCTTGTGGGCCGGATCGAGCAGCACCGAAATGACCTGCTCGATGTCGTCTTCGGTGGCTGTCTTACCGCTCTCGGTTCGGTCCCGCAAACCATGAAGGATGAGCTGCAAATAGTAGGGGACGGGCCAGCCCATCCGTTGGATGATGCGCTCTCGTACCGGTGCGGGGAGATCGATCCCGTAGGTCTCGGATAGTCTCGACAGCAGGGCGTGAGCCGTATCTGGCTCGAATGCCCCCAGAGACACGATGCGTAGATCGTTGATCGCGTCGGCCACATTCAGCCGGGCCGTCACCGTGTCCAAACCGATGGAACCCGCCAACATCCAGCGCACGGCGGGAAAACCCAACCGCAGGCGACGCATCCAATAAAGGAACTCCCGCACTCGTTCCCGTGCCGCATCGCCATCGTTCAGCAGCTTCAGGATGAACACGGGCAACTCGTCGATCTGCAACAGCCAACGGCCTTCGAGGCCGGACAAGGCCTCGGCCAGATCCCGGCCGAGCGTTGACCAATCACCGGCCTGCCCGGGATCGAATTCCACGCTGAACCCCGCACCGCTGAGCTTCTTGACGCGCCGGACCAGCTTCCCGAGCCAGCTCTTTTCCATCTGGCTCCACAATGGGTTACTGGCCTCGGTCTCCAGCACCGCTTCGTAAAGACGTCCGACGAAGATCGCCTCGCCGCCCGCATCCGACACGTCAACGAACACGGCCGTGAAGCCCTTGTCAGGCGCTGCTTCGCCGAGCCGTCGCATGAGCGATGTCTTGCCCACCCGCCGTGGCGCCAAGAGCAAGAGGTTATCGGTCTCGAGGTCCCGCCAGAACCGGGCTTGCTCGTGCTCGCGGTCGAAGAAATCCTCGCCGCGCACCACCTGACCCGTCACATTTCGCATACCACACTCCACAACACCTTCGTTGTACAACAAAAGTGTTGCACAGGCCTTCATCGGAGGCAAGGACAGCATGGACCGACCCGGGGACCTTCCGGCCGGCCTACCGCGCCGAGCCGAGCGGATCGACGAGCGCTCGGGTAGTCGTGAGCAATGCGGGCTCGCCCGCATTTCTCACCATTGGCGGTTACGAGGGCGCCGAGGCGCCCTGCACATTGCCTTTATCCACTCGGCTGCGTTACAGTGCGATCAAGACAGCGACCTCAAACCCCTTGCGCCATCAATCTCGGTAACGGCGTTGCCGGGGTTCGCGCCGGATAGGTATCGGGATAACTCGTCGGTCGGAGGGCGTGAAAAAGCTAGGGCTCGAAATGCCCGTAACGAACGGCCCGAGAGCAAGGCGCGCGAAGCGGCGAAACCCGTCGAGCAAAAAACCGGGCCCCGCACATCGTCCCATCGGGACGCGCGCCAGGTTTTTTTTCAAACCCGGAGCGGGCGGTAGGGGCATCATCGACCAGATGCGAAGACATTCTGCCGAGCTGCGCCGTCGCGGGCCCTCCGCGCGCCAGAGGTAATGGCCTGATGACCAGACCTCGGGCGCGAGCCGCGCGAGCAAACAGAGAAGACCGGAGCCCGATCCGGATCCTGTCCTCCCAGGGCCCCCTGGCCAATCACGTCCAGGGTTTCTCCGCGAGGCCCGAACAGCAGGAGATGGCGGAGATCGTGGCCGAAACGATCGAGGCCCGCGGCGTGCTCCTGTGCGAGGCCGGCACCGGGACCGGCAAGACCTTCGCCTATCTCGTCCCGAGCCTCCTGTCGGGACGCAAGGTGATCATCTC
>Ga0136632_10000715_pt1 | contig 10241 bp, 10 predicted proteins | sample AntDrymUQ6112106_2_FD_104670 | JGI IMG/M metagenome (GOLD analysis project Ga0136632, IMG submission 104670) | Polar desert sand microbial communities from Dry Valleys, Antarctica - metaG UQ611 (21.06) | ecosystem: Environmental > Terrestrial > Soil > Desert | place: Antarctica: Dry Valley...
AACGGTTGCCCGTGAGGTTTGCTCTCCCTTGCTCCTTAAGGCGGTACGGGTAGATCGAATCTCCCGTTAGCCGGAGCGCTCGTGCCATCGAGCTCGAGCCATCCTTAAAGGAGTGAACATTGACTTCGTTTGCCGAGTTAGGCCTGTCCGCGCCGGTGTGCCGGGCACTTGCAAGTGGCGACTTCGACGAGCCGTTTGCCATTCAGGAGCTCGTCATCCCAGACGCTCTCCAAGGGCGCGACGTGCTCGCCAAGTCGCGGACCGGGTCCGGCAAGACCCTCGCTTTCGCCGCGCCGATCGTCGAGCGGTTGGACCCGTCCGTTAGGAAGCCGGGGGCGCTCGTGCTCGTTCCCACGCGTGAGCTTGCCGTCCAGGTCGCACAGGATTTCGTGGTCGTAGCCCAGGCCCGCAAGCTCCGAGTCGCGACCGTGTACGGGGGCGTCGGCCTGTTCGATCAGGCAAAGCGCGCTTCGAATGCCCACATTGTCGTTGCGACACCCGGCCGCCTCGAGGACCTCGCCGAGCGCAGGCTTCTGCCCCTCGACGGCATCAAGATCCTCGTGCTCGACGAAGCAGACCGCATGCTCGACATGGGCTTCCAACCCCAGGTCGACCGCATCGTGCACAGGTTGAAGGGCGGCCCGTCCCGGGCGGCGACTCAGGACAACGGTCATTCACCCCGAGGGTCCGGCCGCAGCAACGGCAACGGGCCCCAGGGCGCGCCACCGAACAACAACGGCCGCCGCCAGACCATGATGTTCTCGGCCACCCTCGACGGAGCCGTCGGGCACCTTGCGCGCTCCTACACCGAGCATCCGGTGAGGCACGAAGTCGAAGACCCGAAGCAGACCGTCGAAGAGGCCGACCACCGTTTTGTGCCCGTGACGCACCACACCAAGATAGACACTCTGATCGAGATCCTGAAAGACGAGCGAGCGCTTGCGCTTGTGTTCGTGCGGACCAAGCGTGGGGCCGATCGGCTCGTCTACAAGCTCAAGGCGCGAGGCGTGAAGTCTGCCGCTTTGCACGGCGACATGACGCAGCCTGCGAGGCAGCGCACCTACGAGCGCTTCGAGGCCGGAAAGGTCGACGTTCTCGTGGCCACCGATATCGCTGCACGGGGGCTCGACCTCGACAACATCACCCACGTCATCAACTTCGATCCCCCCGAGGACGACAAGGGTTACGTCCACCGCGTCGGCAGGACGGCGCGCGCCGGGCGCAGCGGCACCGGCATCACCCTCGTCACGCCTGAACAAGCCTTCGATGTGAGCAGGGTCGCAAGCAGGCTCGAGCTCGAAGCTGACTTCGAACGCGAGGGCATGACTGTGGCGCCCGCTAGGGTGGTGTTCTCATCCCACAGGGGCCGCCGTTCGAGCATGAGGCCGCGCCCCAAGCGCAAGTTCTAACGCCTCTTCGTTCTCACAAGCCGGAGCGCGCCCCTTGCTCCGTCCGGAATGTGCGAAACCCACGGCGTTCGTAGTTGGATCGCGCGTGGGGGTGGTCGCGCGATGACGTGTGAAGCCACACGCGTCTTGCGGGGCCACCGCCCGGCGCCTTGGCTTCCCACGCCAGTCTTGTGCCCATTAAGAGGAAGTGGGCCCCAAGGCCCTTGCCGACGAATTGCGGCACGAGACCGAACACCACGATCTCGACGGCACCGTCGGGTTGCGCATCGAGCTCAACCATTCCGGCAACGTCGTCGTCCACTCGAGCGAGCCATGACTCCACGCCAGGACGAGAGAGCAGCTCCTCCCATGTCTCATCGGACCAAGCCGATCGGCCGCTCCAGTTGTACGGCGCCCCGATCCGCTCGTACGTCGTTCTCACCAACCCAACGGACCCCCTATCGAGCCTCTCCATCTCAAGGGAAAGCGGCGGAGGACGAGGGGGCCGAAGCTGGTCGGGAGAGGTCATCTCCAGGAATGTGACGATCTCTTGTTCAACCATTGGGTCATGATCCACCCAGCCGGGAACTGGTGAGTCTCCCGGCATGGTGGAGCGCTGGATAGGCTGGGCTTGTGCCCGAGCTACCCGAGATGCAGGCGCTTGCCGAGCGGCTTGATGCAGCCGTCACGGGCACGTCGCTGGCCTCCGTCCAGCCCATCCAGTTCTCGGCCCTCAAGACCTTCGACCCTGCACCCGAGGCGCTGGTTGGATGCCCCGTCGCCGGCATCGGCAGCCGCGGCAAGTACGTCGTCTTCGACTTCGACCGCTACCGGCTTCTCGTGCATCTGTCACAAGGCGGGAGGGTCGACCTCGAACGGCCGCCCAAGAAGACGCGCCCAAAGTTCGGCGTGGTGCGCTTCGGCTTCACGGACACGGCCCAAGGCTCAGCCGCCGGCGCAGGCATCTCAATCTTGATCAAGGAGTTCGGCACCGAGCGCAAAGCCGGGTGGTGGGTGCTTCGCTCCGGCGACGACGGGCCGCTCACACGGCTTGGGCCCCAGCCGTTCTCGGACGCCTTCGAGGGCCTACTGCTGTCGAGCGAGGACAGGCGACGCGTCCACACGTTGTTGCGGGACCAGAGGTTCGTCGCCGGGATCGGCCGCGGTTACTCCGACGACATCCTCCATCGTGCCGGCGTGTCGCCCTACACCGCCCTTGCGGCGCTCGATCGGAGCGAGCGCCGCGCGCTCCTTGACGCCGTCCGCGAGATCCTCACCGAGGGGCTTGCTGCGGAGCGGAGGCGCACGGGCGGGCTTCCAACCAAGATCGGCGACCACTTCACCGTCCACGGCCGGTGGGGGCAGGAGTGCCCTCGCTGCGGGACCACCCTGCGCCGGGTGTCCTATGAGTCCCACGAGGTCACCTATTGCCCGCACTGCCAGACCGATGACAAGGTGCTCGCCGACCGGAGGCTGTCCCGGCTCCTTCGCTAAGCACCGCTCCGGCGCTTACGTCTCCGACGAAATCTCCCATATTCTTCAATTTCTCTATCCGGATGCCGATACCAAGCAAAAGGGCGGCACCGGTCAATGGGGAGGGCGCCACCCAACGTCGGAGCGAGTCCGGCCGCCCCCAACGCCACGGCCAGTAGGGCAGCCACCCAGGCAGCGCGCCCGGGCACGCCCGGCAAGAGAACGGGCAGATGTGGATCCGTTCATGAGTCTCCCTTCATCGAAACCGGCGCTTCGCATGGCCGGGCCTACAAAGGTCTAACGCAAATGACTTCTCTAGAAGCCGTTAAAGTCTTTGCACCAGCTGCCGAATTAGGCGCACCCAAAAAGTCAGATGTTGACAGCCATTTCTTCTGGTGTGCCGGGAAAGAACGACTCCTCGCGGCTTAGAGCCCGGCGACGGTCATTTCGCTTATGAGCGTCGTGGCGCCCCCAAACGAACCTCCAAAGGGAAGCCATCGCCGGTCGACGGCCACCGCCTCAATGCCCTTGAGGATCTCGAGCATCGGCGCTGCGATGGTGACCTCTTTGACCGGACGCACCGGCGCGCCGTCCTCGAGCAAGAACCCGGTGACCCCGACGGAGAAGTCCCCCGTGACGGAGTTCGCGCCTGAGTGCACTCCGTGAAAGTCCTGGACGAGGAGTGCACGCCCGGCGCGTCGAAGCACCTCGTCGCGCCCCTCCCCCGTCGTGTCGAAAGTCATGTTGGAGGGCGCAGGGCCGGGGGCAGACTTGAATCCCGCCCGCGCGGCGTTGCCCGTAGAAGGCCGGCCCTCCCTGCGCGCGCTTGCCGTGTCGTACAGGTAAGAGGTCAACACACCCTTGGTGATCACGCCCGTCCTCTGAGTCGCTACGCCCTCTGCGTCCCAGGGCGCCGATCCGGGCGCGCCCTCGGCGCGGCCATCGTCGATCAGGGAGAGGTTCCCGGACGCAACGGCCTCGCCGAGCCGGCCGGCGAACAGTGAACGCCCCTTCTGAACCGCTTCGGCCGTGAGCGCGGAGCCCAACACTCCGAGAAACTGGCCGGCCGTGTACGGGTCGAACACGACCGGCATGCGCGCCGAGGGGATCTTGGAGGCCCCAAGCACACCAACTGCGCGCGCGGCGGCTTGCCGTGCGACTTCGTTTGCGTCGAGAGAGCCGAGACCCCGCCCGAGATCGAACTCGAAACCGATCTCGGTGTCGCCATCGTCTTCGGCAATTGCCACCGAATAACACCACGCGTCGCTCCGCCGGTACGAACCGGCTATGCCGGTGGAGACTGCGATGGCGACGTCGGCTTCGCTGTCTCCGTAAACAGCCTCCTCGACGGTTCTGACCCGCTTGTCGGCCGCCCTCGTGGCGCGCTCAAGGGTCAGCGCGAAAGTGACCTTGTCGTCGGGCCCCACCTCCGGCTGCTCGTCGTCGAAGAGGCCCGGTATTGGAGCGGGTTCGCTCTCGGCGCGCTCGGCCACGGCCACGGCCTCGTCGGGCGTTGCGTAGGTGGCGTTGTCGCGCGCCTGGGCAACGACGGCCTCGATTCCCTCGGTTGAGAGATCCGTCGAGTAGGCGAAACCGGCCCGGCCCCCGACGATCGCACGCACACCCGCCCCCCGCGGCTGCGCCGAGGAGAGGGACTCGACCTCGCCCTCGTAAACCTTGACGTAGAACTCCCGCTCGTGGGTGACGAAAGCCTCGATCGCCTCATCCTTGGAGGCGCGCCCTGCGATCTCCGAAGCCAGGGCCAGTAGGGCACCGGAGTCTTCCTTGCTGCGGTCGTCGGTGCGGGAGCTCACGCCTCGGTTCCTCCGACGGTCATCTTGCCGAGCAACACCGTGGCCATTCCGTTGGTCACGGGAGCGGCCTGGCCGTCCTTGCCACACACACCTTCTTTGCGGTCGAAGTCGGTAGCAACGGCGTCGATCGTCCCGAGCACCTGGGGCCCGTTGCCGATTAGCGTGGCCCCCTTGATCGGATGCGTGATGACGCCGTTCTCGATCATGTATGCCTCGGCCATCCCGAAGACGAAGTTGCCCGTCGCCGGATTGACCTCCCCGCCCGCGAATGTCGCCGCATAGACCCCGCGCCGCACCGACGACAGGATCTCTTGAGGATCATCGGGCCCCGGAAGCAAATAGGTATTGCTCATTCTCACTATCGGATGGTGTGCATAGGACTGGCGGCGCCCGTTACCTGTGGGTGGATGGCCGATCTTTTTCGCCGAGCGGACATCGCTGAGGTGTCCGGTCAGGACTCCGCGCTCGAAGAGCACCGTGCGTTGGGCCGGCGTGCCCTCGTCGTCGACCCCAAAGGAGCCCCATGCGCCGGCATCGGAGCCGTCGTCCACAATCGTCACGCTGTCCGAACCGAAACGCTCGCCGGCACGGTTGGCGTAGACGCTTGCCTCCTTGACGAGCGCATCCGCCTCGAGCCCGTGGCCGCACGCTTCATGGATGAGAACCCCGCCCGACCCGGGAGCGAGCACGACCGGAAACTCACCGGCCGGCGAAGGCTTCGCATCGAGCATCCGTAGCGCCTTGGCTGCAGCCTTCGAACCAAGCTCGGCTGCCGGCTGTCTCTCGAGGAGCTCGAAGCCGCCCGAATGTCCTGGGGCCTCGAAGCCGGTCGCGATCTCTCCGTTCCTCGCCGCCACGACCTGCACGGCAAAACGGACGCGCGTGCGATCGTCGGATGCGATAAGCCCTTCGCTCGTCGCCACAAGCACACGCTGATGCACGTCGGCGTAGGAGGCCACGACCTGTCTGACGTCTCCCCCCGCCGCACGAGCGGCTTCATCGGCGGCCACAAGGGCGGCTGCCTTGTCCCCGGCCCCGACCTCTGAAGGGGGAAGCCCGACCGGGTGCACGGCGGAAGGCTCGACCCTGCGCAGATCGAGGGGGGCGTCCTGGTCCCCTCCTGCGAGCCCGGCGCGCGCCGCCGCCGCGGCTTCGAGCAGGGCCTCGGGGGCCAGCAGATTCGTGTAGGCATAAGAGGCGCGTTCGCCCGAGATGACGCGGACCCCGGCCCCGAGGTCGTAGCCGGAGGCAACATCTTCCACCCTCGAGTCCTCGAGCCTGAACGACGACGACCGCCGCTCTTCCACGAAGAGCTCGGCGAGCCCTCCGGCCGGAGCGCCGGCGGCCAAGACCCTCCTGATGACGGCTTCATCCAACATAGGGGAAGGAGGATAACCGCGTGGGGGCTTCGGGCGGCTTGGCACGCTTAGTGCGCTTGTGCACACCCGTGGGCGCTCTCTGTTACCCTGCCGTAACGCGGTAAAGTCCGCCCACCAACGAGCCAGGTCACCTGGGAGCCAATAAGGAGTTTGCCCTGAGCGTCAACGGATCCTCACCAGGCTCGGAAAACGATCGGCGGCTCGGCCAGATCCGTTCTCGCCTCATCGAGGCCCGGCGGGAGCTCGACGCCCTCATAGGGGACGCCTACCTCCGTCCACGGGCCTCGATCGTGCCGGTTCACTTCCTCGACCTTGCCTCGGCGGTCGAGAAGCTGCGCTGGGCCGAAAAGGAATGGCGCGAGCTCGACAACGCCCCCGTCCAGCCCGAAGCCCGCGCAGCCGAGGGCGACTCGTTCCCTTCGGACTTCGAGGACGAGGGCTCGGGCGGCGTGAGCATGGACATAAGGGAGGGCCAAGCGCCTCCCACTCCCGCCCGGACGAGCTAGGTCGTAACGCCCCATCTGGGGGCCACGCGCCGCTTCTCTTTACTTAGGGGGCATGCGCAAGGCCCCGTCAAGGCGAATCGTCTCGCCGTTCAGCATTGGGTTCTCGACTATGTGGCGCACCAAAGCGGCGTATTCGGCCGGGCGGCCAAGCCTCGATGGGTGCGGCGTCTGGGCTGCAAGGCCCTCCTGCACCGCCTGACCGAGCCCTGCGACCATCGGAGTGTCGAAGGTCCCTGGGGCAATCGCCACCACCCGGATGAGGAGCTTGGCCAGGTCACGCGCAATCGGAAGGGTCATGCCTGCGACGCCGCCCTTGGAGGCCGAGTAAGCGGCCTGACCGATCTGACCGTCAAAGGCAGCGACGCTCGCCGTGCTCACGATGACTCCACGCTCCTCCCCATCGGGCTCCTGCTTGGCGATAGCGGCAGCCGCGACCCGGATGACGTTGAAGGTCCCGATCAGGTTGACGCGCACGACCGACTCGAACTTCCCGAGCTCGATCGGCGCACCGTCCCTGGTTAGCACCCGCCCCGGCGTGCCGATCCCCGCACAGTTGACGACGATGTGGAGCCCGCCGAAGTCACCGACGGCAATCGCGACTGCCTCACCGACGTCGGAGGAAGAGGTCACGTCGGTTGGGGCGAATCGGGCGGCCCCACCGAGCGCCTTGGCCACCGCCTCCCCGTCGGATGACGGCAGATCGGCAATCACCACCGACGCTCCTGCACCTGCGAGCTCCTCGGCAGTCGCTCTGCCGAGACCGGAAGCGCCGCCCGTTATCAGCGCGCTCTTGCCCTCGATGTTCACTGCAACTCCCTACCTCACGACCTTGCCGCTGGACAGAACAAGTCCATCCTCGGTCCTGGCCTCAACCTCACCGTCGGAGAACTGCTCACGATAAAGGGCTGCGTAGGCGCCATTTCGGCGCAGCAGCTCGGCGTGAGATCCACGTTCGACGATCCTGCCCTTGTCGATGAACAAGATTGTGTCGGCGGCGAGAATCGTGGACAGACGATGAGCTATGGCGATCGTGGTGCGCCCCTGCACCAAAGGCTTGAGTGCTTGTTGCACCAGACGTTCTGAATGTGTATCGAGCGCGCTCGTCGCTTCGTCCAAGATCAAGATGCGCGGGTCCTTCAAGATCACCCGAGCAATCGCAAGGCGCTGCTTCTCGCCGCCCGACATCTTGTAGCCACGTTCGCCCACCAACGTGTCGAACTTTTCCGGCATCTCCATGATGCGGTCATAGATGTGAGCGGCCCTGGCCGCTGCCTCGAGCTCGGCCTCGGTCGCATCGGGGCGCCCATAGGCAAGGTTCTCTCTGATCGTCGAATGGAAGAGGTAGGTCTCCTGCGTCACCATGCCGATGACCTCTCCGAGTGACTCGAGTGTAATGTCGCGCACATCGGATCCATCGATACGAACCGCGCCGCGGTCGACGTCGTAGAGCCTCGGTAAGAGATAAGTGAGCGTTGTCTTTCCCGCACCCGAAGGCCCGACCAGAGCAACAAGCTGTCCCGGGCTCGCATGGAAATCGACGCCTCCGATCGTCCACCCGCGGCTGGGCGCTTCGGGCTCCCCGGCTCCGCTCCCTCTGTGGTCGTAGCGGAACCACACATCGTCGAAGTGAACCTCTCCCTTCGCTTGGGAGGACTCGAGCTCGATGGCTCCGTCGTGGTTGGTTATGTCGCGCTCCAGGTCGAGGTATTCGAAGATGCGGTCGAACAGCGCCATGCCGCTCTGGACCTCGATGTTGACGTTTAGCAGCTGGCCGAGAGGAAAGAACAAGCGGCTCTGCAGGGTGGTGATGGCGACGACCGTTCCAACCACGTCGCGTGCGTCCTGTCCCGGCCCTGCGTAGCCGCGCAGCAGCATGAAGCCGGCCACAAGGTACACGAAAGCGGGGGTGATGGAAAAGAAGATCTGAATGAGGGCAAAGAAACCGCGCCCCACCATGGTGCGCCTGATCTCGAGGCCGAACAGCTTGCGGTTCTCCCTTCGAAACCTGTCGGTTTCGTAGGACTGGCGGCCGAAGGCCTTGGTCAAGAGGATCCCGGACACCGACAACGTCTCCTGCATGATTGCGGTGAGACCTGCAAGCGACTCCTGCGTCTGGCCCGAGACCTCCCTGCGGATCTGGCCGACCTTCCTGCTGATCACCGTGAAGACTGGAAGGATCGCAATCGAGAGAAGCGCCAGCGGCCAGCTCAGATAGAACATCAGGGCGACCGTTGAGATCACAATCGTGATGTTGGCCAGAAGGCTCGAGGCGGTGTCCGTCAAGACGTCTTGGACACCACCGACGTCGTTGGTGAGACGGGACTGAATCTCGCCCGTCCTCGTGGAGGTGAAGAACTTCAGCGGCATGCCCTGGAGATGGGCATAGAGGTCGTTGCGCAGGTCCTGCATTACGTTCTGGCCCACAACGTTGTTGAGATAGGTCTGCCACAAGCCGAACAGGCCGCTCACGATTGGGGTTGCGATCATGGCGGCCACGATCACGAACAGCAGCCTCGTGCGCTCTCCGGCGGGCTCGTCGGTGGCGAGGATCACATCGCTGAACACGACCTTGATCAGCAGCGGGTTGATCAGGCCGAGGGCCGAGGTCAAAAGGATCAGCGCAGCCACGAGCCCAACCCTTTTGCGGTAGGGAGCGAAGGTCCGAATGATCCGTCTGCCGGTCCCAGGGCGCGCCTTCTGCTCCGGCTTCTCCGGCGGCGTTATTCCGTGAGGTCTTGGCATCTACGTCCTTTTATGGGGCCCTTTTCGATCTACAACGCTATTGAGTCCCTGATGTATTTCGCGGGGGTGGCTTCCCGGCCCCCTACTCGATGCGCAGAGCCACCACGACGCCGTCGCGTGTGGGAACGATCGTCGAGCGCCACGCCTCGTCCGAGGCGATGGCGCGGTTGGTTGCGTCGATGGCGTGGCTGCTCGCATCGCCGCCCGGGTCGATAACCCGGCCACTCCACAGCATATTGTCGCAGATGTACAAGCCGCCGACCCGAACCCGGGAGCGCCCTGCCTCCCACGCCCCCGGATAGCCTTCCTTGTCGACATCGCAGTAGACGATGTCGAACTCGCCGGGGGTAGCGCTCAGCGCCTCAAGCGCGTCGGCGACATGGTAAGTGACCGGCTGATCGAGCCCAGCGCGGCGGAGATAGTCGAGCGCCTTTGCCTCGTTGCCCGGATCGGTGTCGGTGAGGTGGATCTCTCCTGTGCGCCCGGTCGCACGCGCCACCAATAGGCCGAGTAGCCAAACCCCGAACCAAGCTCGAAGATGCGCCGGGCGCCAACCGAGCGCGCCATAACCTCGAGCAGCCGGCCGCACAGCCTGCCGATGATCGGAAAACCAAGCTCCTCTGCGTGCGCTTCCATCTCGAGCAGCACATCATTGTCGTCGCCGGCGGCGAGCTCGGCCATGTACCCCTCGATGGCGGGATCAACTATGTCCATTGTGGCACCTCCTTAGCTTGGCTCGCGCCCCCGAGCACGAGCGCTTCGAGTTGCCCATGCAGCGAAGGCCCGGCCGCAATGACGCCAACGGCCCCCTTTTCGGGCGAATCGAAGTAGCTCACCGTCCCCCCGGCCTCGGCGACGATCAGCTCGCCCGCGGCCTTGTCATAGTGGCCGACGACCGACTCGAAGAAACCATCCATGCGCCCGCACGCGACGTAACAG
>Ga0136632_10000716_pt1 | contig 10240 bp, 8 predicted proteins | sample AntDrymUQ6112106_2_FD_104670 | JGI IMG/M metagenome (GOLD analysis project Ga0136632, IMG submission 104670) | Polar desert sand microbial communities from Dry Valleys, Antarctica - metaG UQ611 (21.06) | ecosystem: Environmental > Terrestrial > Soil > Desert | place: Antarctica: Dry Valley...
CAAGAAGCTCTTTCTCATCACCCTGATCCTTTATCTCGCCGCCACCGTGCTGACCGCGTTCGCCACCAGCGCGTGGTGGTTTTACCTGTGCCGGTTTTTTACCGGTGCTGGTATCGGCGGCGAATACGCGGCCGTCAATTCCGCCATCGATGAACTGATACCCGCGCGTCTGCGCGGGCGCGTGGCGCTGCTGATCAACGGATCGTACTGGATAGGCACCGCGTGTGGCGCCGGTCTCGCGGTGATTCTGCTCGACACCGATATCTTCGCCGCCGACCTCGGGTGGCGGCTCGCGTTCGGTCTGGGCGCGATCCTGGGGCTTGGTGTTCTGCTGGTGCGCCGTCACGTACCGGAAAGCCCGCGCTGGTTGTATATTCACGGTCGCGCGCGCGAAGCCGAGGCGCTGGTCGATGGTATCGAAAAAGAGATCGAGACAAAGCTCGGCGAACCGCTGCCCGAAGCGGAAACGTCCATTACCGTGCGGCAACGCGCAAGCATCGGGTTCATCACCATTGCGCGGACGATGTTCAAGGTTTACCCGCAACGCGCGTTCCTTTGCTTCTCGTTATTTGCGGGTCAGGCGTTTCTCTACAACGCGATATTTTTCACTTACGTGCTGGTGCTGACGACGTTTTATCGTGTCCCGGCCGGCACCGCGCCGCTTTATCTGATCCCGTTCGCGATCGGCAATTTTCTCGGACCCGCGTTGCTGGGGCCGCTGTTCGACACCATCGGGCGGCGCGCGATGATCTCCGGCACGTACATTCTCGCCGGTCTGCTGCTCGCGGGCACCGGTTACCTGTTCGTGCAGGGCGTGCTGACAGCGGTGACGCAGACACTGGCCTGGATGGTAATCTTTTTCTTTGCCTCGGCCGGCGCGAGCGCCGCGTATCTCACCTCAAGCGAGGTATTCCCGATGGAGATACGGGCGCTCGCGATCGCGTTCTTTTTCGCTATCGGCACCGCGGTCGGTGGCATCTCGGGGCCGCTGGTGTTCGGCGCCCTGATCGAAACCGGGCGCGCCGCCGATGTATTCATGGGCTATCTGCTAGGCGCCGGCTTGATGATCGCGGCCGGACTCGTGGAAGTGTTTATCGGCGTCGATGCCGAGCGCAAGAGCCTGGAGGACATCGCCACGCCATTGACGGCAGAGCAAGCGTATCAGGCATAAGTTGAACTGATTCAAGGTGCACCCCAATACTGGGCTTAGGTATGCTGGGGGCTGTGGATCTCGTTCTGGGCGCAGTATTGCCGTCCACGCCGGAGGAAGCAGAAATCGCGGCTTCACTCTGGCAGTCCACTCGGTCTTATGGACTCTCCCTCGGCGATCGCGCCTGCTTGAGCTGCGGCCTCAAACTGGGCATGCCGGTGTTCACCACCGACCCGCGCTTGGCGATCAGCGCAGCTTCCTTCAGGCCCACACGGCGAATACATAAACCCAATGCAGCGCATAACTCAGCGCCAGCGCGGCGCACATTAGCCGCAGAGACATGCTTTGGTAACGCCGCCAGAGCACCACGCCGCCAACGGCTACAGCAACTATCTCGCAGGCGCTTACGATGTCGCCGTAATGCGCGGGATCCCAATACGAAACCGGGCTGTGAAAACGCCGGTCCGACAACGGAAAGAAATGCCGGTGCGCGTCGTCGTTGTGCAGCGGCAGATCGAGCAGCACGTGCAGTCCCATAGCCGCGAACAGCGCGCACCAGCGCATCGCCCGCAACCGCCACGCGACCGCCAGACCGATTAAAATGATCGGAAGCGAATTGAATACGTCGAAAAATGCCTGCCACTGGCGCTGGTGATAATGCACGCCCCAGATCATGCTCTCCTGCGTGCCGAGTGCCTTGTGGTATGCATAAAACAGGATCATCGACAGGTCGGGCAGCACCGAACCGGCGACGATGGGAACGGCGAGTTCGGGACGGTCTCGGCGCCCGAGGATCAGCCAGTTGATGACCGCGTGCGCGGGTGTATTCACAGGACTACTCCCGATAAGGCAATGACATGTTAGCAGTGGGCGGCGTGCCGAATGCATGCGCGTTAAAAGGTATGGCAGCGTCGGGCATGCCCGCGCCATGCTACTTCGGAGGTTGGAACAACCAGCGCGACAGCAGCCGTGACGCCGCCGGCATGATGACGTAGGTCATCAACATCACTTGCGTGACGATCAGGATGAACGAGCGCAGCAGCGGATGCAGATGACTCAGCGGGTCGGCGTACAGCGGCGTCAATGTATTGAGCAAGCAGAACAGCACCACCACGAGCACGATCACCATCTTGTAACGCGTCGGTTGCCGAAGCGTCGCCGCGCGCGGCGGGGTGAACCAGAACTCCAGCCCGGTCATGCGCTCGATTCGGGCGTCGCCCTCCACGACGCAGTCGCGCATTTTCTCGTACCAGGCGCGACGCTCGGCCGAATTCTCCCAGGCTTCGAGTTGCGCCTGCGACTCGAAGCGCAACAGGGTCACGTAGTCGCAATCCGCGCTGCCGGAGGGTCGGATCACGTTCACGCCGAGAAAGCCCGGGTATTCGCGCGCGGCGCTAAGAATGCCTTTCAGCCACGCTTCGTATTCCTGGCCGCGACCGCGCTTTACCCGCCGTGTGACGATTGCGGTGACCGGACCTTCTTCGGGCAAGGATGGCGCGCTCATGTCGGGATGCATATTCACGCAATTGCTCCGATAGCCGCACGGGCACACACCCCGGCGGCATTTAGCCCGCCGAGGTGTCCAGGCGCATGGGCATGATGATCAGTGGCACGCCTTTGAGGTGCAGGCGCTGCTGAAGCGCGTACGCCGTGTGATTGTGCAGCAGGCGGGTAAAGAGATTTTCCTGACGGAAAATCAGCGTGCCGGCGAAGAACACACTATTGGGGAAGCGTTCCATCACCCGCTCGGCGAGTTGTGTGCCGGCTTCCACCGGATCGGTGCTGAACGAGGAGTAACTGGTGGCCGCCATGCAGTGCGCGTGGCAGAAGCGCACATACTGATTGAGCTGGTCATCGACATCGCGCTGCAAGTCCAGAATCTGCTGATCCTCCTTGATGCAGATTGTATCCACCACGCCCGTGGTTAGAAACACGAAATTCCTGAAGCGATCGGGAAACAGCCGTTGCGCGTTGAGCAGGGTATGAATGCCGACGCCGCGATAGTCGGACACGAAGAATACGGCCGCCGGCTCGCCATCACGAAGTTGCGGTGATGTCCCGGTAGTGGGCGCGGGCAGTTGCGTAAGGATTTCGTCCAGCGACGTGAGCGTGCGGCGCACATCGCGGTAGTGCTGGGAAATGCAGTAACAGAACGCCACCAGCAGGCCGATCAGCAGCACGGCCAGCCAGCCGCCATCGGCAAAGCGTCCGACGACAAGCACCAGGAAGATGCTGGCCGTGATGATGAGCCCGGTCAGGGTGAGCAGCATGCGCCGCCACCAGCCGCGTTGCGTACGCCGGCGTCGCCACCAGTAAAACGTGAGCCCCAGCAACGTCAGTGAAAACGTCAGAAACACGCTGATGCTGTAGACGATCACCAGAAACTCGACGTGACCGCCGCTGCCCAGCAATATACCCAGTGCCGCGCCACCCATCAGCAACACGCCGTTCTTGGTGACCAGGCGATCCGAAAGCTGGCTGAAACGATGCGGCATCCAGTGATCGACCGCCATGTTGGCCAGAGTCGCGGGCCCGCCGATGAACCCGGCGTTGGCCGCCACGAACAGCAGACCGGTCTCCAGCAGCAATACGATGATCAGCGCCGGTTCGCCAAAGTGCCAGCCACCCCAATGCCAGTCGCCCATGATCTTCCCGAACGTAACTGCGTTCAGCGTTTCGCCGGCGGTGGGTTCCGCGTTCCATAGCAGGTACAACAGCATGGTGCCGCCTGCCGTGAATGCCAGCGACAGCGCGGTGTAAAACATGGTGAGTTTGCCGGTACGTACGCGCGGTTCTTTCAGCAGGTTTACGGTGTTCGACACGGCCTCGATACCGGTGTAGGTGCCGCCGCCGATGCCGTAGGCGCGGATAAACAGCGCGATAGCGAACAGAATTCCGGTCTCGTCTGTCAGAGTGGTGATGTGCTCAAGCGACAGCGCCACCGTGTCGTCGAACCGATGCACGTGCGCGCCGATGCCATAGATAATCAGCCCCACGTGTGTGATGACAAACCCCAGAAAAATCGGCAGCAGTACGTAGATGGATTCCTTGACGCCGCGCAAATTGACGATCACCAGCAAACTGAGCAGCAACACGGCGGCTTCGGGTTTAAGGAAATGCCAGCCCGCCGGCAGAAAGCTGAACAGCGCATCCACTCCGGCGGCGATGGAGATCGCGATGGTGAGCACGTAATCCACGATCAGCGCCGCGCCGGACAAAAGCCCCAGGCGCCGGTTGAGCAGCAGCGTGGCAACCTTGTAGCCGCCGCCACCGGTCGGGAACAGCTCGATGACCTGATTGTATGAAAGCGCGATGATGAACACGGTCACCATCGTCACCAGCGCCAGCAGCAGTGCAAAACCCGTGTGCTCGCCCAGCGCGAGGAACCCCTGCTCGGGGCCGTACGTGGATGACGAAAGTCCATCGGCACCCAGGCCGACCCAGGCGAGAAACGCGACCAGCGTAATGCTCTGACGGGTTTCGGGCGCGAGCGGATCGCGCGGCGGGCCGATGACCGCGCGGTGCACGCGGGTCTTGAATTGGTCCCAGGTCACCGGGCATCCGCCGGGCCGGGCGCGATAGCGTTCAATACAACGTGCATGCGGGATACATTTCGTCCGAGAGCATCGCCGGCTACAGACAAGGCGGCGTTTGTGACGCGACTTAACGTTGCCGACCGCGAGAAGTTTATTCCGAAGACGTTCTCAGGACGCCAGCGCACTGTGGCGCCGCGAGAATGCGAAGTAAACAATGAGGCCCAGAGCCGTCCAGATGGCGAATCCCAACCAGGTAATGTACTGCAGACTGAAGATCAGATAGAGACAGAAAAGTATGCCGAGCACGGGGATGACGGGGCTGAAGGGCTCGCGAAACGGGCGTTTGAGATCCGGCTGCTGATGACGCAGCGCGATTACCCCGGCGCTCACCAGCACGAAGGCCGCCAGCGTCCCGATATTCACGAGTTCGGCGACCGCCGAGATCGGCGCGAAGCCCGCGATCAGTGCGATGGTCAGGCCGCACACCGCGATGGCCCTGATCGGCGTGCGCGTTTTCGCGTTCAAGTGGGAAAAAATGGGCGGCAGCAGGCGGTCGCGGGACATGGCGAACAGAATGCGCGTCTGACCGTAGAACATCACCAGCATCACCGTGGTCAAGCCCGCGATCGCGCCGGCCGACACCACCGCCGCCGCCCAGCGCGCACCAGCCTGGGACAGCGCAAAGGCGACCGGGGAGGCGACGTTCAGGCTGGCGTAAGGCGCGATACCTGTCAGCAGCAGACCGACGATAATGTAGATGATGGTGCAAAACGACAGCGATGTGAGGATGCCGATGGGCATGTCACGCTGCGGATTGCGCGTCTCTTCCGCCGCCGTGGAAACCGCGTCGAAACCGATATAGGCGAAAAACACCAGCGCAGCACCACCCATAACACCGCTCCACCCGAATGGCATGAACGGATGCCAGTTCGCGGTATCGACGTGGAACGCCGCAACGCCGATAAACACCGCGATGGCAAGCAGCTTGATAAACACAATCACGGCGTTGAAGCGCGCGCTTTCCCGCACCCCCAGCATCAGCATGCCCGCCAGCACCAGGATGATTCCCGCGGCTGGCAGGTCCACGATGCCCCCTTCGGCCGGCCCGCGCAGCAACGTGGCTGGTAACTCCAGCCCCATGCTGGTGAGCGCGTTATTCACGTACCCCGACCAGCCGATGGCGACCACCGCCACGGCCAGCGAATATTCCAAAATGAGATCCCAGCCGATGATCCAGGCGATCAGTTCGCCAAAACCCGCGTAGGCATAACCATAGGCGCTGCCAGCGCCGCCGATCGCGGCGGCAAGCTCCGCGTAAGCGAGCGCTGTGAATGCACAGGCCGTGCCGGCGACGACAAACGACAATGCCACGGCGGGTCCCGCCTGCGTGGCCGCGGCGATGCCGCTCAACACAAACACGCCGGCCCCGATGATGGCGCCGATGCCGAGCAGGGTCAGATCCCAGGCGCTCAGCGTGCGGTTAAGGCCCGTGTCGCGCTGCGGTTCGGAATCGATCGGTTTTTTGCGGAGCAGGCCGGTGATCAGCGTGTTCTTGTTCAACTGGATGCGCGCCTTGTGATAAGGGGCCGGGTGATTCGATATGTGGTGACTCGTCATTATGATCGACAGTTTGCAGCGGTTCTACTTGTTCAACAGCGCACGACCAGTGGTTTTTGCCACGAAAGCGAAGGGATGCATAAATCAGCGCATTCAACGACCGCATATTACACGCGCCGGTCGCTGTTTAGAGACCGAGGCGCTTGTCTGATTTGCGGCGTCAACTGCTCCGCGAACTCGTCGGCCGGCAGCGGCCTGCTGAGCAGATAACCCTGCACCGCATCGCAATTGAGCTCGCGCAAAAACGCCAGTTGTTCTTCCGTCTCCACGCCTTCTCCGGTAACTTTAAGGTTCAGGCTGTGCGCCATGGCGACGATCGCGCGGCAAATCGCGGCATTATCCGCGTGAGCAGGGATGCCGTGCGTAAACGAGCGGTCGATCTTGAGCGTATCCACAGGAAAGCGCTTGAGATAACTCAGCGAGGAGAAGCCCACCCCGAAGTCGTCGATGGCGATGGTGATGCCCGCGGCTCTCAAAGCCTCCATAACGCGTTCCGCACGCTCGGTCTGCAACAGGCTCTCGGTCAGCTCGACCTCCATACAGAAATGATCCAGCCCAAAATCTGCCAGGGCTCGATCGAACACCTGTTGGAAGTTATCCTGGCGAAACTGCCGCGCGGAGACATTCACTGCCAGCCGCACCGGTGCGAAGCCCTGGTCGCGCCACGCCTTCATCTGGGCGCGACGGTGTCGCTGTCGCGCACGCAGGCGAGTAGTCGTTCCGCGACGGCCTTGAGCAGCCGATCACCCATCTCGTGTCCCGAAGTGTCATTAACGTGCTTGAAGCCATCCAGATCCAGGAACAGCACTGCCACCTTGTGCTTATGTCGATGCGCCACGGGCAGTGCGTGCATCAGGCGGTCCATGCACAGCACGCGGTTGGGCAAGCCGGTCAAAGCGTCGTAACTGGCCAGAAAAGCCAGGCGTTCCTGGGCCTGTTTGCTTGCGGTGATGTCGCGCGCGACCGATAACAGCCTCACGATGTCGCCTGTCGCGTCGCGCACCGGCGTGACCACGACATCCCCCCATTTCGGCGTACCTTTCGCTGTCGGGCAGAACCCCTGGTAGCGCCCAACACCGCCCTCCAGCGCCGCAGTCACGGCGGCAATGGGATCCGTGCCTACGTCCTCCTGCCACAACTCGGCCCATGGCCGGCCGACGTATGGGGTGAAGTCATCAATCTCCATCAGGCACATTCCGGGCCCGTTCATCAAGACGAGCATTCCGTCAGTATCCAGGACCTTGACGCAGTCGGCGCTGCTTTCCATGAGGCTGCGGTTGAGCGCTTCGCTGTCCGTCAAGGCCTCCTCGTCCCGTTTTCGCTCGGTGATGTCACGCGCGATCTTCACGAAGCCCCGGATCTGACCGCATTCATCGTGCAGTGGTGTTACTACGCCGCTGGCGAAAAAACGGCTGCCATCCTTGCGCACGTGCCAGCGCTCGTCGTCGCCGTGCCCGGTCGCCTGCGCCTGCTCGATTTCCGCCTCGGGGATCCTGACGGCCGTCTTTAGGGGTGAACAGAAGGTCGAACGACTGGCCGATGACTTCCGCTTCGCTGTAGTCGAAGATGCGCTCCGCGCCCGGATTCCAGCTGCTGATCCGCTCTTCCATATCGAGCGTGAGGATGGCGTAGTCGCGCACACCGTCCACCAGCAGGCGGAAGTGCGCTTCGCTCTGGCGCAGTGCCGCCTCGGTTCGCTTACGCTCCGCAAGCTCTGCTTCCAGGTCAGCGGTGCGTTCCGCCACGCGCTGTTCCAGTTCCTGATTCAACCGCTCCAGCGCGCGGGTTTTTCGATAAGGTCGGCAAAGACCGACGCGCGCGCCCGTAACAGGTCCGGCTCGATTGGCACGGAGACATAGTCCACAGCCCCGTACTCATGATCGAGGTCGGATGATGCGATCGCGGAGACGAAAATAATGGCTGTTCTCTGGCAACGCGGATGCTGGCGAATAAGACTGGCTAGTTCGAAGCCGTCTATATTCGTCATGCACACGTCGAGCAGCACGAGGGCGAATTCAGTCTCTAGCAGATGTTCCAGCGCTTCGTTGCCGGAACTGGCCTTGATCAGATTCTCGCCCAGATCGCTCAGGATGGCTTCGTAGGTAAGCAGTTTGCCCGGCTGATCATCGACCAGCAGGATGTTGACTTTGTCGGTACTCATCGATCCTCCATGATTAACGGTGCAGCCACATGCGTAGTGCGGACAACAATTGCTCGGTATTCACGGGATTGGCGAGATAATCTGAGGCGCCTGCGGCGAGACACTTGTCGCGATCGCCCTTCATGGCCTTGGCGGTGAGGGCGACAATGGGCAGGCGGCGAAACGACGGGTTCTTGCGGATGACCCGCATGGTCTGATAGCCATCCATTTCGGGCATCATGATGTCCATCAGAACGATGGCAATCTCCTCCGACTACAGGGCGTCGATGGCCTCGCGTCCCGTGTTGGCGGTGAGCACCGTCATACCGCGGCGTTCCAGGACTGGTACTCAGGGCGAAGATGTTGCGGACGTCGTCGTCCACCACAAGCACGGACTTGCCTTGCAGGTCATCGTCCGAGCTGTGCAGTCGCTCCAGCATCTGCTGCTTGGCGGCGGGCAGGTCGGCAATGATACGGTGCAGGAATAGCGCGGTCTCATCCAGCAGCCGTTCCGGCGACTCGACGCCCTTGACCACCACGCTGCGAGCCAGTGTCCGCAGTCGCGCGTCCTCCTCGGCGCTGAGTTCCTTGCCGGTGAATACGATTACGGGCATCTCCGATAACGATTCGAGGTCACGAATACTCTCCAGCACTTCGAACCCCGACATGTCCGGCAGTCGCAGGTCCAGCACCACGCAGTCGTAAGGCTGCTCCTGGAGCGACACAAGCGCCGCGGCGCCCGAGTCCACCGTGATGATGTCGATGTCGTCGTGACCCAGCAGTTCGGTGACGCTCAGGCGCTCGGCCGCATTGTCTTCTACGATCAGCAGGCGTTTGCGGCGTGGCTCCGCGAACGCCTTGATCCGTGCCAGCGCCGCTTCCAGACCTTCGCTGGTCGTAGGCTTGGTGAGGAAGGAGAATGCACCGCGGGCGAGCCCATGCTGCCGGGCTTCGTCCAGCGTTACCATCTGCACGGGAATGTGTCGTGTGGCGGCATCCTGCTTGAGCTGGCTCAATACTGTCCAGCCCAGCATGTCGGGCAGAAATACATCCAGCGATACCGCGGTCGGGTGGTGTTCGCGGGCTAGTGCCAAGGCTTCCGAGCCGCGCATCGCGACCAGCACCTTGAAGCCATTTTCGCGCGCTAGATCGACCAGCAGCCGCGCATAGTGCGGGTCGTCTTCCACAATGAGGGAGTCATCCGCGGAGAGCGACTCACGATCGTCCGGAATCTGCACCGTCGGACAGTCGGAAGTGGTTTGCGCCACCGGCAGGCTGCTAGCGATAGCGGAAACCTTGGCGTCTTCTGTGGGCATTGGCGCTGAGGAGCCAACATATCGCAGCGGCAGATAGAGCGTAAACGTACTGCCCGCGCCGGGCGTGCTGCGCAGCTGAATCTCGCCCCCGAGCCGGAACGCCAGTTCGCGACTGATAGCAAGGCCAAGACCGGTGCCGCCGTATGTGCGGCTGGTGCCGGCGTCGGCCTGCTGGAATGCCTCGAATATGAGTTTCTGCTTGTCCAGCGGGATGCCGATGCCCGTATCCGACACCTCGAAGGCGACCACCGTGGCCGACGCCTGAAGCACTGGATTATCGGAGCTCCAGCCGCCCGCGACCGCCGAAACGCTAAACCGCACGCCGCCATGCTCGGTGAACTTGAAAGCGTTGGACAGCAGATTCTTGAGCACCTGCAGCAGGCGCTTCGAATCCGTGACCATGGTCGCACTCAGCGACTGGTCCACCGAGATATCGAAGGACAGGTGGCGATGCTCGGTCTCGTGGCGAAAGGTGCGTTCC
>Ga0136632_10000717_pt1 | contig 10235 bp, 19 predicted proteins | sample AntDrymUQ6112106_2_FD_104670 | JGI IMG/M metagenome (GOLD analysis project Ga0136632, IMG submission 104670) | Polar desert sand microbial communities from Dry Valleys, Antarctica - metaG UQ611 (21.06) | ecosystem: Environmental > Terrestrial > Soil > Desert | place: Antarctica: Dry Valley...
CCAAGACGCAGCTTCGGAGAATGACGGCGCTGCGCGATTATCAAGCGCGGGAGCTGGCGAGCCATAAGCTCGACGAGATCGAGGCGCGGCTTGACGCCGAGCGCCAGCGGCGTAGCCTTGCACCCGTGACCAATGACAGCGGCAAGATCATCGGCTGGACGCGCACCCGGCCACAAGTACCAGGAGGGCGATAACCATGGCGCTGCTAACAAAGATACTCGGCACGAACAGCGGACCCGACAGCGCCACACTCCGACAGCAGCAGCGCGAAGCCCAGGCGCGCGTCGGGCAAGGGCGCGAACAACAGCGGCAACTTCAGCAGCAGCTTGAAGCCCTGCAACTCCAGCGCGCCGAACTACTCGAAGAGCGGGAGACCGAGGGCGCGGACGTAACGCTACGGCTGCGCGCGGTGGATGGCAAGCTATCCCGCGTGCAGCGCGAACTCGCCGATATCGGGCCGCAAGTGAAGGTCCGTGAGCGCCGAGCCGCGGACCTGGAGCAGCAGGCACGCACCGCCGAACAGCGGGAAGCGCCCGGCAAGATGCTGGAGCTATCCGCCCGTCACCGGGAACTACTCGCCGACGTGCGCAGTGGGATGGCCCAGGCTGTTGCCGCGCTGCGGGAGATCCCGGCTATTGAGCAGGAGGGCGTCCGGCTGCAGCGCGAGTACAACGCCCCGCCCGCCAAGACCACGCCGCTATCGTACTTCGCTCAGGATGCTTTGCAGGCGATCGAGACCCTTGCCGCCAAGATGCCGCCGCCGTTCGAGGAGGTCAAGCGCAAGACCGATGCTGAGGCGCTACAGGACGCACAGGAGCGCGACCGCAAGGCCCTGGAGACCTTCTACCGCTACGGTCACAACGGGCCGCGCTATGAGGAGCAGGCCGTGCAGGAGACCGGTGGCGTGATGGTTATCAACCCGCGCCTCGTAGTCAGCAGGGAACTCGGCACGCCGTTCATCGGCGCCGACTATGTGAGCGAGAAAGAGGCGGCCCAGATCCGCAAAGAGATGGACACTGAGGGAGTGCGCACCGCGCGGGTGAGCGGCTGATGGCGGTCACAACGGCCAAGCGCGGCGTCGCAACCACCCGCACGAGTGACGCTGTAGTGGCCGACACGAACACCGTGTGGCGGCTCAGGTGCACGCTACTCGAGGAGAAACTAGCGGACCTCACAGTGGCTCTCAGGCGCTCTGAGACGGAACGCCGCGAGCTATCCCTCGACTATAAGCACGTACTTGACCGACTGTGGAAAGCGAACGCGGGCATGTCGCGCCGGGATCGGTAAATTAATCTGCACGCGGCTCGCTGGCGTAGCAGCCACGCGCGGCGAAGTTCCAGATGTTGAACAGCGGCGCGTGCCATTCCTCCTCCAGGTACTCAGCTCGAAGTTTCCGCACTTTTTCCAACTTCGGAACTTCTGCGGAAACTTCGAGCGCGTCACGGACTGCTGGGGGGCTTATGCCTACTTCCTCGGCTATCTCGTCTTGCGTATAGCAGGCCAGCCATAGATCGTATATGCGCCGCTTGCGTTCCTCCTCCAGATACTCAGCTCTTAGTTTGTCCGGTTTTGGCAAGTTTGCCGTTTCCGGACAAACTTTGATCGCATCGCCGACGACTGCGGACGGCGTATACTGGTGGCGCGGGCCGTGGTAAGTTGCGCTTGACGCGGTCCGTGACCAGCTGTGGCCGCCTGGTACTGACCGGGCGGCCCTTTCGCTTGCCATAATCCCAATTATCGGAAGGTGCCCGCCGATCCCGCGTGCCTGCTAAGGATGCAACCGGCGCGCCAGGTCCGGCCGTGCGTTCCCGCGACGATGGACACCATGCGCAGGACATGCGCACCCTGTTTGTCTCACTTTGTCCTACTTTGTCTCAATTAGCGCACCCAGAACCGCCACCAGGCGCGCTGTACGGGCCGTGGTGGCTCGGGAGTGTCCTGGCCACTGTCCAGGGCTTGCTGATCGACGATCGTGCCGCTGAGCTGCGCCAGGGAGATGGTCAACTTGTCCACCGTGCCGGTCAACTTGTCCACCGTCTGTCTCAGGTGATTGCGCTCCTCCTCGACCGCCTGGAGGCGTGCGCATACTGCGACAAAATTGGACATGTCTGTCTTGGATGGTGTCTCAGATGCGGGCGGATCCGGCGTATCTTCTAGGACAACGAGGCGCGCACCGTCCTGGTCAACTGTCCGAAGCTTGCCGGCGGCGATACGTCTATCGACCGTGCGGCGAGAGACACCTAAGACACGCGCGGCCTCGCTGACTGAGACATATTGAGACGACATGGCCGGGCATTGTCGCAGGGTATGCCCGAGGAATGCAAGGCACAGAGCAGGCCCGCGCCGATATGAAAACACGGGCCTGCTGCCACGGCGCACGCTACGCAACACCGCAGCACTCAAGCCGCAGCAGAGCGCGTGCCGTGGGCACAGAGAGACCGCCCCGGAGGGCGGCCGGTGTGTCAGCGAGGGTTGTGAGGGCGGCTAAGTTCCGCGCTTCGCAAAGACCCCAGGGGCCAAGCGTGCCAGTTCTACCAGCCCTTCACGGGCTGCCTGCTCCTGGAGTTTGGTCTGCTTCAGGACGTGAGGGTCAATGTGCCGCTCGATGCAATCTGTGGCGAGCCTTCGAAGCTCGCGGGGCGGCAGGGCGTCCACCTCCACGTTACCGCCGCTCTTCCAAGTGCCGGATCGGCTGTCAGTCTTCTTGGGAAAGCGGGTAGGCAATCCAAACCGCTTGATCTGCTCCTGCGTCACGGCGACCCGCTCAAAATGAACCTCCGCCCCCGGCGCCCACTGCCGCAGCTTCTTCTCGATGTGGCGCTCACCACTCACCCCCGACGGGTCCCAATCGCCGAAGTAGTACAGGTACGTCGGCTTGCCCACGGCCTTGATAGTCTGCGCCGCCTCGTGCAAAAAGGTCTTGGAACTGAAACCGCGCGCCACCATGAGCGGCACGTCCCACGGCTCAGTCACGCTCATGAGCACGCCCGCAACGGCATCCTTCTCCGTCCATAGCTCCACGTACACGTCCTGATCCGCCCACAGCGGTTGACGGTACGAGTTGACCAGGTACTCTACGGAGTCGATGCCCGACTTGAACGTCCGCGGCTTGCGCATCCAGCGCGTGAGGTCCGTCACCCATTCGAAGGGCAGCACCCCACCCTCACGCATAACCCCAGACAGCCGCACGGTTACGTTGCTGTACTCATTGGCGGTCTTCTCAATCAGGCCGGCGCTTACCATCTGATAGAACAGCGATCGCACCGTCGCGGGATTGTCCTGCTCCAACAGCCGGTAAATCGCCCCCTTCAGGGCGTCAATCTCAGCCTTCGTGCGGCGCCGCCGCTTTTTATCGACCATGCCTGGTAAAACCCTGATCGCCATTCCAATCCCCCCTCTCTGCTTTTTATCAACCATGGTCGATAAAACTTCCATGGCCCTAACCTACTCCTCAACACGGTTCGGCTGCTATCTCCTTTATCCACCACTTCATGCACAAGGCCCGGACTGGTACGCCCGGGCCGGTGTCGGCTCGATTGTCGCGGGCCTAGCGGTTGTCCTGATCGATCAGTGCTTCCAACTGTCGGATGGTCTCCGCCGCCTCAGGGCTGCCGTGCTGTATCGCGTGCAACTGGTCGAGGAGTTCCCGGGCATCCTCTAGCGTCTGCGCATCCACTGTGCGGCCTCCTGGTTGCTGTGCCGATTGTGCCGGCGGTGTGTACCCGCCTCCACAACGCCCGCAACGCAACGGGCGCCCGCTCTGGAGGCGGCGCGCCGTGACCATCGCGCGATACCCGCAGTGTGGGCACTGTACGGGCCGCGTGGCGTGCCAGGCCAGGCGCACGCGCTCCGCCCACGACAGCACGGGCGCCGTCGCCTCGTGACACGGCTTACAATCCCACCCGGTGAGGTCGGCGACCGCCACCAGTCCGCCGGCGGGATACGAGCGGCGATGCCCGCACCGGTGCACGATGCGGACGTTCGTCGGAACGGCGTTCACGACGCCACCGCCACGGCGATCGGCACGTCTACCGCCGGAACCCACGACTGCGGGATCGTGCCCAGGTGGATGCCGAGCGCCGCCTTGTGATAGCACGGCAGGCCACGCTCCGACGCCGTGCACGGGCAGTACACGTCTCCATCGTCGTTGACCTCCAGCAGATACCCCACACCGGGCCGGGAGCTGCCCACCGCGTAGAAGTTGGTGTCCACCTGCAGGATCACCGGGTTGACCTCCGCCGCCTTGCTGATCGCCCGCCGTGCCATGTCCTGTCGTTCCATGATCGCCTCCTGTTGTGCTTGTGGGTGCTTACTACCTATCACTGATTATAACCGAGTACACGCCTATTGTCAATAGACTGCATTCAGCGTATACTGAGTACACAAGCGAGGACAGAAAGTGAGGGCAGGATGGAAGACGAGTTCTATACACCGGATGAGGTTGCCGCGCTGCTGAAGGTGACGAGGCAGGCGGTTTACAACTGGGTTGCTCGAGGCAGGTTGAAGGCAGTCAAGGTCGAGCGGGTGACGCGCATCCGGCGCGCGGACCTAGAGGCGTTCCTACAGCCGATCGAACCGGAGGAGCAAACAAAAGCCGCAGCCTGACATGACCAGGCTGCGGTAAGTTGCCCGCGTGCAGGTAGTAAGCACGCACACGAGGCTAACCGATTGTAACCCATAGAGAAGCCGGGTCCCATACCCACCATCACGCGCGTTTGGGAAGCCCGGCCGACGAAGAGCAACGGCGGTGCCGTGCCTTCGTTCGCATTGTAGCAGGGAGGGACCGGGTGGACCAGGACCAGGGCGCACATGCTCGGCGCATCGTTGCCAACCTTGACACCGAAGATCTTCAGTGGCTAAAGGACCGCCTCCGGGGCATCGTGGATGAAATGGCGGAGGTCCTCGCAGACATGGAACGGGAGCCCGGCCAGCGCCGATTGTGGGGCACGCCCGAGCTGCGCCGGGGAGTTATAGCGATCTACCGGGAGTACCTCGCGGTGCCTAACCCCAAGACCGTAGCGGACGACTTCGCCCACTTCAACTGGCGCACGATCGAGAATTGGCCGGAGTGGGACGAGTAGTTTGTAGCTTTTTGTAGCTGAACGCCCCATGCCAGGCCGTATTGTGGAACCACAGACAAGGAGGGACCGATGGCGACGAACGCACCGAGGGCACGACGAGTACCGCTGCTGCTGCAACCGGCCGACTATGAAGCATTGTCGCGGGTCGCAGATCGTGAGGATCGTACTCCGAGCCAACAGGCCGCGCACATTCTGCGCCGGTCACTGGCAACTAAGAACGCGGGTGATCCCGCCGGCGACCGCGACGATCGCGGGAAGGTACGCACCTAAAATGCCGAACGCCCGGGGGCAAACCGGGCGCGGGCGGCGGTGCGTGACACGTGGGAGGTGTCAACAATGGAAAGCATAGCACAGCAAGGCAAGCAGATACACTATCCGACCCTGAGCGCTCGCGAGCGGGATCTGCAGATCCGAAACGAACGGCTGGAGGGATATGTGAGCCGACTCCTGGCCGAACGGGTGCGGATCGTCATCTGTCCCGAGTGCCAGGCGGAGCGGGAAGGGGCGAGTCAATGATCGACACGACCTCCGTCCCGACACACCCGGCGCTCGCCCTTGCCGCGCTGGGTATGCGCATCTTCCCGGCGCACACCGTCCACAACGGACGCTGCTCGTGCGGGAACACACAATGCCAGAACCCCGGCAAGCATCCGAGGTTCGGCGGATGGCAAACCGAGGCCACGACGGACCCCGCGAAGATCCAGCGATGGAGCAGGAACTACCCGCAAGCCAACTGGGGCTATGCCGTTGACGGCGCGGTGCTCGACGTGGACCCGCGCAACGGGGGAGACGAGAGCGTGATGCAGATCCAGCGCGATCACGGCCCGCTCCCCGACACCTGGCGCTCCCTGACCGGTGGTGGTGGCGAACATTATTACCTCACTCTCCCCGAGGGCATCGCGGTCAAGAGCGGCCCGCTTGCGGGATACCCCGGCCTCGATATAAAGACCGTGGGAAGCCTCGTCATCGCGCCGGGCAGCCTGCACGCAAGCGGGCGGCGATACGAATGGGAAGGCTCGGCGCACCCTGAGGACATCCCCCGCGCGATGGCTCCGGCCTGGCTTATCGAGCTGGCACGGCGACCGCGCGCGGTGGAGACGGCCCCGGTCAGTGACGACACGCCGATCACCCAGAACCGCAACGACACGCTCACCAGCATCGCGGGCAGGCTGCGCGCGGCCGGGCTCAGTCACGGCGCTATTGAGGCGGCGCTGCTCACCACGAATGCGGAGCGATGCCAACCCTGCCTCGATGATGGTGAGGTCCGCGCGATAGCCAAGAGCGTCGCGCGCTATCCCGCCGGCACCCTGCCGCCGCCACCGCCCCGCGATCCCGATGTGGAGGAGCTGCGCGAGCGGGTCCGCATTGCGGAGGCCGCCGCGATGGATACTGCGATCGTGCGGGCCCACAACGACCAGCTTGCCGAGCAGGTGCGCCGGGCGTCCGATGCGCTTGAGTGTGTGCGGCTGGAGCTATCGAGCACGCTCAAAGATCCGCGCGATAAACTGATCGGCCTGGCCACCGTGTTTGAGATGCACGAGCGGAAGAAGGTCGCCAAGTACACCGATCCCGAGCTCGGCGTGCGCATCACGCGCGATGGCGTCAAGAGCAAGAGCGGCCTGAGCAAGGACGGCGTGACCGACTCGTGGGATCTGTACAACAAGGCCGGGCACAACTGGGGGCGGCAGGATGTGTCGCGCAAAGTGCAGGACGCCACGCCGAGAGGATACCACCCGGAGACCGACATTTGGGTGAAGCCGCAAGAGACCCTCGTCGATGATCTGCGCGACCTGGTGTGGATAGAACTCCCCCGCAGGAAGGGCGGCACACGCGCCGAGAGGCCGAAGGTGTGGTGCTCCGTCTGCAAGGGCTACCACGTCACCCGCAAGCAGTACACCGAGTGCCAGGGGTGCGGCAATACGTGGGACGATAACTCCTACGATATCAACCAGCGCAACGAGGAACAGGCAGCGAAAACCCGCCTGAGTGAAGAGGAATCCCGCGAGAGGCTATTAGCCTCTCCCGTAAATACTCTTAACAAGGGGAGGCTAATAGCCTCTCGCGGGATCGACGGCACATCCGAGCCCGCCAAACCCCAGGATCAGGCCGTCCCGCAAAAGCAGCGGACGTTACCGCCACCGGGTGAGGGTATGACGGAGTTTGATCCGTGGGCTGGTGTGCCGGGGAGGCTCAATTGACCGGGCTATGGGCATACAGCGCACCCCTACCACCGCGTACTAAGCCGTACCACCCAGGAGGCGCCCTATGACCTGCACCGCGACGAAGCGCGACGGCACGAGCTGCCGGTCAATGGCGCTCGACTCCGGCTTGTGCTGGGCACACGACCCGGCCGTGCGGGATCGTGCCGACGAGGCGCGCCGTAAGGGGGGTGAGAACCGGTCTACGCTCATTCGCGCATCCCGGCGGATGCCGCGCGACATGACCGAGTTGGCCAAGCGGATCCTGGAGGCGTTCACCAGCGTGGAGAGTGGCGAGCTCGCGCCGGATAAAGCGCACGCTATGGCCCGCCTGGCTGCGGTGTACGTGCAGTTGCACTCGGTTGGTGAACTGGAGGGGCGCTTGGATGCATTGGAGCAGGCCGCGACCATTCGTAAGGGGTGGGCAGGATGACCCGGTACTCCGCCCGTATCCGTGCCTTGGAGCACAAGCTCGCGCCGGGTGCGTGTCCGGTGTGCGGCGGGTGCCGGGTCGACTTCGTCACAGTCGCGCCGGGTCAGGCCGTGGTACGGCAGGCGTGCGAAGCGTGTGGTACGCCGCATAAGTTGATGGTTGTCGAGATTGACACGGAACAGCCCGAACCGGCCGCACTCGAACATAACAGAGCGCCTGAGACGGCACGAGAGCCACGCACACGGAGGAGGCGATACCGTGGACCAGAGTAAACGACCACGCCGGCGGCTACGTTCCTTGCTGCCACGAGAGACCGGACCGCGCAAGCCACGCCGGCGGAGTCTGGCGAGAGTAGAGCAGGAACCAGAACCGGAAGTTGAAGCGGAATATGACGGCTGGGAGAGCGTGCGGCTGCGCTATTCGGCGTGGGGTTGCGTCAGTCCACCACCACCAGATAGGAGTAACTGATATGCCAAACATTGACCGCGAACTCTGGCGGAGACTCATAGCGAGGCAGGAAAAGTACCGTGACGTTCTAGCACGGCAACAGGCAGAACGTCGCCTTGACGAACTGGAGACGGCGCTAGATCGCGAACGCCAGCGGCGCGGCCTGCAGCCGATCACCACGGACAGCGGCAAGGTAATCGCCTGGGTGCGAACCCGGCAGCAGCCAACAGGAGGCAAGTAATGGGGATCTTGACGCGGGTACTTCATACTGGCACGAACACGACGGCGACGGATGTCGAGAGCCTACGCACCCGACATAGTGAGGCAGCCGGCCGGGTCGCAGCGGGTGCGGCTGAGCTCGAGCGCTTGACCGCCACCGTTCAGAAGCTCAAGTTGGATCGTGCGCGACTGTTAGATGCGCGCGACCTCGATCCCGGCTTGGATCTGTTTGAGCCGATCCGCAAGGCCGAGGGTGCGCTCGCCTCGGCTGTGCGCCGCCTTGACGACCTCCAGGACGTAATGCGCGTGCGGACAGAGCAGGCCGGGACGCTCGCGGCGCAAGTGCGGCAAGCAGAGCAGGCAGCAGCACCGGCGAAGATGCGGGACCTTGCTCGCGAACACGCCGAACTCCGCAACGACCTCCGGACGGACGCCGGCGTCCTGAAGACGCTCGCTGATAAGATCATAGCCAGCGAAGCCGCCATGCAGCAGCTGCACAACCTGCACGGCATACAAGCCACCGGCGTGTTGGTTATCGAGGGATTGGCAACGTCGGCACAAGCCACCGCCGCCGATATCCTTGGCCGGTTGGATTGGCAAGACGAGCAGGTACAGCGTGGCGACGAGCTCGCCGGCAAGCTCGAGCGGGATCGTGCCGAGGTTGACCGCCGCAACGGTGAGTTGGGATATCCGCTGTACGTCTCGCCAGGCGTCAACTACTTCACCGACGGCTGGATTGACGAGACCACGGAGCAGCGATCCAGCAGGGTGAGCGGATAATGGCGGTCACGACACGGCGCGGCGCCGCACACACCCACACGTCCGCCGCTGTAACAGCCGACGTGAACGGCATGTGGCGGTTACGGTGCCGTGCACTCGAAGAGCAGCTCCAGGACGCCACCGCGGCGCTGAGACGATCTGAGCTGGAGCGCCGCGAGCTCAGCTTGGACTATCGGCACGTGCTTGACCGGCTGTGGCGACAGAACGCCGGGCTGAGTACGCGGCGGGATCGGTAGGGTTGCCTCTTGCGGTTACTGCCCTTGCGGCTTGTTACGGTGCCAGTGCACGTCAAGCGTTTTGGGGCTCGGCCGGGTCATGCCCATCTCCGCCATGATCGGAGCTAGCCGCTGGTCGTTGAACTCCTGGGCGCTCTGCTCCGACTCCCAGACGCCGAAGGTCCACCAGCCGCCGTCCATCGGCCCCTCGGTATGGGATAGTTCTCCTGCTGGGGGCATAGTGCCTTGCTCCTCCAGTCTGAAGGCCAGCTGCTGAGCGTGCAGATGGGTGTAACCTGGCAACTCGTGTAGATATGCGACCGCCATCTGACACCTCCTGCGCTAATGGATTCAGGGTGTGGCGCCGGAATCACGGGAAGATGAGCGAAACACACCCGCGGGCCTGCTCCGAGACCTCGACACACAACGCCGGCGCCGCCGCTAGTCTATGTGAAACCCCGCCGACGTGCCAATAGGAGGCGAACATGGGACCCGTGGAGCTAGTGATAGTCATCGTCGTCATCGTCGCCATCGTCGCAGTCATCATGTCCCTGATGCGCCGGCGGGTCTGATGCCTCCTAGGACCGCACCGGGTATCGGCCGCTAGTCTATCACCCTCTGCAAGTACCAGTCGCCGGTGCACAGGTCCTCGTAGACCTCCAGGAGCATCGTAGGGGTCGTGACCACCCAGTACATCCGGGAGATCGGCACGCGCCACCAGTCGTCATCAACGCGCCACCGGTTGACCACCTCGCGCACAGGCTCGCGTTGCTTCCAGGTAAGTGCGGTTGGTTGACCTTGATCGTCGACCTCCACGGTGATGGGCGGCTCCGGGTCGTAGAGTCTGCTCACCCGTCGAGCG
>Ga0136632_10000719_pt1 | contig 10222 bp, 9 predicted proteins | sample AntDrymUQ6112106_2_FD_104670 | JGI IMG/M metagenome (GOLD analysis project Ga0136632, IMG submission 104670) | Polar desert sand microbial communities from Dry Valleys, Antarctica - metaG UQ611 (21.06) | ecosystem: Environmental > Terrestrial > Soil > Desert | place: Antarctica: Dry Valley...
CTCCGTGGCCGGTGATGGAGGTCTCGAACACGAAGTACCGCTTCCGCATCCTCAACGCCTCCAACGCCCGCCGCTACGAACTTGCCCTAGAGCCGGGAAACGACACCCCTTTCGTCCAGGTCGGCAGCGACGGGGGTCTGCTCGGTGCGCCGATCCTCCACCGCACGATCCGGATCGCGCAGGCGGAGCGCTTCGACGTGGTCATAGATTTCTCGAAGTACGATGTCGGCACGGAGGTCACGCTAAAGAACCGAATGGGCGAGGGCAAGACTGCAAACGTGATGCGCTTCCGCATCACCCGCAAAGAGAAAGACGAAAGCGCCGTACCAAGGCGGCTTGCGTACATGGCGGAGTTCGAAGGGCTCGAGGAATCTCGCGCCAGGCGCACGCGCGAGTTCCGATTTACCCGGGTTGGTGACGAGGGCCGGGTGATGTGGGGTATCAATGGCGAGCCGTTCGACCCGGAGCGTATGGCCGCCAGCCCGAAGTTGGGGTCTACCGAGGTCTGGCACCTGAGGGCGGCCCCCGCTGCGCACCCGATCCACCTTCACCTGGTCCACTTCAAGGTGCTCTCCCGCAACGGCAGGAGACCCTTGCCAACGGACGCCGGCTGGAAGGACACCGTGGACCTGACCTCGGGCGAGGAGGCACGTGTGCTCGTCCGTTTCGACGGCTACCGAGGCCGCTATGTCTTCCACTGTCACAACCTCGAACACGAGGACATGATGATGATGGCCAACTTCGAGGTCGTATGAGAAGTCGCTAGGCTCACCAGAAGCAGAATTGCCATCGAGATCAGTCACAGACCGTTGCATCGTTCGCCAAGTAAGACCCACCGATGTGCTAGAACAGGCCAGAACACGACCTGCCAACATGGGCCAATGGGAGCGAACGATGGCGAAGACCCACAAGGTAACCTTCAAGAAGAGCGGCATCACCATAGACGTCGCAGAGGACGAGTACATCCTCGAAGAGGCCGAGGACGCTGGCCTCCATCTCCCTTACGACTGCCGCAGCGGCACCTGCACGACCTGCATCCAGAAGTGCCTGGAGGGTGAGATCGACCAGGACATGGCCTTCGCCATCGGCGACGAGGAGCTAGAGCAGGGCCTGCGCCTCATCTGCATCGGCAGTCCCTTAACCGACGTGGTGCTCGACGCATGAACTCACCTACGTCTTCTATACCTACTGTGTCGATCCTACCAGACGACCTCGACAGGGTAGTGTGAGATCTTGGGGTCGGCGCTGAGCAGGGGCATCTCTTCGAGGATGGCTTGTGAGGCGAGGATGCGGTCGAAGGGATCTCGATGATGGTCAGGCAAAACGCGGGTGTGCAGCGTGTGGCTGAGGTAGATGGGCAGTACCTTGATGGCGTTGCGGGAGAGCTGGTCGGCGATGAATCGCTGGAGGTCCCCGGGGACCTCCAGCCTGCCTAGCCCAGCCTTTATGGAGATCTCCCATCCGCTCGCTGCGGAGAAGAACAGCTCGTTGCGACCATCGCCAATAAATTCCCGCGCCCGGTCGGACAGCCTGCGGTCGTCAGAGATCCACCACAGAAAGGCGTGCGTGTCGAGCAGTGCCTTCACCGTTCGAAGGCTTCCAGAACCCCCTCAGGCAGCGGAGCGTCAAAATCCTCGCCGATAATCACCCTCCCCGACGCGCTTCCAGGCTCACGCCGCTCAGGCCTCTCCCCAACAGGGACCAGCCGGGCCACAGGCCTGCCTGCTTTGGAGATCACGACCTCCTCTCCCTCGCTCACCCGTTCGAGCAACCGCGAGAGATGGGTCTTGGCCTCGTGTATGTTTACCGTCTTGCGCATTACGTATCGCACCCCTTGATGTATTGGTTTCAGACCATAGTAAACTAAGTCTTGGACTAAGTCTACCCTAAAATAAAAGGTCTCGGTATGACTCTCTACGGATCGGCAGTCCCCTATCTGATACGTAATCCGGTAGAGCGCTTCTGGATCGAGGCAAGACATGCCTGGCGCAGTGGATTCCCCCTTTCGCGGGAATGACCGGGGACGCGGGAATGACGGACATCATGCTGGGAGCAATGAGGAAAGGAGTTACTCTCATCCATGTTCTACACCGCTGAACTGATGATGCGGATTCCGTATGTCATCTCAGTAGATCCGGTTTCGGGTTTTATCGTCCGAGCTCGCGCAGGTTCTCCCACAGGATGTAGAGTCCTACGGCCAGGACAGCGAGGATGATGACCCCCCAGAAGTAGTGTTCGAGGATGACCAGGGCGCCCACTATCGCCAACGCGACGTTGACGCTGACTATGAACCTGGTTAGTCGCCTCCTGAAACCGGCCTCGATGAACGCGAACATGGCGATGGCGAAGACGAGCGCGGAGAGCAGGTGCTGCCTCTGGTAGGCGATGATGAGGATGAGCGTCACGAGCACGACCGCGATGCTGATCGAGGCCCACAGCTGCGCCACCCTGCCGGCGTGGGTCTCAGCCTCGGAGACGGGGCGCGCGGGGTGCACGATGTGCGCGCGGGCGGGAGGACGCTCGCCGTCTTTCAAGCGTTCGGCATGATCCTTCAAGGACTCGGCGAGGACTTCGTCGTCGGACAGTTGTGCACGCAGCGTCTCGACTTCTTTGGATAGCTCTTCGATGTGCCGCATCTGGTTCTCGTGGAGCTTGCTCAGGTGGGACTGGTCGCGCGTGGCTTCGGCGTCCATGCCCAGAGCCTTCAGCCTGCTGCTCTTCTCCAGCAGTTCGGAGCGGAGGAGATCCCGGCGTTCTTCGATCTCCGCCTGACGCCCGGTGATGACGCCCAATTGCTCCGTCCTGGTCGGCACCTTGTCGAGTCCTGCCCAGCCCACGGGGTCGAACCACTCGCGGCTTATGGTCTTGTCGCGGTTGTACATCGGCCCCGCCGGGGCGTCCTCGCCCTCGAAGGGATCCTGGGTGTAGAGACCCCAAAGTCCCCGATATCTCGAGACCCACGATGGCAACGGGTTCATGAGGCGCGGGGGGTCCCACTCCATGTCCTGTCCGGGTCCGACCGACAGCCCGTCCCCGCGCCCGTAATCCACGAAGGGGATGGTGAACTGTTCGTAGGGCTTCTCCCTGTAGTCCTCGTCGGCGTACTGGCGCAGCGTTACGTACCAGAATCGCCGTGCGACCCTCCTGACGGCGGCGAACGCCCGCGGCAGGGGGAAGGCGAGCTCGGTCAGGTACTCGCCTCGGGAGTAACGGGTCGCGTGCGAGCCGGCGCAGGCGTACGCCACGGGATGCTCGCCGATCTTCTCCAGCTCCGGGTCGTCCCACCGGCGCCTGAGGTCGTCGCCGGTCTCCTCGTGCGCGGCGTAGGCCACCCACTCGGGCCTTACCTCGCCAGACTCCGATTCCGAGAGGTACACGAATATTTTCTCCCAGTCGGCCTCGTGGTCGTTGGCGCCAAAGACGTTGCTCCTCCAGTCGTTGAACGCGTAGAAGAGCCAGTACCGCAAGACGATCCAACCGTCCTGCCTAAGGACGTGCCCGTGGTACCTGAAGTGTTCCTCCTTCTCCATGAAGCGGCCGTAAAGGACGCGCCCCCCCTCCACATCTCCGCCGGGAACCCTACCCCTGGCCAGGAGCACCAGCGAGAAGAGCGCATCCGCCAGCCTCGAGATGTAGCCGACGCGCGCGAGGCGTCCCCTGCCGGCCCGGAAAGTCTCCTTGGGCCAATCGGGGTTCGTGTGCGAGCGCCTCGCCCGCCGGCGCGCCCGGCGACCTTGATTCTCGTCTTCCTTGGGGTTGGGGATCTTGAGGTAGTGTACGGCGCCGGTGGTGTCCTCTGGCTGCTGGGCCAGCCTCTCCAGGTTGAGCTCTCCAGCCGGAACTACGCAGAGGGCGTCCTCGCCCGGACGCCGGACCCAGAGGCTGCAGGCGTCAACATAAGGCTCGCAGTCCATCGGGTAGAACCACTCGCCCTTCGTGAACCGGATCACGGGCTCGAAGCGGCGCAGCAGTGCCTCTGCGGTCCTCGCGTCCACGCTCTCCTCATTCGCCATGCGCGAGCTCCGGTCTAGCCTCCGCCGGCGTCAGCTTTCTGTGGTGGACTACCGCCCGCACGCTGCGGGAGTTGAGGAGCAAGATCATCAAGATGCAGTAGGCGATTATGGGGTAGGCGAACCATGGACGCGAGTCGCCGTAGAAGAAAAGGCAGGCCAGCATGATGAGGGCCTGCGCGACCGAAGCCAGCATCCACCCGCGGCGCCTGAGCAGCACGAAGCCGAGTCCAGCAAGGAGCAACAGGACCACGGGCGCGATAAAATAGACCGTGAACAGGATCGCCCGTTCTAAATCCTTCGCCACGGCCTTGTCAGTGGTTTGGAGCCGAATCTCGCCCGGCTTGTTGGAAAGATTTACTATCGTGTCCCAGTCGATGCTGGCGAACAACCAGACACCGATCCCCACAATCGCGACGACCTGCAGAAGTAGCAACACACCAAGCAGCCGCGCCTGTCGGTACAATGCTTGCCCTCCAGCCTCGATTACCATCCGGCCTGTAGCATAACCGCTTGCGCTCGGTCACGCACCATCAGCATTTCAGCTCTTTGTTTTCGCGCGTAGTCGAATGGGTGATTCGCGGTGGGTCGATACCTTTGCGAATCGCTCTAGAGTCTGTACAGGCGCTTCGCATTGCCGCGCAGCACGCTCTCGCCGACGGCTTCGGCCTCGGGGAGGTCCAGCTCTCCGTACGCCGCCATCTCTCCTAGTGCCTCGCCGAGCACGCGCCTGCTGTCTATGGCGCTCATCCAATGGAGCTCGGGCGCGCCTATACCATCCGAGCTGTACATGAGCTTCGAGCTCGGTGCGACGCCGAGCGCGGCCCGGGTAAAGGAGAGCATCTCGCCGTAGCCGAGCAGGGGAATGCCGTAGGAGAGGTCCAGGTACGCGTTTTCGTAGACGGCGGCCAGGTAGCCGCCCTGCCTGGTGTACGGGTAGCATTCGTGCAGCAATACGACGGGCATGCCTTGGTAGTCAGGACGCTGGAGTATCGGGCGCAGGTAGAGCGGGTTGCCGAGCAGGAGATCGGTGTCCGCATCTCCGTAGCCGACGTGGAACTGGACAGGAACCTCCTGCCGAGAAGCCTGAGCGAACGCCACGTGCAGGAGGGTATCCAGGAGCGGCTTGTGGACGAGGCGCGCGGGGCCTGGTCCGGCGGCCTGCTTGTATTCGTGGAACGATTCTTCGGCCTCCTCCCGCGTCCACTCCCTTATGTCCAGTCCCGTCCTGTAGGCGGCGATGCTCTTGAGCGCCACGTAGCCATGACTCCTCAGGTCATCTAGCGCGGCGGCGAGCGCTTCCTGCACTTCCCCCAAAGAATCGTGCTCGGCCAGCAAATCCTCCATCAGGATCTCGAGCCGCAGCATCGGCTCCGCGCGGCAGCCTCCGAGCTCTCCGAGCTCTGGAACAGGCAACACTCTTTCGGGCGGCGGAAAGCCCGTATCGAGAAGGAGCGCCTCGACGTTTGCGGCGAGCAGCAATTCGCGTGTTAGTTCTAGCCCGTCCCTCTCGGTACGGGCCGCGAACACGGCTTGCTCTTCCGGCTCGCAACCGAGGAAGTCGGCCAGCGTGCGGATGAGGCGTCGGTAGAAGGAAGTAGTGGCGACGTGGTCGCGCGCCATACCGGGGTCCGTGGACTCGGTGAAGGACTGTCGCCAGATCGCGAGGTCATCGAACGTCTGGTCCCGCAATATGCCGTGGCAGTGATTATCCACGGCGGGGACGTGAGTAAGATCTATGACTTCCATGAGCCACCTCCGTTCACAGCATCACGTCCCCACCAGACGCGGCGACAAAAGCTAACGCCTGAGCCCTGGCGACCGCCCACACCGCTTCACTCGTCGGCAGGAACCGCGGGTGGTGGAGCGGTACGTTCGGAGTGCCCGGGGCGCCCTCGAGGCCCACGAACAGCATGAGCGTCGGTGACGTCAAGCCGTAGAAGCCGAAGTCGTCGGACCCGCAGGACCTCATCGCCGGCGCCAGCTCGAAGCCGGCCTCGGGTAATAGCGAGCGCGCCGCCTCGGCGAGGGAAGGGTCGTTGACCGTCGCCGGCTCCCCCTCGGTCATCTCCACCCTGGCGGCGCAACCGTGGGCCCTTGCAGTGTATTCGACGATCTCGCGGGCCATCTTCCGGAGCGGTTCGCGATCCTCGGGATCCAGCACTCGGAGCGTGCCGCCGGCCTCGGCGGTACCGGGTATTACGTTCTCCGCCGACCCCGCACGCACCCAACCGACACTGAAGACCGCAGCGTGCATCGGGTCCAACCGGCGGCTCACGAGCGACTGGAGCGCGACGACTGCGTAGGCGAGGGCGAGTATGGGGTCGTGCGCGCGGTGCGGATAGGCTCCGTGGCCGCCGGACCCCTCGACAATTATGCGCAGGTTGTCTGAGGAGGCGTTTACCGGTCCGGCCTCGACACTAACCGAGCCCCAGGGGACCTCAGGGTGGACATGCGCAGCCACGAAAGCACCCGTTCCCTCCGCCAACGTCCCGTCTCTGACGGCCAGATCAGCCCCCGAAGGGTAAGCCTCCTCGCTCGGCTGAAAGAGGGCGGCGAGGGGTTTCGTCAGAGACCCTTCGATCCGTCCAGCGGCCAGGAACAGTGCTGCGAGGGCGGCCATGTGGACGTCGTGGCCGCAGGCGTGCATGAGACCGTTCTTGGCGGCGAAGGGTGAGTCCGTTTCCTCCTGGATGGGCAGGGCGTCGAGCTCGGCCCGCACGACGACGGCGGCCTCCCCCGGCGGTCCGACGCGCGCCAGAAGACCCATGCGGGCGACACGCTCAACGTCCCTGGTCCCGAGCGCTTCGGCGACGAGGCGAGCGGTAGCGTGCTCCTCGTGGCTTGGCTCCGGACTCCCGTGCAGCCGCTCGCGCAGTACGGCGGCTCTCGGAAGCTCCTCTTCCAGGGAATGGAGGAGCGTTTTGAGGAGGTCAATAGACACGCAGGTACCGCTCACAGGCTTCCCCTGGCTCCGCTCCTTCAAGGAGATCTATCTCGTTCCTCTTCACGCTCAGATAGCAGTCCCAAAGGTCGGACGAAAACCAGGACCGGACGACCTCGTCCGTCTCGAGGGCTTCGACGGCTTCGTCCAGCGAACCCGGAAGTTCGCCGATGCCCAACCTCCGTCGCTCCTCTTCGTCGAGCCCGGTAGGGTCCTCCTCGATCAGGGTGGGCTCGGGGAGTTCGTCCTGGAGCCCGCGCAGACCGGCGAGGACGAGCACGGCGAGGGCCAGGTGAGGGCACGCCGCGGCGTCGGCGGCCCTGAATTCGAGGTTGTACTGGCGTGCGGGGTCCCCTCTCGAGAGCTCTACTATCGGGGGGATCCTGATGGCCGTCTCCCGATTGCGCTCGCCCAGGCAACCGAAGCCCGCGCTCCAGAAATGCGGCACGAGGCGCAGGTAGGAGACGACGCTCGGGGCGGTGAAGGCGCAGAGGGCCGGCAGATGTTCGAGTATGCCTGCCGCGAAGCGTGCGCCGACGGCGCTGAGCCGGCCTGGCCGTTCGGGATCGTAGAACACCGGACGGTCTTCCAGGTCCACGAGGCTCAGGTGGATGTGGACGCCATTGCCTACGCCCTCCGGGTCGGCCTTCGGGACGAAGCTCGCTCGGTAGCCGAGCCTGCGGGCCACCTCGCGGACGACCTCCCGCATTGCGGCGGCCCGGTCGGCGCCCGAGACACCCTCCGCGGGCGCGCAGGGGACCTCGTACTGGCCTTCTCCATACTCGGGGAGGAACACTTCCGGCTCGAGGGCGGCCTGCCGCAGGGCGGCCATTACCAGCGGCCCGAAGGGCTCGACGAGCCGCTGGGCCTCCAGCGAGAAACCCGGCCCGGGCTCCACGCCCAGGCCTTCCAGAATGAATTCCTGCTCAAAGGAGGCGACCAGGCGGAACCCGGCCTCCTCGAGCTTGGAGAGGGCGTCTTTGAGCAGCGTACGCGGGCAGGCGTCCCAGGGACTACCGTCGGTGTTGACGACATCGCAGAGGTAGAAGTGTAGGGGTGAGGCGTCGTCCCACAGATCGACGCGCACGCGGGTGTCCCTGTCGGGGAGGAGACGGAGATCGCCGAGCGACCCGAAAGGGTTCGGCTCGGCGATGGGTCCGAAGGGCGTGAGTGCCTGATCCGCCGGCACCCACCCTACGCCCGCCGCGAACCACTCCTCGAGCTCCGTTACGGGGACCGACCGACCCCGGTTCAGACCCGAGATGTCGCTGTGGAGGAAGGCGACGAGCTCCTCACCCCGCACGATACTCACCTCTTCCTTCGCGGTCTGGCGAGCCGTTGTCCCAGTGGCGCAACTCGAAACCCGCCTTTCCAAGCCGCACGGTGAGGCTCTCGGGCGCCTCACAGGAGCAGAGCACCCCGCCTTCGAGCCCGTCTCCCCGTGCGAGCGCCGCCGCAACCGCCGCGGCCGGCTGCAGGTGGTAGCCGTTCCATCCGAGCTGCGGGTAGGTGTCGCGGATGATGACGAGAGCACCGCCAGGACCGCCCACGCAAGCCGCGATCGTCAGGAAGTGCCCGCAGTCCCAGTCCGGCGGCTGCGTCTCCACCGGCCGCCCGAGCAAGTAGTCGAGCAGGAGACTCGCAGGAGGGCGCGAGCCCCACAAGTGCCCTGTGCGCAGGTTGGCGATCAGGACGCACTCGGGCGCCTCTGCGGCGGTGATCTCGACGAGGGAGACCACCGTGTCGGAACTCCACGGTCCCGCCACGGGAACGACGGCCAGCGCACCCCCGGAGAGCTCCTCGATGCTCCCTGCTACCCCCGTCGCTGATGTTCCCGCGGAAGCCCCGTCGGGCGCGGTCGGGATCGTTGCCTCGTAGTCCGCTCGGGGTGAGGCATCCGGCGGCAACCATGACGCCGGGTCACCCTCTGCCAGGGTCGTCCCTGCCCGGAGCGCGACCTCCTCCTGGCTTGCGGCGTGGCCGAAGGCTGAGAGGATCAGCGCTCCCCAGAACGCGCCGCACAACTGGTCTTTCTGCGGCATCGACCTTTCGTGCAGCAGGGCGAAGTCCCCGGGACCGGGGAGGATCTCACCCGCTCCGGCTAGTGGACCTATCACGCAGCGCCTCCTTTCAGTCGGCGGGCTTCAGGTATTTGCTGATGCCTGTAGCCCATCTAGTAGAGCATTGCGGCCGTGGCCGCCACCTCCTCGGGCGGAAGCTCTCTGGCAGTGGCGGCTTGCGCCCGGGCGACGGCCACGTGGGTGCGCACGAGTGGTTCGCCCAACGCCTCTATAAGGACGGCGTCTCGTTCCAGTGCATCCAGGGCCTCGTCCGGGGAGGCGGGGAGTGGACGGATGCCCCTGGAGGCACGTTCCTCTTCGCTGAGCGTGGCAGGGTCGACCATCGTCGGCTCCCCTGGGTCAAGACCGCGATCCATCCCGTCCATCCCGGCGGCGAGGACCGCGGCGAGGGCCAGGTAGGGGTTTGAGGTGACGTCGACCGGCTTGAGCTCGACGTTGGCGGTCGCTGACTCCCTGCCGGCCACGGGCGAGGCGAGCCGCACGGCGGCCTCCCTGTTGTCCAGGCCGTAAGCGGCGTAGGCCGAGGCCCACATGCCTGGGGCGAGCCGCTGGTAGGAGTTGGGGCTCGGGGCGGTAAACGCCATGACGGCGGGCAAATGTTCGAGTATGCCGGCCACGAAGCCCGAGCCTGGGCCGCTCAATGCTCCTGAGGCGTCGAAAAGCACTGGAGTGTCGCCTTCGTAGAGGCTCACGTGCAGGTGGTGACCATTGCCTGCCCCCTCCAGGTATGGTTTCGGGGCCATCGTGGTCTGTAGTCCCATCCGGTGTGTCACGCCCCGAACCGTCTCGAGCACCATCACACGCTTGTCCGCCGCGGCTAACGCTTCGTCCTCCCCCACGGAGAGCTCGAGGTTTCCCTGTCCCACCTCGGCGTGGCACTGCTCGGGACGGATGCCCATCTCCTCCAGCGTCTGTGCCAGCTCGGCGACGAAGTCAGCCGCCGGGGTCAGCGCGTAGCTCCCGGCGTACGGTGTCCTGTCCAGTGGGCCGTCGTCATCCCAGACGTAGAACTCGGCCTCGTAGGAAGCGAGTGACCTGTATCCTCTCTCCGAGAGCCGTCCGAGCACCCGCTTGAGGGCGCTACGCGGGCATCCCTCCCACGGCGTGCTCGCGTCGGGTTCCGTCATATCGCAGGAGACCATCGCCTGCCCGCGGGCGAAGGGCAGAGCGGTGAGCGTCGAAAGATC
>Ga0136632_10000720_pt1 | contig 10217 bp, 11 predicted proteins | sample AntDrymUQ6112106_2_FD_104670 | JGI IMG/M metagenome (GOLD analysis project Ga0136632, IMG submission 104670) | Polar desert sand microbial communities from Dry Valleys, Antarctica - metaG UQ611 (21.06) | ecosystem: Environmental > Terrestrial > Soil > Desert | place: Antarctica: Dry Valley...
AGCGCGGCGGCCAGGCGGGCGCCGCGGAAGAGCTCGCCCTGATCGCGGCCGGCCGCGTCCCAGTCCGTCGCCTGCGTGATGTGACGGCGAAGCCGGCGCCCTTCGGTGTCCTCCTCGATCCACTCGCGCAGGCGTGGCCATTCGCGCAGCAAAGCCTCGTGGGCGACCTCGACGGAGCCCTCGCCGACGGTGACGAGGCGGCTGTCGGCCAGCGTCGCGAGCACGTCGGCCACATCCTCGTTCCGCTCAAGGTCGAGCTCCCCGAGTGGAGCGCGGCGGCGCACCGGCGCGTCGCCCTCGTCCTCGCCGACCAGGCGCAGCATGATGGCGCGCACGATCGGCCTGCGTCCGTCGGGAACGCGAGCATAGGTGCCCTCGGCCAACCGCGCGACGGCGCCGTGAACGCCGCCGGCCTCGCGGTAGGCAGCCAGCGTGAGCACGTCGTCCTGCCGCTTCTGCCAGAGCTCGAGCAAGGCCGTGGACAGCAACGGCAGCGCGCCCGGCTCACCCTCCACGTCGTCGACCAGCGCGTCGGCCAGCTCCGGCTCCACCCGCAAGCCCGCCCGGCCCGCGGGTAGCGCGTGCGCCGGTCAAGGAAACATGGAGGGAACATCACCGGGGGCATGTGCGTCCACGCCCGGTCAACCCTCTTCGGCGGATCCCTTCCGTTTGCGGGATCTTCGTGCCCGCGGCTTCCCGCGCTTGCCCTCGCTTCCCGCCGCAGAGCTGAATGGTAAGGAGGGGGTCGACGGTTCGAGTCCGTCAGAGGGCTTAGGTAAAGTACCTGCAAACAAGGCACTTTATTGTTTTTCTGTCCGTGGAGCACGCGGACACAGACGCTCCGTGACGTCTCGCGACGCCTTCTGACGCAACCTCCCATGCGCGAGTCGGGCGAGCCCCGCTCGGTGCCGGGCATGGGCTGGTTCGCAGTTTGCACTGACCCCGCGGGGAACGAGTTCGGCCTCTGGCAGGACGACCCATCCGCCCCGGTGCCGACCGGCTAGAAAAAATCCCGCCCGACGGAGGAGGCCCCGACGACCGCTTAACCTCCTCGACCCCCAAGATCGACCGCCGGGGGTTTCCGTTATCCGAGAGCGGGAACAAGGCCCACATGGACTGGTGGATCTGGTTGCTGATCATTGTCGGAGCGCTCCTGCTCGTCGGGATCATCATCGTCGGGGGTCGTCAGGCGCGGACGAAGCGCCTCGACACGAAGCGCGGGGAGGCGTCGGAGCTTCGGCAGGACGCACAGACGCAGTCTCGCCGGGCTGAGGAGCGCCAGGCGCTCGCCGAGGAGCAGGCCGAGCGAGCTCGCGCAGAGCGGCAGGAGGCCGACGCAAGGCTCGAGCGGGCCGACAAGGTCGACCCGGACGTCGACCGCTAGCGCTGCTCGCGCGAGGAGAAGTAATCGCGCGGTAGCGAGTTCGCCGGCGGGGGCCGAAGCCACCAGCGCGCTTTGAGACAGACGACGGCCGACCACGCTGCGGCGGCTGTGACGGCCAGGCACGAAAGCCAGAACCCGAAGCGCCTGTCGGTGGCCGCGGGCACGAAGAGCGAGGTCGTCGCCTGGAAGACGCCGAAGAGGCCGACGAGCCCCGCGAGGCCGGCAAGCGTTCCGATCGCAGGGCCGATCCTCCAGGGCAGCCAGCTCAGGAGGAAGCCGGCGCCGAGCGCGATGAGCGCGATGAGCGCCGGCGTGTGAGCGGCATCGAGGAGGTTTTCGACCTGGCCACGGTACGCTGCATGAACGTAGCGGCCCGAGTACTCCGGGTCGCCCATGGCGAGCTCCACCCCAGTGCCCGCGCCACCGCGCTCATCCGCGAACACGGCCATGAAGGGGAGCGCGAAGGTGAGCAGCGCGACCCCGAAGAAGGCCGAAGCGACGGCCCGTACGAGAACCGGCCGGTCGAGGACGAGATCGCTCACCTGCGGCACGCTAGCGACGCTGCTAGCGTCGCTGACATGACCGCCCGACTCGAGGAGCTCCTTCGGCGCGCCTTCCCCGACGCGACCGAGCTCGCCGTCGAGGATCGCACGGGCAGCGGGGATCACTTTCAGGTCACGCTGGCTAGCTCCGCCTTCACCGGCCTCCCGCTCGTCGACCAGCACCGCCTTGTCTACGATGCCCTGGCAGAGCCGCTTGCGGACGGGACGGTCCACGAGCTGCGAATCCGAACCCGGGGAGAGTGATGAGCGAGCTCAAGGAGCGCATCAGGAAGACGATCGAGACGGAGGACGTCGTCCTCTTCATGAAGGGCACGCCCGCGCGAATCATGTGCGGGAACTCGTCCCGCGCGCTCGAGGCGCTTCGCTCCGTCGGCGCTCCGGTGACCGTGGTCGACGTGCTCCCGGACCCCGCCATCAGGACCGAGCTCTCGGCGCTTTCCAACTGGCCGACGATTCCCCAGGTCTTCGTTCGCGGCGAGCTCGTTGGCGGCGCGGACATCGTGCAGGAGCTGGCCGAGACCGGCGAGCTCCGGGAGAAGCTCGAGTCGTCGCTCGGCGAGGGCTGGCAGGAGGCTAGGGCGGAGCGGGTCGTCGAGCTGGCCGCGCCGCCGCGGCCGCTTCACCTCGCGCCGTGAGCTTCCTCGACCGGCTGCTCGGCCGCAAGGAGCCGAAGGCGGCAAAGCAGAAGGGCGACCCGCATGCGCTCGACCGCGACGACGATCCGCGGGGAGGCCTGCAGAGCGACGAGTACCGGAAGGCCGACCCGCGCGACGTGGTCGAAGAGGGCGGCACGGTGATGAGCGGCCCCGGGGGCGCGCCGCAAGAGGGCATGCCGCTCGAAGAGCGCCGTGAGCAGCACCCGCCGCAGGCGTAGCGAGCGCCCTTACAGCAGCCAGATCAGGAACGCGAGCCCGGCAATCGCGCCGACGAAGACCGCGACGGTCAGGAATGCCCATGGGTTCGGCTCGAGCCCGTTGTCCCGGTCCCACCGTGTTTCGGGCGGTCTTCGCGGTCTCATCGCGCGCGAACTCTAAACGGCGCCGGCGAGCGCGCCGGCGAGCCTCTCCTCGAGCGCCCCAAGGTCGACTCCGAGCCCGGTGAGCGTCCGTGCAACCTGTCCTTCCTCGTCGTGGAGGAGCGAGAGGAGTAGGTGCTCGACCCCGAGGTGCTCGTCTCCTCGCCGAACGGCTTCGCGCAGCGACTCCTCCATGACCGCACGCGCGTCCGCGGAAACCGGAAGCCGCTCATCGGCCGGCCCGGAAGCTTCACGGGCGGGCGCCAGGCCCGCCACGACCTCGCGGGAAGCGGTCAGGGTGGCGCCTCCTGCCGCGAGAGCGCGCCCGGCCATGCTCTCCGCGTCGCGAAGGAGCCCCAGCAGGAGATGCTCCGGCCGAAGCTCGGCGGCGTCGAGTCCCGCCGCCTCCTCCCGGGCGAGGCGGACGGAGAGGCGGGCTCGGCCGGTCACGACCAGCTTTCTTCGCTCTTGAGTCCGCGCGTCGGCCAGGCGCTCGGCCACGCGGCGGGCATGCTTCTTGTGCGCCGCCTGCTTGGTCACGCCCAGCACCTCGGCGATCTGCCGCCAGGACCACCCCTCGCGTATCGCCTTCTCGACGAGCGACGCCTCGAGGGTCTCCACCCTGATCCGGAGGGCGGCAACGGTCTGGAGCCCCTCGCGCGGCGGTAGCCCCTCAACCGCGCCGAGCGCGGCGTTCAGCGAAGTGCGACCCACGGGCTCCGAGAGTAGCTCCGTCCAGTCGGACGTCAACTCTCCTTGACGAAAAGGTTCCTCGAGCGCGGCGCCGGGAAAGACATTCCGTGCTGTGACCGACCAGAAGCGCTCGGAGGAGTCCGGGCTCACCCCGGAAGAGATCGAGGCGCAGCAGGGGGAGGCGCTCCCGGAGCGGGAGCTCATGTCCCTCATCAACGCCAACGTCGCGATCCCAATCGACGCGGCCATTGCGGCCAACGTCCTCTCGGATGAGTCGATTGCGGATGCGGACGCGGCGCAGGACGTGGACGACGAGCAGTCGACCGGCCCGCAGCGGCCGTAGGGCCGCGCTGAACCGAATCGAACGCAGGGGGCGGCCGGGGGGTCGCCCCCTCTTGCGGAGGACAGTTGCAGACGACGAGCGCGTGAGAGAGGGCGAGGCGAAGCGAGCGGCCGCACCCGAGGCGGACGCGCCTGAGCCGATGCGGCCGGAGAAGGCGGAGGCGGCCGAGGCGGCTGCCGAGGCGCGAATCGAATCCGAGGCGAATGCCCCGGCCGCCGTCGCCCCTCAGCTCGCCTCCGGGATCGAGCTGATCGGCGAGTACCAGGAGTCCGGCTTCAAGGAGCCGCCGTACATCGCCCGCCGGGCGGACGGCCAGACGATCCAGATGCCCCGCCTCCTCTACCTCGTCGCCGAGGAGGTAGACGGCGATCGCGACAACGCCGCGATCGCCGAGCGCGTGACGGAAAAGTTCGGCAGGCGGGTGAGCCCCGACAACGTTCAGGTGCTGGTCGAGGAGAAGCTCCGGCCTCTCGGCGTCGTGACCCAGGCCGACGGCTCGAGCCCGGAGCTCGAGAAGTCCGATCCAATGCTCGCGCTGAAGTTCCGTGCCGCGCTCGTCTCTGAGGGCGCGACGAAGGCCGTGACGAGCATCTTCTATCCGTTCTTCTTCCCGCCGGTCATTCTTGCCGCGCTAGGCGGCCTTGTCGCAGTCGACGTCTGGTTCTTCTTCCTCCACGGCGTCGGCCGGCCGATGCGGGAGCTGGTCTACAACCCGGTGCTCCTCCTCATGGTGCTCGGGTTGGTCGTCATCGCGACGGCGCTGCACGAGATCGGGCACGCGACGGCCGCGCGTTACGGGGGGGCCAAGCCGGGCGTGATGGGCGCGGGGATCTACATCGTCTGGCCCGCCTTCTACACGGACGTGACCGATGCCTACCGCCTGAACCGCAAAGGCCGGCTGCGAGTTGACCTGGGCGGCGTCTACTTCAACGTCCTCTTCGTCCTGCTGATCGCAGGCGCCTACTTCTTCACCGGGTTCGAGCCGCTCCTCATCCTGATCATCGTCCAGCACATGCAGATCTTCCAGCAGTTCCTGCCGTTTCTCCGCCTGGACGGCTACTACATCCTGAGCGACCTCACGGGCGTCCCGGACATGTTCGCCCGGCTCAAGCCGACGCTCCGGAGCATGATCCCCGGCCAGGAGGACGAGCGGGCCGGCGAGCTCAAGCCCTGGGTGCGCGTCGTCGTGACTGCGTGGGTCGTAGCGCTGATCCCGATTCTCCTCTTCATCTTCGGCGCGATGATCTTCAACGCCCCGCGCGTCCTCGCCACCGCTTGGGACTCGTTCTTCGTCCACTTCGACAAGGCGTCCGCCGCGTTCGGGAACGGAAAGGCCCTGAGCGGGCTGGCCGGAAGCGTGCAGATGGCCACGCTCGCGCTGCCGGCCGTCGGGATGACGGTCACGCTCGGCCGGGGCGGGAAGCACATGCTGACCGGTGCCTGGAGCTGGTCGGAGGACTCGCCGCTCCGGCGGGCGCTCGTGACCGTCGTGTCCGCCGGTCTGGTGGGGCTCATGGCCTTCATCTGGTGGCCAAACGGGGATTACCGGCCCATACAGGCGGGCGAGAAGGGCACGCTGACGGGCGCCCTCGACCAGTTCGATGAGCTTCCGAGCGGCAGGCCAGGCCTGACGACGTACCGCGAAGATCAGCTCGGCGGCGCGCCCTTCTACAGCAAGGGCGACGCTTCCGACGTCGATCCGCTGAAGGAGCCGACCCCGGCTTCGGGTGGCGGCGCGCCCGATCCAACAGGAACCGAGCCAACCGAGACGGGCGGCCCGACGGAGACGGCGACCGGCCCGACGGAGACGGCGACCGCCCCGACGGAGACGACTTCTCCGACCACCGAGACACCGACGACGACCACGCCCTAGGGCGTCTTTTGCGATGAAGAACCGACTCGTTGCTCGTCCCTCGCAGCACTGGTGGCGCTCGCGGCCGCGCCGCCAGCCTCCGCGCAGAACAAGCTGACCGCCCAGGAGCTGCGGGCGCAGGTGGATTCGCCGTGGATGAGCTGCGCTCGGTCATCAAGGCCGACATCGCGGCAGGCGGCGCCCGCAAGAACGACGGCGAGGGCGGCGCAACCAGGGCGTCGAAACGGGCGAGACGGAGACCGTCCCGACCGAGACCGCGCCTACGGAGACGACCACCACTCCGCAGCCCTGGCCGCGGCGGGCCCTCCTTGCCGGCGGCTGCGGCGGAGACGGCGGGAGCGGCGGAAGCGCGCGTCCTCGCCGAGACTGCCGAGAAGATGGGCGAGGGCAAGAGCGGCGACCTCTCGCTGCGCCTCGTCGTCAGCTCAGACGGGAAAGAGGTGGGGTTCGAGCTGGAAGGGTCGACCCCGTGCTTTCCGAGGGAGACGAGATCGGCGGAGCGCCAACCGACCGCATCACGGCCGCCATCGACCCGGTGGAGCTCGCGAATGACCTCCTAGCTCTGGTCTCGCCGCTCCGGGGGCGATTCGCCCGCGCTCCTCGAGGGTCGAAGCGCGGATCAGCTCGAGCGCGCCGTCGAGAGGGCGACGATCGACGTCCTCACGGGCGAAGAGGACCGGATCCTCCGGCGCCTGGTCGTCGAGCCAACCTGAGCGCGGAGGTGCCGGAAGAGCTCCGCGACCGCCTGCAAAGCCTTCCCGGCGCGAAGTTCGCGTTGCTGCTGGAGCTCGAGCGGCCCAATGAGCCCGTCGAGGTCGACGAGCCCACGGACGCCCAGCCCTTCCCGGGCTGATCCTCAGGGCACAAGCAAAAGACGAGGCCCGTCCGAACTCGGCACACGCCCGGCTCAGTCTCGGCCCACTGAGGGACAGACCCTGAACGGGGCGGGTGCGCCTGCTCGCACGGTCTTGGCGCAGGGACGATCGTGGTCAAGGCTCCGTGTGAACGACCACCTCGGAGACGTCTGGCCGCTCCCGCCTGATCCGCTCCTCGATCTCGCTCGCGCGGGCGTGGGCGTCGGCGAGCGCCCTCTCGGGCTCCAGGGCGAGGGTCAAGAACGCCACTAGGCCCGCCTCCGTTCGGTAGAGCCGCAGGTCGCGCGGGGGCGCGCCGGTGACGGAAGCGACGATCTGCTGCACCTCCTCGCGCTCGGCCTGGAAGGCGTCGACCGGGAGCGCGCGGCCCGCCGTCTCCTCCCCGAGCGGCTCAAGATGCGTTTGCACGCCGTCCACACGCGGCAGCTCTCTGCGGATCTCCGCCTCGACCAGCGAAGCGATCTCGTGCGCCTCGCCGAGCGGCAGCGAGCCAGGCAGCTTCAGGTGGAGGGAGATCTCCGTCCGCTCACCGACGCGCAGGACGGCGATGTTGTGGATCTCGCGGACTTGCGGCACGCGGAGGGCGGCCGCATGAGCTCGCTCGCCGAGTGCGGTGTCAGCCGCGTGCGGCTCGACATGGACGACGACGTCGGTGCCTGGCACGGCGTCCTCGACCGCCTCCTCGACCGCGTCGGCCGTAGCGTGGCCCTGACCGACGGCCGCCGCCGGCGGCACGCCGATCACGACGTCGGCGAAGTGGCGCCCGGCCGCGTGGCGCATGCGCAGCCGGCGGAGCTCGACCCTCGGCTCGAGCGCCTCGATTGCACGCCGCACCGCTTCCTGCGCGCCCGCAGGCGAGCGGTCCATCAGAACGTCGACGTTCTGGCGGCCGAGCCGGCCCGCCGCCCCGATCACCAGGACTGCCACGAAGAGCGCCGCGATGGAGTCTGCGGCGGGATAGCCCCCGCGCGCTACGGCGAGCCCGACGAGGACTGCGAGCGTCCCTCCGAAATCGCTCGCAAAGTGGAGCGCGTTCGTAGCAAGGGCGGCGTTCGCATAGCGGCGAGCAGCCCGCCAGGAGACGACAGTCCGGCTCGCGTCGATCGCGAGCACTAGGCCAACGAGGACGAACGCCCACCATGGGACCTCGAGGTCGGGCGCGTCACCTCCTATTAGCCGGCGGATCGCCGTCGCCCCGATCACCACGCTGACCACGCCGAGCACGAAGGCTTCCGCGAGGGCCGCCAAATGCTCGGCCTTCCCGTGTCCGTACGGGTGACCCCGGTCAGCCGGGCGGACGGCCACGCCCAGGGCCAGGAACGTGAGGAGCGCCGCCGCGAGGTCGGTCCCCGAGTGCGCGGCTTCTGAGAGAAGTCCCAGGCTGCCCGTGGCGAGCCCGGTTCCGAGCTTGATCGCGATCAGAGCGATCGCCGCGAGGACGGAGACGAAAGCGATGCGGCGTTCGGGCGTCATGGCAAAACGGTAGACCAGTCGCGTCCGGCTATCCTTGCGCGGTGTCCGGCTCCCCCGACAGCGACACCACCTACGAGGTCGTCTGCCCGCACTGCAACAAGTCGTTCGCGGCAGAGCCGATGACGGGAGCCGCGCCGCGCTACCAGGGCTTCAAATGCCCTCATTGCAGGCTTTTCGTCGCGTACGACCGGATCGAAGAGCCGACCGAGGCAGAGGCGACCGGCTAGCCGCGGCCCGCCTCCACCCGCGTCGGTACCTACATACAGTCTTTGAGCGCCTGCGCCTCGGGGAGGCCTTCGAGCTTCTTCAGCGTGTGTTTCTCGATCTGGCGGATGCGCTCTCGCGTGACGCCGAACGCGCGGCCGACCTCTTCGAGCGTCCTCGGCTGGTCGCCGTCGAGGCCGAAGCGCATCTCGATCACCTTGCGCTCGCGGTCCGGGAGCGAGTCGAGTGTCCGGTCGATGTCCTCGCGGCGGAGGTGGAGCGAGGCTGAGTCGAAGGGGGACTCGGCCTGCTCGTCCGGGACGAAGTCGCCGAGCTCGGAGTCCTCCTCCTCTCCAATCGGCTTTTCGAGCGAGACAGGAAGCTGGGCCATGCGGAGGATCTCCCGCACCTCGTCCGTCGTGATCTCGAGCTCCTCGGCGATCTCCTCGGGCGCAGGCTCGCGGCCGAGGCGCTGCACGAGCTGGCGCTCGATGTGCACGACCTTGTTGAGCTTCTCGACCATATGCACGGGAATCCGGATCGTCCGCGCCTTGTCGGCGATCGCGCGCGTCACCGCCTGACGGATCCACCAGGTCGCATACGTCGAGAACTTGAAGCCCTTGCGATAGTCGAACTTCTCGACTGCACGGATGAGCCCAAGCGAGCCTTCCTGGATCAGGTCGAGGAACGAGAGGCCGCGGCCGAGATAGGCCTTCGCGATCGAGACGACGAGCCGGAGGTTGGCCTCGATCATCTGCGTCTTCGCGGCCATGTCCCCGCGCTCGATCCGCTTCGCGAGGTGAACCTCCTGATCGGCCGTCAGAAGTGGCACCTTGCCGATCTCGCGGAGGTAGAGGCGTAGCGAGTCGAGCGAGGGCTCGACGGTCAGGTCCAGCTTCGGAGGCGTCTTCTCGTCCTCGGCAAGGGCGGGCTGCTCGTGCGGCGGCGCCTTGTGCTCGACACCCTCCATCAGCTCGATGCCGTGGTCGACGAGGTAGGTATAGAAGTCCTCGACCTGCTCCTTGGTCAGCTCGACCTCATCGAGTCCCGAAACGATCTCGTCATAGGTCAGGAAGCCCTTCTCCTGGCCGTCGACGACGAGCTTGTGCAGCTCTTCGATGTCCGGGAGCGTGATGTCGACTGTGAGCATTCGGCCCTCGCCTTTCTCGTTACCGTCGGGACACTGGTCTTCGAGATGACAAAGAACCGGCGAGACCCTGATGCTTCCCCCGGCTCACAGGACTTGCGCGGACGCGGATATTACATCCGCCTGGGGAAAACCGGTAACGAAATTTTCATCGAGCGGGGAAAACGTGGCCGACGTGCTCACCGCGGCTGTTGAAAACCGGCTGCTCGGCAAGCTCGTCGATCCCGAGGAAGACAGCGGCGGCCGGAAGCGCGGCGCGATTGGCCCCGTCCTCGACCTTGATTGTCACACCGGTCCCGTCGGCAAGGCTGATGCAGAGGAGGCCCTCGGCGCCCCGCTTGGCCAGCGCGCCCGGCGACGCGAGCATGAAGGCGGTATCTCCCGCGCCCGGCCCACCTATCAGCTCGGGTCGGGCGATCATGGCCGCCGCGACGTGTTCCGACCCGGGAAGCTCCCGTCGGGCCAGGCGGGCGAACGCTGTCGCCATAGCCCGCAGCGAGACGGCGAAGGTGACCACGCCGCACCCGTCGACCGCCGTCGCGATGTCGCCTGCCTCGAGACCGGTCGCCTCCGCAACGACGAGCGCAGCCTCCTCCTGGACGGGATGCCCGGCGAGCCGGTAGCCGGGCAGCGGCCAGCCGTGGCGC
>Ga0136632_10000722_pt1 | contig 10195 bp, 12 predicted proteins | sample AntDrymUQ6112106_2_FD_104670 | JGI IMG/M metagenome (GOLD analysis project Ga0136632, IMG submission 104670) | Polar desert sand microbial communities from Dry Valleys, Antarctica - metaG UQ611 (21.06) | ecosystem: Environmental > Terrestrial > Soil > Desert | place: Antarctica: Dry Valley...
GGCAGCACCAAGTCGATCCCGTGCTGATCGGGAGTCGGGAACATCAGCCCGGTGTCGACGACGACGAGCTTGCGCTCGTACTCGACGACGGTCATGTTCTTGCCGATCTCGCCCAGCCCGCCGAGCGGGAGGACGCGGAGCTTGCCGCTCATCGCCTAGGCACTGGAAGTGGTGAGGAGACCGTGTCGGTCGAGCATCGAGTGAATGACCTTACGCTCGTCCACGGTCGCCTCGACCAACGGCAAGCGTAGCCCGCCGACCTCGATCCCGAGCAGGTTGAGCGCCGCCTTGACCGGGATCGGGTTGGCGGTGATCGCCAGCGCCTCGAAGGCGTCGGCGAGCGAGGCGTCGATCTCCCCGCGACGCTCGGGCTCGTCGATCATCCGGCGCATCTCGCCGCCGAACAGGTGTGAGGCGACGGTGATCCCGCCGGTCCCGCCGAGGTCGAGCACCTCGGCGAGCATGTCGTCGTTGCCGGCAAGCAGGTCGAGACCCGCAATCGCGGCGACGTGGTCCGGGTTGGCCTGCTTGACGGCCGCCACGTTGGGAATTCCCGCCAGCTCGGCGAGCAGGTCGTTCGGCAGGTCGATCACGCAGCGCGAGGGGATGTTGTAGAGCACCACCGGCTTGTCGGTCGCCTCAGCAACGGCCTCGAAGTGGGCGATCAACCCGCCGCGGTTCGGCTTGTTGTAGTACGGGGTGACGACCAGGACGCCGTCGACGCCGAGCTCGGTCGCCCGCGAGGTCAGCCGGACCGAGTGCGCCGTGTCGTTCGAGCCGGTCCCGGCAATGACGGGAGCGTCGCCCGCCTCCTTGACGGCCAGCTCGAACAAGCGGAAGCGCTCCTCGTCGTGCAGCGTCGGGCCCTCGCCCGTCGTGCCGGCGACGACGACCCCATCCGAGCCGTTCTCGAGCAGGTAGCCGAGCAGCCGCACGAATGCGGCCTCGTCGACGCCGCCGTCGGCGTCGAACGGCGTGACCATCGCCGTGAGGATTCCTCCGATGCTCATGCGCGGCGATTATCGCAGGGGACGCCGTGAGGCAAGCGCGGCGCCACCGTCCGGCTGCTACTGAAGCGGCTTGAAGGGGTCCGGCGTCTGGTTGACGCCCTTGGGCGGCGGCGGCGGGGGGGGCTGCGGCTCGTCGGTCGTCTGTTCGGCCTCGGGCTCGGCCGGCGCCGGGGCCGCGGGCTCGGTAGCGTCGGGCTGAGCCGGCGTGGCGGGCTGCGCCTGAGGATCGACCTGGATCGGCCGGCCGTGCGCATCGAACTTCTGAGCGCCTTGGTCCTGCTGAGGGCCCTGCTGCTGGCCCTGGTTGATGTTGCTCTGCACCTCGTCGAGCTTCTTCTGAGCCTGATCGGCCATCTGCTTCGCCTTGTCCATGAAACCCATGCGTCTCTCCTCGGTCGCTCCTGAACCCGAGTGTAGTCGCTGCTGGAGGGCCCATCCCCTCGACGGGGCATACTTGGACGGGTTTCCTATGGCCAAGGACGAGAAGGACTACAGCCACCGCAGCGTGGTCGACAAGCTCGGCGTCGAGCCAGGGCAACGCGTGGAGATCACGGGCGACGTCGGCCCTGAGGTACGCCGGGCGGTCAAGGAGCGCCTGGGCCGCGGCCTCGTGAAGTCCGGCGAGGTCGACGGCGCGATCGTCTCCGCACAATCGCTCGAGGAGGGCGAGGAGATCCTCAAGCGCTACCGCTCCCGGCTGCTCGACAGCGGTTACCTGTGGCTGATCACCCGCAAGCGCGGCCAGGACGCCTACGTCAACCAGATGGAGTTCGTTCCCGCCGCCAAGAAGGCGCTGCTGATCGACAACAAGACCTGCTCGATCGACGACAAGCGCTCGGGGATTCGCTTTGTGATCCCGCGCCGCTACCGGCGCTCCTGAGGCCAAAGCAGGCGCTCCAGGCCGATCGTCGGCGACTTGCCCAGATCGCCCACTCGGCGCACCGCCAGCAGCACGCCCGGCATGAACGACTCGCGTGAGATGGTGTCGTGGCGAATCGTGAGCGTCTGCCCGGTGCCGCCGAAGATGACCTCCTGGTGCGCCACGAGACCTGGAAGCCGGACCGAGTGGATCGGCTCGTGCGGGTTGCCGCCGGCCTCCTCGATCAGCTTCGCCGTGCGGGCGGCGGTGCCCGATGGGGCGTCGAGCTTCTGGTCGTGGTGGAGCTCGACGATCTCGCAGTCGGGCATGTGCGGGGCGGCGAGCTTGGCGGCCTCCATCATCAGCACCGCGCCGATCGCGAAGTTCGGGGCGACGAAGAGGTTCGCGGAGCCGGCGCCCGCGAGCTCGGAGAAGTCGGCGCCGGTGGTGCCCATCACGCAGTGAACGCCCGCCTCGAGACAGGCGCGCGCGTTCTCGAGCGCGGAATCCGGCTGTGAGAAGTCCACGACGACGTCGGCGTCGTCGAGAACGTCGGCCAGCGACACGCCAAGCCGGGGATCAGCCTTGCCGGTCAACTCCATGTCGTCCGCGCCCTCGATCGCGGCGCAGACGGCCTCCCCCATCTTGCCGGCTGCGCCTGAAACAGCGACCTTGATCACGCGCGGAGTCTAGACCGCGACGGTCATCACGCCGCGGCGGCGAGCTCGCCCGAGATGTTGTCGAGCGTCCCGGCGAAGATGTCCTCGTCGGCGCCGACCCCTGCCGCACACAGCCGTTCCGGCGCCAGCAGCTCGGTGGCCAACTTGCCGACATCGTCGACGCTGACGGCGTCGATCTTGGCTAGCAGCTCGTCGATCGAGAGCAGCGGAACGTCCATCAGCAGCGAGCTGCCGAGGCGGTTCATGCGCGCGAGCGTCGACTCCATCGACAACACTGTCCTGCCCTTGAGGTTCTCCTTCGCGCGCTCGAGCTCGTCGGCGGTCACGGGCTGCTCGCGGATCTTGCTCAACTCGGCGCCGATCACGTCCATCGCCTCGGGGACGTTGTCGGGCCTCGTGCCGAGGTAGAGCGCGACGTAGCCGGTGTCGGCGAAGTGCGAGGCGTAGGTGCCGACCGCGTACGCGAGGCCGCGCTTCTCGCGCACCTCCTGAAACAGGCGCGAGGAGGTCGAGCCGCCGAGGATCGAGTCGAGCACCCGTAGCGTGAAGCGGCGCTCGTCGGCGCGCGCGATGCCGGGACCGCCGACGCAGAGGTAGTACTGCTCGGTCTCCTTCTGGTGAAAGCCGCGGCGCCCAGGTCCGTTGGCGGGCGCGGCGTCCGGCGCGCCGGCGCTGCCGGCCGGCGGCGCCGGCGCCTTGGCAGCGAGCTCGACCAGACGCTCGTGCTCGAGGTTGCCGGCCGCGGCGATGACGAGGTTGCCGGAGACGTAACGTTCATCGTGGTAGGCCGCGATCGCGGGAACCGGCACCGAGCCGACGACCTCGGCAGTGCCGATCACCGGGCGCCCGAGTGGGTGGTCGCCGAACAGCGCCCCCGCGAGCACATCGTGGACCTTGTCGGAGGGCTCGTCCTCGTACATCGCGATCTCCTCGATCACGACCTGGCGCTCGGAGTCGATGTCCGGGTAGGCGGGCTTGAGCACCATGTCGCTCATCACGTCAAACGCTCGCTCGAGGTGCTGGTCGAGGAAGCGCGAGTAGACGGAGGTCGTCTCCTTGCCCGTGCCCGCGTTTATCTCGGCGCCCATGCCGTCGAAGATCTGGTCGATCTCGGTCGAGCCGAAGCGCTCGGTGCCCTTGAACAGCAGGTGCTCGAGGAAGTGCGAGATCCCCGCCTGCTCGGGCGTCTCGTCGCGCGATCCCACGCGCACCCAGAAACCGAGCGCAACCGAGCGCACGGACGGGACCTGCTCGGTCACCACCCGTACGCCCGAGTCGAGCGTCGTTATCTCGTGCGTGGACCTCATGTACTGATCCGGTTCGGGGACGCGAAAACCGAGCGTGGCAAGGAATCCGGTGGGCGAAGTGTGCAACGCACACGAGCGTGCCGGTGACGACGCCAGGCGACGGTTTGCAGCGTCATCCGGCCGGATCAGCGCCGGTCGCGGCCATTGCCACCGCCGCCACCGTCGCGTCCGCGGCCGCCGCGGCGTCCCTCACCGTCACGGCGACGACCGCCGTCGCGCCGTCCGCCGCGGTCTCCACCGCCGCCACCGCCGCCGGTTCCGACGGCCGCGAGGTCCTCGGCGCTCTTCCCGGCGACGTCGGGATCGTCGGCGAGACGCAGGCCGATGCGACCGCGCTCGCGGTCGACCTCGACCACGCGCACCTCGATCTCGTCGCCGCGGTCGACGACGTCCTCGACCGTGTCGACGCGCTCGCCGCCCGGCTTGAGGTTCGAGATGTGCAGCAGCCCGTCGGTGCCCTTCGAGAGCTCGACGAAGGCGCCGAACGTGGTGGTCTTGACGACCTTGCCGGTGTACTCGTCGCCGACCTCGACCTCCTTGGTCATCTGGCGGATGCGCTCGATCAGCGCGTCGCCCTGGGTGCCGGTGGCGGCGTAGACGCGCACCTGGCCCTCGTCGTCGACGTCGATCTGCGCCTCGAACTCCTCCGAGAGCGCGCGGATCGTCTCGCCGCCCTTGCCGATGATCATGCCGATCTTGTCGGTGTCGATCTGGATCGAGCCGATCCGCGGGGCGTGCTCTGAGAGCTCCTCGCGCGGCGCGTCGATCGCCTCGGCCATCTTGCCGAGGATGAACTCGCGCCCCTCCTTGGCCTGGGCGAGCGCGTCGCCGAGGATGTCGAAGCCGACCCCGGTGATCTTGATGTCCATCTGGAGCGCGGTGATGCCCTTCTCCGTGCCGGCGACCTTGAAGTCCATGTCGCCGAGGTGGTCCTCCACGCCCGCGATGTCGGACAGGACGATGTAGTCGTCCTCCTCCTTGATCAGGCCCATCGCGATACCCGCGACCGGGCGCTTGATCGGTACGCCGGCGTCCATCAGCGACAGGCTCGATCCGCAGACCGAGGCCATCGATGACGAGCCGTTCGACTCGAGGATGTCCGAGACGACGCGAATCGTGTACGGGAAGTCCTCCGTCGAGGGGAGCATCGGCACGAGCGCCCGCTCGGCCAGCGCGCCGTGACCGATGTCGCGGCGCTTGGGCCCGCGCATGAAGCCCGCCTCCCCGACCGAGAACGGCGGGAAGTTGTAGTGGTGGAAGTAGCTCTTGGAGGTCTCGAGCCCGAGCGTGTCGAGGCGCATCTCCTCACGCGTCGTCCCGAGCGCCACGACCGAGAACGCCTGCGTCTGGCCGCGCGTGAACACCGCTGAGCCGTGCGTGCGCGGGCCCACGCCCACCTCGATCCAGATGTCGCGGATCTCGTCGGCGCCGCGCCCGTCGGGACGCTTCTTGTCGACCGCGATGCGGCGGCGGACGACGTCCCTCTCGAGCTTGTCGAAGGCGTGCTGAGCGTCGGCGAGGAGCTCCTTATGGTCCTCCGCTTCCTCGTCGCCGGCGAACTCCGTGAGAATCTCCTCCTCGACCGCCTTGGTCGCGTCCTGGCGCTCGAGCTTGTCCTCGACCTGAGTGGCCTCGCCCAGCTTGTCGCCGAACTTCTTCTCGATCTTGCCGAGCAGCTTCTCGTCGATCTGCGGCGGGCTGACCTCGATCTTGTCCTTGCCGGCCTTCTCGGCCAGCTCGCGCTGCGCCGCGCAGATCTTCTTGATCTCGCCATGGGCGATGTCGAGCGCATCGAGGATCTCGGCCTCCGAGATCTCCTTCGCGCCGGCCTCGACCATCAGGATCGCTTCCTCGGAGCCCGAGACGACGAGGTCCAGCGGGCTCTCGGCGATCCACTCCTCGTCAGGGTTGACGATGAAGCTGCCGTCCTCGTCCTGGCCGATGCGCACGGCACCGACCGGGAACGGGAGCGGGATGTCCGACACCATCAGCGCGGCGCTGGCGCCGTTCATCGCGAGGATGTCGTAGGGGTGGACGTGGTCGATCGACATCGGGATCGAGACCAGCTGGGTCTCGCGCCGCCAGCCCTTGGGGAAGAGCGGGCGCAGCGGGCGGTCGATCATGCGCGCCGTCAGCGTGCCCTTCTCCCCCGAGCGGCCTTCGCGCTTGAAGAAGCTGCCGGGGATCTTGCCCGCGGCGTACATGCGCTCCTCGACGTCCACCGTCAGCGGCAAGAAGTCGACGTCGCGCTCGTTGCCGGCGGTCGCGGTCCCGAGGACCATCGTGTCGCCCGCCGTCACTACTACGGAGCCGCTCGCCTGCTTGGCGAGCTTGCCAGTCTCGAGGCCGATTTCAGTCCCGCCGATCTCGACCGAGACGCGGCTAATGCCTTCACTCATGTGTTCCTTTCAGCGCCGCCTCCGGTTGGCGGCATTTCTATGAATCTCTTCGGAAAGAGTTGCGGGGAGGGTAGCAGCGCATTGCCGCGATACTTCGGGCGATGCCGAGGATCGAGCGACCGGACGGGGCGGAGCTGCACTGGGAGCAGCGCGGCGAGGGGCCGCTCGTCGTAATCGCGCAGATGGGCTACGCGCCGCCGTCACGCCTCGAGCCACTGATCACCGACCTCGCCGTCGACCGCCGCGTGGTCACCTACCACCCGCGCGGCACAGGCGAGTCCTCGCGCACCGAGCCCTACGAGATCGAGACCGACGCGTTCGATCTGGCGGCCGTCGTCGAGGCCGCTGGGCCGCCGGCGGTCGTGGTCGCGCTCGCGGATGGGTGTAATCGCGCCGTACGGGCGGCGGCCGAGCGTCCCGACCTGATCACGCACGTGCTGGCGCCCGGCCCACCCGTCTTCGGGCGCCCGCCCGACCCGGAGCGCAGCGGCGATGGGCTCGCCGCCTCGCCCCCCGTCCTGGTCGCCTTTCTCCAGCTGCTCGAGACCGACTACCGCGCCGCTCTGAACACAATGATCAAGAACGGCAACCCGGGTATCGACGAGGAGGGGATCCGGGTGCGGGTGGACGCGATCGCCGGCTTCTCCTCGCATGAGGCGACCGCCGCGCGGATGCGTGCCTGGATCGCCGACGACGCCTGGGCGCCGGCCGCCGCGCTCGGAGAGCGCCTGTGGGTACTGAGCCATGGCCGCAACCCGTGGTTCGGCGACGTCGGCGAGCTGGCGCGCGAGCTGCTGCCGGACGCCCACATCGAGCTGATCGAGGACGGTCCGTTCGACAGGCCCGACCTGACCGCCGCCGCCGTGCGGCGGCTCACGGCTGTGCAAGCCGGTTGAGCAGCCCCTCGCCGGGCACGCCGCTGTAGATCTCGCTATCGACGAACAGGGTTGGCGTGGTCGTCACGCCCGCTCTGATGCCCGATCGGAAGTCACGTGCGACCCGCTCCTCGACCTGCCCCGAGCGCCGGTCGGCCTCGAAGCGCTCGAGGTCGAGCCCGAGACGCTCGGCGCGCTCCCAGAGGTGCGGGTCGTCAAGCCGGCCGGGGTCCGCGAAGAGGGCGTCGTGCATCGGCCAGAACGCTCCCTGGACGGCGGCCGCCTCGGCTGCCCGGGCCAGCACCTCGGAGCGCGGATGCTTCGAGGGCACCGGGAAGTGGCGAAACACCCGCCGCAGCGCAAGCGGGGCGAGCAGCTCTTCGGCGCGCGCACAGTACGGGCACTCGTAGTCGCCGTACTCGATCACGAGCGGCCCGGAGCCGCGCAGGTGATCGTCCTCCTGAGGCGGCGGAGGCGCGGCGCTGCCGAGGCCGCCTTCCCCCACCTCGCGCCTCAGGCTGCCTGGGCCTCGAGGGCGTCGAAGATCAGGTTGGCCCCTGGGACCTCGAGCGGGGTCGGCGACTCGTGCGCCCACTTGACGACCCCGTCCGGGCCGATCATGACGAGCGCGCGCTTGTTGTGGCCGCGCTTCTCGACGTAGACACCGTAGGCGCTCGCGACCTCGCCTTTGGGATGGAAGTCGGCCAGCAGCGGAATCGTGATTCCGAGCCGGTCCTGGAAAGCCTTGTGGGTGAAGGCGGAATCGACCGAGATGCCATAGAGCTTCGCCCCCTTCTCTTCCAGCTGCGGGAGCACCTCCTGGTAGACGTTGAGCTGGTCGGTGCAGACCGGGGAGAAGTCCAGCGGGTAGAAGGCGAGCACGATCGTCTCGCCGCGCAGGTCCGAGAGCGTTACCTGCTCGCCGTCCTGGTCGCGCAGGGTGAAGTCGGGCGCCTCTCTGCCGGGCTCGATCACGGCGGTCCCGGCTAGCGGCGCAGGCCGAGCTCGGCGATCAACGCGCGGTAGCGATCCACGTCCTTGCGCTGCAGGTAGCCCAGCAGCCGCCGGCGCTGGCCGACCAGCATCAACAGCCCGCGGCGCGAATGGTGGTCCTTGCTGTGCGCGCGCAGATGCTCGGTGAGCTCGGTGATGCGCGCGCTCAGGAGCGCGACCTGGACCTCGGGCGAGCCGGTGTCGGATTCGGATTTGCCGAACTTGTCGACGATCTCGCGCTTGGCTTCGACTGTCAGCGTCATGGGCCGGGAACGGTAGCAATCTCCTTCGCCCGCTTGGTGTCGCGCCACATCTGGGCCACGAGCGCGTCGACCGACTCGAAGCGGCGCTCGCCACGCAGGCGTTCGGCGAAAGCGATCCGCAGGGTATGGCCGTAGAGGTCGCCTTCGAAGTCGATCAGGTAGGCCTCGACGAGCAGGCCGCGACCCGTCTCGAACATCGGCCGGACGCCGACGTTGACCGCGGCGGCGTGCCCGTGCGCCCACGCCGCGTAGACCCCGTGCCCCGGGCAGACGAGGCGGTCATCCGGGACCAGGTTGGCAGTCGGGAAGCCGAGCTCGCGCCCGCGCTTGTCGCCCTCGACGACCACTCCCTCGATCAAGAACGGGCCGCCGAGGAAGTCGCTCGCACGGGCGATCTCGCCGGCGGCGATGAGGCCGCGGATGTGGCTCGAGGAGATCGTCTCGCCACCGAACTCGACCAGCGGGACCACGCGCGTCTCGAACTCGGTGCGGGTCTGGAGCAGCTCGGCGTCGCCGCCCGCCTTGTGTCCGAAGCGGAAGTTCTCCCCGACCGAGACGTGTGTCGCGCCGAGGCGCTCGACGAGCACGGCGTCGATGAACTCGCCGGCCCCGCGCGCCGCGAACTCGCGATCGAAGGGGATCACCACCAGCTCCTCGACTCCGAGCCCTCCGATCAGGTCGCGCTTGATCTCGAACGGCGCCAGCAGCTTCGGGGGCATGTGGTCGGGGCTCACGACCTCCTGCGGGTGCGGATCGAACGTCAGCACGGTGTCGGAGCCGCGGATCACCTCGCGGTGGCCGAGGTGGACGCCGTCGAAGGTGCCGACCGCCACCCGCCGTGGGCGGCGCTCGGCCTCGTCGAGGGGCGTGACCTTCATCCCGCGAAGACTACGAGGGACCTGAGCTCGCCCGCGCGCGGCTCGGCGACGGCCATCAGCTCGCCGCCACTGGTGAGCCGGGTCGGGCCGGTCTCCCCCGGCCGCGCCGGCAGCGGCACACCGTGCGCGACGCGCTCGGCCTCGTCCGCGTCGAGCCGGCGCTCGGGCAGGAAGTCGAGCGCATCCCCAAGCGCTACGGCGCGCTCGGGATCGGCGTCCGCGAGCGCGAACGGGCCGATCGCCGTCCGCTCGAGCTGCTCGCAGTAGGCGTCGCCGAGCTCCGCGACGAGCTGGCGAACGTACGTGCCGGACGAGCACTCGATCTCGTAGCCGGCGCGCTCGCCCTCGCTCCACAGCAGCTCCGCGCGCCGGACCGTGACCGGCCTCGGTGCGCCCTCGACCACCTCGCCGCGGCGCGCCTTGCGGTAGAGCCGTTCGCCGCCCACCTTCACCGCCGAGTACGCGGGCGGGCGCTGGAGCAGCTCGCCGGTCGGCAGCTCCAGGGTCTGCGGGCGCCGGCCGGTCTGCTCGAGGCGGCCGTCGGGATCGCCGGTGTCGGAGATCCAGCCGAGGCGGGCGACGACGCGGTAGGTCTTCGGCAGCGCCATGAAGAAGCGCTGCGCGCGGGTCGCCCGCCCCACCAGGACCAGCAGCAACCCGGTCGCGAACGGGTCGAGCGTGCCGGCGTGGCCGACCTTGACGCCTCGCTCCAACTCGCGGCGCACGCGCGCAACCACGTCGTGCGAGGTCACGCCGGCCGGCTTCGGATAGAGGATTACCTCTGGGCCGCTCACGGCCCCTTGGCCCGTCTAGATGACTGATTCCGAATCCGCGTGCCCGCGGGGGCGCGCCAGGCCGAGCTGGGCGCCGCACGGCTCCGAAGCCGGTAGTCGTGTACTACCGGCGAGGAGACGAGTGGTGCTCCAGCGAA
>Ga0136632_10000728_pt1 | contig 10160 bp, 7 predicted proteins | sample AntDrymUQ6112106_2_FD_104670 | JGI IMG/M metagenome (GOLD analysis project Ga0136632, IMG submission 104670) | Polar desert sand microbial communities from Dry Valleys, Antarctica - metaG UQ611 (21.06) | ecosystem: Environmental > Terrestrial > Soil > Desert | place: Antarctica: Dry Valley...
CTTCGACCCTTCGCGACGCGGCGGCAATGGAAAGGGCGGCGGCCACGCGAGGGAGCGTGCCGTGGAAGCTGAAGGGCAAGCGCACGAAGCCGCGAATAATGAGCGCACGGTCGTCGGGGGGGCGGCGATTGCGGTCTCGGTCAATGGCGAAAGGGGTACTGCCTGAAAGTTCAGATGAAATCACAAAGCAAACACTTCTGGGCGATGATCGTGCTGCTCGTGGCGGGCGGCGCGGTCGTCAACTTCTGGGCGGCGGCGGGCGAAGCCCGCATCACGCGTCAAGCGCTCGGCGAGTTTCCGTCCGAGGTGAGCGGGTGGCGTCAGACTGGGCGCGACGTGCGCTTCGACGCGGAGACCGAGGCGGTGCTGCGCGCCGACGATTACGTCTCGCGCGACTATCAGGCGGGCGACGGGCGCACGGCATCGCTCTACGTCGGCTACTACTCGACGCAGCGCACGGGTGCGACGTATCACAGCCCGCTCAACTGCCTGCCCGGCTCCGGCTGGGAGCTGGGCGAAGCGTCCACGGTCGAGGTCAATCCCGGCAACGGTGCGCGCGCGTTCAAGGCCAACCGCTACGTCATTCAGCACGGCACCGACAAGATGCTCATGGTCTACTGGTATCAGGGCCGGGGCCGCGCCGTGGCGAGCGAATACTGGGACAAGGTCTACACCGTGCTCGACAGCATACGCCTGCGCCGCTCGGACGGCGCGATGGTGCGCGTGCTTGTCCCCGTCCGCAGCACGGAAGAGAGGGCGCTTGAAACAGCGACCCAATTCGCGGCGCAGATCGCGCCGAACCTCGCGGCCTACGTCCCAAACTGAGCCGGACAGGTCAGAACCGCCTGCGTTAGCGGGCGGGTGAGACATACCGCATTTTTTACGGGAAGCGAAGCCTCATTGGGCGTTTTTAGACCTTGCTGTTTCCGGCATGCTCGCCGGGACGAATTTGAAAAGAAGACCGGAAAGTCGCTCTCAAATCGGCGCTCGCAATTGCCCGCGCGTGCCGCGAACGAGACGACGGAGGTGGAGGCGCGGCACGGTCGAGAGGCCGCCACCGTCAAACTCTCCACTTCCGCAAGCCCGGCTTCGTGTTACGATAGTGACCGCCCACTTTCGCCCCGGACGCGGCTTTGCCCGCCGCCGAAAGAGCAGGAGTGACGGTTTAACCTCAGGCAGTAGTCCCGAAGCGCGCGCCCGCGACCAATGCCCGGTCGTGGACGATAAAAGCGCGAGGGCGGCCTGGCTTTTCAGAAGGAGTGCCAGACAGATGAATTCTCAAGAGTGCCCGCGCGCCCGGCGTGTCCGTGCGCTGCTCGCCGTCCTGCTCGTCTCAGTCGTCGCGTTCGCCGCCGGCTGCTCCAATCCCGAAAAAGCAAAGGCCGAACACCAACGGCGCGGCGAAGCCTTTCTCAAAGAGCGCCGCTGGCAGGAAGCCTCGCTCGAATTCCGCAACGCCATCCAGATTGACGAAAACCTCGCGGCGGCCCACTGGGGGCTGGCGCAGGCCTACGAGCAACTGGGGCGCGTCGGCGAACACGTCGAAGAGCTTCAGCGCACGATCAAGCTCGACCCGAACAACGTCGTGGCGCGTCTGAAACTCGCCAACGGCTACCTGTTCGGCTACGCCAGAGAGAAGAATCAAGAGTATCTGGCCGAGGCCGAGCGGCTCGCTACGGAAATTCTCGCGCGCGACGCGAAGAGTCCTGACGGCCACATTCTTCTCGCCAACATAATCTACTTCAAGGGCGCTCCTGACGCAGGCAAACAGGCCGAGGAGAAGATAAACTACGCCATCAGTCTCGACCCGCAACGCGTCGAGTCCTACATGGGTCTGGCGATGCTCTATCTTCAGATGGATCGCGTCGCCGAAGCCGAGGCCGTTTACAAAAAGGCGGTCTCGATCAACGACCGCTCTTCGCTCGCGCACATCCAGTACGGCAAGTTCCTGACGCAGACGAAGCGCGTCGCCGAAGCCGAAGGTGAGTTCCGCAAGGCCGTCGAGGTTGACCCCGAAAACCGCGATGTCGTCTGGGTTCTGGCGAGCTACTATCTCGTCAACAACAAGCTCGACAAAGCCGAAGAGGCGTATAAAGCCTGGGCGAAACTCGACTGGGACAAGCCCGAAGGCAAGGCCCGTCTCGCGGACTTCTACGCGACCGTGGGTCGCTTCGACGAGGCCGCTACTCTATATGGAGAGATCGTCAAGACCTCGCCCGACTACACGCGCGGCCACTACCGCCTCGGCGAGTTAAGCCTCCAGCGCGGCGACGCGGCGGGGGCGAACGTTCAGGTCGAAGACCTCCTGAAGCGAAACGCGAAGGACGCGGACGCGCTCTTCCTGCGCGCGCGCATGCGCGTCGCGGCGGGCAAAGTGAAAGACGCCATCGGCGACCTAAAGGCGGTGCTTGAACAGGAGCCGCGCTCGAAGCTCGGCCTCTACTTCATGTCCGACGCGCTCTATCGCGACGGCCAGTTTGAACAGGCGCGCGCGCGCGCGGGCGAGCTTGAGCGTTACTACCAGGACTTCCTCCCGGCGAAGCTACTTCAGATTCAGATCAATCTCGATTCGGGCGACTACGACTCGGCCCGGCGCATGGCCGACGACCTTTTGAAGCGTCTCGCGGAGACCGCGCCCAACGGCGAGCAGACGCCGCAGCTCCTCGCCGACGTGAAGAACAACGCGCTGCTGCTTCGCGGCAAGGCCAATCTGCGCCTCGGTCAGGGGGCGTCGGGCGCGGACGCTTCCAGACTCATAACGGTCGCGCGCGCCGACTTCGAGGCCGCGCGCTCAAGCATGCCCAACTCGCCGCTCGTTTACGTCAACCTCGCCGACGCGGCCGCTGGCGAGAACAAGGCCGACGAGGCGCAACAGCAGTTGGATCGCGCGCTCTCGATTGACCGCACGAACTTTCAGGCGCTGACCGCGCTCATCAACCTCGGCTCGGCCTTGAGGCAGCTCGACGCGGTGCGCGCGCGCATCGAACAGCTCGCGAACGAGCAGCCTAACAACGCGCAGCTCCAGTATCTGCTGGGGCAGGCATACCGCAACGGCAACCCCGTTCAGCAGCCCGACGCCGCGCGTGCCGAATCGGCGTTCCAACGCGCCATACAGCTCGACGCCGACTACATGGCCGCCTACTCCGCGCTCGCCGAAGTCTACTTCGGCATGTCGCAGCCCGACCGCGCCATCGGCGAGTATAAGAAGATCACGGAGCGAAGGCCCGACGACTTCGTCGCATACCGAAACATCGGAATGATCGAGGCGGGGCGCGGGCAGCTCGACGTGGCCGCAGAGTATTACCGCCGCGTTCTTTCCATACGCGCCGACGAGCCTGTCGCCGCGAACAATCTCGCATCGCTCTACGGCGACCACGGCAAGGGCAACGCCGAAGAGGCGATGCGTCTGGCGCAGGACGTCGTGCGCCGCTTCCCAGCGGAGCCGGGCTTCGCCGACACGCTCGGCTGGGTCTACTACCGCAAGGGACTCCACCGCGACGCCGTCGAGCAGTTGCAGCGTGCGGTCGCGGGCGCTGTCAAGCGTGGCGGCGACAACTCGCTCTACCGCTGGCATCTCGGCGCGGCGCTCGCCGCGAACGGCGACAAGGGCGGTGCGCGGCGCGAACTGCAAAAGTGCCTCGACCTCAACGCGCAGGAGCAGCAGCGCCCCGTCAAGCCCCCCACGCCCACGCCCGTTGACGACGTGCGCCGCACGCTTGAATCGCTTTAAAGACGTGAATCGTGAATCGTAAATCGTAAATCGCGAAAAGCGGTTTCGATTCACGATTCACGATTCACGATTCACGATTCACGATTCACGATTTACGGCTTTTGAGGAATTGCCATGAGTGTTGATTTTAGACAGAGGACGCCGGGCGAGCTGGCGCGAATGATCTGGCGGCGGAAATGGCTGATCGTGCTGCCCGCATTGGCCGTGGCGGTGGCGGTCGCGTGGGTCGTACAACGACTGCCGGACGTGTACGAGTCCACGACGCTTTTGACCGTCCAGCCCGCGAGCATCTCGACATCGGCCAGCCCGAAGCTCTCGGACAGCGACCTGACTATACGCATCAACAACATCGGCCAGCAGGTGATGAGCCGCAGCACGCTCGAACCCATGATCGAGCGCTTCAACCTCTACGCGGTGGAGCGTCGGCGCGGCGCGGCGATGGATGAGCTTGTCGAGCGGATGCGAACGAAGGACGTTAAGCTTACGCTCAACACGAGCCGCAACGAAGTTACGAACGGGTTCGTCCTCGGCTTCCGCGGCCCTGAAAAACGCGTAACGCAAGCCGTCACCGAAGCGCTCGCCTCGAAGTACGTCGCCATGCAGATGGCCGCCGCCGGCTCGGAGTCGCAGAACACGAAGGAGTTCTTCACCGAAAAGTTGAATCAGGCGAAAGAGCAGCTCGATGGGATAGACAAGAAGCGTTTGGAGTTCATGACGATCAACATCAACAGCCTCCCCTCGGAGTCTGTTGCGCTCGTCGGCCAGCTCGGCGGATTGCGCGAGGAGCAGAAGGCGCGCATCAGCGAGATCGGGCGGCTCAACGACCAGCTCGCCGCCAACAACAAATATATCGCAGACCTGTCGAAGTCGAACGTGCAAGGAGTCGAAGAGTTTATAGCCGGGATGCAAGACCCGAAAAGCACCTCGGCCTACGCCGAGCTGGTCAAGCGCAAGGCCGAGCTCAAATCCGAGAAGGGACAGTTGGAGCTTATCTATAAGCCCGCCGCGCCTGAGATGAAGGCGGTGCAGAAGCAGATTGACGAGATACAGGGGCAGATGGACGAGATGGTCGAGGAGCACAAGCGCAAGGTCGCGGAGCAGCGCAAGCGGCTCGAAGACCGCATTGACCCGCGCCTGACTTCCTACAAGGGCGAGATCGCGCGCGTTGAAGGAGAGCTCAAGCGCCAGCAGAGCCTGCTCGCGCAGACCGAGTCGCAGATCGCCTCCTTCGGGCAGCGCATAGGCGGCGTGCCGGGCGCGACCGTCGGCCTCGAAGCCATCAACCGCGAGTATCTTTCGGCGAAGGCCGTCTACGACGAGATGCTCAAACAGCAACAAAACGCGGTTCTCGATTCGGACATCAAGAACCGCGCGCAGGGCGAATCAATCGCCGTCATAGACGCCGCGAGCCTGCCCGAACAGCCCGTCGCGCCGAAGCGACCGATGCTCATGCTGATCGGATTGATCGCGGGCCTCGGCGTCGGCGTCGTGCTCGCCGCGGCCTTTGAAGTCCCGCGCCTGCTGACGATACAGACGACCGAGGACGCCGAGCATTACACGGGCCTGCCCGTGCTGGTGACGGTCCCGACGCTTCTGACGCCGCGCGAGGAGCGCAACCTGAAATTGCGCCGCATCGCCTTCGCCGTCGCGGGCGTCGTAGTAGCGATACTGAGCGCGCCCGCGCTCGCCTTCGTCCTGAGCCGCCTGCACATCGTCGAGATGATTGCCAACAGGGGATGAGAAAAGCCGTGAATCGTAAATCGTGAATCGTAAATAGAAACTGCTTTCCACGATTCACGATTTACTATTCACGATTGACGGCTTTCGGAGATTTGAAGATGTACCTTGATTTCTACGGTCTGAAAGAACTCCCGTTCGCGCTCACGCCCGACCCGCGGTTCATCTACTTCACGCCGTCGCACACGGAAGCGATGGCGAACCTGCACTACGGCATCGAGAGCGGCAAGGGGCTGATCGTCGTCACGGGCGAGGTCGGCACAGGGAAAACGACCATCCTGCGTTGGATGATGAACCGCCTCGACCGCACGGTTCTCGTCGCCTACCTCTTCAACCCGCGCATGACGGTTGCGGAGTTCTACCAGTACATCTCCTCGCCGAAACTTCTGGACGTGCCGCGCTGGGAGAGCAAGTCGGAGCTTCTGCTAAAGCTCGGCGAAGTGCTCGACTCGCGCCACTCGCGCGGCCTGCGTACCGTGCTCATCATTGACGAGGCGCATGGCCTGTCGTCCGCCGTGCTCGAAGAGATTCGGCTTCTGTCGAACTTCGAGTCAGACTCCGCCAAGCAGCTTCAGATAGTCCTCACGGGGCAGCCGGAGTTGCGCGTCGTGCTCAACCAGCCGGAGCTTCGACAGCTCAAGCAACGCATCGCGCTCCGCTGCGAGATAAAGGCGCTGCCGGACATCGAAGAGACCGAGCGCTACATCGCATCGCGCCTTTTAGCGGCGGGTGCCGATAGCACAAACATCTTTACGCCGGGCGCGGTTGACTTCATCTTCCGCTGCTCCGAGGGCATCCCGCGACAAATCAACAACGTCTGCGACAACGCGATGCTCGCGGGCTTCGCGGCGGGCGCGCAGATGATCGGGCGCGACATTATCGAAGAGGTCGCCGACACGTTCGACCTCCTGCCGAACGCGCACCGCGGACGCCAATCGGGCGACGAGCGCGAGAGCGCGGCGCGCATCTTCGACGCCGCGGGCCGTTCGGAGCTTTGGGCCGCGGGCGCGGGACTTTCGGAGAGAAGGGGAAAATCTCAAGCGGGCGTGGCCGGGGCAACGCAAGCGCGCGAGGAGCGCGAGATGGAACGCGAGATGGAGCGCACGGCGGAAGCTGACGAGACGCGCATTGCACCGCCCGACACAGACGAGTTGGGCCGCGCGTTCCAGCGCTGGGACGGTAAAGGAGATTCGTAATGGGCAGAGTCTACGAGGCTTTGAAGCGCGCCGCCGAGCAGAACGGCGCGAAGGGGAACGGCAACGGCGACGCCGATTCGTCGCCTTCGACGAACGGGACGAAAGCAATCGCGCCCGTCGCGGAGACGAACGGGCACAACGGCTCGCACGCGTCGGAAGAGACGGCGTCGGTCGTGGGCCTCAGGGCCGACGCCGATACGCCCGAACTGTTCCTGCGCCAGTCCAAACATTTTCAGTCGCCGGAGACGGCGCAAAGATCAGCGTCCATTGAGCACACCGGAACGTCAGGCGGGTCGGCACTCCCCGCCGGGCAGGCTTCGCGTGCTGCTGGGGCAACTTTGGACGCTGGCGGTTCGACGCGCACGCCGGAGTTTGTCAGCATTGACATCTCCGCCGCGCGCGTCGAACCACACCTCGTCGCCATCACGCAACCGCGTTCCGGCCACGCCGAGCGCTTCCGCTCCTTACGCACGCGGCTTCTACACGCGGGCGAGCGCAGGAAGATGCACTCGTTCGTTATCACGAGCGCGGGCGCGATGGAAGGCAAGACGCTGACGGCGATCAATCTCTCGTGGCTGCTCGCGCAGACCGACGGCGTTAGCGCGCTCCTCATAGACGGCGACCTGCGGAACCCGTGCGTCGCCGACTACCTCGGACTCGACGCGCCGACCGGACTTTCGGAAGTTCTCGCGGGCGAGGCGACGCTCGAAGATTCAATCGTGCGGCTCGAACCCGCGGGCCTTCACCTTCTGCCCGGCGGCACGGCGCGCTCCGACGTGGCCGAAATCCTTTCGGGGCCGAAGTTTCACGCGCTCTTGCGCGAGGCGCGTCGCATGTTCGACTACGTCATCATTGACGCCCCACCGCTCGGCATCTTCACGGACGCGGCGGTGCTAATAAACCGCGCCGACGGCGCGCTCATCGTCGCGCGCGCGGGCAAGACGCGTTGCGCCGCGCTCGAACGCCTCCTTGAACCGCTCCCGCGCGAGCGCATTCTCGGCGTCATCCTCAACGGCTCGGACGAGCAGATGACCGAGCAGAACTACTACTACCGTCGCTACTCCGCGAGGCACGCGATGGAAGGCACGCGCGAGGAGGTGCCGGTCGAGAAGAAGAATGAGTCGTAAGACTCGTTTGAGGAAGTAAGGAGAAGCGAAACACGCTTGGCTTCGACACGCTTAAACGTTCGGACGCTGCTGCTTATCATCGCCGAGGCTTTGCTAATCTTCCTCGCGATGGTGACGGCGGCATACCTGCGTCTGGGCTGGCTCGACGCCTTCTACGAGTTGAACGAGAGGCAGGGCTTTCTGAAGGCGTCGCTCGTCACCGCGTTCTGTCTCGCAGCCTTCTACCTCTACGATCTCTACGACTTCGTCGTCATGCACGACCGCCGCGAGCTTGTCTTGAGGCTCGTGCAGGCGCTGGGCCTCGCGTCGATCGCGCTGGGGATAACGATGTACCTCGTGCCGGCGCTGCTGATCGGTCGCGGCGTCTCTTTGATCGCGCTCCCGCTCGCGCTCGCGTTGATGGTGATGTGGAGAGTGGCGGCGCACTGGCTGCTCGGCCACCCGAACGTCGGCGAGAAGATTCTGATTGTCGGCTCCGGCGCGTCGGCCATCGAGGTCGCGCGTGAAGTGCTTGAGCGGCGCGACGCCGGATACCGCATCGTCGGCTTCGTTGACAACACGCCGGAGCTTATTGGCCAGAGCATCATCAACCCGCGCGTCATCGGCTTGACGGAAGAGCTGCCCGCCGTCGTGCGGCGCGAGGGCATCAACCGAATCATCGTCGCTTTAGGCGAGCGGCGCGGACAGTTTCCGACGCAACAACTTCTCGATTTGAGTCTATCGGGCGACGTTGCTATCGAGGAGTGCGCGAGCTTTTACGAACGTCTGACGGGGCGCGTCTCTTTGGATATGATGCGCCCGTCGTGGCTCATCTTTTCCGGGCGCGGGCGTCAGGGGCGCGTGGGTGTAACCGTCCGCGCGGCTGTCCACAGGGTTGTGGCGCTGGTGGGAAGTCTCGTGTCGCTGCCCGTCGCTTTGTTGACGGCGATTCTCATCAAGCTCGACTCGCGCGGCCCCGTGCTTTATTCGCAGGAGCGCGTCGGCAAGAACGGGCGCGCGTTCAGGCTCTACAAGTTCCGCTCGATGCGGACGGACGCGGAGAAGGACGGCCCCGTGTGGGCGAGCAAGGCGGGCGACGACCGCGCGACGCGCGTCGGGCGCGTGATACGCAAGATTCGCGTGGACGAGATACCGCAGTTCTGGAATATCCTGCGCGGCGAGATGAACTTCGTCGGCCCGCGCCCCGAACGCCCGCACTTCGTCAAGCAGCTCGCCGAGGAGATTCCTTTCTACGAGCAGCGGCATCTGATTCCGCCGGGCCTTACGGGCTGGGCGCAGATCAAGTACCCCTACGGCGCGTCGGTCGAGGACGCGCGGCAGAAGTTGCAGTACGACCTGTACTACATCAAGAACCAGAGCCTCGTGCTCGACGCGATCATCCTGTTCGAGACCGTGAAGACGATCCTCTTCGGTCGAGGGACTTAAAGGCCGGTAGTGTTCGCCCCGGAAGTTGTCATTGGAGGTTTTCAAAGTTATGAAGTCAAATCCGAAACTCGCAGCCATCGTTGCGCTCACGCTCCTTCTACTCGTGCAGCCCGCCGCCTTCGCGCAGAAGCAGAAAAAGGGCGACGACAACAACCGTCCGCCCGCGCAGAAGACCGAGACGAAAGAGCGGCTTGAGCCTGACGACGCGTCGCGCGCTCCCGCGGACGTGCCGGAGCAGATGCAAGCCTACCGACGCGAGGGGATGGACGAGGACGCCGAAGGCGCGATTCCCTACAACAACAACTTCTTCTCAACCTATCGCCTCGGCCCCGAAGACGTGATCTCGGTCTCGGTCTTCGGACTCGACAAGTATTCGAGGCCGAACATCACCATCCCGCCCGACGGGCGCATCGACTACTACATGATTCGCGAAGGGCTGCACGTCGCGGGCAGAACGACGCGTCAGGTGGCCGACGAGATCGCGAAGCACCTCGACGAGTACATCATCGACCCGAAGGTGACGGTCTCTCTCGACAAGGCGATGTCGTCGCGCTACGGCGTCGTCGGCGACGTGGCGCAGCCCGGCATACGCATCATGACGCGCCGACTGAGCGTATACGAGGCTTTGAATGAGGCGGGCGGCATCCTGCCCACGGGCAAGAAGCAGGTGGTCGTGCTCCACTGGAACGTTGACCGCGTCGTGGAGCGCAAGACGATTGACGTTGCCAAGATCATGAAGGGAACCGAGCCTGACAACTACTTCCTGCGTCCCGGCGACCAGATATTCGTCCCCGGAAACCGCTACAAGACGGTCAAGGAAGTCATAAACCTTCTCCCCGTCGTCAACTTCATGCGTATCTTCACCGGCGGATTCTGAAAGTGATGGTGAGCAGTGAGCGGTAAGCAGTGAGCGGTGATGAGAAATTTCAAATTTGAGATTTTGAA
>Ga0136632_10000729_pt1 | contig 10160 bp, 9 predicted proteins | sample AntDrymUQ6112106_2_FD_104670 | JGI IMG/M metagenome (GOLD analysis project Ga0136632, IMG submission 104670) | Polar desert sand microbial communities from Dry Valleys, Antarctica - metaG UQ611 (21.06) | ecosystem: Environmental > Terrestrial > Soil > Desert | place: Antarctica: Dry Valley...
CACCGTGCGGGCGATCGTCACCGCGCTGACCGGCACCCTGGACCTGGACACGCTCGGGCACACCGAGCCCCCGCAGGCCCTCGAGCTCAACGACATCGGCGGCGCGCGGATCCGGCTCGCCGAACCGCTCGCCGTCGACCGCTACGCCACCGACCGGCACACCGGCGGGTTCCTGGTGATCGACCCGGGGGACGGCAACACCCTCGCCGCGGGCCTGGTCACGCAATGAGGCCGGTCCGCCCGGACGCTCCAGCCTTGGTCGCGGTGGCGCACGGCAGTCGCGACGCCCGCTCCGCCGCCACGATCTCGACCCTGGTCGACCGGGTGCGGTGGCTGCGGTCCGACCTCGATGTCCGGCTCGCCTTCCTGGACCTGTGCGCACCACGGCTGGAGGCCGTGCTCGCCACGGTTCCCCGTGCGGTGGTGGTGCCGCTGCTGCTGGGCCGCGCCTTCCACGCGAAGGTCGACGTGCCGGGCGCGGTGGCACGCGCCGTGGCGGCCCGGCCCGGGCTGGATGTCACCGTGGCTGACGTGCTGGGCCCCGACCCACGGCTGGAGGCCGCTGCACTGCGCCGGCTGGCCGAGGTCGGGGTGTCGCCGGACGACCCGGGGGTCGGTGTCGTGCTCGCCGCTGCCGGTTCCCAACGGGCATCCTCGAACGCTGACGTCGCCACTGTGGCCTGTCGGCTTGCGCAGCACACTGCCTGGCAGGTGATCCCTGCCTTCGCCTGCGCCGCCCGCCCTACCGTGCCCGACGCGATCGCAACCCTGCAGGCCGCAGGTGCCCGCCGCATCGCCATCGCCTCCTGGTTCCTCGCCCCCGGCCTGCTCCCTGACAAGGTCCTCCACCAGGCTCGCGACACCGCGTTGCTGGCCGCCCCGCTCGGCGCTGACCCCGCAGTGGCCGAGGTCATTGCCGATCGTCACCACGCTGCCGCCGGATCCGCCATCATGAGCCGCTCGGCCTGATCCGGCACTACCGGCCGGGCCGTGTGATTGACGCTCGTAGCTCCCTGGCCATGTGGCGGTGCTGATCAGGCGGGGAGCTGGAGTAGCCAGGCGTCCTGCTGGCCCACATCGGCGTAGATTTTGAGGACGGGCGGTTGCCAGCGTTCGCTGGTGGTGGCGAGTTTCGCGGCTTCTATGCCGCCGTTCATGAGGGCGTTGACTGCGGCTTCTCGCAGTTGGCGGATCTCAGCGTCAACGGCCTTGATCCCGTCCACCATCGACTCATACATGTCGTCGAGGGCGTGGACGTTGGAGTCTTCGCCGATCTCGGCGACCCAGCCGTGTCCGCCGGGCCAGACCCGGCCGCTGGTCATGCGGTCGACGTCGGGCAGGTGCTGCACGCCGAGCCTGTGTGCGGTGTTGACGACGTCGGCCAGGGCGATGGTCTCGCCGGCGTCTTGCACGGCCAGGTTGATGGTGTCCTTGGCGTCGCTCACGTGGCTGGGTCCTTCCAGTCGTCGGTGTCAGCGTGCTCAGGCTCACGGTGATCGGGGCGGGTCGAGCGCCCGATCGTGCTCAGGTCATGGTCAACGCGAGATCGTGTGCCTCGGCGCGGAGGGCCAGCGCGGTGGTGTCTTTCGGGGCGGCACCGGTGGCTCGCGCGAGAACCCGCAGATCGCTGCCCAGTCGCGCGGAGCGGACACCGTCCGCGACGTCGATCGCGGTCCGCGCGGCGATGTTCGCGCGGCCGGGTTCGCCTTCCAGATAGAGCAGGGTCGCCAGCCGGGCGGCGGCGATGGCCTTGCTGCGTGCCCGGCTGTCGGGGTAGCGCGCGACTACCCGGGAGAGGCGATCGACCAGGCCCGTGCGGGCGGCGCCTTTCGTCGCTTCGGCTCGTCCGAGATGGGGGGCGGTGACCACCAGGAGGTCGAACAGGGCGTTCGCGGTGTCGCCGTCGAGCTTCGCGGGCGAGAAGAACCTGATCCACGCCGGATCGTTGCCGATGAGGTCGGGCCGGTAGCAGTCGGTCGCCGCGTGAACGAAGCGGTGGCAGCCGGTGGTGTCAGATTTGCGGGCGTAGGCCAGGGCTTTGACCGCGTGCAGCATGGACACCGCATTCGGGGTGAGGGCGTCGGCGGCGGTGTGCGCGAGCTGCACCAGCTCCAGCGCGACGTCCGGGCGGCCCGTGGCGATCTCCTGCCGGGCGAGGCCGGTCGCGACGTGCGCCCGCATCCCCAGGTCGCCCGATTCATGCGCGGCTTGGAGCCCGAGCAGGAACAGCTCGCGTGCGTGCCGGTGGAGACCAGTGTCGAAGGTGGCCCACGCCGCAAGATCGGCCAACTGGGCAACCGTGGCGGCGAGTGTGCCGCGCACGGCCGGGGTGCAGGAGCTGTCGAGGAGTCCGGTGCCCCACCTCAACGCCCCGAGGATGTGGTGGCGCACCGCGGTGCCGCCGGCCTGGTGATCCCAGGCTTCCAGCACCTCCACGGTCTGCTGGAGTTCCCGCACATCCCCTGGCCGGACGGTCGCGGGGACGAGGGCTACGTCGGCTTCGGCGATGATCCGTGTGGCGGGCCGGTTGAGTGCGGCACCGAACGCGACTGCCGCGGCGACCGTGATGAGCTCGCGGCGTTTCGGGGTCTCCACCCCTTCCACATCCACCAGGTCCACCGGGGAGTCCGGTTCGACATCCTCGACCGACGGGGCGTGCGTGCCACCCATGTTCTCGCGGAGCGCCTGGCGTTCGGCCACCGCCTCGTCGCGCAGGGCCAGGAGCGCGCCGCCAGCGTCGAGAGCGCCGTCGATCGCCCGCACCAGCTCTGCTGAGGGCAGTCCCTTGCCGGGCCGTTCGGCCAGGGACAGGTACTGGCGGGTGTAGCCGATCGCCTGCGCGAGCTGGGCGTGACTGTGATCGGCGGCCTTGCGCCGTCGCCGGATCTCCTGGGCGAGCCGCACCCCGGCAGGGTCCGGCTCCTGGCCGGCTGTCTCCGCGTCTTCGGTCACCGTGGGCTCCAGATGCCGGGTGCATGCGCGTCGGGGGCAATACAGGGCAAGTACGGTCGGTAGCCGATTTGCCCCGTTCCGCGATCTTAGCCGCTCTTGGTCCGATGGTCTCAGCTCGTTGTCCACGTTTTCCGGCACCGGGAGGAGACCGATCCTCGTGAGCACCGCGACCAGGCACGAGAAACCGCCGACCACACCCGAGAGACGCTCCCCGCCGCCCCCGCCGCACCGATCCATCACGACCAGGTACCTGGAGAAAGGGAAACTGACCGATGAACCAACCAATACCGAGCAATGGCCCGGAGATCACCCGAACCCTGGGGTCGTGCGGGCTGGAGGTGTCCGCGCTCGGAGTGGGCTGCTGGGCGCTGGGCGGCCCGGACACCAACCTCGGCCTGCCCATGGGCTGGGGGCCGATCTCCGACGATCAGGCACGGGCCGGGTTGGAACAGGCATACGCGCTGGGCGCCACGCTGTTCGACACCGCCGATGTGTACGGACACGGCCGTTCCGAGCGGCTGCTGGGCCGGCTGGTCGAACGGGTGCCCCGCGATTCGCTGGTGCTGTCCTCGAAGGTTGGGTACTTCCGAGGTACCGCACCGCACGGCTACCACCCGCCCCACCTTCGGCACCAGCTGGAGCAGAGCCTGGACAACCTGCGCACCGGCTACCTGGACGTGTACTTCTTCCACCACGCCGAGTTCGGCGAGAACGACGAGTTGCTGGACGCGGCGATCGAGACGATGTGGGAGTTCCGCACCCAGGGGCTGGTGCGGGCCATCGGGATGCGCGGGCCGCACCGCTTCGCCCTGGATCGGGTGAACGGCATCGGGCCCCGCACGGACAAGGTCGAGCGATTCCGGGCGTTGTTCGAGCGGATCCAGCCGGATGTGCTGGCGGTGCGGGACAACCTGCTCACCCCGCAGGACCGGTCGGACGGGATCTTCGCCTTCGCCGCCGAGCACGACTGCGGAGTGCTGATCAACAAGCCGCTGGCGCAAGGATTGCTGACCGGCAGCCACGACCCCGCCGTGCCGCGAGTGTTCGCGGAGGGAGACCACCGCGCCCGCAAGCGGTGGTTCACCCCGGCGGCCCTGGCCATCCTCGCCGAGGGGCTGGACGAACTCCGCCGGCATGTCGGCGACACCACCGAGGCTCTGGTGCGGATCGCGTTGTGGACCTGTCTGAAGCGCTACGAGCACGCCGCCGTCCTGGTCGGCTTCACCACCCCCGAGCAGATCAAGATCAACCTGATCTGCCTCGAGCAGCCATCCACCGACGCAGAGCTCGCCGCGGCCCGCGAGATCATGGCCCGCGTGCAAACCCGGCTCGACGCCAGTGGCGAGGTTTTCCTCGACGAGCACCCGACGGAGGCCGCACCATGACCGGCATCGCTGAGCCGCAAATGGCCCTACTGTCCCCCGCCGGAGACGCCATCAGCGCTCCGGTGCCGGATGGGCCTGTCGAGCGGGTGCGGGTGCTGACCTGGAACGTCCAGCACGCCAACGCCTCCCGCACCCACAAACAGGCCGTCTGGCTGGCCACCGCCGACTCGCACGACGTGCTGGTCCTCACCGAGGTCGCGGCCGGCGAGACCGGACGGCTGCTGGCCCGGCTGCTGCGCGAGTTCGGCTACACCGTGCACCTGCCCGAGGCCGGGGACGACAAGTACCGGGTGCTGCTGGCCTGCCGCACCGGAATCCTGGACGTGATCTCCGAAACCGGGGTCGACGTCTTGCCGCATCGGTGCGTGGCTGCGCGCGTGAAGCTGCCCGGGGCCGAGGTCGGTGTCATCGGGTTGTATGTGCCCTCGCGCGGCCCGAAGGAGCAGCGCAACGTGGCCAAACGCGCCTTCCAGGACGCCGTCGCCACGGCACTGCCCGCCATGGTGGCCCAGTTGGGCATGAGATCCCCCGTGGTGGCCACGGGGGATCTCAACGTCGTCGAACCCGACCACGATCCGCGCTACGCGGTCTTCGGGCAGTGGGAGTACGACTTCTACCGGTCCTTCGCCCAGGCCGGGTTCGCCGACGCGTTCCGCATCACCCAACCGGGCGGCATGGACTACTCCTGGTTCGGGCGCCCCTCCGGCGACGGCCGCCGCAACGGCTACCGGTTCGACCACACCTTCATCACCACGGTCCACACGGCGGCGGTCCGGGACTGCCGCTACCTGCACGCCATCCGCGAGAACGGCCTCAGTGACCACGCGGCGATGACGCTCACCACCGCGCTCTAACCCCGCCCCGAGCTCGACCCAAGCACGAATTACCCGCTCAGCGCCCGGAAACCCTTGCCGGTTCGCGCTGCGGTCCCGTGCTGCCCGCATCTATCCAGCTCACCCGCAGGAGGACATCGCGATGCTCGCCAACACCATCCCCACCAGCTACCAGGACAGGATCATCGAGGTTGCGCGTCACGTCGGCGGTGACATCGACACGTGCCGCGACGCGATCAGCGCGATCCCGGCCGCCGAGCCCACCCGGCTTGAGACCGCGCTCGGCACCGTGTTGCCGGCCCAGGTCGTCGTCACGGGCACGCTGGACCGGCGACTTCTGCTCGCCCAGCACCCCGAGCGCGACCAGTGGACGGTCGCCGACCTCGCCGGCCGGCCCCACCACACCCGCTCCTGGCCACCCTGGGCACGCACCTCCATCCAGGTCGCGGACACGTCGAGTTGGATCAGCACCGCCGACATCAGCCCGGACGGCCTCTGCCGGTTGACCCGTCCCCGCGTGCTACTGACGGCCTTGTACCACCCCGAGTACTTCCCCCTGCCGCGCTTTCCCTTGGCCATCAGCGATCTGGCCCGTGCCGCACGGTCCACCCTCACCGGGCAGGTGCGTCTGCTGGACATGCAGCTCGGGGCCACCCTCGACGACATCCTGGCCGCCCTCGCTGCCGAGCAGCCAGACATCCTGGGGGTATCCGCGACGTTCGGCCAACACGACTTGCTGATCGGCTTGCTCGACGCGGTTGCCGCACTGCCCGTGCGACCGTTAGCGCTCACCGGTGGGAGCCTTACCGCCCGCAACGAGAGGCTGCTGCTGGAGCGTTACCCGTGGCTGCTGATCGCTCGCAGCGCCGGCGAGCCGACCGTCGCCGACGTCCTGGCCCACTGGCACGGCGATCTGGAGCTGGCCCAGATACGGGGCATCGGCTACACCGGTGCGCCACGCGGCGCCGGCACGCTGGCGATCGACTGCTACCGCAAGACCGCCACTGTGACCAACCGAGCTCAGACCGACATCTTTCCCGAACTCGACCTCCTGGCGGCCACGTTCGAGCACCGAGGCGTGGCCCAGCTCGAATCGTCGAGGGGGTGCACGAACTTCTGCTCGTTCTGCCCACGGGGCCACAAGGGCACCTGGTCCGGCACCGATCCGGACACGTTGCCGTGGATCGTGCACGCGATGGGCGAGGTGTTCGACCGCTACCCCGAGGTCTCACGCACCCTCTACCTGGTCGATGAGGAGTTCATCGGCCGCGGCCCCGACGCGGTACCCCGGGCGCTGGCGGTGGCCGACCTGCTGTACCAGGAGGGCTTCCGGTGGGAGACCTCCTGCCGGATCGACCAAGTCGTCCAGCCCGAGGCCGACCGTGCCTGGCACCTCGACCGTGCCCGCATGTGGCGTCAACTCTGTGACCGTGGCCTGCGGCGCTGCCTATTCGGCGTCGAATCCGGCGTGACGTCGATCCTGGCCCGGTTCAACAAGGAAACCACGGGCAGCCAGAATGCCCTGGCGATCCGGACCCTCTCGGCGCTGGGGGTGCCGACACGGTTCACCTACATCACCTTCGACCACCTCATGACCGCCGACGAGCTGTACACCACCTACACCTTCCAGGCCCGCCGCGACCTACTGCTGCACCCGCTGCCGCAGCTGGACGTCGCCGAGATCGTGGACGGTGTCCGCGACAATGACTTCGTCGTCGAACACAGCACCGGGCAGCCGTTCTACACCGACATCTCCTACTTGCTGGTGTCGATGGAATGCCTGATCGGCGCCGCCTACACCAAACAGGTCCAGGCCGCCGGGCTCGCCGGTGCTGCGCGGCCGGCGATGGGACGCCTGGATGCCGACTTCGCCGACTGGCGCATCGGCCGCTTCTCCCAGCACGCCCAGCTGTGGGTCGATCGCAACTTCGCCCTGGACTACACCCTGAAATCGCTGGAGAAGGTGCTCGACGGACAACCCCGGCACGCCGTCCGGGCCGCCCGCGGTGTCCTCAAGGAGGGCGCCTTCTCCTTCCTGCACACGATGGTGGCCTTGCTGCCCCACCACCCGCAGGACCAGCCGGACCCCGACAGCCTGGACGCCATACTCACCGCCCTGATGAACACTCAGCTCTCCCAGCTCCGCACCCGCATGGCCACCGCGGTCAACGACCTCGGCCCCGTCCTGCACCGCAAGGACGCCGAACTGCTGTTCGGCGAGCACACCCGCTGGGCCACCGCCGACTCCTGGAAGCTGATCAACGCTGCCGACCCCTGTGGCACCTGAACCGCCCGGATGGGCCCGAGACCGCTCTCCGGCCCACCCGCAGAGCTCAGGCGGGCTCGGGGATGGGCACCCAGTTGAACTCCGGGCAGAACCGTGCGTAGGTCACCAGCTTCCACTCCGCGTACTCGTCCATCCGGCCCGCGGAGCGCAGCAGGTACTTGACCCAGGTGTGCGCGACCCGCTCGCGCTCCGTCATGTTCGCCTCGATGTCGTCGAGCATCCGGCAGGCGACTGCGAAGTCCTCCTCCGTCAGCGCGCTCAGGTCGACGTCCACGCCGTCCACCGTGAAGGCGAAGACCAGTCGCGTCGTGGCACCCGAGGTTCCGCCGGAGCGTTCAGCGGCAGGAAAACGGGTGACCCGTTCGCCCTTGAAGGACGTGTGACCAGCCAGCGCCGCAGTCAGCGTGTCCCGCTGCTCGACCGGAAACCCGATCCCCAGATCCAGATCGCTGCTCTCCAGGTTCAGCCGCAACCCGAACGACCCGACATCCCGCGAGTCCCGGCCGGTCCACTCCCGGATCAGCGACGCGGCCCTTGCCCGGACAGCCAGAAGCGCCTCGTCGTGCCCACGCCGCTGCCGGTAGAACATCTCGGCCCGCGCGAACTCGGCTGCAGGAAACGCCTCGGGATCAGCCCACCGAGCAGCACAAAGGGTGTCAAGATCCAGCTCTGAGTCCACATCCTCATGAGTCATCGCGGCAGGCTACAACCCCCCGCCCCCGATGGCACTGAGGTGCGGCGAGTGGGGCGCCTGCATGCTCCTGGACATCTGACGCCAGCTACGCCCACCCGCACGCGCAAGATCAAATAGTTATGATCCGCCCGCCGCGCTCATGGAAGGAAGCGATGAACACCACCACCGGTACCCCGGCCGAGGTGCTACGCGCGAGCATGGTCGACCACGTCGTGAACGCCAGCTACGCCCGCTCCGGCCCTGTTGAGGAGGCGCTGCGGGAGGTCCCCCGCCACCGCTACCTTCCCGCCACCACGGTCGAGGACGCCTACGCCGACATCGTCGTGATCACCAAACGTGCCAGTGACGGCGCTGCGCTCAGCTGCGCGTCCGTGCCCACCGTTGTCGCCATGCTCGACCAGCTCGACGTCCGCCTCGGCGACCGAATCCTAGAGATCGGTCGGCCAGAAACCGCCCGGGCAGGCGAGCGGGACCCCTACGGCCACGCTCGGCTGCCTGCCAGCGCGCACGACGCCGCGCCGCAGCGCATCGACAAGATCCCCTACGGACGGTTCCGCAACGTCTACCTCTACATCACCGAACGCTGCCAGCTCCGCTGCGAGCACTGCTACATGGGCGAACGGCTGGACCGGGCGCTGAGGATGCCCTTCGACGAGATCGGCCGCACGTTGACGACCTGGCGGCAGATGGGCGGCTCGAAGCTGACCGTCCTGGGCGGGGAGCCGACCTTGCACCCGGACTTCATCGAGGTGATCCGCTACGCCAAGACGCTGGGCTACGAGCACGTGATCACCACCAGCAACGGGCTTCAGCCGGCGATCCGCCGTTTCCGGCGCATGACCGCCGACGACTTCGCCTACATCCAGATCAGCCTGGACGGCGGGAGCGCGGACAGCCACGACCAGGTGCGGGGGAAGGGCACCTTCGACGAGGCCCTGCGCAACGTGGCCGAGCTGGTCGAGCAGGGCTTCGACACCCGCATCATCTGCACCGTCAACCGTGTCAACGCCAGCGATGCCCTGCGGCTGCTCGACATCGCCGACGACATCGGTGTATCGCTGGTGAAGTTCCACGTCTTCTCCGTCATCGGCAACGGTCACGGCGCGGCCGAGTGGGGCATGCAACCGGCCGAGTGGATCGCCTTCTACGAGCGGCTCGAACGCACCGCGCCCGGCCACCGGACGCGGGTGTGGTACTAGCCGACCTACGCCCGCCCCGAGCGCATCGCCGGCTACGCGGCTGCCGGCTATCGCGGCTGCATCGGCCGCACCCTGGATCGGATCTCGATCTTCCCGGACGGCCGGGCCTACGTCTGCTCGTTCCTGTTCGACACCGACCTGCACTTCGCCACCATGGTCGACGGACAGGTGGTCCTCAACCGCGGCGACAACGAGTTCGACCTGTTCACTCGCGTGCTGGGCGAGACCAGCTGCGGCGACTGCAAAGCCCCGGGCGCCTGCCTGGGCGGCTGCCCAGCCGAAGAACTCGTCATGGGATCGGCCTCCTGCGCTGCTCAGCCCGACATCGTGCCGGTCTGCCGGCTATGGAAGGCCGACGTCCCCACCGGGTGACCCCGAATCACCCGACTGCGACGGCATACCGCCGTCCCTGGACTGACAGAAAGAGAGCACCCGTGTCGCGCTACCGGGCCTGCATCGACGTCCACCTCATCCTGCGCCGCGGCGAGCAGATCCTGCTCGGGCGGCGGTGCAACACCGGCTTCGCCGACGGCGCCTGGCACCTGCCCTCCGGACACACCGAGGACGGCGAGTCCGCGACCGCCGCGCTGATCCGGGAATCAGCCGAGGAGATCGGAGTCACCATCGACCCGGTCGAGGTGCGGTTCGTGCACCTGATGCACCACCGCACCGACTCCGGCCGCATCGCCCTGTTCTTCGAGGTCACCCGCTGGGACGGCGAACCGGTCAACCGCGAGCCGGACAAGTGCGCCGGCTGGGACTGGTTCGCCCTGACAGACCTACCCACCGACATGATCCCGTACGCGGCGC
>Ga0136632_10000730_pt1 | contig 10158 bp, 7 predicted proteins | sample AntDrymUQ6112106_2_FD_104670 | JGI IMG/M metagenome (GOLD analysis project Ga0136632, IMG submission 104670) | Polar desert sand microbial communities from Dry Valleys, Antarctica - metaG UQ611 (21.06) | ecosystem: Environmental > Terrestrial > Soil > Desert | place: Antarctica: Dry Valley...
GGAAGGACGTGGGCACGGATGAGAGGGCGTCTGCCGCACCGGAGGACCGCTGCTCGCCTGGTTCAAGGATCCGGCCGACAAGACTCGTCCCTGATCCAACGAGCCGCTGAACGACCAAGTCCGGATCGTGAAACGGAAACGACCAGCCGAAGGGTGAGATGACATGCAGAAAATCACGCCATGCCTGTGGTTCGACACAGAAGGCGAAGAAGCCGCCAAGTTCTACACGTCGATCTTCGAGAACTCAAGGATCCTCGATATTTCTCATTATGGTGACGCCGGCCCGAGACCTGCGGGCACGGTGATGACCGTGTCATTCGAACTCGAGGGCCAGGAATACCTTGCCTTGAACGGCGGTCCAGAGTTCAGATTCAACGAGTCTGTGTCTTTTCACGTGCACTGTGAGACCCAAGAAGAGGTCGACCGGTTCTGGAACAACCTTACCGATGGTGGAGAGGAGGGTCCCTGCGGCTGGCTGAAGGACAAGTACGGCCTCTCGTGGCAGATAATTCCCACCGTTCTGCCTGAGCTGCTCGGCGATCCGGACCCGGAGAAGTCGCAGCGAGCCATGCAGGCGATGCTCGATATGAAGAGGATCGACATCAACGCATTGCGGAAGGCAGCCGACCAAGCGTAAGCCCCGGCTCCGACCGGGATGTTTGGCTGGTCGTTCGGTGCAACATGCCGATTGACTGTCCGACGAGCTGCGGTGGACGTCGTGCCTCGGGCACCACCAGACTCAGGCTCGCCTGAGCGCCTGATCGGGCGGCCGCACGGAGGTGACAGTGGTGGCGATGCCGTATCCAGTCCGCGTCGATAGGCGGTTGGACACTAAGTAGTCGCGGTGGTTGTGACTGCCCGCTTCCGCCACCGACGGCGGTGTTGCCCGAAGTACTTCGTCGAGTGGCGCGTTCGGGCGAGAGCTCACGGCGTGTCGCCAACCGCTTCACGCCAATCGATGTGATCCGGCTGCTGCCGACGACCGTGGCGGTGGCTGGGGCAGGATGTGCTCGTGCTGCACCTCCGAATCTCGTCGCCGACAGCGTTGACCGACGCTGTGATGCGCCTGCTCCGTGATGACTCGGCGGTGAGCGGTCTGGCGCTCGTCCGCGGCGCCTCCGTCGTCCCCATCGGTGACCTCGTCTTCGCTGATGTCGCGCGGGAGGCCGCGAACGAGGTGATAGATGGCCTGTCGGACCTGGGGGTCCAGCGCGAGGGCACGATCCACATCGAACCGGTACACAGCTGGATCTCACGCCGGGCGTTCGATGCCGAGCGGAAGGCGCCGGGGAGCAGCGCCGACGCCGTGGTCTGGTCTGAGGTCGTCCAGCGTGCCTACGACGGGTCGGAGCTGAACTGGATCTATCTCAGCTTCATGACACTGGCCACCATGCTGGCCAGCATCGCCATTGTCGTCGACTCCGAGATCCTGGTGATCGGTGCGATGGTCCTCGGGCCAGAGTTCATCGCCATCGCCGCTCTCGGGCTGGCTCTGGTCCGGCGCCGGTTCGGGTTGCTCAGGCTGGCAGCCCGGACACTCCTCCTCGGCTTTGCGGTCGCAATCGTTGTCACAACCGGGGCGACACTGCTGGGCCGTTGGCTGGGCTGGATCACGCGCGCGGATGTGGTCGGGTCGAGGCCGGACACAGGCTTCATATATTCCCCTGACAAGTGGTCCTTCATCATCGCGCTGATAGCCGCCGCTGCGGGCGTTCTATCACTCACATCAGCGAAGGTCGGCGGGCTGTCCGGGGTGTTCATCTCCGTCACCACGGTGCCGGCTGCCGGGAACGTCGCCCTCGGCATTGCGTTCGGTGCCGGGGAGGAGATCTGGGGCAGCGCGTTGCAGCTGCTGCTCAACATCTCCGGGATGGCAGTGGCGGGGTGGCTGACCCTCGCTTTCCAACAGGCGGTCTGGTCGCATGTGACGATCCGGCGGTCCAGCCTGACGGGGCGAGCGAGCGACCGCTAGCCGGCGCAGCCCCGGCCCAAAGTGGACGGGATGTCACCTGCGCAGTACGTTCGCACCGAGCGGTCCGTCAAGAGGTCCGCTTTGGTGCAGAAAAAGAGGACCACTTGACGAACCGAAAGGGTGCGACCCATGTCTGACCAACAGTCCCTTGCGATCACCGCCGGTCGAGCGGTTGTGGCCGGACTGGCCGGAACTGCGGTGATGACCGCGTTCCAGAAACTCGTCGAAATGCCCCTAACCGGACGCGACGACAGCTACGCGCCCGCTGACTTCGCCACCAAGGTGCTGCCGGTGAACCCGGGCAGCCCGCGGCAGCGCACGCAGCTCAATTACGTGACGCACTTCGCGCTCGGGGCCATGTGGGGCGGTGCGAACGCGGTGGCGGCCCGCTCGGGTTTACGCGGCCAACGCGCGGTCTTGACCGTCTTCGGCACCGTCTACAGCGCTGACGTAGCACTCAACACGGCGCTCGGGCTCTACCGGCCGTGGACCTGGTCGGCCCAGGACTGGGTCATCGACGTCGGCGAGAAGTTCATCCAGGCAGCGGCGACCGGAGCCGTTTTCGACCACATCATGCAGCCGAGCACCACCACCTGATTGGCCCACACACGCCCAGGTTGTCCACTGTCAGACCCGGTTATGACCGGCTCTGACAGTGGACAACTGCCCGAAGGATGAGCGGCTGGTTTGCGCGTCAGGGGATGTCGTAAGCCTTCCCGTCGGTGTGGTAAGTCATTCGAATACCCATCGCGCGGAGCACGGTCGGCATGATGTCGACCGATCGGATGTGTGCCTGAGGATGGCTGCCAGCCGTGACACCCGCGCCATAGAACGCGATCGGGATCCGCTGCACCGAACGCTGAGCGCCGCCGTGGTCACCGGCAACCCCATAGCTCGTACGATCATGGAGCAGACCGATCACGTCGGGGCCATAATTGGCAGCCTCGGTGTTGACAATCTCCTTCGCATGCGCCCAGAACCACCGGCGTTCGCTGTCGGACAGCCGATCACCGTCGATTCGCCAGCGCAGCTTGTAATGCCCACCGGTGCGGTAGTAGCTGGCGATCACTCCTGGCAGGGTCGACATCACATCGGCGGCCGCACGTTTCTCGGCCCATGAGTTGTCCAGTAGCCAGGTACGGATTGCCGAGTCCTGCATGCTGGTCTCGACGTTGCCGGTGTCGATGAGCGGCTGAAGCGCCTGTTGCGGGTCCAGGTACTCCTCATCCTCGTCGGAGCCGTAGTACCAGTTGTAGTTCCCGCGTCCTGGTCCGTTCTCGCCGTAGAAGTGCTTGGACTGCAGCTGGCCGTGGTCCGTTGTCAGCACCACCAGCGTTTCGTCGAGCTGGCCGAGCGCGCGCAGCTTGTCGATCAACCGGCCGACCTGGGCGTCGGCGTTGCGGGCAAGGAACGGCAGGTGCGCCATGGGGTCCCGCGCCCCGGCAGGGAACGGCCACCGGTCGTTGAGGCCGCCCCACATATGAGCGGCCTTGTCGATGGCACCCATAGTGAGGAACAGGCCACTCCAGTTCTCCCTGGCCATGATCTTCATCGCCGCGTCGGCCACCCAGGTGTCGCCACCGAGGTGCGCGGGGTTGCGGCCGGGCACGAAGCGGTTGCCGTCGAGCGGGTACATCCAGGCCGGCGACGTCGTTTTGGTCCCGTAGCCGAAAGCGCTCGAGGAGTTGACGTAGAAGCGACCGCATTCCGGTGCGGCGATGTAGCGAGGGACGTTGTAGCTGTTGTCGCCGATCGGGCCACGCCAGTTGAACTCGCCGTCGCCGTCACAGTCGAAGTCGCGCCCGCTGAACGTCACCTCGATGTCGGTGCTCGGACCGCCGAAGCTGTTGACCGCATACGCCTTCTGACCGATGGCCGCGGTGATCCTGTTCGGGAAGCGCCGGTGCAGGTAGTCCTGGATCTTCGGGTACCCGGCATGGTCGATGAGTGCGTTGAACTGTTCGCGGCTCATCGACCCGGAGACGTACTGCTGGCGAGGTGCGCCGAGCACCCCGTCGACGTCGCGGTACCACTCGTCCGCCCACCCCATGTGCTTGGGCAGTTGCCCGCTGGTCATCACGTTGTGGCTAATGACGGTTTCCGACGCCATGTGCCCCAGATAGGCGTTCGAGTAGTTGGCGCCGCCGGCCATCAACGCCTTGACATTGTGCATGCCGAACGCGTCGATGAACTCTGGGCGAAGCGAGTCCAGAACGATGTAAAGTACTCGAGTCGGCTTGTCAAGCACCGATTGAGTGCTGCTCTCCTGAGCCGGCACGCTGTTGGCTGGTACAGCAGTAGTGGCGGCCACCGCCGCCAGAGCCGCTCCTGCAAGGACGTTTCCAAGAATCCAGCGGTGTCGCATGACCACCCCTACCGTCGGGCGCAGCCTCTGAGCGGTTGCGGTTTGTCGCACGTTAACCCCGCGTTCATCTCTTCGGCAAGAGCCTCGCGAACGGGATCTCGTCGCAGCAGCGGGTCAGGGTCGGCAGAGCCGCTCGTGCGCTCCGCTCATCGCTGGGACGCTGCCTTGGAGGTAACGCTTCGCCATCTTGGCCACCACCGTGTAGCTGGTGTCCACCACGTTGGCCACCGGGGTGAGCGCCGTCTGGGACACCAGCTGGTAGGCGTCCATCCTCGACAGGTCGGTGAGCTCCCGCACCCAGCCAACGAGCTCCGTATGAGCGATCCGGAAGGCATCCTCCAGCGGGCGGGCCGAGCCGGTAGTCATGAGGTACCTGTCGTCCTCAAGGCGGGGCCAAGTGGTCGGGGGAGCATCTTTGATCAGCTCGATCACCAACTCTGTGTCCATGGCGCACTCGACGGCAACTCCGCAGGTCTCGCCTTCGCCTTGCCTGGCATGCCCGTCGCCCAGACTGAACAGGGCACCGTCGACATTGACCCCGAGGTAGCACGTCGTGCCGGCTCGCATCTCCGGGGTGTCCATGTTCCCACCCCAGTCGCCGGGAGCCAGCGAGGAACGCACTTCTCGCAACGCGGGTGCGACTCCGACGGTGCCGTGCATCGGGTCCAGGGGGAGGTCCACCTGGTAGGGGGAGTCCAGTGCGTCGTACCGGACGACCCCGGCGTCACGATCGATCTCGTAGATCCACGTACGTTCTGGCAGCGGCTCGTGCAGCATCGCGGTGAAGTGGGTCGCGGTCAGCGAACCGAAGAGCGGAACTGTGGTGCTGACGCCACGCGCCCCACGCGGTGTGATGCGGCGAAAGTGCACCGCGAGGGTGTCACCCGGCTCCGCGCCCTCGACGTAGAACGGTCCGGTCTGCGGGTTGATGAACCGCGGGTCGCACACCTGCGACACCATGTCCGCTGTCGAGCGCACCCTCCCGGCGAAGCAGTCCAGTGTCCAGGTCGAGACAACGGTGCCGGGCCGGACGCTGACCAGGGGCTCCACGCCACCGAAGGTGTACGTCAGCGACGCCGGGTCCGCGTCCGCGTCCGGCTCGAACCGGAGCCGGTCTTCAGCCGTCAGTATCGTGGACCCTCGCTCACCGAGTCGCGTTCGTGCGCCTCCTCGTACACGCTCCGCCCGATCGAGTCGTAGACGGGCCGGTTCGTCGACTTCAGCAGCATGACCGCCAAGAGTCCCAGCACGAACGTGCCTATGACGATCCATGGGATGGCCTCGAAGAACGGAGAACCCGCCGCGAGACCGCCGGCGAACTCGAGGTTGTCGATCAGCAACCAGACGACGTACAGCATCCCCAGCCCACCGATGGCCGGGATGATGCCTGTGGTCAGGAGATTGCCCGGCGCCGCCTTCTTGACGTGGAAGTACCAGATCACCGCTAGGGAGGTGATCGCCTGAACGATCAGGATCGCCATCGTGCCGAGGATGGCCAGCAGGCCGTACTGGTAGATGTAGGCACCCTCGAAGGCCAGGTCACCCTGGTCGGCCAGGAAGTAGAACCCGAGCGTCAGCACGAGCGTGATGACGCTCTGCACCATTGAGGCGACGTGGGGAGTCTGGTGCGTCGCATGGGTGGCGCCGAGGCTGGTCTTGGTGGCCGGGAGCTCCCGCCCGATCGCGTAGATGTAGCGGCTGGCCGCGGTGTGGAATGCCAGACCGCAGGAGAAAGAGCCCAAGATGATCAGGAACAGGTAGATGTCGCCGATGAAGGCACCGCCGAGCTTGTCCTCTGCCAGGTCGGTCCACAGTCCGATGGAGTCGGTGTTGGCCTTCTCGATCGCCTGGGCCTCACCGTTGCCCGAGATCATCATCCAGGACACGAACGTGTAGAAGAGTCCCAGCCCGATGACCGCGATCAGGGTTGCCCTGGGAACGATGCGCCGGGGATTGCGGGACTCCTCGCCGTACACGGCGGTCGTCTCGAAGCCGACCCACGACCAGAAGGCGAAGAACAGCCCGATCGCGGCGCTGCCGGCGGCGATCGCCTGACCGTCGATCGCGATTCCGAGGCCGCCGCCCTCCTCGAGATCTTTGAAGGCGTTCAACGGGTTGACCGCCTCCGGCAGCAGGCCGTCCGGGCCACCGCCGCTGAGCAGCACTGAAACCGCCAGCGCCCCGAGCAGGAGCACCTCGGAGATCAGCGCGATACCGAGAAAGGCCGCGGCGATGCTGATGTCGAAGTAGCCGAAGAGCGCGATCCCCACGATGCCCACCAACGCGATCAGCAACCAGTTGACGTCAACCTCGATCCAACGGTTGAGGGCGTCGTTGGTGAAGAAGGAGAAGATGCCGATCAAAGACCCCTCGAAAACGATGTACGCCATCGTGGCCAGCGCCCCGGAGGCCATGCCCCACACCTGCCCGAGACCCTGGGTGATGAAGCCGTAGAACGCGCCGGCTGTGGTGATGTGGCGGGCCATGGCGACGTAGCCAATGGCGAACAATGTCAGCACGATGGTGGCGACCAGGTAGCCGGCCGGAGCCCCGATGCCGTTGCCGTAGCCCACCGCGATGGGGACGTTGCCTGTCATCGCGGTGATCGGTGCCGCGTTGGCGACGGCGATGAACAGCACTCCCGCGAGACCGATTGCGCCGGGCTTCAGGAAGCCGTGACCACCACCCGGCGGCCGGTCCGCGTCGAGGGAGGTTGCCCCAGAGGTCTTTGGCCGCTTGAGATCGTCGTTGGTTGCCACGGGCGCTGTCTCTCCATCCGGACGCAGTTGTAGTGCTTCGTCGCCGGTGCTTGGAGTGTCGCGTCAGGCCGGGAGCGGCTGCACGTGAACCGATTACGCCTGAGGTGACAAACGTCGCGTACCGACTCAGATGTGACCCGAGCCCACACCCACCGTGCATGGTGACAGCGCTGCCGCCCGGTGGCAATGGTAACGAGGCAAGGTAACTGAAAGAGTCGAGACCATTGACCAGACCAGACCACCCCTGGTAGAAAACCTTTAGACAGACCGATTCGGCCATACGGTATGGTGATTCGGTTGCAACAGACCCAGCGCTGGGCGGTGAGGCGTCATGAGCTTCGACTACGGGGACTTCTCGTACGCGTCCAAGGACGAGATGCTGGAGAAGTCCCGGGAGTTCTGGAACCCGGGCAAGACCGACTTCTGGGTGGATGCCGGAGTGCCGCTGGTTATCGACCGGCGCGAGGAGTACTACCTCTACGACATGTCGGGCAAGCGGTTGCTCGACGTCCATCTCAACGGCGGAACCTACAACCTCGGACACCGCAATCCCGAGGTCGTGCACGCCGTGACAGCCGCCACCGCGCACTTCGACATCGGGAATCACCACTTCCCGTCGCTTGCCCGCACCGCCCTCGCCGAGGCGCTGGTCACCTCCGCGCCGCCGGGGATCACCAAGGTGGTCTACGGCAGCGGGGGCGGTGAGGCGATCGACATCGCGATCAAGACGGCACGGCACACCACCCGAAAACGCAAGGTTGTCTCAATTCTCAAGGCCTACCACGGTCACACCGGGCTGGCCGTAGCAACCGGGGACGACCGGTTCAGCAAGCTCTTCCTGGCCGACCGGCCGGAGGAGTTCCCCCACGTGCCGTTCAACGACCTGAACGCCATGGAAGACGCGCTGCGCGGGCGCGACGTCGCGGCGGTGCTGATCGAGACCATTCCGGCGACGTACGGTTTCCCGCTCCCTGACCCGGGATATCTGGAGACCGTCAAAGCTCTGTGCGAGCGCTACGACGCCCTCTACATCGCCGACGAGGTACAGACGGGGCTGATGCGGACTGGGGAGTTGTGGGCGGTCAACAAGCATGGGATCGCGCCCGACATCCTGGTCACCGGCAAGGGGATCTCCGGGGGGATGTACCCGCTGTCGGCGGTGCTGGTGAACGAGCGGTCGGCGGGCTGGCTCACCGAGGACGGGTTCGGGCACATCTCGACCTTCGGTGGTGCCGAGCTCGGCTGCATCGCCGGCCTCAAGGCGCTGGAGATCTGCAACCGGGCGGAGACCCGGTCGATGGTCCACTACATCAGCGACCAGATCGGTCGCGGATTGCGGGAGATCCAGGCTCAGTTCCCCGACTGGTTCGTGGGCATCCGGCAGCACGGCGTTGTGATGGGCCTCGAGTTCGCCCACCCGCAGGGGGCGAAGCTCGTGATGCGCAGCCTGTACGAGAACGGCGTCTGGGCGATCTTCTCGACGCTCGACCCGCGGGTGTTGCAGTTCAAGCCCGGGATCTTGATGCGTCCTCAGCTGTGTGAAGACCTCCTCGACCGCACCGCGGTGGCCATCGACCAGGCCCGCAGCGCACTGCCCCGTACCGTTCGGCACGATCCCCTTCGATCACGTACGGCCGTCTCAGCATGAGTGAGACCACCGTCGAGGCCGTCGGGGTACCGCGCGCCCGGCAGATGCTCGAGCTCGCCGGATGGGCGTCGCGCGCGTACGCCCGGTACGACTCGGCCACCGTGCAGCGGATCGCGGAGGCGGTCGTGAGGGTCGCGGAGTCGAAGGCCGAGCACTACGCCGACTGGGCGGTCCGGGAAACCGGCTTCGGTGTTGTCGAGCACAAGATCGTCAAGAACAAGCTGTGCTCGCGCGGCATCCTGGATGCCTACCGCGACTCCGACTACGTCTCCCCGCGGATCCACGCCGAGCGCAAGATCGTCGAGGTGCCGCGGCCGGCCGGTGTGATCCTCGCGCTGACCCCGTCCACGAACCCGGTGTCGACGGTCTACTTCAAGGTGCTGTTGGCGTTGCTGACCCGTAACGCAATCGTGGTGAGCCCGCACCCCTTCGCCAAGGAGTGCTGCGCGGATGCGGCCCGGGAGCTCGGCAAGGCAGCGGTGGCCGCTGGCGCACCGGACGGCGTGGTGCAGGTGGTCGACGAGCCGTCGATTCCACTTATCGACGCGCTCATGACCGACGAACGCACCAATGTCATTCTGGCCACTGGCGGCGTTCCCGTGGTCCGCGCGGCCTACGGGTCCGGGAACCCGGCGATCGGGGTCGGCCCGGGCAACGTCCCCGTGCTCGTCGACGCGACCGCAGACCTCCATCGTGCCGCGACGAAGCTGGTTGACAGCAAAGCGTTCGACAACTCGATCCTGTGCACCAACGAGAGCGTCCTGGTCGTCGAGGAGTCCGTCGCGGACCGGTTCATCCGTGAGCTGGAGCGCTCCGGCGCGTACCTGCTCAAGGACGAGGAGCGGGACCGGGTCCGAGACGTGGTTTTCCCGGAGGGCCGCTTCGACACATCGTTGGTCGGCAAGGACGCCAGCGACATCGCCGCGCGCGCGCAGGTGCGGACACCGAGCCGGACGCGCATCCTGCTGGCGCCGTTCGACGCGGCCGTCGACGAGGAGCCACTCGCCCACGAAAAGCTCTGCCCAGTTCTTGGGCTGGTGCGGGTGCCCAACGCGCAGCGAGGAATTCGGACGGCGGTCGCCCTCCTACGCCTCGGTGGCGCCGGCCACTCCGCCGTCATCCACAGCACCGACTCAGGCACCGTCATGGCGTACGCGGCCGCCGTCCGCGTGCTGCGCGTCGCGGTAAACGAGGGTGGCAGCACCGGAAGCGCCGGCTTCGGGACAAACCTGGCACCCTCGATGACCATCGGCACCGGCTTCGTCGGCCGCAGCTCGCTGGGGGAGAACCTCGAGCCGAAGCACCTGGTGAATTGGACTCAGGTGGCCTACAGCACCGACCCGGCCGAAGTCATGCCGTCTTTTGTGGGCATCCACCCCGAGGAGGCTCCACTCGAGCCGGTTCCGCCGTACCC
>Ga0136632_10000734_pt1 | contig 10147 bp, 5 predicted proteins | sample AntDrymUQ6112106_2_FD_104670 | JGI IMG/M metagenome (GOLD analysis project Ga0136632, IMG submission 104670) | Polar desert sand microbial communities from Dry Valleys, Antarctica - metaG UQ611 (21.06) | ecosystem: Environmental > Terrestrial > Soil > Desert | place: Antarctica: Dry Valley...
CCTGCTGAAGGCATTCCTCTACCTCGTCGACGTCGACGAGGAGATGGGCCCGTTCCAGTACGTGCCCGGCAGTCAGCCAGGCGGCCCGTGCGCCGACGCGTGGGCGTGGAGCCCGCTCGGGCAGAACTATCCGACAGAGGAGGAGCTGGACAGCGGATCCCCGAATCGGCCGTGCACGCGTTCGTCGCGCCCAAGGCGACGCTCATCTTCTGCAACACCGCCGGATTCCATCGCGGCGGCTTCGGAACGACCGACCCGCGCGTGCTCGCGACGGTCACCTACTCGTCGCCGGCATCGCTCGCGTCGCTGACGGAGCGGAGCTACGAGTTCGCGGGCTCGCTCGAGGAGCTCGACACCGTGACGCGGTTCGCGCTCACCTGAGCGCGATCCGAGATCGTCCTACGCCACGGGTATACGACACGTGGCGGGAACGCAAGCCGGGAGGGATCCGACGCGTCGAGGGCGAGGTTCGGATTGTGCATGGGGTCGTCCAGTAGGACGCCTCCCCAACGCTCTTGCATGCGCTCTACATCGTGTCGATGCTGCACCTCTCGCCCAAGTTGGTGCGTGCCGAACGATGCAGTCTTCTGGTGATAGAGAGCCCCGTCAGGGACGAAGAGCACGCGCCAGCTGCGCCTACGCAGCTCGAGGCAGAAGTCGATGTCGTTGTAGGAAACGGGAAACGCCTCGTCGAAACCACCCAGCGCAGCGAACGCCTGCCGTTTGACGAGCATGCACGTCCCGGCGACAACGGAGACATCCTGGGGCAGCCTCGCGCGACCCATGTATCCAGAGATGCCGAACGACCGCCCTCTGTACAAGTGCTCGGCCACCCCGCGCGCGCCGACCATCATCCCTGCGTGCTGGATCGTGTCGTCTCCGGAAAGGAGCAGCCCACCCACGGCGCCGACGCCATCGAGCAGCGCGTAACCGACCATCGCCTCGAGCCAGTCGTCGTAGATGACCTCGGTGTCGTCGTTGAGGAGAAGAAGGAGCTCGCCGTTCGCATGCGAGGAGGCCTGGTTCACCGTCCGGGCGAAGTTGAAAGGAGCGCGCGGGAGTGCGACCACGCGCACACGAGAGTCCTCCAGGAGACGCTCGAGGAGTTGCTTCCTCGCGGCATCTTGGTGGGTGTCCTCGCTTATGGCAATGATGACTTCGAGACGTTCGTAGTCGGTCCTATGCAAGAGGCCGGCGAGACAGGGCTCCAGAAGATCTGGCCTACCCGTCGTCGGCACGATTGCGCTCACCAGCGGCGGTGGCGACGGCAGAACGTAGCGAACCTTCTGACTGCGGATCCCCGCTGGGACGACGTATCCCCTCTGCCCAGCACGTCGCAGGTGATCCTCTGTCGCGCGCCGCCCTGCATCCACCGAATATGGCTTGGCACCTAGCTCTGCGGCAGCCGACCCCGGGATCGCGCGCCAGTGGTAGAGAATGTGGGGGACGTGCACGATCGCGTCGGGTTCGAGCAACTCCGTCATCCGGAGCGCAAGATCCCAGTCCTGGCTGCCGTCGTACTCGCTGCGGAAACCCCCGAGGCGGCGTGCGAGAGCGGTCTTGAAGACAGAGAAGTGGCAAAGGTAGTTCTGTGAGAGGAGGAGCGCGGGATTCCAATCGGGCTTGAACCAGTGCGCGAATCTGCGGCCATTCTCGTCGACTTTGTCCTCGTCCGAGTACACGTACGCGACGCTCGGGCTCGCATCGAACGCCGTCACCGCAAGAAGCAGCGCATGCGGTCGAAGGAGGTCGTCGTGGTCGAGAAGCCCGACGATCTCGCCCCGCGCAAGCGACAGAGCGGAGTTCGACGCCGCAGAAATGCCTCCGTTTTCCCCTCGATAGATGACGCGGATGCGGCTGTCTCCTCGCGCGTACTCGTCCAAGACGAGTCGCACATGCTCCGCCGTCGAGGCGTCGTCCGCTATGCACAGTTCCCAGTTCTCGTAAACCTGGGCTCGGACTGACTCGATCGCCTCACGTAGGAAGCGTTCGGGCGAGTTGAACACGGGCATGACGACGGAGACGAGAGGCCGGTGTTCGAGTGCTTGGATCAACGCTCGCATTCCATCCATGTCGCTCGACTCGAGCGTGTCGTGGACGTCGACCCACTTCTGGTACGTGCCCTCTCCCCGCACCGACTCGATCTGCCGAGAAGCCTCCGAGGCCTCGCGCCGTTCCCGAAGACGACGAGGAAGCTGAAGCGTCACCGTCCAATACACCAGCTTCGTAGCGCGACGCAGCAGAGTGGCGGCTCGGCGGTTGCGCCGCGCCAGAGACCGGAGTCGGACTGTGATGCGCCATGAGGTCGTAGCCAGGACAGCGCCGAGTTCTTCCTTGAGAGCAAGCTCGCGGCCTCTCGCTTCGGCGAGCAGAGCCTCACGACGCCAGATCGCGTCGCGCAGCCAGACGATCAGCCGATCCTGCTCCGCGACACGTTCACGGAAGCGTTCACCCGCCCCGTCACCGTACGCCCTCGGACCTCCATCGGCGACACGCGAAAGCGCTGTCTCGATCGCAGGGCCGTCTTCGCGAGGAGCCTGCGGAGCGCCGCCTTCGAGATTCGTGGATGTCGTGTCCGGCATCGATCAAGGCTAGCGCGAAGGCCGTGGGGTCAACGCCGCGAATTCGCCTGCAGCTTTCGTGAGCGCCGAAGCTATTTCGCCGCGCTATGCACGCCGACGGCGTCCGCGTGCTGCGCCGAAGACGAGCGCAACGGCCGTCAGCATTGCGAGCGCCCCGGCGAGCCACAACAGCTGCATCGGGATCGTTTCTTCAGCCGCAGCCGACGCGACCGCTGCCGACGCGACGTCGGTCGGTGCTCCCTTGAGGTTCTTGGTGCCGGTTCGCGCCTTTGCGCCGCTACTCGTCGGCACCGTCTCCACATACTGCGCGATCGCGGGATCCGGTGGGAGGGGCGACTCCTGGGCGGCGGCGGGAGCAACAGCCACTGCAGCCGCTGCCGACGATGCCAGCAGCGTGCGAAGTCGACGGCGCACCGGCATCGGCTTACGGTAGCAGGGCCCGTACGACGGTAGCCTCCCTCCGTTGGGATCCCCAGGAACCGCCGAGGCTCGTCTCCGTCGCACCGCCGCCGCCACGGCGGTGCGCACGATTCTCGGCAAGTACACCATTACGGCCGCGGTCGCGGCAGGAATCGCTGTCCTTGCCTACAACCGCGGGGCGTTCGGGATCCTCGAGCGGAACTCCGCCGCCGTCGTCATCTGGTGGGCTGTGGCGCTGGTTCTCGCGCTCCACCTGTGGCACGTGCCCTCGTGGTCGCGTGCGGCCCTGGTGGCGGGTGGCGCGCTTGCGGGACTTACCGGACTCACCTTCGCGTCGGCAACCTGGGCACCGTCCGCCGAGACCGCCGTCCGCGAGGGCGGTCGAAACGTGCTGTACCTCGGGGTGTTCACCCTAGTCGTGATCTGCGCGCATCGGCGCGATGCCGCTCGCTGGTGCGACGGGCTCGCGCTGGGCATCGTCGCCGTCCTCGTCCTCGCGCTGACGAGCCGTTTGTTCCCAGGTTCGATAGGTCCGACCGAACCGTTCGCCGACCTCTTGGGAAACGCGTCTCGCCGGTTGAGCTACCCGATCGGGTATTGGAATGCACTAGGCATTCTCGGGGCGCTCGCGGTACCGCCGTTGCTCCGCCTGTCACTCGCGTCGCGTAGCGCGGGTGCGCGCGCGCTGGCGCTGGGGTCGATCCCGGCTGTTACCAGCGCTCTGTTCTTGACTTCGTCACGCACCGCCGTCGCCGCCGCAGCCGTCGGCCTCGTTGCATTCTTCGCGCTCAGCGCGCCGCGCTGGCCCGTCGTTTGGCGCGTGGTGGTCGCCCTGGCCGGCTCGGCAGCGGCGACCGTCGTCCTGCTGCGTCATCCGGTCGTGGTCGACGGGCCGCTCGGGACCGCTGAGGCTGCAGACGCCAGCGGTCGGGTTGCGCTGCTGCTCGCAGCGATCTGTGCCATGACGGCCGTAGCCGCCGCCGGCCTCGAACGCATTCGGACCCCCGGCTCATTGAGCGGCAGCGCTGCGGACAGGATCCTCGTCGTCGGTGCAGCCGCTGTCGTCGTCCTCGGCCTCGCCGCGTCGGACCCCGTCGAGCGCTTCGAAGCATTCAAGCGCCCGCCCGTGATCAGCGAGCGTGATCCAAGCTACGTCCAGAGCCACCTCCTCAGCACGAGCGGCAACGCGCGTTGGCAGTACTGGACCGTCGCCGTCCACGAGTTCGAGGCACATCCGCTGACCGGTGGAGGTGCCGGCTCGTTCGGAAGCTGGTGGGAAGAACAGCGGCCGGTTTTCGTGGTCTCGCGCGACGCGCACTCGCTCTACTTCGAGACGCTCGGGGAACTCGGGCTCGCGGGACTCGCCTTCGTGCTCATCGTCGTCGCCTGCGGAGCCGTCGCCGGGACGCGGCGCGCACTTGCGTCCTCCGGCCGAGCTCGAACGACCGTCGCGGCGACGACTGCGTCGTTCCTCGCTTTCGCCGTGGCGGCTGGGCTCGAGTGGGCGTGGGAGATCCCGGTGCTGGGTGCGGTGGGAGTGGCCTTTCTCGCGCTTGCCACGATCGATCGCAAACCCGTCGCTGCGATGGGGCCGCCTGGTCCGCGTGCGGTGATCCGAGTCGGCGCCGTTGTCGTCGCGGCGGCGGTTGCGGTTGCAGCCGCGATCCCGATCGTGGCCGAGTCGCACCTCGAGCGAAGCCGCTCTGCCGTCGCACGAGGTGATCGAGCCAGAGCGCTCGAAGCAGCCGACGCGGCACGGCGGATCGAACCTTGGAACGCATCGGCCTACACGCAGCTCGCGCTCCTCTACGAGGAGGAGGGCGAACTGGTACGCGCACGTCGAGCGATCGAGGGCGCATTGGAGCGCGACCGCCGAAGCTGGACGCTGTGGATCGTCGCAATGCGGATCCAGACGCGGCTGGGCGACATCGCTGCTGGACGTGCGAGCCTCGCCAATGCGCGGCGGCTAAACCCGTTCTCGACGCAATCGATCGGAGGTTGACTTCCGAATGTGGCTGCTAACCTCGACGCGCCGTCTACGGGAGGGACCTTCTGGTGCGCCGCTGCGCGATCCTCGGCCTCGGCTACTGGGGCAGGAACTACGTACGAGTTGTCGGAGAGCGTAGAGACGCTGTCCTCGTGGCTGTCTGCGACCCGTCCGAAGATGCGGTCGAGGCTGCGCGGGCGGCGTCCGCGGACCATGCGCCATGGCGTGTCACCTGCGACCCGAGGGAGGTCTTCGCCGCTGACGATATCGACGCAGTTGTCGTAGCGACGCCGGCGACCAGCCACTTCGATCTTGTTCACGAAGCGCTCGACGCCGGAAAGCACGTCCTCTCAGAGAAGCCGCTCGCGATGTCTACCGACGCCTGCCGTCACCTCGTCGACACGGCGGTTCGAGCAGGGAAGACACTGCTCGTGGGGCATACGTTCGTCTACAACCCTGCCGTCCGCGCGGCGAAGAAGCTCGTGGCGGCGGGCGACCTCGGGGACATCCTCCACCTGCACGCCGTCTGGTCAGCATCGGGGCCCGTCAGGCACGACGTCAACGCGCTCTGGGACCTCGCGCCGCATCCGATCTCGATCATGACGTACCTCGTCGGACGCCCGACCGCGGTGTCTGCAACGGGACAGCGGATCCTTCCCGGCGATCTGGAAGACCTGGCCACGCTTCACCTCCGCTTCGGCAATCGCGCGACCGCTGACATCCACGTCTCCTGGCTCGGGCCGCGAAAGACGCGGATGCTGACGATCACGGGGGCGAGACGCGTCGCCATCTTCGACGACATGGCGGGGCCGGACAAGCTCCGCGTGTACGACACAGCCGCCGAGGACCTGCTCCTCGCCGAGCCGGGACGCATCTCCGAGGTGTTCGAGGCCCCGGCCCATGTTCCCGTGATTCCCGCTTCGGAGCCCTTAGCGGCGCAGTTCGCGCACTTCGTCGAGTGCTGCCGCCTTGGCGTCACGCCGCAGGGCGACGGTCTGACGGCGGACGATGTCGTCGGCGTTCTCGAGGCCGCTCACGCATCCCTCGCAGAGAACGGCGCACCGATCGTCCTCGAGCGCGCGTCCGCGTGATCCCCTTCGTCGATCTCCAGAGACAACACGAGTCCATCCGCGGGGAGCTGGAAGCCGCCCTGCTGGGCGCGGTCGAGTGCGGCGACTACATCCTGGGAGCCGACGTCGCCGCCTTCGAGCAGGAATTCGCGGACTTCTGCGGCGTGCGCCGCTGTGTCGGGGTAGCATCGGGGACCGCGGCGCTCCACCTCGGGCTCGAGGCCCTCGGCGTCGGCGAGCGCGACGAAGTGATCGCTCCCGCGAACACGTTCATCGCGTCGATCCTTCCCATCGTGAAGCTCGGAGCGCGTCCCGTGCTCGTGGACTGCGAGCCGGACACTGCGTCGATCGACGCCGACCAGGTCGCCGAGGCGCTGACGCCACGTACGAAGGCCGTGATCGGCGTACACTTGTACGGCCAGCCCGTGGCGCGGCTCGAGGAGCTCCGTGGCCTATGCGACGACGCTGGCATCGCCCTCGTCGAGGATGCTTGCCAGGCTCACGGCGCTCGGCACGGCGGCCGCCGCGTGGGCAGCTTCGGCCGGTTCGCCGCGTTCAGCTTCTACCCGAGCAAGAATCTCGGTGCGGTCGGCGACGCCGGGGCGGTGACGACGGACGACGACGAGCTCGCGGACCGGATCGCACTCCTGCGAACGCTCGGCGAGAGAGCGAAGGGCACGCACACCCTTGCAGGCTGGAACGAGCGACTCGACACGGTGCAGGCGGCGGTCCTGCGCGTCAAGCTCCGACACCTCGAGGACTGGAACCGACGACGGCGTGAGGCGGCAGCGCGCTATGCCGACGCGCTTGCGGGATCGGGCGTGCGCATTCCGATCGAAGCGCCGTGCACCGAGCATGTGTGGCACCTGTACGTCGTGCGCCACGAGCGGCGCGACGAACTGCGCGCCGCGCTTCGGGAGGACGGCGTCGCCACGGGGATCCACTATCCGACGCCGCTCCACCTGCACGAGCCGTTCGCCTACCTCGGCTACGAGCGCGGCTCCTTCCCGCGCGCCGAGGCGTGGGCCGCGGAGCAGCTTTCGCTGCCGATGTTCGCGGAGCTACGGCCGGACGAGATCGACCGGGTCGCCGCGGCGGTCACGCACGCCGTCGCGCGAGTCGGTGAGCCCGCGCGAGCCCGTTAGTTCACGCCGCGCCGGCCGAGAACGGCCGGCAGCGTGTGGATCATCAGGCGGAGGTCCTGCCAGAGGGACCAGTTCGTCACGTACAGGTAGTCCAGCTTCACCATCTCTTCGAACGGGATGCTCGTCCGGCCGAGCACCTGCCAGAGGCCAGTGATCCCCGGCGTTAGGTCGAGCCGCTTGCGCCCCCAGCCCGAGATCTGCTCGTCCACGTCGACCGGCATCGGGCGCGGCCCGACGAGGCTCATCTCGCCCTTGAGCACGTTCCACAGCTGCGGCAGCTCGTCGAGGCTCGTGTGGCGCAGCAAACGCCCGAAGCGCGTGATCCGCGGATCCTCGTCGAGCATCAACCATGCCGGGTGCGTGCTCCGCTCGCGGAGCTTCTCTTGCATCGCCTCGGCGTTCTGAACCATTGTTCGGAACTTCAACATCCGGAAGCGCCGGCCCTCGCGGCCCACGCGCTCCTGCGCGAACAGGACCGGGCCGGACGACGTCAGCTTGATCCCAAGGGCGATCAGCGCGAGCACCGGCGAGACGAGGAGGAGCACGCTACCCGCGACGACAACGTCCATCGCGCGCTTGAGGAAGCGCGACGACTTCGTGAGCGCCGGCGGATTGACGCCGAGCACGGTGATGCCTTCGACGTCGTCGACCTCGACCGACGGACCGAGCACGTCCACGACGTGCGGGAGCATGCTGATCCGGACGTCGAGTTCCTTCGTCTGCCGGATCAGCTCTGCGAGTTCCTCTTCGTCCACGGCCGGCGCCACGACGACGATACGATCGATCTCCGCCTCCCGCACGACACGCTCGGCGTCTGCGATCGATCCAAGATGCGGGAGGAGCTCCCGGAGCCCACCCTCGCCCTCGAGCACGTCGTCGACGTACCCGATCGCGTTCACGCCGTACTTCCTCCGCTGGCGCATCTTGTCGAGCAGGATCGGCGCCATCGCGCCGTTGCCGACGAAGAGGACGCGCTCTGACGGCGCCGACATCCACGCGACGCGGCGGGCAAGCGCGCGCAAGACGAACACCCCTGCCCATGACGCGACGAAGAACGCGGCGCCCTGCCGAAGAGTGAGATTGCCCGGTGGGGCGAGCTTGTAGAAGAACCAAAGCGCGAGCGACCCCAGCACCAGCGCGTGAAAGAGCCATGGTATGTCGTCGACCGTCGAGTGGCTGACGCGCTTGCTGTCGCGGTCGTACAGGCCGTACACCTTGAACAGCACGAGCCACCCAGGGATCGTCAACAACCCCCACAGCACGTCCGAGGGCACGGCGCCAAACGCCCGGCCGGCCACGAACGCCGCGACGAGTGCAACGATGATTCCCGCGGCGTCCGCGATTGCGAGGTACCGGCGGAGCACGGCGTCGCGGTTCGGAGGGAACAGCACGCAGAAGAGCGACGCCGTCGCAGCGGGAGCCCCGCGACTCGCCGTGGCGTGCGCTTCCGATTGCCCGCTGTCGGCCTCCCGCGTCGCGCCGCGCGGTGCGAGCAGTAGCACCGCGAGGATCGTCCAGAAGAACATCCCCATGTACGGGCCCTCTAGTGCAACGTTGAAGTTCGCGATCACGAGGACATACGCGAGCAGGCTTGCGAAGCCGACCACGAGCGCGCGGCGCTCGAGCGAGAGCGGTCGCCGGAGCTCGCGCACGGTGCGCCAGACCGCCACGCCCACGAGTGCAAGCAGCGGAACGAATCCGAGCAGACCCGTCCTGAACAAGACGTTGAGGAACGAGTTGTGCGGCGGCGTGACGTCGTTCGGATCGACGGGATTCCCCTTTCGCGCGTCGTAGAGGATGTTCGACCAGCGGAAGTTGGCGGCGTGTCCGAATCCTGTGCCGAGCAGCGGCCGGTGCGCGCTCTGCTGGACGACGAACTTCCAGTAGGAAAGCCTCCAGCGGACGTTGGCGTTCATCCCGCTCACGGCAGTTGGGTCGAACGACTCGCGCAGCGCACCGGTGACGGTTGCCGTGCCCGTGTCGACGACAGGTGGCGGCGTCGGCGCCCGCGCTGCCGACGCCTGCCCCGGGACGGCGGGTGCGGGAACGCGCGCGGCGACCGCAGGCGGCACGGCTCCGAGAAACAATCGGAGACCGTCCAGACGGACCGCGCCAGTGAGCGGTGCGACCGAGAGTTCCTCACGCGGCCGCGTCGCGCGCAGCGGGACTCGGACCCACGTCCACCGCCGCGCCTCCGCCGACCACGTCTGCGGTGCCCAGCCGCTCCCTGACGTATCGCCCGCGACACCTCCGACCTGCTGTGTCCCCGTCGACTTGACGGCGAAAACGAGCGAGTATTCGGCGCCCCGCTTCAGGCCGCGGATTACAGCCGTGCGAAGCGGTTCACCGCGCCGGAGGTGCCTCGCGACGAGCCCGTCAACCGCGTCGTCGACGAACACACCGCCCGCGAAGGCCGTCATTCCGTCGTCCGCGACGAAATTTGGATGCGGAGCGATCGACTGGACCGGAAAGTCTCCCGAGGGCTCCGGCGCGTTCCCGAGCAGCACCCGGACTCCATCGAAGCGAACCCGCGAAGATCCCGCGTCGACGAGTAGCGTCATGCGCTCGCTCTCGCCGGTCGCGCGGAGCGTCTTCCGGAACTCCTGCCAGCGCGTGACGGGAGCCGCGGTCCACCTCCGAACGCCCCAGCCTCCACCGCCGGTGTCGCCGACGAGGCCCGACGTGACGTGGCGCGTGAGCGGCTTGACCGAGAAGACGACCGTGTACGTCTCTCCGGGCCGGAGCCCCTTGAGCTGCGGGATCTCATACGTCTGAGCGAGCGCGACTTCGCGGGAGCGGCTGCTGAGGGCTCCGTCGTTCGCCACGACGCGTCCGCCGAAGAAATGCGCGTCGTCGTCCGCCGCCACGAAGTTCGGTTCGGCGCGCGCCTCGGGAGACCCCGCGAACGCGCGCTCGACGCGCACCTCGACCGCGTTGTAGAAG
>Ga0136632_10000736_pt1 | contig 10133 bp, 16 predicted proteins | sample AntDrymUQ6112106_2_FD_104670 | JGI IMG/M metagenome (GOLD analysis project Ga0136632, IMG submission 104670) | Polar desert sand microbial communities from Dry Valleys, Antarctica - metaG UQ611 (21.06) | ecosystem: Environmental > Terrestrial > Soil > Desert | place: Antarctica: Dry Valley...
CGGAGGGCTTGGCTCGGGCAGCAGCGATGGTCGAGGCCGACTACCTCGTGCGCGACCCCCGCCCCGGGGACCAACAGGACATTATGCGCGTACCCAAGTGATTCAACTAGGGCCGGGGCTCTTATGGGTTCCGGCCTTTGTCGTGCTCTACCCCGTCCCGATACCGCATGGTGGGACCAGCTGAGCTTTTCGTTCCGGAACGAAAACTCTACCTCGCGTGGTACCAGCTCAATTTCTCCCTACGTAGGGAGATTTCAACATTGCGCGAAACCCACGTCTCGTTCATCAGGGTTTGGCGAGCGCTCGCCATTTTGCCCCATCGGGCCGTCCCGATACCGCATGGCCTTCTCAAGGCGTGCTTTTCTTATGTACATAAGAAGGGCCCCCTAAAAGCCGTACATAAGAAACTCAGCAGGCCAGCATTTCAGGGCACGTGCTACCCTTGCTCCTTATGAACTTCGATACCCTCATCGCCATCGGCGGCGCACTCGGGCTCATCGGCTACGGGCTGTGGCTTAGGTGGCAGTCGCGCCGGTAGCGAAGCGGTAAACCAGCAGTAATTCTTATTATTCTGTCGGTAATCTACCGCTGGAGGGTTGTGTACTGCCAAGAAGTGGAATTCTCGGAAGTACATTCTGCGGTAGGTCCTAGCGGTAATCACCGAAAGATCTTGCGCCACCACGGCAGTCTAGCCTTCTCGAGTTCGGCCTGGAGCTTCTGGGCCCGCTCCCTCTCGGCGTCGGCCCGTTCTCTCTCACGTTCGAGTGCTTCACGCAGGGTGCTCTCGGCTTTCTCCCCTAGCTCGAGTCGGCCTCTAGAGAGGCCCAGTTGGTATCTAAGCTCCCCCACCTCGGCCTGAAGGTCGGAAGCGCTCAGTGGCGATTCTCGTGCGTCCTGTGGACTTTGTAGTCTTGCTGGGCGATCACGATCGTGGACGGCGTGCATGGGTATGCGCCAACCTCGCTCGCCACTACCCTTATCGGGTGGGATCCCCTCGATCTCACCGGCGCGTAGCATCTGCCGTATGCGGCCGGGGGTGAGCTTGAGGATTCGGCCGGCCTCATCGACGCTGTAGAAGTCTTCCCCAGCTTCGCTCACAGCGGGATGCTAGACCATTAGGGGTGTGGTTGAAAGGCGCTCACGAGCCATCCTCGTCGCTCTGGCGGGAAGCCCGGGCGTAGTGGTCGGGAAGATTGGGAGATAGGGGAAGGCGACGACAGCCGTCGCAGCGGCCGGCCCAACTCAGGTAGTGGGGATGAACGCAACCCAACCGTTCGGCCTTCTCTAGCGCCGTCTCGTCGCCCGCGTAGCGTCCACCAGCCTTCACCTTCATCCCGCCTCGTCGATCTCGTTTTGTGTTCCTTCGGCCCGGCCGACCGGCACACCGAGGAGGAGTTTGCGCCGTACGAGCACGTTCCTGGTGGCGTCCTCTGGCCCTCGCTTCTTGCGCTTCTTTCGCTTGGGCCGGGGACTTTCGTTATGGTTGTTACGCCGCGGCATCCCTTACCTCATAGTGGGAAGGGGCCGGCGCGCGAAGGAGTAGACGCGCGCCGGCCGAAGTGATGGTGCAAGCACAGGCTCAAGGAGGCCTGCCCGCGCCTTACAGCTACGGGACACCATCGCATCAAGCTGCCTATAGCCTTCGCCTATGGCATTCCCTCCACTTTGTCCGGGTCGTGGCCTCAAGACGGACCCCCCGCGGCGCTTAGAATCAAACGTCGTTGGCGTCCCACAGCCTATCTACTGCCACTTTGCCGAGAAGCGTGGATTACGGTAGGGGGCGGATCCACGCTCCACCCGGGCCGATGCGAGACCAGGCCCGCCGACGCCGATGCCTGCCTGCTCCGCTTCCTTCTCCAGCCTCTTGCGCCGCAGGTCCTGGCCCTTACGCTTGCCGACGCCCGTGTGGATATCGATCTCCTCGGTGGCGCTGGAGTCCATGATCTTGAGCCGGCCGCGCTTCTTCTGTCTCTTTTTCAGCTGTTCGTTAGCCAGGTAGACTGCTGCGCCGGTGGCGATGGAGAGGTCGTCATGTTCACCGCTTCTGTGAACAATGCGCTCGTAGCCTTCCTCCGAAGAAGGCTCGCGACGAAGGTTCTTTAGCTCGCTGATCAGGGTTGTGGCGTGATCGAGCCTAGGGTCGACACCGACCAGTTCGCTCGAGGCGGCCGCGTAAAGCTGCTGAAAGACCGTACTCCTGGGCACCGTGAAGCGCTGCGGCGAGATCCAGCGCGGGGTGGCGCTGCCCTTGGTGAGGGCGTAGCTGATGAGGTGGCGCTCGAGGTCGAGGCCGCGGGCCAGGTTGTCGACGACGGGCCAGCCCGGCCCACCAGAATCTATAACCATTTGTGGCGGAAGGTATCGGCCACTCTTTCCATCTATGAGCCACCACTCGGGCGACCAGAACTCGTCGTGGATGATCTGTTGGATCTCGTCGTATGGCGTGCCGATTGGCAGCCGCACGAGGTCGCGCGCAGTGACAGACATGGTGAGGTAGCGCTTGCCGCGGGTGGTGCGCCTACTTTGGGGCCGAATTTCGGCCATGCACCAGGCTGTAAAATCCTCTTGGCGCCCTAGGTCTATCGAGAAAACGATGGCGTGCAATGGGTTGTCTCGGTAACGCTTGGCGTCTTCTAGGTTCACGTTCATGCGATCTCCCTTTCTCTGCGGGGTTTCCACAACGGCTCCGAGGTGTCGACCAGCTCGAGCATCCTCTCTGCCTTGTAGCCCTCGATCCAGGAATCCTCGTCTTCGCCGAAGACGCAGAAGTACTCGCGCTTGACGTAGCGGTCGCCGAAGTTGATCCGGTCGTCGTGGATCATCTCGTCGGTGATGAGAGAACTCTCGGTGGCGGTGGCCGTATGTGCCTGCCAGATGAGATCACGGTCGTGGCGGGTCCACAGACGATGGAACCACCCTGACGCCGCCTTGGCACTACTCAAGGCGATGATCGATCCCCTCGTCGCTGCCACTGAGGGGAATAGGGCCTCAGCCAGGTCATCTGTGGTCTCAGCCGCCTCGTCAATGTAGACGGCCGCTGGAGCATATCCGACCACGGTTGCCTCAGATCCCGGCAACGATATCAGGCGGCTTCCATTGCCAAGCTCCAGGTGCAACCGGCTTTCGTAGGCGACACCCATCGGCCTGCCGAGGTCCCTATAGGCCAACAGCGCTTTACGAAAGAGTTCTTGTGACTGCGGTAGGGACTTCGAGACCATCAACACCAGCGCACCGGCGTTGAACATCGCGGTGTGTAGCGCCCTGATCGACGCGACGGCAGACTTTCCCGTCTGGCGGGAACAGAGGTAAAGTTGCCTCGGGTGAGAAGATCTCAGCGCCTTCAGTTGCCACGGATCAGGATCTCCCACCACGTCCCTGAATAGTTCCGCGGGATCAAGCCGGTAGCGAAGGGAATCCTTCACTCTATCTCCCGCAGCGCCTCGGCCACCGCGTAGCGTGCATCCTCATAGGGCACCAGAGCCCCGAGGATGGCGTCTGAGAGACGCGCGTAGTCGGGGTGGTGTATCAGTGCCACATTTGTTGTGGAAGTGCCCTCGACCTGCAGCTCGCCGGCGATCTTGGCCAAAAGCTCCACCTGCTTGCGCCACTCAGCAGCATGGGCGCGAAACTCCGGCCCATCGCTCGCAGCTTCGGCCTTATCGATGAAGGCCCTGACTCTCCCGACCATGGTCTTTATCTCGTGCACCAGGTCGTCGGCGTGGGCGATCTCTTCAGCTTCGGCAGCCTTAACCAGTAGTTGAGGGATATGCCCCTTATGGCGTGCGAGCGCCTGCTCGGAGAGTCCGTAACGTGCCGCTATACTCCGCTTACTGGGCCTGCCGCGCTCGCCTATACCTACGATGTCCTCATTGATGAGGACGGCATCCTCGTGGGCGCAAACTGTGCAGACCTGGGACATCAATCGGCCTCTAGTTCTTCTGCCTTCTGGAAGACGGCCTCAGCCTCGATCTCGGCGAGCATGGCATCGACCCTCAAACGCGCTGCCTCGGTCGCCTTGATCTCACCCACATCACGGAGGCGTTCGACCATCTCCCTGCGCGCGTAGTGCGGTAGGTTATCCCGCGTTAGCATCGACCTCTGCCTCTCGCCGCTCCTCACTACGGACCTTCCCGGCCCAAGGCTTCAAGCCCCCGCCCTGCGCCGCAAAGATGTCAGCCTTTGGGCTAGACATCTCCTGGATGGACTGTGCCTCAGCGGTGTCGCCCGCCTCGGCCTTCAGATGTGCCAGCACCTCGGCGATTTCCTCCTCGTTCGGCGGACGGTATAAGCCATGAGTCATGATCCACGTGGTGTCCACGCCGTTGCCCGTGACCTGCGCCGTCGACGGCTCCTCGACGTACTCGCCCAAGCTGGTCAGGGACTGCTGAAGCCCCATGCGCCTCGAGCGGGCACCCCGCACGGAGTCCAGGGCTTGTAGCTGCTCGGTGTTGGCCTTCTGCACCGCCTCAAAGAGACCCGCCTGAATCTCGGTGGCGTGCTCCGCCAGGAGGGCTGAGGCCTCGGCTTCGAGTTCGCGGACGAGGGCGGAGAGGATGTCGCGATTACGCTTGGCGGCGACTGTGTCAGCCTCAAGCTTCTTCTCGTACTTGTTGCCAGGATCGGGCTTGCCTGCGCGTCTAGCGGCGAGCCCAGCCGTTACGTCTTGTGCACGGGCATGTTCGCGCTGAGACTCAAGCCTGGCCACGAGGGCCTCGGCCATCTTTTGTTCGCGGGTGGTTTCGTTCAGTTCCTTCCGCTTGGCCTCTAGTTCCGGGACGTAAACGTCGAACTCTCTCAAACGTGGGATCCGCACCGCGCTACCTCACTTCCAACTTGGTCGACGATTCTTGCGAACCAACACCTGAAAGCGCTTGCTGAACTCAGCCTGCTCCTCGTCCGTACGCTCCGGCTTCTCACGGGCACGCTCAAGCGCCCTCTCGGTAGAGTCTGAGCGCAACTCGCTCAGGAGGTCCTGGTTCTCCACCGGCGTCCGTCTAGGCATTGGGCCTCTCCCACCCGGGTTGCGCAATGTGCCCTCCGTAGCTCGGCCGCCTGGCGAGCTTGGCCCCGCCCGCGCCCTTACCCTTCGTCGTGTCGACGAGGCTACCCCTCTTAAGCTTGCTTCTCCCGCCGGGGCCCGTCCATGAACTGTTTGGTCCGTACTTCCTTGCCATCACGGTGCTCCTTTCGGTTGTTTGGTGGTCAGTCTCGGGTTTCGAGTGCCGCCTCTTCCCTCATCGCCGAGGCGATCTCGTTTATCAGGTCCTCGGCGTGCAGCAGGTAGGCACGCGCCTGGAGGTCCGAGTATCGGCCCATGCGCAAGTTACGAAGCCCCCGTCCCAGCTGCCGGCGACGGCCCCGATCTTGTGGGCGCTGCCACTTGTGCACCGCCAGCGCGGCGTGAAGCATCTTCGACTCGTTATGGAGCTCATGCCACACCCCGACCAGACCCTCTTGCGTGTCGTGGGCGAGCACGTGATCGTCCCACTCGTCGGCGGCCATCCCGTGCAGCCGGGCACGCTGGCGCCGGGCCCAGGCGTGGGCCGTCGTCTCTTCGCTGGGAGCCTCCCCCAAGAGTTCCTCGACCGGCACGCCGTAGGCGTCGGCCAGCCGATTGATGGTCGCCATCGTGGGATGGCGACGCCCCTTCTCAAGGTCCGAAAGCGTGTCTCGGCCGATGCTCGCCCTCTTGGCGACCTCGACGAGGCTAAGCCCTCGCTCGGCCCTCAGCACCCGTAGTTTGTTAGACAGCGTCACTTATAACCTCTCCTCTCTTTGTTTAGTCGACTAAACGAATCCATGGACTGTATTATACAGAAACACGCCCGATATATCAAGACGTTGTGGAACGGTGGTGGATCGGGGTGTATACTCAACAGGGTGTCCACAAGAACAGGCCTGTGGCGGCTGGTCAGATAGCACCACAGGCCCGAACAAGGAAGTAGGTAGAGTGTACATGAGAGCGATAGATCGCGTCGTGGAGCGCCTGGAAGGCGTCAAGGCGCACAACGGCAACTTCACGGCCCGCTGCCCGGCGCACGAGGATGCCGACCCCAGCCTCAGCATCGGCGAGGGCGACGACGGCCGGGTTCTGCTGAAGTGCTTTGCGGGATGCACCGCCGAGGACATCGTGGCCGCCCTCGGACTTGAGATGTCCGACCTGTTCCCGGAGGGGGGGGGAGGGGGTGTTACCCCCCTGATCGCGCGTGCACAGGTGCACACCCCCGACACCACCGAACTCAAGCTCGTTAAGGGCGGCCGGGAAAACCCCGAAAACGTCACCCTGGAAGCTTACGCCGAGTACGTCAAGCTGCCGGTAGAGTTCTTGAAACAGTTGGGCCTGAGGGAGCTCCACTACGTCGACCAGAGGGCGGTCAAGATGCCTTACCTCGACGAGACGGGCGAGGAGGTATGCGTTCGCTTTCGCATCTCTTTGGACGGAAAGCCAAAGGTGAAGACGCGCAAGAACGACAAGCACCGCCTTTACGGCCTACAGTCCCTCGGTGAGATGAAGAAGGCCGGCTACGCCATCCTGGCCGAGGGCGAGTCCGACACCCAGGTCGGCTGGCACCACAGTTATCCCGTACTCGGGGTGCCCGGTGGCACGGGATTCCAGTCCGAGTGGATCTCCGAACTCGAGGGGTTCGAGAAGGTCTACGCCATCGTCGAGCCCGACGAGACGGGCGAGAAGTTCTGGCAACGGTTCGCCGTCGAGCCTGACCTGCGGGAGAGGCTCTTCAGGGTGGAACTCCGTGGTGCCAAAGACCTGCGCGAGCTTCACGTGCAGGACCCAGACCACTTCGAGGAGCGGCTGAAGGAGGCCCTTGAGGGTGCTCGCCACTGGATGGACATCGCCGAGACGGAGGTCCTCGAAAACAGCCGCCTTGCGTGGGAGAAGTGCGCGTCCCTGGCCGCAGAGGAGGATATCCTGGAGAGGTTCTCCGAGACCCTGCACGCAAGCGGCGTCGCCGGCGAGGAGAACATCGCCCGGATCCTTTACCTCGCCCTCACCAGCCGCCGCCTGGATCGGCCCGTCAGCGTCGCGCTGAAGGGCCCCTCGAGCGGGGGGAAGAGTTACCTCGTCGAGCAGGTCTCCAAGCACTTCCCGGAGAGCGCCGTCTACGCCCTGACTGGGATGAGCGAGAAGGCCCTCGCCTACTCCGAAGAACCGATCAAGCACCGGTTTTTGCTACTGTTCGAGGCCAGTGGGATGAACTCAGACTTCCAGACCTACCTACTCCGGTCGTTGCTCTCCGAGGGCAGGCTGCGCTACGAGACGCTCGAAAAGGGCGATAAGGGTATCGAGGCCCGCGTTATAGAACGCGAAGGCCCGACCGGCCTGATCGTCACAACGACGCTGGCGAGGTTGCACGCCGAGAACGAGACGAGGCTGATCTCCACCACGGTAACCGACACCCCGGAGCAGACCAGCCAGATCTTGGAGACCCTGGCCGACGAGGATCTCGTAATACCCGACCGCGAAGAGTGGATAGCATTGCAGCAGTGGATCGAGGGTGCTGCCCAACGCGTCACGATACCGTTCTCGAAGGAGCTTGCGAGGCTGGTGCCGCCGGTAGCCGTCAGGCTGCGCCGCGACTTCAAGGCCATCCTGAACCTGGTGAAGGCCCACGCCCTCCTGCATCAGGCTACCCGCGAACACGACGACGAGGGCAGGGTGATCGCTACGGTATCGGGAGACTACGCCGCCGTGCGGGAACTCGTCGCCGACCTCGTCGCCGAGGGGGTCGAGGCCTCTGTCTCGCAGGTGATGCGGGAGACCGTGGCCGTCGTCGGAAAACTGCTCGCCGGGGCCGGCGCCGACGAGGACGACGAGGACGCACTCTTCGCAACCGTCAGGCAGGTCGCCGACGAGCTCGAACTCGACCGCTCGGCCGCCCAAAGACGGCTCTACGACGCCGCCAGCAGGGGCTACCTGAAGAACCTCGAATCCCGCAAGGGTCGCACCGCCAGGTACCGCCTCGGCGACCCGCTGCCCGAAGACGTTGTGGTCTTGCCGACGCCCCGGGAACTCACGCTATGCACCTGTGCACCTGTGCACGCGGGATCGGGGGGATACGACCCCCTCCCCCCCCGTCGGCTCACCACCGAGGAGGTTCTCACGATCCGGCGGCGGGTCGGTGAGGGCATGTCGCAGGGCACGGCCATAGAGGCGGTGCTAGCAAAGGGCCCATAGCCCCGCCCGCATCGCCCATGCATGCATAATACTCTGAGAACCCTTTTTAAAGGTATTATGCATGCACAGCCATTCGGGGTGCGGCCATGGGGGGGAGGGGGGTCGTATCCCCCCCATCCTGCCTGCACACCTGCACACCCCAAGAAAAATCGAAGAGTCTGTCCGAGTCTTGCCACATCGCCTTGTATTATGTAGGACGATGTGGTATATCTACAGAGTACCAAGTAGGTGCACTGCCGAAGAGCGCAAGGAGCTCAAGAAGTGGCAAGACGGCACCAGGAAGGAGGTGAATGATATGGGATACGGATCAGTTAGTTACGAGCCCTTCACCAGCATGCAGGCCCACCTGAAGATCGCTGAAGTCGAGGAGGTCGACGGTGCGTTCGAGGATACACCTCGGCAGGTCAAGTGCGAGTTCGAGGTCCTCGGTTACGAGGAGTCCGAAGACGACGGCGAGGAATGGGTCGGCTGGACGTTCACGGATTGGTTTGGCTTCTCGGTCGACAAGAAGACCGGGGATGTCGGCATCAGCAAGTCGGCAAAGGCCAAGCTACCAAACATCATCCAGGCGGCTCTCCATCCCGACGGCCAGAAGGTGATCGATAGCGGCACCTTCGAGCCGGAGATGCTCAAAGGCAAGGAGGTTCGTGCGCGGGCCGTCCGTTCTGGGAAAAACGAGGACGGCGACCACAGCCGCATCAAGGCCGAGTCTCTCATGCCAAAGCCCCGCGGGTCGAAGCTTGTGCCCGTCGCGGTCGCGGCCGAGGCCGAAGAGGACGCCGATTTCAAGGACCTCCCCTTCTAGCCCCTGTGTAAACCGGGGTCGGGTGCATCACCACCCGGCCCCCAACCTCAAGGAGGTGTCATGACCACCCCCACAGCAAGTCTACAGCAAGTCGCCGAGCAGAAGAGGATCGCCGGGTCCATCGAGCGTGAGTACGCGATCCAGAACCCCACACCCCCAGAGCCGGTTCTCCCCCGGGAGGTCACCACCCGGGCCGAGAAGGGCTTCGACCTCCTTCTTCGTCGCCGGGCCCTTATCAAGCACGTGGACGAGGACCTCTTCCTCGTCCCTGCCAACGAGGCCGGCCCGAAAAGGCGCTACCGCGTGCACTACGGCGCGGACAGGGAAGACTGCACCTGTCCCGACTACCAGGCTCACCGCGGCGAGATCGCCTGCAAGCACCTGCAGTGCGTAGGATTGATGTTTGCCGCCCGCCGCCGGGTCTACTCGACCTGCCAGGTTTGCGGCAAAAGTTCGCGGGAGAAGGCCCTCGTCGGGCGGCGAGGTGATCGCAGCCGCCGCGGGGAGAGGTGGTGCCTCTCGCACCACCCCGAATACGGATCCATCTCCGACGACGTAACGATAGGCCAGATGGTCCTCGACGAGGACACTGCCGAGGAGGTAGAAGAGTTCGCGACCCTACCTTTGCCGTCGGTGCGGCACGAAATGCTGATAGCGAAGGGAGGTGAAGCATGAAGATGACGACAGAGGAGCGTGCACTCTACGACGCCCAGGCAAAAGAGGAGGCGTGGGGCTACGCTGAGAGCATCCTGCGTCCCTTGGTTGATGCGACGCGCCCCATTGGATCCCCCGAACTCACGGCCGCGATGGAGGAGGCTCTCGCCTTTGTTGCTCGGGAGTACTGGTCGGCTGCCGACGCGCTAGCTTTGCTCGAGGAGTCCAAGAAAGAGGTGTAGCGGAAGCTAGCACCGTAGTACCGTCCGGGCCGGGGTATCCTAGCTTCGCTGGGGTGTCCCGGCCACGACATGAGGAGGAGCATGGAGACCGAAGAACATCTCTACGCCATCGGCATGGGGAGCGAGGCGGATTGGGGCGCGGGGCGCGGAAGCTTCTACTATATCGAGGATAAAAACGGCGAGAAGTGCATCCCCGTGTTCACGTCGCCGGAGCGGGCGGATAGGTTCGCGCAGGCTA
>Ga0136632_10000737_pt1 | contig 10126 bp, 11 predicted proteins | sample AntDrymUQ6112106_2_FD_104670 | JGI IMG/M metagenome (GOLD analysis project Ga0136632, IMG submission 104670) | Polar desert sand microbial communities from Dry Valleys, Antarctica - metaG UQ611 (21.06) | ecosystem: Environmental > Terrestrial > Soil > Desert | place: Antarctica: Dry Valley...
CCGATCCCCCTGAGGATGTCGTCGCCGGACCCACCCAACAATCTGTCGTCGGAGCCGAGACCTGTGATCAAGTCTTGCCCCGCACCCCCTACCGCCCTGTCGACCCCGCGGCCACCGGTTATCTCGTCGTTGCCGTTGCCACCTAGGAATCTATTGACGCCGCCGGACGAGGACATCACATCGTGGCCGTCCCCGCCCACAACGATGTCGTCACCCGCGCCTGTGTCGATCACATCATCGCCGCCCAGGCCACAGATCACGTCGGTTTCGTTGGTTCCCTGCAGGGTGTCGCCGCTCTCGGTCCCGAGGATCGTGCAGATGGGTCCGTTCTGCCAGTCCGGCCTTTCGTCATAGGCCAGGTTGCGCGATAGATTGCGAGCACCCGACCCGTCCGCGTTCATGCTGAAGACTTCAGCATCCCCAACGCGCTGGGTGCGATCCGTCGCAAAAGCGATGCTCCCACCGTCCGGCGCCCACGCAGGCTGTTGGTCGTTGAACCTGTTGAACGTCAGTTTCGTCTCGTTGTTGCCATCGGGATCGACCGTGAAGACGTCGGCATCCCCATCGCGGGTGGACCAGAACGCTATCTTCGAACCATCCGGGGCCCACGCTGGTTCCGCGTCGACGGCGCCATCGCTCGTCAGTTGGATCAACCCCGAGCCATCTGCATTCATCACGTAGATGTCGCTTCCTCCGCTGCGGGTGCTGTGGAACGCGATCTTCGTGCCGTCTGGTGACCATGCAGGAGCATCGTCCTCGGCGGGGTGAGACGTGAGGTTGGTTGGGTTGGAGCCATCCGCTTCGATCACGAATACCTCGCCATCGGTCGTTCGATCGCTCGTGAAGGCGATGTGTGTCCCGTCGGGCGACCAGTCGGGCAGGGTGTCACGCCCGGCGCTCGTGGTCAGACGCTGCCGCTCTAAGCCGTCGGCGTTGATCCGGTACAGCTCGAAGCCACCGCTAGCACTGCGCTGGTCGTTCGCGTAGACGAGTTGCTCACCGGAAGGCGACCAGTCCGGGTCGTAACCCCCGCCCGAGGTCAGCTTCCGTTGTCCGCCGCCGAACTCGTCTATGACGAAAACGTTCACCACGCCGGTTCGATTGCTGTGGAAGGCGATCAAGCCATTGTAGGCGGACTGAGATTGACCATGAGCAACAGATGCCGGTCCCAACAAGGTTCCGACTAGGACGAGCGCGCACAGCAGGCGCGTGGTCCTTGCCATTGATGAAGCCAGCTTGGTCTCCTTGATCGAGCGGACCGGTTCCCGTCGTTCCGCTCAAGATAGCGCCGCCTCAAGAAGCGGCAACCCTCTTGCCGATAAAGGATGATGCCAAAGATGAAAGTCACGACGTCCGCCCTCTTGCTGGTTCTCGTCGCACTCGCCTTGCTTGCCACCCCCGCCTCCGCCCTGCCGCTACCGGACGCGCCTGAGTGCCCGATCTTCCCTCAGGACAACCCGTGGAACCAGCCTGTGACGGGCTTGCCTGTGCATCGACGCTCCGGCGCGATCCTTCGGAGCATCGGGTTGGATGAAGGGCTGCATCCCGACTTCGGCTCCGGTCAGTGGGAAGGCGCTCCCATCGGTATCCCGTTCATCACCGTGTCCTCCGACCAGGAGCTAGTCCCGGTCACGTTCCGGTACGACGATGAGTCCGACCCCGGGCCCTACCCGATCCCGCCCGATGCCCCGGTGGAGGGGGGACGGGGCTCCGACGGGGACCGGCATGTGATCGTCATCGATCGTGTCGACTGCAGCTCTACGAGATCTTCGCCGCGTACCCGAGGAACGAGGGTGCGCGTTGGGACGCCGGATCCGGCGCGATCTGGGACCTCACGTCGAATCGTTTGCGCCCGAAGACCTGGACCTCCGCCGATGCCGCCGGCTTGCCGATCTTCCCGGGCCTCGCGCGCTACGACGAGGTAGGCCGCGGTCGCATCGATCACGCCCTGCGCTTCACGGTGTCGCGCTCGCGGCGGCACTTCATCTACCCAGGGCGCCACCATGCGTCCTCGCTGACCAGCAGGAACCTTCCGGCCATGGGGCAACGGCTGAGACTGAAACGCAGCTTCGACATCACGCCTTTCGGGCCCCAGTCCCAGATCGTCCTGCGCGCCCTCAAGCGGTACGGGATGATCGTGGCGGATAACGGCTCCGACATGTACATCAGCGGAGCGCCCGACAGCGGTTGGGACAACGACGACCTGCATGAGCTCGGTGGAGTGACGGCCCGCGACTTCGTCGTCGTGAATACCGACTCGGTGCGCCCCGGCAACTGAGGTACCTCCGGCAGCACTAGGATTCCTGGTTCATCTTCAAGGAGGCCTCATGTCGAACGCCACATTCGTAACTTCTCAGGGAACCTTCAAGGCGCGGCTCATGCCGGACCATGCCCCGATAACGGTCGCCAACTTCGTCGACCTCGCCACCGGAAAACGCGAGTGGAAGGACCCGAACGACGACCAACGGAAGAGCGAGCCTCTGTACGACGGCACCGTCTTCCACCGTGTCATCCCAGACTTCATGATTCAAGGGGGCGATCCCCTGGGCACTGGAACCGGGGGGCCCGGATACAGGTTCGAGGATGAATGCCCTCCCGGCGGACCCAAGCTCGACCGGCCGGGTCTCCTCGCCATGGCGAATGCAGGTCCGAACTCCAACGGCTCGCAATTCTTCGTGACCGTAAAAGCCACGCCATGGCTGACGGGCAAACACACGATCTTCGGCGAGGTCACCGAGGGCATGGATGTCGTCGAGAAGATCTCGACCGTGGAGACCGCCGCGCAGGACCGGCCGGCGGAAGACGTCGTCCTCGAGCGGGTCGAGATCTCGGAGGAGTAGACGCGCGTTGCGTCGAGAGCACCGCGCAGTACGAGCACGGGAGTCCCGCTAGCGCGCCGTTGTAGGCTCGTTCGCCGAGGCCCCATCGTCTAGCCTGGTCAGGACGCCGCCCTTTCAAGGCGGTAGCACGGGTTCAAATCCCGTTGGGGCCACTCCAAGCAGAAACCCCCCGATATGAATCGAGGGGCTCTGATATCGCCATCGAGCAGTAGAAGTGTTGGAGCCTGGTGTTACTCGTCGTCCTCGGCGTGGCCATCTTCGCCTTCGCTACCGACGACGTTGAAGCTACGGTCGAGCTGTACGTCGACCTCACTCCCGTCATCGAGGGTGACCTCGACTTCGTAGTAGCTCTCCTCGTCACCGGTCTCGGTCTCGCTGACGCGACCTTCACCCGTGTGTTCGAGGGCCGCGGCCGAAGCCTTCTCGAGAGCGTTGCCGGTGATGGAGACCTCAGTGGCATCGTCGTCGCCCCCCGCTGCTGCGGCGACGCCCGTTCCGATCGCGGCCGCCACGAGGGCCCCGGCCAGGATGCCTGTGATCTTCGTTCGTCGGTTCATGGTGGCTCCTTTTCTATTCTCCGTCTCATTTCGGTTCGATGCTTGAATCATGCCCTCTCGACCTGAAGTCACGCTGAACGTCTCGGGTCCGGCACCTGGTCCCTTCTAGCCCGCAGGGTGGATCCTCTCGACCGTGTCGATCAGACGCTCGCCGGCCTTGCGTGCTGCGCCCAGGTCCTCGTCGGCGATGCTCCCGCCCAGAGCCGCCATTGCGGCGTCGATCCGTGTGGCATCGACCTCATCGAGGGCACCGACGAGGCGGCCACGGATCCAGTCCAGGACTGCGCCGTCGCCGGTCACGGCCTCCAGGTCATCGTTCCTTGCATCCACGACAACCTGTCTCCCCCAGAGTCCCGCTCGACCGAGATCGATCTCGAGCGGACTCCGATAACGGAGTTTGAGATCCAGAGCAGTCTGGGCGATGTCGATCGCCGCGTTCCCCGCTCTTGCCTGGTCGCGGGCGCGAACCGATGCAATCACCGCCTCGATGGCTCGGTTACCTTCGCGCAGAAGCCACCGGGGTGCCTGCTGCTTGTAGCTTTCCCAGTCTTTGCGTACCCCCTGCGCGAGGCGAGTCGTCGCACGCCACTCTTGCCGCTGGGACGCCGCTAAGAGTCGCTCCGCCGTCGAGGACAAGGTATCTAGCTCGTTGGGCTCAGGTTCATCACTCACGTCCGCCGGCACCGCCAGGGCCATCGCCTCGACGTCGCCCTCGTGCGCCGAGAAAAACTCCCCGTAGCCCGGAGCAAAGATCTTGTCGCTGTAGGACCCATCGTCGTGAAGCTCCCGACCCACCAACGCCCCTTGTACCGGTCCGGTCGGCCCGGCAACCGTCTTATCGACCGTCGTGATCTCGACCTCCTCGAAGGCAACCGCGGGAATGTTCTCTGGCCGGTGCACGTCCCCGATCTGAGGATCGCCCGGCATGATCATTGCGGGAGGACCATCCCGTCCCGCAAGCCAGGTACCTTCGGTCGAGAAGACCGAACCGTTCCTGTACTCGTTGACCTCCTCGCCGAAGTACCAAACGGAGCCGTCGTCTGCCTGAGCGTAGAAGTCGAGCGCTGCTTCCTCCATACGACCATCGAGATAAGCGATATATTGCGAGACGAGCGTTTCGACAGTCTCGCCCTCCGTCCACTCGATGAACCTCGTCTCGGGCAACAGCGTGGTCTCAGTGTGGAACGGCTTGCCGTCGACTCTCCCACTCAGGATCGCGGAGCGAAGGTCGCTGATCGGGAAGAGCGGGTTGGTGATCTGGGTCGGGTTGGTGAACGTCGGGGTGGCGATGTCGATCCGGTCGCTCGCCGGGGCCACTGGCAGATCGCCCAGGCCCGCCAACTCGAGTCGTTCCTGTGTCGGTTGCGGGAGCGTGGCCAGAGCAGAGGACGCACCATCACTCACTCGATCCTGATCGCCGCCGTTGCACGACGCCAGCAGCAGGGTCACAACGAGCCCCAAAGCAATCAAAGCCGGTCCCCGACCCCCGACGCTCAACTGGGAAACCCAAGCCGTCGAAGCGATTCAACCTCTCCATGGTTTGTCATTGCTATTCGACCTTCCTAGGGTTCGGCGTGCCGAGCGGTCCCGTGCCCGCCCTGGCAGGCGCTTTGTCTTTCTTGATGAGCTCCTCTCGACCGCCGCCTCCCGAGATACCCAACGCGAGCACCATGCCGACGTCTTTGGCGTAGAGCTTGTACTCCAGCACATTGGGCTCGATCGTGATGGTGTCTTTGGTCATCAGCATGTTGTCAAAGTGGCCGATCGGGACGTCCGCCATCTCGTCGGTGCTAAGGATCTCGCCGTTGTCCTCGGCCTCGCCCTCGTAGTACTCCTGTCGAAAGGAGAGTCCCGGCTGGGGCTTGCCGGGCATGATGATCCCAGGAAGCGCGCCATCAACGCCGGCCTCGAACGAGCCCTTCCTGGTCTTGAGTTTCCCGTTCGCGAACTCGCCGGTGTCCTCGCCCATGTACCAGACGTTGCCGTCGGAATCCTGCGCGTACCAATCGAATGTGTCCTCGACGAGCTCGCCATCTTCGGTGACTGTGTCACGGACGACGCGCGCGGTGATGCCGTTGGCGATCCTCTTCGTTTCCCTCGTAACAATCACCACGACCTTCAGTCTGTTGCCCTCCTCGTCGACTTCGCGGTAGGTCAGGCGCGTGCCGGGGACCAACGGGAAATAGGGGTTGTCGATCCTCGTCGTGAAGTCTGCGGGGGCGAGATCGACGGGGTCAGCGCCCTGGGGGAGTTGTGCCGCGCTGGCCGGGTCCACGGACGGAGAGTCCTCGGACCGGGTCGGTACCTCGCCCTCGGATGAGGGGGAGGAGGCTGCAGAGGACGACTCACCGTTGTCGGTACAAGCGACAAGGCCGGTCCCCGAAACCAGCAAACAAAGGGCCGCAACCACCGCAACGAACGTTTGGCGCTCGAACATGTTGGCTCTCTTCCGGCTAGGGGAACCACCTTCGGACGAGACGCTACCCGTCGTTGCTGAAGCTTCCCTGAACCGATGGAGTCATTCCCCTCGAGCCCGTCGAAGATGTTCGCTCTCCCATCCCCCCCGATGGAGTCGCCGAAGCGCGACCCGATGACGTTCATCACGCCGCGGATGACGTCCAGTGGATCTCCGACCAGCAAGGATCGAACCCTCGGACCTAGAAGCTTCTGATCTCGTCTGCTAGCTCCTCGAGTGACGTGGCACCGATGGATTTCTCAAACGGGCCCGGCGTCATGTCGAGTGGGGTTACGACATCCCCCTCAAGCTTGATGAAGATCGCCTTCGTCGTGGGGGGTAGATACAGCGTCTTGTCTGGATCTCGCTCGGCGCCGGATTCGTCGATCTTCACTCCCATGAGTTCCTGGGATGCTTCCTGGAGAAGAACGAGCACGGGCTGCTTGGGCACTGCATCGGCCAGATCGCCGACGTCTACCAAGCTCGGCTTGAACAACTCGATGTCGATCCGGACCTTGCTGTCATCTGCAGGCTCACCCTCGATAACTTCATCGACGTTGAACTCGGCGATTATCGTCTCGGCTGTGGCCCCCCCCCTTTTCTGCCCACCAAGTCCTCTACCGCGGTCCACATCAACAATATGACCCAGTACGGCGACATCGGACACGGTCCACAGTGTTTGCAATGTCTCGAAGTACTCATAATCGAGCGACTGCTGATTCATCAGCCGCCAAAACTCGCCGTCGGCGTGCTGCCCGGCCGGAGGAATGTGCATCGCGTCAGTGTTCGTGTTTCCGCAAGCGACCAACACCAGACCTGCGGCTACCAGGGCGCTTGCCATTGCTATCCCTCGCGGGTTCATGTTCTCGCTTCCATCCCACCGATCCCGCATATGGTCCTTGTCGTGGCCACTAGTGCTTCGGCTCGGTTCTCCCCTCATTCGCTCGATCCGATCCAACGCCGATCAAGATTGGTCCACGAGGTTGAACTAACCCAAACGGCCTCCGGAGGACTTGAACAGATGAGAGGTCGTTCCTCCTGGGTGGGGAGCTAAACGCTGCGAGCTTTCGAGGACTTCTATCGATCGGAGTTTGGGGCCGTCTTCAGGGCGGTGTGCGTCGCATCGGGTGATCGAGAGGCGGCCATGGACGCGACGCAGGAGGCGTTCAAGCGCGCTTACGTGCGGTGGCGTCGACTGTCCCGACAGGAATGGGCTGGCGGCTGGGTCATGACCACAGCTCTCAACGTTTGGAGGAAGGAACGCGCCACCATCGAACCGAGATCGCATGAAGCGATGGTGAGGCCGGCGTCCCAGCCGAATGCCACTCGCGTGGATGTGGTCGAGGCGCTACGTCGGCTCCCGCCGAGACAGCAGTTGGCGACCGTTCTCTATTACGTGGGCGACTTGCCGATCCCCGCCGTCGCCGATGTCATGGCCATCAGCGAGGGAGCGGTCAAGGCACATCTGAATCAGGCACGGGCGGCGCTGAGAAGAATCCTGGAGGTTTCGGATGCATGAGGATGTAGCGTCACTGCTGAGGTCGAGTGCGGATGAGGTAGTGGTGCCAGATGGGGCACTGACCGAGGTTCTGCGCGATGGGCGTCGACGCAAGAACGTGCGACGCGTGCTCGGGTCGGGCGCAGCATTGGTCCTGATCACCGGCGCCTGGACCGGGTGGGCATACCTGACACCCCTACAGAAGGACGCCTCCAACCAAGGTCCCGCGGCTACTTCGGAGGCTCCCGATGTCGACAGGCCACTGATCGTGGTCCCCACCCCCGAGGGGGCCGGTCCCGCCGGGACTCCGGAGGCCGTCGCCGATGCTCGAGCCGTGACCTTCTCCTTCCACACGCTGCTGAGAACCGTGGGCTACGAGCGCTACGACTACAAGAACTTCGACCGCGCCGGCCAAAGGTGGCTGGTGTGGTTCGACGATGGGCCGACTGTAGAGGACTTAAAGGAACTCTTGATCTCTCGTCGTCACCACCTCGAGGAGTATGCACGTTACCGAGACGATGATCGGGAGCGGCTAGTGCAACTGCGGCTGGATCTCGAGGATGCCGGCAACGACCAGTCCGAGATCGAACGGGTCACAGAGCGGATCCAAGCGGCTGAGCAAAGTTTCCGGTCCTGGACCGAGGAGCTCCAGGAGACCAGTGCGGAGTTAGAGGATGCATCTAAGGAACTCCAGGAGGTGCGCGAGGTAGGAACACCTCGAGTCGAGCTCACGGTCGCACGGGAGGGTGAATGGATGGTGGTGGAGGATGTCTCAGGGCCGTTTTCCGAGAATGATGAGCTCTCCATCCGCGCCTACCGCGAGCGCGCCGAGGATGTGGACGTGCACGGCACCGACTGGTACAACGTGCGACTCGTTGGCCCCGGCGTGGTGGACGACATCTCCGGAGTCGAAGCCTTCGGCTTCACAACGACACCGATACCTTCCTCGTATCGAGAGGAGTGCCTGGTCATCCTGAGAGATGAGTCAGGCACGGTCGTCTACCGGCAGCGTGACATTCACGACACGGCCCAGGGGGCGCCACTGAGTGAGGATCGTCGTGACGGATGGATGAGAAGCTCCGGTATCGAATACGAGCAGATCTCCGAGCCGTATGAGAGGTTGGTGCCTGACTTCGAATGTCACGAAGGCAACGGGTGACGATAGCGGGAGTTGTCCATCCCGGCTGAACGATCAACTCCCGATAAGGAGAAGCGCCTCGCGAGCTATCCTGCGCGTCCATGAATGGTTCGTCCGGTCCCAACCAGGTCGAGTTGCGCCCGGTTACCGAAGGAGACCTTCCCATCCTCTACGCGCATCAGCTCGACCCCGAGGGGAACCGGATGGCGGCCTTCACCGCGAGAGACGAAGGCGCGTTCATGGCGCACTGGCGAAAGATCATGCATGACGACACGGTCATCGTAAGAACGGTCACGATCGATGGCGACGTCGCAGGCAATGTCCTCAGTTGGGAGCACGACGGCACTCGCTTGGTTGGCTATTGGATCGACAGAGCGTCCTGGGGCAGGGGGGTCGCGACCCGCGCTCTAACACTCTTTCTCGAGCTCGTGACCGTACGTCCCCTGCACGCCTACGTCGCCGAGCACAACGTCGGATCGATCCGTGTCCTGGAGAAATGCGGCTTCACGGTCGCGGGCCGGCAGTCGACCGATGTCGACGAGGTGATAATGACGCTGGCGTAGTGGTGGCGTGAAACGCAAACCGGCCGAGGGATCCGAGTACTCCTCGGCCGGTTCACGATACTGAGATCGTTGTCAGTCCAAGGAGCAGTCGTACGGCCCCTCCGCCGGCGGAGCTGGCTCAGTTCCCTCGAACGCCCAGGCGAAAACGAAGCGGAGTGCGTCGATATCGCAATCGGACAGCACCGGGTCGCCGAGGTCCGGCCAGCCATAGCCCATGAGGTCGGTGCTCTCGAGCAGGTTGGTGGCGTGGCCGAGGCCGAGCGCGTGTCCGATCTCGTGCAGGGTCACCCAACCGAGGTACTCCGGCGTGTAGGGCTCGCGATCCAGGCTCCGCGGCAGGTCGGAGCGCACGATGATGTTCGGGCACTTGTGTGCGCCGCAGATCGCGTAACCGCCGAACACCACGCCTCCCGCGGTGGGGACGTAGTGGACCACGATGTCCGCTGCCCTCCGCTGCGATCCCGTAACGTCCGTGAGGGTGATCAGCCCATCGAAGCAGTCCCGGAGCACCTCGTCCCACGTGGCGATCGCGTCGTGGATGGCGGCGAGCTGCTCGGGCGTAGCGCTCGGGTGCGCTTGGACGGCGATCGTGAGGTCGGTGTGGTCCCACCAGTAACCGGGGTAGTAGTTGCTGAGGATCTCGAGGCCCTCGGCATTGGACTCCGGCAAGCTGCAGCCGCTGCTGGGCTTCGAGCCCCCCTTTGGCCCGGCCTGCGCGGCGACCGGCAACATGGTCGCAATGAGGACGGCGGCAAGCAACCCTAATAGCTTCCTGGAAACAGACATAGATCCCCCCCCGATCGATGGAACGTGCGGAGGCAGATTACACCCGCAGTCTGGCCATCAAGAGCGAACGCATGACCATTTGGGTCCCGCCAGGATGACGTGGTCGACCATCTCCAATCCCACTATCTCGGCGGCGTTGGCCAGCGCACGCGTGACGGCAAGATCCTCGGGACTCGGGCTCGCGTCCGCCGACGGGTGGGTGTGGACGAGCGCGAACGCCGACCCCCCGGATCTCAGGACGGTGGCAATGACATCCTTCGCGTCGAGGAGGCAGCGGCTCTCCGTGCCC
>Ga0136632_10000738_pt1 | contig 10125 bp, 13 predicted proteins | sample AntDrymUQ6112106_2_FD_104670 | JGI IMG/M metagenome (GOLD analysis project Ga0136632, IMG submission 104670) | Polar desert sand microbial communities from Dry Valleys, Antarctica - metaG UQ611 (21.06) | ecosystem: Environmental > Terrestrial > Soil > Desert | place: Antarctica: Dry Valley...
GCCCACCTGCGCTCGCCGGGCTGGACGGGGGGGCGAGCGCAGGTGGGCTCGAGCCACGCGCGATCGAGCTCGAGGTCGACGGGCTTCGCCCGCATCGCCAGGGAAGCCCTGCCTCTCGCATCCATTGGCCCGCGGTGGCGCGGACGGGGGAGCTGATCGAGCGCCGCCTGATCGCCGGCGCCGACGCCGCGCCGCTCGTGGTTCTCGACGCGAGCCGGCCGGCATCCGAGGCGGCGCTCGACGCGGCCGTCAGGGCCGCGGGTTCGCTCGTCTTCTACCTGGCCGCGGCCGGCGGCTGCGCGGCGCTGCTGCCGGGCGATCGCAGGGCGAGCGAGGTGGATTCGGACATGCGCGGCTGGCCCGCTCTCCACGCCCGGCTGGCGTTCGTGGTTCAGGGTCCCTCGCCGCCGGCTTCCGGGCGCCTGACTCGCTCGGGCGCGGTGTTCTGGGTCAGCGCCCGCGCGGCCCCGCGCCTGCCGTCGCCGCTGCGCGCCGGTGGTGGGCCGCGCTATCTGGTCACGCCGGGAGCGCCGACTCCGCGCTCAGCCTTCGAGGTGGCCGGGTGCGCAGGAACGCTTGTCGGCGGCACCGGGCGCCGGCAACGCCCCCGTCCCGCCCGCGCCGGGGCCGGGAAGGGGCGCGCGGCATGAGCGACGTCGCGCTCGGGGCAGGTGCCCTCCCCGCGTCGGGAATCCTGCCCGGCAGCGCTCGTGAGCGGACAGCCCGACGCGCGCTCGCGACAGAGCTCGTCCTCTTCGTCGCGCTCGCCGCCTTCGCCTCGGCACAGTGGGCGCGGCTGGTCAGCGACCCGCCGCTCACCCGCCTGGGCATGGCCCTCGTCGTGGTCGGCGCGGGAGCGGCAGGGCTCGGAGCGCTCCGCGCAAGGCGGTTGCGTACCGGCTCCGCCCTCGCGCCTGCGGTGATCCTCGCGCTCGCGATGTTCGCGGGAGCACTGCTAGCGGTCGGGCTGCCGGCGCGGCTGCTGGCGCCCGGGAACTGGGGTGAGCTGCGCGAGGGGATAACGACTGGCCTCGCTGGGATCGAGGACGTCGAGATGCCCTACAAGGGGACCGACGCCTGGGTGCGACTGACGCTGATGCTCGGCGCCGGGACCCTGCTCGCTGGCGCCGGGGCGCTCGCCTTCTGGCCTCTGCGCCGCCGAGCGCTCGGACGGATGGCGGCCCTCGGCGCCCTGTTGCTCCTCTACGGCACGGCCGTCACCCTTGACTCCCCGGCTGGCGAGGTGCTCTGGGGAGTTCCCCTGCTTGTCCTCACCGGGGCATGGCTGTGGCTGCCGGAGCTGCCGAGCGGGCGGATCGACGTCGCGGGAGCCATCCTGCTCGGCGCCGGAGCGCTCGCGCTTCCGTTTGCGGCGGCACTGGGCTCCGAGCGTCCGTGGTGGGATTACGAGAGCTGGGACTGGGTCAGCCGCGACCGCGCCGTCTCCTTCGACTGGAACCACTCCTACGGTCCGCTCGAGTGGCCGACTGAAGGAACGACCCTGCTTGAGGTGCGAAGCGAGCGGCCGCTCTACTGGAAGGCAACCGTGCTCGACCGCTTCGACGGACTCACCTGGCAGCGCGCCGACCCGGCAGATGACCTCGCCGAGGCCGAGCTCCGCGCCCGGACGGAGCTGCGCGCTCCGCAGGCCCTGGCCGAGCGCCACCCGGAATGGATCGAGGAAGCGGGCTTCGAGCTCCGCGGCCTGCGCAGCGAGCTTGTCGTCGGCGCCGGGCTGCCGCTCTCCGTCGACGGGGCGGACCTCTCGCTCGCCGCCCCGGACGGGACGCTGAGTACCGCGGGAGAACCGCTCGAGAGCGGCGCCGAGTACACGGTCACCTCGTACGCGCCGAATCCGACCGCTGCGGAGATGCGCCGCGCTCCAAGCACCTATCCGCCTCGCCTCGCGGGCTCGACCCTGATCGGTTTGCCGGCGGGGGCGCGGGGGGAAGCGTCCACGGCCTCGGACGGCGCCGCCATCCCCGGCCAGGGGCCGACGCCATCCGGGTTTGCGCCGTCGGCGGCGATCGCGGCGCCGCTGTGGGGTGAGCCCCCCCGCGGGGCCGCCGAAGCGCTGCTCGCCTCGCCCTACGCTCCGACCTACCGGCTCGCGCGCCGGCTCACTGCCGGCGCTAGCACGCCGGCCGCCGCCGCGCGGGCGATCGAGGTCCACCTGCGTGAGAGCTACGACTACACGCAGAACGTCCCCGAGGCCACCTACCCGCTCGCCTCCTTCCTGTTCGAGGACCGAGCCGGCTACTGCCAGCAGTTCTCCGGCGCGATGGCGTTGATGACGCGCATGGTGGGGATCCCGAGCCGGGTCGTCTCCGGCTTCGCCCCCGGCAGCTACGACGCCGAGGCCGGGGCCTACGAGGTCCGCGATCTCGACGCCCATTCTTGGGTCGAGGTGTATCTGCGCGGTCTCGGCTGGGTCACCTTCGACCCGACCCCGGCGGCGGCGCCGGCGGCCTCTCAGGAGGTGTCCGCCAGCGCGACCTCGACGGTTCGCCGCGCCGGTGAGCTGCCCGAGGAAGCTCGCAGCCGCGCCCGCTCCCTGGACCGCCGGCTCGAGGGTGGGCAGGCCGCCGAGGTCGGACGGGGTGGCGACGATGCGTGGCCCGCGATTGGATTGGGCGCGCTCATCACCGCCGCGGTGGCAGCCGGGGCGTTCGCGTTCGTTTACCTGGGCCGACGGCGTCGGCTTCGCGAGCTCGGCTGCGCCGAGGAGCAGACACGCGAGCTCCTAGCCGCCGTCGGGCGCCTGGGCTGGCCCGTTGGACGCGGCTCGACGCTGCTATCGATCGAGCGCCGCTTCGAGGAGCTCGCCAGACGCCGGGCGATCGCCGCGTACGCGCGGGCGCTGGGAGCCTGCCGCTATGCGCCCCGCGGCGGCGTCCCGCCAGGCGTCGCCGAGCGACGGCGGCTGCGGCGCGCACTCGGCTCGGGTGGCGGTTGGCGACGGCGACTTCGCGCCCTGCGCGCCGTCCCGCCGGGCGGGCCGGCGGCCCGCGAGGGGCGCGGTCGGTGAAGCCGACCCGGATCGCCGAGCGCCTCTGGCGCTGGAGCGTCCCGCACCCCGAATGGTCAGCGGGTGCGAAACCGGGGAGCACAGGCGACTGGGAGCGCGAGGTGGGTTGCGTGCTGTGGGCTGGGCAGGACGACGCCGTGTTCGTGGACCCGCTGCTCCCCGCAGCCGTGGACAGGTTCTGGCGGTGGGCTGATCCGCTCGTCGACGGGCGCCGAGTGCATGCCGTTTCGACGATCAAGTTCCACCGTCGAAGCCGCGACGAGATCGCCGCCCGTTACCGAGCGTCGACCTCGCGGGCCGCGACGAGTCTGCCCGGCGGGGTCGTCCCGGTCCGGCTCGAGGGCGCCGGAGAGGTCTGCTTCTGGCTCCCCGAGGAGCGCGCGCTCGTCACCGGGGATCGGATTCTCGGAGCGACGGGCGGCGGGCTCCGGCTCAGTCCGCAGTCATGGCTCGGCTACCTCGAGCATCCGCTCGACCGATCCGAATTTGCGGCGCTGCTCGAACCGTTGCTCGAGCTGCCGGTCGAGCGGGTGCTCGTCTCCCACGGTGAGCCGGTCCTGAGCGACGGCCGGGCGAAGCTCGCGGCTGCGATCGACGCGGCCCGCTGAGCTGATCGGCCGATCCCGGCGATCGCGACGCACCATCTAGGGTCGAGGCCTTGGAAGACTCGACGATCCTGACGACGCTCGTCCTGCCGCTGGCGCTGGCGGTGATCATGGCGACGCTCGGTCTCTCGCTGACGCTCGCGGACTTCCGGCGCGTGGTTGTCGTTCCGCGCGGTGTCGCGATCGGACTCGCGAACCTGCTCGTGATCTCGCCGCTGCTCGCCTTCGTGATCGCGGAAGGTTTCGGCCTGCGACCCGAGCTCGCGGTCGGCCTCGTCCTGCTCGGCGCCTCGCCCGGCGGCACGATGGCCAACATGCTCACCCACCTCGCGCGCGGCGACGTCGCGCTGTCGGTGACCATGACCGCGATCTCGAGCCTCGCCGCGGTGATCACGGTGCCGCTCTTCCTCGAGCTCGCGACGGAGCGCTTCGGGGCCGACGGGCTCGGCGGCGAGGTCGAGATGCTCGGCGTGGTGGCGCGCGTGTTTGCGATCACGATCATCCCGCTCGCTCTCGGGATGTGGGTCCGCGCCCGCCGCCCCGAGCGCGTCGCCGAGCTCTACCCGCGCGTGCGCAGGGTCGCGCTCGCCACCTTCGTCGCGATCATCGTCGCGGCGGTGATTGCCGAGCGCGAGAGGATCGACCACAACGCAGCCGACGTCGCGGCTGCGGCGCTCACCCTGAACATCGCGGCGATGAGCATCTCTTACGCGATCTCGCGGGTCGCGCGGCTCTCGAGCCGCCAGGCGACGGCGATCGCGATCGAGCTCGGAATCCACAATGCGACCCTGGCGATCGCGATCGGGGCGACGATCGCAACCGTGTTGACGATCCCGGCGGCCGTCTACAGCGCCTTCATGTTCGTCACCGCCGGGCTCTTCGCCCGGTTGATGTACCGGCGAAACGCGGAGGCCGACGTCGAGGTCGCCTGAAGGGCCGCGGGGGGCCGCCGACCTGCCGCCCACTCAGAGAATCAGCTTCCGCTCCATGAAGCGGATCGCGAGGCGCCAGGAGACGAGCGCAAAACCGATCAAAAACCCGAGGTGCCCGACATCTTCCCAGCCCTCGAAGCCGAAGACGGCGTGGCGGACGAGCTCGACGCAATGGAACAGCGGGTTGACGTTTCCCAGCACTTGCGCCCAGGTGGGAAGCTCGTCGAGCGGGAAGAAGGTTCCTGCGACGAGGAACATCGGCGTCAGCAGGCCGCTCTGCCAATAGGAGAAGCTCTCGATCGACTGCGCCTTGGCAGCGATGAAGATCCCGAAGCAGGCCCAGCCGAAGCCCGCCAGAGCGGCGATCGCGGGGACGAGCAGCATCCCCCAGCTCGGGTCGAGCCCGAAGACGACCGCGACCAGCATCGGCACGCAACCGTAGATCCCGGTGCGGGTCGCGATCCACAGCGCCTCAGCGGTGACGAGCTCCTCGGTGTCGACGGGTGCGGCGAGGATCGCGTCGTAGGTGTGCTGGAACTCGTACTTGACAAAGGTCGAGTACATGGCAGGGAACGCGCCCGAGAAGAGGACCGTGGTGGCGACGATCCCGGTCCCGACGAAGTCGATGTAGTCGTAGCCGGCAACCGTGCTGACCAGCGACCCGAAGCCGAACCCGAAGGCGAGCAGGTAGATCGTCGGGTCGATCGTCGAGGAGAAGGCCGAGGAGCGCCAGAACGAGGAGAAGTTGACAATCTCGCGGACCATCACGCCCTGCATGGCGGCGCGTTCGAGGCGGCCGAGGCGTCGGCTCGCCTCGATCACGTGATCTCCTCGCCGGTCAGCAGCACGAAGACGTCCTCGAGGTTGGTGACTCGCGGCTCGCCACCGAGGTCCGCCGCGCCGTTGGAGTGCAGGATCGACACCGACGTGCCGGTGCGACGTGTGCGCCAGCCGCGCCCGCGGGCCTCCGCCTCGACCTCGGTCAGCCGCGCCGGGGGCCCGTAGATCTCGATCGCCTCGGGGCCGGCGTGCTCGCGGATCAGCGCGTGGGGGGCGCCGATCGCGACCGCCTTGCCGTGGGACATGATCGTGACCGTGTCGCAGAGCCGCTCGGCTTCCTCGATGTAGTGCGTGCTCATCAGGATCGAGACACCCTCCGAGCGCAGCCGGTCGATCAGCGCCCACAGCTCCTGGCGCACCTGCGGGTCGAGGCCGACGGTCGGCTCGTCAAGCAGCACCAGCCGCGGCTCGTGGAGCAGAGCGCGCGTGATCAAGAGGCGGCGGCGCATGCCCCCGCTCAGCTCATCGACCTTCGACGCGCGGCGATCGCCGAGGTTGGCGAGGCCCAGCGCGCGCTCGATCGCGGCCTTGCGCTCGCCCGCCGGGACGCGGTAGAGGTGCGCGAAGACGAGCAGGTTCTGCTCGACGGTGAGCGAGACGTCGAGGTTGTCGAGCTGCGGGACGACGCCCATCTCCGCGCGTGCCTGCTTGGAGTCCCCGGGCAGCGGGTAGCCCAGCACCTCGAGCTCGCCCTCGTCGCCGATCACCTGGGCCGTGAGCGCCTTCATCGTCGTCGACTTGCCGGCGCCGTTGGGGCCGAGCAGCCCGACGCAGCTCCCGAACGGGACGTCGAGGTCGAGGCCGTCGACGGCCGTCAACGAGCCGAATCGCTTCACGAACCCACGCAGTTTGATCGCGAACTGCGTTGCTTCCCGCATCGGCGGTTGACCCTTCGTTTCGGAGACCACGCCCAGCGCGTAGCGGTGGTGGAGCATCAGCGTATTGCCATCCGGGTCCTTGAAGAACGCCTGGTGGCAGACGCCGCTGTCGAGCGTGTGAATGAACGTGACGCCGCGCCCTCGTGGGCACCATGAGGCCTACGAGGCGGTCTGCGGTGCGATCGCCGGTGAGACGAATGCCCAATGGGCGGTGATTCCGGGCGCCGCCCACCTCGTTCCCGAGACGGGGGATCCGTTCAAACGAGACTTTCGCCAGGTGGAGAAGGACGCGTGGGCGGCACGCGAGCCGATCGGGGATGTTCCGATCCGCGTGATCACGGTCAGGTTCTCCCAGGCGGAGATCGCCGATTCCCCGTTCCCGGAAGAGCAGCGGTTGATGCCAAAGAACGTCGAGCGCCAGAAGGGGTGGCTCGTCCTCAGCCCGAGCGCGGAGCAGGTTGTGGTGGACACCGGCCACGCCGTGGCGGAGGACGACCCGGAACTGGTCATCGACACGATCCTCGAGGTGGTGAAAGCGGCTCGATAGGAGCTAGCCGGGCTCGAACCGGCGACCTCCTGATTGGGAAGCGGGACGGCGCCGCGGACGTCGGAAGGCCGTTTGCCCGGTAACAGAGCGAGATTCGGCTTGTAGGACGCCGTGCGCGCCAGGCACGATAGCGGTGGATTACCCCCGATTACCTTTCGATTTGGGCACCAGAACGCGACTGGTGCCCTATGGCGACGGCCATAACCGCCGGAAACGAAGTACTACGCGTGGGCAGGCGGCTCGATGAGGTCCTTCGTCTCCCTCACCGTCCGATGGGTTCTACGACTCTACGGATGCCTCCTCTGGATCAGGACGAACGATGACGGTATCCGCGATCGGGATCACTTCATCGACCGGCAACTCCGCGAGCTCGGCGTGCTTTCGGATTGCTTCCGGGCTGCTTGCCTGATAGATGCAAACGGTGCCAACTGATCCGCCATCCTCGTTCAGGACATAGCTTCTTATCCAGCGGATGTCGTCGGACATCTGCTCGTCGCCGACCTTGGTCGAGCGCTCGGCAGCTTCCTGTAGGTCTTCCGGCGAGCGCCACCCGCTTCGACGCAGGATCGCGTAGGTATTCACGTGTTCCTCCTCGTTGCGTCAGCTAGCTGCGCTTCGCGTAATCGCCGAACTCACCGAAGTCCACCATCACGCAGGGCTCCTGGCCAACGGTCTCGGCGTCATGCCCCGGCGGGATCGCGACGACCTGACCAGGTCCCACCTCGGTCTCGGAGCCGTCGTCCATGTGGATCTTCATGCGGCCAGAAACGACATATCCGAGGTGCGAGACCTCACACGAATCGGTCTTGGCGATCGGCTTGACGTTGCTCGACCACTTCCAGCCGGGCTCGAAAGTGCCTCGGCCGACGGTTTGGCCGGCGACGTTGAGGACCTCCGCCCGGCCGTTGCCCTCGAACTCCCGAGTCTCGTCCGGAGAGTCGAAGCTCTTTACCTCTACCTGCGCCATGGTGCCTTCTTTCGTTCGCGTTCTCGTCTAGCCCGGAAGTGGCTCTTGCTACTCATGTCCTACACCCGAGGGCAAGCGGTGTCAAGGTGCGCCGGCTTTCGCCCTCTCGCGAAATATCGAGCGGGGGCTCCTGCGAGGCGCCCCGTCGCGGGCGCCGCGCTATCGCAATGCGCGAATAAGAGCAGCGGTTTGGGCGCATGGTGGGTGCCCCTAGCGTCTGATCTCGTAACGCAGCTCCACCATGCCGGTGTCGAAGGCGCGCGTTCCGATCAGCTGCATCGCGCCGCCAGGCAGTCGAGGGTCGAAGAGGGGCTTACCTGCACCCAACACGACCGGGACGACGGTGACCAGCACCTCGTCCAACAACCCCTCGTCGGCGAACTGCGAGGCGACGTTGCCACCCCCGACAATCCACAGATTCCGCGCGCCGGCCGCGGTGATCATCTGATCGTGGAGCTCCGCGACCTCGGCGTTGACAATCCGCACGTCGACTTCCTCACCCTCGGGCATGGGCAGGTCACGCGAACTCAGGACCCAGTAGGGCTTTCCCTCATAGGGCCACTTGCCGTCCTCGGCGAGGTGGTGGAGAACGAACTCGTAGGTGGTCGCGCCGCTGATCAGCGCTCCGACGTCCTCGTAGAAGTGCTCATAGCCGCCTCCTTCGCCCATCGGGCCCGGCTCAGCGTCCGCCGGCTGGTGGTCCTCGACCGCTACATGATCAATGTGATCGCCACCAGCACGGCGGTCACGATCGCGACGTTGCGAAGTGTGGAGGAGCTCGTCCTGCCGCGCGTGTAGCCGATCGCGGCGATCGCGGTGGCAAGCGCTGCGAGCGCGGTAAGGATGCTCGCGATAACCGTCAATGTCTTGTTGCTCGAGGAACCGTCAAAGCACTCGACGAAAATCTCGTCGCCACTCAGTGCCTCCTCGCACGTCTCCGTGCCGGCGATGTTGATCGCGACGACCGCGAAGAGAAGGGCACCAAGCAGACCGACAACGGCCAACGCGTAGTACGGCCACCTCCGCGCGGGACCGGGATGAGCCGAAGCTGCCTCCATTTGCGAACCTCCCTTTGCGAATCGAGTTGGCGGGCCTAGCCTATAACGGGTTGCGGCCGTGCTGGCGACGATCAAGACGCGCGTCTGGCCCGTGGGTAGGGCACTGCCACCCGGATTGATTCAGGCAGGCGGCACGTATCGGGGCCACGCGGCGGTTCTCGATTGGATGAAAGAATGGACAGAGGCGTGGGAGGAGATCGACTACACACCCGAGGAGTTCACCGAAGCGGGTGACAGCGTCCTCGTTCGCGTTTTGTACGACGGTCGCGGCAAGGACAGCGGGGTGAGAGTTGAGGGCAGGTTCTGGTACCTACGGGCCTGATTCGGCTTCGCAGTTCTCTTTCTCAAACTGCTGGATAGTCCTCTCGGCCTCCTGCGCCTCCTGCTCATCGGGTGGCTGGTCCTCAAGTCCCCCTCGGGCTCGCACCGAAGCAACGAGAACCTGAGCCTCCTCTTGGATTTCCTCGGGCGCCACCTCAGCTATCTCGTCAAGCTGCGGGTTGATCTCCCTTACGAAATCGGCTTCGGCCTTCGCGAAGTCCTGCGGTGTTGCCTTCGGGTCCTGCTCAAGCGCCTTGAACGTCTTAGAGCCGGCTTCATCGAGCTGTCGGGCCAACTCGCAATACCGGGCAAGGTCTTCTGATGCAGTCGTCGCATCCCCGCCTTCCTCGTCGTCTCCGCAAGCGACCAGGCCGAACGTGGCGGTGAGCGCGATAACGAGTCCGAGCAACCGAAGCTGTGACATGGTCCTCCTCTTGGGGGCGATCCAAACCGGCGGGAACCTACCCTCTTCAAGCCAGCGGTGGAACCAGGCTCGCGAGGTACGTGCCCCAATCCCGGCGAGTTCGACCCCCCCTCCTTGAGGGCATCCGCCTGCCAGCGCCAGATCTGAGCACCCCGACGAAACGCCCCACCGGGCTATGGTGAAGCGGGCTCGCCCTCCGGCCCGCTACCGTTGCCCTGTGAGCAGCCAGCGAGTGTCTGGTGGGGTGGTGCACAAGTTACCCGCAGACCTGCGTGAGGCGCTGATCGCAAACACCACGACACTCGATGCTTGGAAGGACATCACCCCCTTGGCGCGCAATGAGTTCATCTGCTGGGTCGAGGATGCCAAGCAGGAGGCGACCCGAGAACGTCGCATTCGTCGGACCCAGGAGGAGCTGGAGGATGGCCAACGCCGGCCCTGCTGCTGGCCGGGGTGCAAGCACCGCGACCGCACCGGCAGGTAGCGGCTGACGCTCCGGCATTCCCGCGATGGCGTCCGTGGGAC
>Ga0136632_10000740_pt1 | contig 10123 bp, 5 predicted proteins | sample AntDrymUQ6112106_2_FD_104670 | JGI IMG/M metagenome (GOLD analysis project Ga0136632, IMG submission 104670) | Polar desert sand microbial communities from Dry Valleys, Antarctica - metaG UQ611 (21.06) | ecosystem: Environmental > Terrestrial > Soil > Desert | place: Antarctica: Dry Valley...
AGGGTTTCACATAGTTCATAAGTATCGATCCGGTAGCATCAAGCGGGCCCGCCCGCCGGGCCGCCAAGGCCGAAGCCGGGATCGACCTCGACCCCTTTGGCTTGACCGGCGCGCCGCAGATCGTCCGGGGAGAGGGGTCTCCGCGAGGGCCGGGCGATCCCACGGGGGTCGGCAACTGTTACTATTTCGATACACAAGAGGGGTTCTTCCGCTGCAATAATGTTACAGTATAATCCACCGAGCGTACATTTGTTGCTCCGCCGCTTCGTGACCAGGCCGCTATCGTCGGCGGGCCATCCACCGCAATGACCCGTCTCCCTTTCGGACAGCGCTTGAGACACCTACGCCCAAGATCGGTTCTGGATGACTGCCCTACCCGAACCCGGGCTCCTCACGGGCCAGGACCTCGATGCGCTCGGCGCGGAATTCCGCCGCCGGGACCGGTTCCTGATCGTGCGCGGGGCCCTCGCGAAGCCGGTCCTCGAGGGTCTGCTCGCCGCCCTCCCGGGCCTGCGCCCGGAGGTGCATCGCAACTATCTCCCCGGCTACAAAAAGGGCGGCAGCATCAGCCGCTTCCAGCTCGACCGCCTGGCGCCGGTGTTCGGGGAGCTGTATCGTTCGGCGGCATTCACGCGCTGCCTGGAACAGATCACCGGGGAGCGTCTCCTTCCGTGTCGTCTGGACGATCCGCACACCTATGCCCTCTACTACTACACGGAAGAGGGCGACCACATCGGCTGGCACTACGACAACTCGTATTATCGAGGGCGGCGTTACACGGTCTTGGTCAGCCTCGTGGACCGCTCGCAAAGCCGCCTGGAATACCAGCTCGACCGCCCCAAGCGTGCCAAGCATGAGCGCGAGATCCACAGCGTGGCCACCGATCCCGGCACCCTGGTGGTCTTCGACGGGAATGGGCTCTACCACCGCATCACGCCGCTCGGGCGCGGCGAAGAGCGCATCGCGCTGACCCTGGAGTACGTCACCGATCCGAGGATGTCGCCCGTGTGGCGCTTCGTGTCCAACATAAAGGACGCCATCGCCTATTTCGGCTTCGCCGCGGCCTTCGGTGGCGGTAAGCGCCCGCGTACCGGCCGGTGATCGGCGATGAGGACCGGGCCCCGCCAAGAGCGGTCATCCTCGCGGCCGGGGTCGGCCGGAGACTCGGGATCGATCACCCCAAGTGCCTCCTGCGGGTCGGCGGGCGCACCCTCCTCGACCGTCACCTCGATCATCTGCAACGGCTCGGGGTGGACGATGTGGTGCTGGTCCTGGGCCATCAGAAGGATCGGATAGAGGACGAACTCCGAGGCCGGACCGGCATCAGGACCCTCGTGAACCCCGACTACCGGCAGGGCAGCATCGTGAGCCTGTGGCGGGCCGGAGACGAGCTCTCTGCCGGGCGGGATATCGTCCTGATGGATGGCGATGTCCTGTACGGCCTGCCCCTCCTGCGCCGCCTCATCCAGAGCCCCATTTCGAATTGCTTCCTCCTCGACCGAGACTTCGAGCCCGGACCCGAGCCCGTGAAGCTGTGCGTGCGCGACGGGCGGCTGGTCGAATTCCGAAAGCAGGTCAGCCCAGCGCTCCACTATGATTATGCCGGAGAGTCGGTGGGCTTTTTCCGTTTCTCGGCAAGGGCGGCGGCCGAGCTTGCCGGCCGCACGGAGGTCTATACCCACGAGGGCCGGGCCGAGGCGCCTTACGAAGAGGCGATCCGCGATCTCCTCCTGGCGAATCCGAATGATTTTGGCTTTGAAGACATCACCGGCCTGCCGTGGATCGAGATCGATTTTCCCGAAGACCTACGCCGCGCCGAGGAAGAAGTCCTCCCGGCACTCTCCGAACCATGAATCACCCTGACCCTGCGCCTGCCGTTTCGAAGTCCCTGCGACTGCGCCGGCTGCTCTATTCCCCACGGCTCGAATCGCTCATGGAGGCCCACAACGGCATGAGCGCCCGCATCGTGGAGGAGGCCGGGTTTGCCGGGATCTGGGCGAGCGGGCTCACCCTTTCGGCGCAGTTCGGCGTGCGCGACAACAACGAGGCGAGCTGGACCCAGGTGGTCGAGATGCTGGAGTTCATGGCGGACGTGACCGACATTCCGATCCTCCTAGACGGCGATACCGGGTACGGGAACTTCAACAACCTCCGCCGCCTGGTCAAGAAGCTCGGGCAGCGCGGGATCGCCGGGGTGTGCATCGAAGACAAGCTGTTCCCCAAGACCAATAGCTTCATCGCCGGCGAGCGCCAGGCATTGGCCGACATCGAGGAGTTCTGCGGAAAGATCAAGGCCGGCAAAGACAGCCAGGAAGACCCCGACTTCTGTATCGTGGCGCGCGTCGAGGCCCTCATCGCGGGCCACGGGCTCGCCGAGGCCTTGAAGCGGGCCGAGGCCTATCACGCCGCCGGGGCGGATGCGATCCTGATCCACAGCAAACTCCCGCGTCCCGACGAGATCGTCGCCTTCGCTCGGGAATGGGCCGGGCGTGCGCCGCTCGTGATCGTTCCGACCAAGTACTACAGCACACCGCTCACGGTCTATCGCGAGGCGCGCGTCGGCCTCGTCATCTGGGCCAACCACATGTTGCGGGCGGCGGTCGAGGCGATGCAGGCGGCGGCCCGCAGCATCCACGACTCGGGCACACCGGTCCACGTCGAAGACCACATCGCGTCCGTCGAGGAGGTCTTCCGCCTGCAAGGGGCGGCGGAGCTCGCGGCCGCCGAGCGCCGCTATGCCGGCGCGCAACGCCCCGATACGAGCGCCGTGATCCTGGCCGCGACCCGAGGCCAGGCGCTAGCGGACCTGACCGAGGGCCGGCCCAAGGGAATGCTGTCCGTCGGCGGCAAGCCGCTCCTGCGCCGGCTGGCGGACGAGCTGAAGAAACAGGCGGTGAACGACATCACGGTGGTCGCCGGCTACCGCGCCGACACGGTCGATCTGGCCGGCATCACCCTGGTCGTCAACGAAGACCATGCAGAGAGCGGTGAGCTCTGGTCGCTCGCGTGTGCGGCGTCTCGCTTCACCGCGGACATGGTGCTCCTCTACGGCGATCTCCTGTTCAGGGGTTATATCCTGCGCGATCTCCTGGACAGCAACGCCGAGATCACGGTGGTGGTCGATTCGGCGCCCATCCTCGCCCCACCGAGCGGCAGCCCGGATCTCGCTTATTGCTCGCGCCCCGACGATCGATCACTCCTCGCCCCGGACATCCACTTGCTGCGCATCTCGAGCGAACGACCCCCCAAGGGTGTCGCACCCTCGGGCCGCTTCATCGGCATGCTGCGGGTCCGCGGCGCGGGCCGCGACTGGCTCACAGACGCGCTCGCCACGCTGCGCGGGCGGCCGGAGTCTCCCCGGCTCTCCCTCCCCGATCTCCTCAACCACTTGGTCGCCCTGGGCCGGCCCGTCCAAGTGCTGTACATCCATGGCCATTGGCTGGACGTCAACTCGCTTGCCGATCTGGAACGGGCCGGGGATTTCACCCGCGGGGGTTCCGGGAAGTAGGGATTCCCGGTGTGCCGGCGGGTGGTGCGGGACAACGACTTGAAGAGCGCGTACCTTCGGCCCGTGGTCTTCTACGGCGCGACGGAACGCCTATGCTATTCGGTGACATGCCCGACGCCTACCGTCGCGGTGCCTACCATGCTGCACGCGGTATCATGTACCGCCTCCGGGCTCAGTAATCACGGCGTTGCGTGAGCAATGCGATGCCCCGCATCTTCGATAACATCGAGTTCGACCTGTCCCTTGGCTTCGGGCTACCCTGGAGGACCTGGGCATTCGTCCCGCGGCTTGCTAGCTAGGGGATCTGGAGAAACCGAATCTATCCAGGTGCACGCGAAGGGCGACGGCAATGGCGGCAAGGCGAAAAGTTGTATCAGCATCTACGGCCAGGCGCAGAACTACACCATCGGGCGGCTTACCAGAATGAATAAGCTCGTCCCCTCCCCTGTGGAAGGCCTTTCGCCATGACGGTCGAGTCCAAAGGCCGCGAGCTATTCATCGTCGACAACAGCGTCTCTGGCTGGACTGGGCTCCGCTACCTCGAGGAGTGGTCCGGCATTGCCAAGGCGTTCGATATCGCCACGGGGTACTTCGAGATCGGTGCCCTGCTCGCCCTCGACGGGAAGTGGCAGCCGCTGGAGAAGATCCGGATTCTGATGGGCGCGGAGACGACGCATCGCACGCGCAAATCTCTCCTCGAGGCGGTCCGCTCGCGCGCCGTGGAGATCCTCGACGCGAGCATCGAAGCCGATAAGGACGCCAACCCCTTCCTTCACGGTGTGCCAACGATTATCGAGGCGCTCCGATCGAGGCAGATCGAATGCCGGGTCTACGACCGCGACAAGTTCCACGCCAAGGCATACATCACGCACGCGAAGCTCGAAGTGGTTGGCTCCCAGGCGTTGGTGGGGTCGAGCAACTTCACCGCCCCGGGCCTGACCAAGAACATCGAGCTCAACATCCAGGTCCAGAGCGCCCGCGAGGTCGCGCAGCTCCAGGAGTGGTTCGAACAGCACTGGAACGACGCGAGCGAGGTGACCGACGCCGTCATCGAGACCATCGAGCGCCACACGCATCTCTACACGCCGTTCGACGTTTACGCAAAGGCGCTGCAGGACTTCTTCCGCGGGCACGAGCTGACCGCGACCGAGTGGGACGAGACCCGCTCCAGGATGTTTCCCAGAATCGACCGTTATCAGAAGGAAGCCTATTGGGCGCTGATGAAGATTGCGCGCCAGCATGGGGGCGCCTTCCTCTGCGACGGCGTCGGTCTCGGGAAAACCTTTGTAGGTCTGATGCTGATCGAGCGGCTCGTGCTACACGAGGGCAAGCGCGTGGTGCTGTTCGCTCCTAAGGCAACGAAGGAAGCGGTGTGGGAGCCGCATCTGCGTGAATGGCTGCCGCACATCGGTGGCGTCGGCGGCAACGCCGACTTCAGCAACCTCGCTGTCTTCAGCCATACGGACCTGGGTCGCAAAGGGGACTTCCCCGAGCGGTTCCGTCGGATCGCCGAGCTCGCCGATGTCGTCGTCATCGATGAGACCCATCACTTCCGCAATCCGGGACGCAGGGGCGACGCTGATGAAACGGCCGAGCCGTCGCGTTACTACCGGCTGTATGACCTCCTGGACAACGCCGTGCGGCCGAAGACGCTCATCATGCTCACGGCCACACCGATCAACAACCGGCTGAGCGACATCCGCCACATGGCCGAGCTCTTCACGCGGCGCGACGAGGCGTACTTCGGCCGGACCCTCGGCGTAAACAATCTCCGTGCGCACTTCAACAACATGGAGAAGGCGCTTCGCAACACAGTTGGCCACGAAGTCGCTGATGTCTCCGGCCATATGGCTGAGGTTCAGGATTTTCTGGCGGCGGATACAATCTTTCAGCACCTTGTCGTCCAGCGCAGCCGGGCCTACGCGCGCGAGAGTCAGATTCGGGAGACCGGCAAAGCCGCCGCGTTCCCAGACCGCCGGGCACCGCAAGTCGCGGAGTATTCGATTCGGAAGACTTACGGCCGGCTGCTCGACAATTTCGAGAAGGCATTCCAGAAGGCAAGCCCGCTGTTCACGCTCCCCATGTACTATCCCCTGGCCTGGTACAAGGGCGAGGACAAGAGCATCGACCCCTTCGAGGAGAACCGCGAGAAGCAGGTCGTCGGCCTCATTCGCACAAACTTCCTCAAGCGCTTCGAGAGTTCAGTCGTCGCCTTCGAGCTCTCCTGCGAGCGGCTGCTGAAGAAGCTTCTTGCCTTCCTTGAGGTGCACAGCGAGACGGACGCCGAGAAGAAGCGCCTTGAGCGATGGAAGACGCAGAATGCGGAGGTACTGGGCTATGCAGCCCAACGCCATCTCGACTTCTGGAGCGAAGACGGCGACGACTCCGATGACGACGATATCGTGCCGCAGGAGATGCTTGAGGCGGTCGAACGTCTTGACCGCAAACAGTTCGACGTCGTCGAGATGATGTCGGAAACTTTCCTCGACCTAGATCAGATCGTGCAGTTCCTCGAAGAGGCCCGCAAGTTCGAGCCGAAGCACGACGACAAGCTGCAGAAGTTCATCCGCCTGCTCAAGTCCAAGGAGCTGGCGGGCCAGAAGGTGCTCATCTTCACCGAGTTCGCCGATACGGCCCGCTATCTGAAGCGCCAGCTCGACAAGGCGGGCATCGAGGGCGTCGCGCAAGTCGACAGCGCCACCAAGGGCAACCGGGCCGACGTGATCCAGCGCTTCTCGCCCTACTACAACGGCATGTCCTCCCCCGCGCTCACCGAGAAGGGCCGCGAGGAGATCCGTGTCCTGATTTCTACGGACGTGCTCTCCGAAGGCCTGAACCTCCAGGACGCGTCGCGGATGATCAACTATGACATCCACTGGAACCCTGTCCGCCTGATGCAGCGCATCGGCCGCGTCGATCGGCGCATGAACCCCGAGGTCGAGAAGCGGCTCGTGGCCGATCACCCGGAGGTCGCGACATCGCGCGGCAAGGTGAGCTTCTGGAACTTCCTGCCGCCTGACGAGCTGAACGCGATCTTGACGCTCTACACGAGGGTCACACAAAAGACACTGCTGATTTCGAAGCTCCTTGGCATCGAGGGCAAGAAGCTGCTGACGCCCGAGGACGACTACGAGGCCCTGAAGGAGTTCAACCATGCCTACGAGGGCACCAAGACCGTGGTCGAGGACATGCACCTCGAGTATCAGGCCCTTTTGCAGTCGGACCCTGCGCTCGACGCCCGGCTGAAGCGCCTCCCCGGCGCCACCTTCAGCGGGCGCAAGCGGCCGGCCAAAGGCGCGCGCGGCGTGTTTTTCTGCTACACGCTCCCCGCGCTCGACAAGGAGGCGGGCGAGTTCACCGAGGAGGCCGGTACGACCCGATGGTATCTCTACGACCTCGACCGCGACGGGATCCTCGAGGAGCCGGCGGAGATCATTGGCAGCATCCGCTCCAAGCCCGACACGCCGCGTAAATGCACCACCGAGGAGAAGACGCTCGTCGACCTCCGGGCGAAGGTCGAAAAGCACATCAAGAACACCTACCTGAAGCGCGTCGACGCGCCCGTGGGTGTGAAGCCGGCGCTCAAGTGCTGGATGGAGCTCAACGAGGGCTGAGCCGATGCCGACCGACCACCGCGCCGCGCTAGCGAAGGTCAAGCGGTTTGACCAGCTCATCGCCTACTTGCGCGACGCGATGGGTTGGCCGATCGCTCGGGATTCATTCGAGGACGTGGACGATCTGTTTTACGACTTCACGGCCGACGAGCTCGGAATCGATCTGAAGACGGCGGCCAAGATCGAGAGTATCAAGCGGCTACGCCCGCTCTCTCCCCGCCAGCCCTGGGGCATCTTCTTCGTAAAATTCGAGCCGAAGAGGCTCCCCGTGGTTGTCCTGCGCCGCATCCTGAGCCAGGTGGCGCTCAAGAAGCGCGCCTCCGCCAACAGCGCCGAGCGCGCCGCCTGGGCCGCGGACGACCTGCTCTTCGTCTCCAACTATGGCGAGGGCTACGAGCGTCAGATCAGCTTTGCCCACTTCTCGCAATGCGAGGCCAAGCAGGACCTGCCGACCCTCAAGGTGCTCGGCTGGGACAACCTCGACACGCCGCTGCACCTCGACGCCGTAGCCGAGAAGCTCACCCGCAACCTCGCCTGGCCCGAGGACGACGCGGATGTCGAGGCGTGGCGCAAGACCTGGCGGGCGGCCTTTACTCTGCGCCACCGCGAGGTCGTCACCACCTCGCGCGACCTCTCCGTCCGCCTAGCCGAGCTGGCCCGCGCCATCCGCGATCGCATCAAGACCGCGCTCGCCATCGAGACCCAGACAGGGCCGCTCACCAAGCTGATGAAGGCCTTCCAGGGGGCGCTGGTCCACGACCTCGACGCCGGCGGCTTCGCCGACATGTACGCGCAGACCATCGCCTACGGCCTGCTCTCGGCGCGTATCGCCGATCCGCACAAGAAGACGGCCGACGACTTCGCCGGACACATGCGCACCAACCCGTTCCTGCGCGAGCTGATGGAGACCTTCCTCAAGGTGGGCGGGCGGCGCGGCAAGACGGGCGGCCCGGGCATCGACTTCGACGAGCTGGGCGTCTCTGAGGTCGTCGAGCTGCTCGACGAGGCCAACATGGAAGCCGTCATCCGCGATTTCGGCGACAAGAACCCACAGGAAGACCCGGTCATCCACTTCTACGAGCTCTTCCTCAAGGAGTACGACGCCAAGAAGCGGATGAAGCGCGGCGTTTTCTACACCCCGCGCCCGGTGGTCTCCTATATCGTGCGCTCGGTGGACGAACTGCTACGCACCGAGCTCGGCCTCGAGAACGGCCTCGCCGACACCACCACCTGGGGCGAGATGGCGAAGCGTCACAAGGATCTCAAGACCCCCGCGGGCGTCTCACTCGACCAGGCATTCGTCCAGATCCTAGACCCCGCCACCGGCACCGGCACCTTCCTCGTCGAGGTGATCGACCTCATCTGCAAGACGATGGTCGCCAAGTGGAAGACGCAGGGCCACGGCGAGAAGAAGGTCGAGGCGCTGTGGAACGAGTACGTGCCGAAGCACCTTCTGCCGCGCCTGCATGGCTACGAGCTGCTGATGGCGCCTTACGCCATCGCGCACCTCAAGATCGGGCTCAAGCTCTACGAGACCGGCTACCGCTTCGGCAGCGGCGAGCGGGCGCGCATCTATCTGACAAACGCGCTCGAGCTGGCGACAGACAGCAGCAAGCAGATGGAGTTCAAGGAGTGGATCCCGGCGCTCGCGCAGGAGGCGCAGAAGGTCAATGAGATCAAGCGGAAGCAGCGGTTCACGGTGGTGATCGGGAATCCGCCGTATGCTGGGCATTCGTCTAACACCGGCGAGTCATTTCAAGGCTCGTTCACGACTATCACTTCGTTGATGGCACACCCCTCGGCGAACGGAATCCAAAGTGGTTGCAGGATGACTATGTGAAGTTCACGCGCCTCGGGCAGTTCTGCATTGACCAGGCATCATGCGGTGTGCTCGCGTTCATCACGAATCACGGGTATCTCGACAACCCAACGTTCCGCGGAATGAGACAGAGTCTCCTGAATGTGTTCTCGCGAAACTATGTGGTAGACCTTCATGGCAACGTGAAGAAAGGGTCGGCCGGTTCAGCGGACCAGAACGTCTTCGACATACAGCAGGGAGTCGCTATCGGGATTTGGGTTCGGTCTCAGTGGCCGCAGCATCAAGCCGGTGTATCTCACGGCGACGTGACCGGCGATCGAGGTCGCAAGTACGACCAACTTCTCCACGAGACTGTCCTGAACACGGCACGTGCGGCGGCCCATCCCGCGTCGCCGTTTTACTTGCTGGTGCCCCAAACGACGAGCCTGCGTGTTGAGTTCGCGTTGTGTAGCAGTCTACCGCACGTTTTCCGTGAGTCCACAATGGGTGTAACCACCGGTCGAGATCAACTGTGCGTAAGCTTCACGCCGTCAGAGGCTGTTGCGAAGCTGGTTGACTTCACGTCGAACGTATCAGAGTCCGAGCTCGCTTCCCGACACGGTCTATCGAATAAATCCGGTTGGAGCATCGCGGCTGCACGAAGGTCAGTGCGGTCCTCTGGGGTGTCACAGAAGCGCGTTCACGCGTTTGCATATCGACCTTTCGATGTTCGAGCTTTGTATCTGGATTCTGCGATCGTGGGGAGGCTGCGCCTCGAAGTTATGAGGAGCATGCTAGGTGGAAGCAACCTTGCTCTATGCACGACCCGCCAGGTTAATGGTGGCTTTCGGCATGCCATGTGTACTCGCCTGCTTTCGAATGACTGTTTCGTTTCGCTGGCATCGGGCGAGCGGACGTACTCGTTTCCGCTGTTCATCGAGCCGGACTCGCTGCAGCATGCGCACCGTGAGTCCAACCTTGACCGTGAGTTCTTCTCCAACTTGGCAGCGAGGCTAGGATGTCGCCCGGGAGATGCCAAGCGCGAGTGGCTTCAAAAGCTCACCCCTGAGAACATCTTCCACTACGCCTACGCCGTGCTTCACAGCCCCGGCTACCGGAGCCGCTACGCGGAATTCCTGAAGATCGAGTTCCCTCGGCTCCCCCTGCCCGGCAGCCTTGAGATCTTTCGTGATCTCGCCCGCC
>Ga0136632_10000741_pt1 | contig 10120 bp, 13 predicted proteins | sample AntDrymUQ6112106_2_FD_104670 | JGI IMG/M metagenome (GOLD analysis project Ga0136632, IMG submission 104670) | Polar desert sand microbial communities from Dry Valleys, Antarctica - metaG UQ611 (21.06) | ecosystem: Environmental > Terrestrial > Soil > Desert | place: Antarctica: Dry Valley...
GATGGACACGGCGCCATCTCGACACACAGCGAAGGTGGCAATGGGATACCCGGAATGCGTGAACGGGCGCTTGCGTTGGGCGGAGAATTCGAGGCCGGGCCGCGGGCAGGGGGCGGCTTCCGCATCCGCGCTCGGCTCCCCTATGAAGCTCATATCCGTGAGGACTCGCAGTGATCAACGTATTGATCGTGGACGACCAGGCTCTGGTGCGTGGCGGCTTCCGAGCGTTGCTCGACGCTCAAGTCGACATCGAGGTAGTCGGTGAGGCCGACGACGGTGAGGCAGCCATCCGGTTGGCTCGGGAGCTCAGGCCCGATGTGATTCTGATGGACATCCGGATGCCTGGGCTCGATGGGCTCGAGGCTACGAAGCGGGTCACGTCCGACGAGTCTCTGCGCGCGGTCAAGGTGATCATCCTTACGACTTTCGATCTCGACGAATATGTGTTCGAAGCACTTCGAATTGGAGCGAGCGGCTTCCTCGTAAAGAACACCGAGCCGGCGGAGCTCATCCGTGGTGTGCGAGCCGTAGCAAGTGGAGACGCACTCCTGTCCCCGGGCGTTACCCGGCGGCTGGTCGCTGAGTTTGCCCACCACGCCAAGGAGCCGCGAAGCAATGCCGCGCTCACGGCGCTGACCGAACGCGAGCGGGAAGTCATGGCACTCGTAGGCGAGGGGCTGTCGAACGCGGAGATCGCCGAGCGTCTGTTCGTGAGCCCGGCGACGGCGAAGACTCATGTGAGCAGGGCCATGGTGAAGCTGGGGGCTCGCGACCGTGCCCAGCTCGTTGTTCTGGCTTACGAGTCGGGCCTCGTTCGGCCCGGGTGGTTCGAATAGGCCCACGTTTACCGGAGTAGGGGCCGAGTCGAGCCTTGCTCCCGGTGGGGTAGTGCGAAACGCTTCGCCGGGCCGACGACATCGAACCATGAATTCACGAGTATGGACTCCATCGGTACGAGAGACCGCTCCGGCGGTCGAGAGAGAAAGGGAGTTCTTATGGAGGCGGCGGTTTTGTTGGCAGAGCACGGTCACGAGTGGGGTGCGGCCGGGTGGTTGTGGCCGATCTTTCCCCTCCTGTGGGTGGGATTGATCGTCGGAGCGTTCTTCTTCTTCGGCCGGCGAATGAGACGAGGCATGCATCACCACCCGTTCCACTCGGGCGAGTCGGTCCTTGCCGAACGCTACGCTCGCGGCGAGGTCACCGAGCAGGAGTATCGAGAGCGACTGGCGGTCTTGAAGCAGCAACACCCGTAATTGTCCTGCGCCAAGGAGGCCCCCGGCGAAGGGCCCTCTTGGTGTCCGCGGAGATTGGAAGGCTAGGATCGTTGACGTGTTGAGAATGATCTCTTCCACGACGAGACCGCCGGCAGCGATTTGATTGCGGCGCAGCTCTCGCACCAATGACAGGCGGCCCGACCCTGCTGATCGACGCTTCGAGCCTCATTTACCGAGCCTTTTTCTCGACGCCCGACACCGTCAGGACCCCCAACGGAAACCCGATCAATGCTGCACATGGGTTCTTGAGGATGCTGGGGCGCCTCATCGACGACCACGATCCCGACCGCATCTGCTGCGCGGCGGACGAGAGCTGGAGGCCCGAGTGGCGCGTGCGGCTCATTGACACCTACAAGACCCATCGCACGGAACCCGGAAGCCTTCAGCAAGAGGCGGATGCCGAGCTTGCCCGACAGATTCCAATCATCTTTGATCTGCTTGCGCTTTGCGGGATCAAGGTCATCGGTCACGCCGATTATGAGGCGGAGGATGTCATCGGCACCCTCACGGCCCGGGCCGAGGGACGCGTCGCCATCGTTTCGGGCGACCGCGACCTCTTTCAGCTGGTCCGAGACCCCGACGTCTGTGTGCTCTATCCCAAACGGGGAGTGAGCGTCGTCGATCGCGTGGACGAGGCTTACATCGAAGAGCATTACGGCATCCCAGGCCGCGCCTATCGTGATTATGCCGTGCTGCGCGGAGATCCGTCTGACGGTCTGCCGGGCGTGCGCGGCATCGGCGAGAAGTTGGCCGCTTCGTTGCTTACGAGATACGGAAGCCTCGAGGCAATCATTGCGGCGACCCACACGCAGGGGCAGGGGATCGCCCTGGGTAAGGTGCGCCGCGATCTCGATTACATCGAACGGGCCGTGCAGGTTGTCACCATCGCCACGGAATTGCCTTTGCAAGAGGAGGACCTGACGCGTCAGCGCGGAGATCCAGACGGAGCGATCTACTCGCTAGCGGAACGCTACGGCCTCACCAATACGGTGATCCGCTTGATCAACTCGCTCCAATCAGGTCGCTGACGGATGCAGCCGACCGGCCCCCTCCAATGCCATCACGGCGGGCTTACCGGCTGCTGTTCTCGACCTTTGCCCTGAGGACGGCGTTGCATGACCCAAGTCCGCGCTTCTCTTGATATCGCTGATGGTATTCCTCGGCCGAATAGAACTCGGGGGCCGGGACGATCTCAGTGACGATCTTGCGCCTAAGGCGCGCCTGGGCCTTGGACTTCGAGAGCTTCGCCGCCGACCGCTGGGAGTCGTCGTGGAAAAAGATCGCACTCCGGTACTGGGTGCCGATGTTCAACCCTTGGCGGTTGCGGGTGGTGGGCTTATGGATTCTCCAAAACAGCTCGAGCAACTGCTCGTAAGACACTCGGTCCGGATCGAATTCGACTCGAACGGCCTCGGCATGTCCCGTCCGGTGCCCGCAGACCATGCGATAAGTGGGGTTCTCTACGTGACCGCCCGTGTATCCGACGGTAGTGTCGGTGACGCCGTCCATTCCTCGGAACTCGGATTCGATCCCCCAGAAGCAGCCTGCTGCGAAGGTGGCGGTGCTCAACGTTCCTCCTCTTGGTCGACCTCATCCAGTGGAACACGAATCGTGACTTTGTGAGCTCTCGATCCATTACGAGAGGATGAAATGCCGGCCCATGCCCAGCCTTGGTCCATCTATCGGCCAGAAAGGTGGACTATCGATTCCACGCGGGAGTCTGAAAAGGAAGGTGCGCCATGAGCCTCACCATCGGAAGTGGCCCGTTTGGGTCAGAAAAGGCCGGAGTTTTCAACTTCGAGTATCAATCGCCTCCGCACGCGATCTATTTCGAGGATTCTCCACGGCGGGTGCGGGCCGTGTTCGAGGGGGAGACGATCGCGCAGAGCGACCGCATGAAGCTGCTGCACGAGACGGGAATCACTCCTGTCTACTACTTCCCGTTCGACGACCTCAGGAACGAATATCTCAAGCCCAGCGACCACCGGAGCCATTGCCCCTTCAAGGGCGACGCACGTTACTGGAGCGTGGTCGTTGGTGATCGCGTGGCGGAGAACTCCGTCTGGAACTACCCGGAGCCGCTCGAAGATGCTCCCTCCCTCGCCGGCTACGCCGCCTTCTACTTCGATCGGATGGATGCCTGGTTCGAGGAGGATGAGCGCATCTTCGTCCACGCTCGCGATCCCTATACGCGCATTGATGTGTTGGCGTCGAGCCGTCGTGTCAGCGTCTCAGTCGACGGCGAGGTGCTGGCGCAAACCAATCGCGCAAGGCTTCTGTTCGAATCAGGCCTACCCGTCCGCTACTACATTCCATCCGCCGACGTTGCAACGGACAGACTCGAACCCAGTGAGAAGACGTCTGAGTGCCCCTACAAGGGAACGGCCACTTACTACTCGGTCGTGGACGGCGGGGAGGAGGGCAAGGACCTCGTCTGGTTCTACGAACAACCTCGAAGAGAGGTCGAAGACATCGCCGGCTATCTGTGTTTCTTCAACGATCGCGTGCAGCTGGCCGTCTCGGCCTGAGTTGCCCGTCACTGGATGACGGTAAGGTCGTGGATTCGAGGGGATCCTTGTGGAGGATCTCGCGACCGGGGGGAGGGCAAGTGGCATCGATTCTCGTTCACATCACACATGGTCCCGAGCATCCGACTCGAGCGGCTCTCGGTTTGCTGGTAGCGAAGACGGCGATTGAGGAGGGACATCAGGTCTCGGTGTTTCTAGCCGGCGACGCCGTTCAGCTGGTTCGTGACCAGGTGCTGGACTCACTACAGGGCCTCGGGACCGGCAGCGCCAGAGAGCACTTCGACGGAATTGTCTCCGGGGGAGCGCGCGTCTACATCTCCGGCATGTCGAGCAAGGCGCGTGGTGTCTCGGAAGCCGATCTCTCGGGCAAGAACGCCGAGATGGCGATGCCTGCGGTCCTCGTGCGACTCGCCCTAGAGCACGATCGGATGTTCACCTACTAGCCGGGTCGCCCCTGAGGCTAACGGCTCGCCGTCAGCTTGTACTGCCGAACCGATAGGGGGACGAAGATCGCGAGGATGATCACGACCCAGATGATCGTGTAGGCGACCGGATTGTTCAGAGACCATGCTTCTGAAGTTGGGAATCCCGGCGGGATGTTCCCGAACGCCTCCCGTGCTGCTTGCGCCAGAGAGGAGACGGGGTTCCACTCGGCGATGGTTCGCAAGATGTCGGGGAGATTCTGCTCGGGAACAAAAGTGTTGGCGACGAATGTCATCGGAAAGATGACCATGAACGAAGCATTGTTTACCACTTCCGGACTCGACACCAGCAGCCCTACGTATGCCATGATCCACGAGATCGCATAAGCGAATAGCAGTAGCAACAGAAAGCCGCCGGCGGCCTCCAGGAAAGATGTCCTGATTCGCCAGCCTACCAGCAGCCCGGTTATCGACATCACCACGATCGACAGCATGTTGTAAACGATGTCGCTCGCCGTGCGGCCCAGCAATACGGCAGAGCGCGCCATCGGCAGAGAGCGGAAGCGATCGATGATCCCCTTCTTGATGTCTTCCGCCATTCCGGCCCCGGTGAAGGTGGCGCCGAAGATCACCGTCTGGGCGAAAATGCCGGCGATGAGGAACTCCCGGTACCCTCCGGCGATTCGGATGGAGCTGCCAAACACGTACGCGAACAGCAACACGAACATGATCGGCGACATGGTCGTCCAAAGCAGAAGCTCCGGCACGCGCTTGATTTTGATCAAGTTGCGTTTTGCGACGGTTGCTCCGTCGCTAAAGACATGAGCCATCTCGGTCATCGGACGGCCTCCTTCTCCCGGCGCCTCGGGAGGTCTGGCTCGGCGTCATCCTGCGCCGGACCCGAATCTTCCTCGGCCCCGTGACCGGTCAAGGTCAAGAAGACATCGTCCAAGGTAGGGCGCCTCAGACCGACATCCAGGACCGTGACGCTCGTCGCGTCGAACCTCTGCAGAACTTGCCTAAGGGCGTCCACTCCACCGGTAACCGCCGCGGTCAAAGAGCGACCCTCGTGGTCGATCCGCACATCACCGAGGCACAGCTCGGCAAGTATTGGCGCGGCCGTCTCGACATCAGAGGCGCTGCCGACAATGACCTCGACGCGCTCTCCCCCGATCTGGCCTTTCAACTGATCCGCGGTGCCCTGGGCAATCTTCTGGCCTCTATCTATGACGACGATGTCGTCTGCGAGCCGGTCCGCCTCTTCCATGTACTGGGTCGTCAGCAGCAAGGTGGTCCCCGATTGTGCGAGCTCGCGAATCGTGTCCCACATCCCGAAGCGACTCCGCGGATCGAGCCCGGTGGTGGGCTCGTCGAGAAAGAGCACCTCTGGGGAGGCCACAAGAGCGGCTGCGAGGTCCAGGCGCCGTCGCATTCCTCCTGAATAGGTCTTCGTCGGTCGATCGCCCGCGTCCGCTAGGTCGAAAAGCTCCAAGAGCTCGCGAGCGCGCGCTCGCGACTTGCTCTTGCCAAGCCGGTAAAGGCGGCCGACCATGTCGAGGTTCTCGTACCCGGTGAGGTGCTCGTCGACCGCCGCGTACTGACCAGAGAGTCCGATACGCTCGCGCACCTCGTCCGGGCGGGTGATTACGTCGATACCCGCCACCTCTGCGGATCCAGCGTCCGGGATGAGCAAGGTTGCAAGGATGCGCACGGCCGTGGTCTTGCCGGCGCCATTCGGGCCGAGCAGCCCGAGCACGGTCCCCTTGGGAACAACGAGGTCGAGCCCGTCGAGCGCCGTCACCTTCCCGTAGCGCTTGACCAGCCCCGACGTCCGGATCATGTCGGTCACTTGGTCTCCTCTCTCAACGCCCCCGCTCGCCTTGTCCGGCGCCGGTACCCAATCGCCCTCGCGCTTACGCGGAATCGCGACTCGGGAGTAAACACAACGCGCCGGCGATTGTTCCATCGGACCGGCCAGTTTCGCCATTCTAGGATGAGCATTCATGGGCCGAGTCCGCAGGTGAGATCGAGACCTTACGCCGACGACGATCTGGGACAGCTGCAGGATCTATACGGCAGCCTCGGCTTCAGAAGAAAGCACGAAACTCTGGGCTACAGAAGAGATCAGAAGATCACGTAGAGCTTGCGAAGCGTCTCATGGATGTCCCAGGCCCCCGTCCACCCGCGAGGAAACATCATCGTGTCTCCCGGCTTCAGGGTGACGGGCTCTCCGCCGTCGGGCGTCACCGTCATGCTTCCGCCGATAACGTGGACGAACTCGTGGGTCTCGAGCTTCCAATGTGATGGGCCCGGCGTGCACACCCACACTCCAGATGAAGCGTCGCCTTCCTCCCATAAGGTATAGCCGGACGTCTGCATCTCCGGCCCGGTGGCTTCCTCCAGCGGACCCCAATCCTCGAGCTCGGGCATGCCGGCGGCCTGAGACAAATACGGGCCTGAAACACTCATATGGCTCTCTCCTAGGTTGGATAAATGTGCATTACGTCCTACACGTCGAAGCTACCAGGCGTAATCTTCGGGGGCCGTCTCGTGTCCGGGCCAGATCTCGTCGAGCCGGTTCAGCTCGTCTTCGCCGAGCGAAATCTCGAGAGCCCGCTGTGACGCCTCGAGTTGCTCCTGGGTCCGAGGCCCAATGATCGGCGCGGTCACGACCGGCTGGTGAAGCAGCCACGCAAGGCCCACGTTGGCGGGTTCGTCGCCCAAGGAGGCGCAGAATTTCTCGTACTCCTCGATCTGCGAACGGTGCTCTTCGATGGCGTCCTTTGAGCGTCCGGAGTGCCTCCGGCTTCCCTCCTTCTCTTTCTGCAATACGCCGGCCAGCATCCCGCCGTGGAGTGGGCTCCAAGGGATGAGACCGAGACCGTAGTCCTCGCATGCGGGAACGACTTCGAGCTCAACCCGACGGGTGACGAGGTTGTAAATGGACTGCTCGGAGACGAGGCCCGTGAAATGACGCGCCGACGCCGCGCCCTGCGCCTTGGCGATGTGCCATCCGGCGAAGTTGCTCGAACCGACGTAAAGGATCTTGCCCTGGGCGCGCAACACCTCCATTGCTTCCCAGATCTCGTCCCAGGGGGTGTCGCGATCGACGTGATGCATTTGGTAGAGATCGATGTGGTCGGTCTGCAACCGGCGCAGAGAGGCGTCGCAAGCGTGGCGGATGTTGCGGGCAGACAGGAAGGTGTCGTTGGGCCAGTCACTCATCGAGCCGAAAAGCTTGGTGGCGATCACGGTGCGCTCTCTCCGCCCCCCATTCTTCCCGAACCAGCGTCCAATGATCTGCTCCGTGATGCCCTCGCCCTGCTCCCATCCGTAGACGTTCGCGGTGTCGAAGAAGTTGATCCCCAAGTCGTGGGCCTTGTCCATGATCTTGTGAGAGTCCTCCTCGGAGGTTTCCGGCCCGAAGTTCATCGTGCCGAGACACAGCCTCGAGACTTGAAGGCCGCTGCGGCCGAGGTGTTTGTATTCCACTTGCTGTCCTCCCAGAAAGTCGGCAGTTCCTCGGAACAGACTAAGTCTCATCGCCGCCGAGCGATGTCGGAGATACTGAGTCCCTATGACCGGCGTTATCGAGACCGATAGCCTTACCCGATCGTTCGGCGACCGCCTCGCCGTCGACCGCCTCGACCTGCGCGCCGAGGCTGGCGACATCTTCGGACTGCTGGGCCCGAACGGCGCCGGAAAGACCACCACGATACGGATGCTTACGACGCTGCTGACCCCCTCCTCGGGGGCCGCAAGGATTTGCGGGTTCGACGTTTCTCGGGAGCCGGGAGCGGTGCGGCGCCGCATCGGATACGTGATGCAGAGCGTGCCATGGCAGGTGAACCGGCTGCTTCGAGCGCGCGAGATCGTTGAGATCGAGGCGGCTCTTCACCACGTACCCCAGCGCGTGCGACGTGAGCGAGTGGACGAGGCGCTTGATCTCTTGGGCCTGCTTCCCCACGCAGACCGCCTGATCGGAGAGTTCTCGGGCGGCATGCACAAGCGGCTCGACCTCGCATGCGGTCTCTTGCATCGGCCCGAGCTGCTGGTGCTCGACGAGCCCACCCTCGGCCTGGACGTGCAATCGCGTCATCGGATATGGGACTACATCCTCGGCCTCAGGGATGAAGGGGTGACGGTTCTGCTTGCCACCAACTATCTGGACGAAGCCGACCGCCTCTGTAATCGACTCACGATCATGGACAACGGCCGGAGCGTCGTGAGCGGATCTCCTGCAGAGCTTAAGCATGCGGTTGCGGCCGATGTGATTCAAGTGGCGACATCATCACCGGAGCGACTGCGGGACGCCATCGCGCATGAGCCATGGGTGAAGAACACGATCCTGACTGATTCCAACGAGGTGCACATCTACGTCAAGGATGCGTCCCAGGCTTTGCCGGCTGTAATGAGCTTGTCCTTGGCGAACGATCTCGGCCTCGAGCGCGTTACTTACACGCAGCCGAGTCTCGATGATGTCTTCTTGCTCCATACCGGTCGCGAGTTGCGTGACCTGGAGGTGGGGGCCTGATGGCCGGTCGAGTAATCAGCAGGGACGCAACGAGCTCCGCCCAGACGGCACCAGGGACGCGGGCATCGGGGTCGGCGTGCGCCGAATGGAGAGAGGAGGTTGCCGCCCTCACGCGCAGGTGGTTCCTCCAGCTCGTGCGGGAGCGGCTGAATCTCCTCCTCAGCGTCACGCAGCCGGCGATCTGGTTGGTGTTCTTTGGCAGCGCGCTCGGCCGAACCATCGATCGCGATGTAATCGGGACCTCGAACTACGTGGGCTTCATGCTCGCCGGAGTCATCGCCTTTACGGTCGTCACGAATACCGTAACCGGGGCCATGCCCATGCTGTGGGACAAGGAGACCGGCTATCTGGACAAGCTGCTCAGCATGCCAATCGCTCGCAGCTCGTTGATAGTGAGCCGGTTCCTCTTCCAGTTCGTTCTGGGCACGGCTCAGGTTCTCCTAGTGTTCGTCGTTGCCGTTGCTACTTCGGTAGACGTCGCCTCTGGAGTGTTGGGGGGCGTGGCCATCCTTGCCATCGCGGGTCTGTTGAGCATGGCGCTAACGGCTCTGTCCACGGCGCTGGCATACCGGGTGCCATCGCACGGAACATTCTTCGCGATCATGGGCGTCGTCACGTTGACGGTGGTTTTCCTGAGCAATGCCTTCGTGCCCCTGGACTCGATGCCCCCGTGGATGATGATTGTGGCGCGGCTGAACCCGCTCACCTATGCCATCGAAGCCATGCGCATTCTCGTGCTCGAGGGATGGGACGTCACGGTGATGCGCGCTCTCATCGTGCTGGGGCTCTTTGCTGGGGGATCTCTCGCCGTCGGCGCTTTCGAATTCCGTCGCCATACGGGCGAAAGGACGAGGTAGGTCCCGACACCCGGCTAACCTTGCAGCCATGACGAATGAATACGTGACATCCAACCGGGGTCTGTGGAATGAGTGGACCGCGATCCACGAGAAGTCTGAGTTCAAAGAGGTCGGCGATGTCTGTCTCGGCGCTCGGTTCGCGGTCTCTGATGTCATATTCGCTCAGGGCCCGCTAACCCTCGACCGACTGATCGGGGAGAGCAAGCCGATCGGTTCTCCAACCGGCTCGCTGCAAAAACCCAATGTCTGACGAGATCACTGAGCGAGCAGTGCGGCTACGGCCCCGAGCTTCGCCTCCACCCGGCGGCGGATGGTTGGCCCCAAAGTGTCGAAGGGATCGACGCGCGCCCCATCCTTGAATGAGTAGCTCCAAAGGCCGGCCACTTCTCCATCGACGAGAAAGACGGGATTGCCGTCGCCGGGCAAGCCCACGCCGACCGGCGTGTAGACGCGTCGCTGCACGTCGGGATGAACGAACCGCCGCCTCCCGTCTGGGGCGTGCCCC
>Ga0136632_10000742_pt1 | contig 10119 bp, 9 predicted proteins | sample AntDrymUQ6112106_2_FD_104670 | JGI IMG/M metagenome (GOLD analysis project Ga0136632, IMG submission 104670) | Polar desert sand microbial communities from Dry Valleys, Antarctica - metaG UQ611 (21.06) | ecosystem: Environmental > Terrestrial > Soil > Desert | place: Antarctica: Dry Valley...
CCGTCGTACCCGCTGCGCCTGGTCGGCGGTCGGATCACGCTTCCGGCAGACAGCCTCCTGCGCGCGAGCGCGGAGAACCCCGAAGCGACCGGCCTCGTCACGCTGCGGGCCAGCGTCCTCGTCGGAGCTCTGCAGGCCGACGGAACGCCGGTGGACCTGCCCGACGACCTGAGCTGGGCGAGCGAGGTCAACCTGAGCGACTTTCTCGAACCCAGCAGTGTCGACGTCTCCAGGGCAGACGGCACCATCGGCGGGCTCGCGGTGACCGGAGGGACCCCGTTCTCCGGGTTCTTCCAGAGCGAGGTCTCGGTCTCGCTCCGGCCGTTGTCGGACCCGCCGACGCTGCCGGTCGTGCTGGACCGCGAGGCGGCGGCCGCTGGGGCAGCCCAGATCGGTGACAACCTCAGCCTGGCGATCGCCGGTGACGTGTTCGCCGCCGAGGTCACCGGCATCGTCGAGGCCTTTCCCGCGACCGGGACAGGCGACGGTGCCGTCCTGCTCGACTACCAGACGCTGGCCGACGCGCGCTGGCTGTCCGGCGGCGTGACGACAGAGCCGTCGGAGTGGTGGCTCGCGAGCTCCGCATCCGGCGTCACAGCCGACGCGCTCGCGGCTGCGCCGCAGCTGGCCACGAACGTCGTGGTGCACGACGAGCTCGTGGGGCAGTTCCAGCAGGATCCGCTCGGTGCGACCACGCTCGGCGCGCTGCTTGCCGGGTTCGTCGCCGCTCTCGGCTTCGCCGCCGTCGGCTTCACGTTGAACTTGGTCATCGGAGCACGGGAGCGCCTCACCGAGCTCGCGGTCCTCCGCGCGCTCGGGGTGTCCCGGCGCCAGGTGGGGGGGATTCTTCTGGTCGAGCAGGCGTTCCTGATGGGCATGAGCCTCGGGGTAGGGCTCCTGATCGGGGTCGGTTCAGCGCGCTCGTCGTGCCGCTCGTCGTGCTGTCCCCCAGCGCGCTGCAGGTCGTCCCACCGGTCCTGCTCGACGTGCCGTGGCTCACGCTCGCCGTCACAGCGATCGCGACCGCAAGTGCGCTCGGTGGACTCGTCGTCGTCGCCGCGAACCGCCTCCAGCGCGGCGGCCTCGGGAGCGCGCTGCGCCTCGGGGAGGACGGGTGAACAACCGGACCGAGCGGGTCAGGCTGCACGGAGGGCTCGGCCGCCAGCTGCGGGCGGACAAGGCCTCGGTCGTCGCTCTGGCCGCGATTCTCTTCGGCACGGCGTTCCTGGCCGCGGCCTGGCCGCGGTGGCTCAACGACATCGACGACCGAGCCGTCCGGTACGAGTTCGCCCAGTCGCGCGAGATCGACGACGTCCGGGCTACCTACGTGGGACCGGTCCTCGCCGGGGGGGCCGCGATCAGCGCCCTTCACACCATCGGCGCGGACCTCCTGGCCTCGTTCGACCCTCCGCTCCGCGATCTGCTCGAGCCGGCGGTGATCTCCTCCACACCGGGCGACTACCTGATCCGGAGCGTCAACGACACGCCGCGCCCGGAGGATTTCCCCGACTTCTTCCTGACCCCCGTGCTCCTGGACACCGAGCGCCCCGAGGTGCGCTTCGTCGAGGGTGCCGAACCAGCTGAAGGCCCGACGACCGCCCCACCGGACGACGTCCTCGACGAGGACCGCACGATCGTCCAGGTCGGGCTCAGCACGGTTGGGGCGGCGGCCCTAGGGCTCGAGGTAGGCGACGTCGCCACCGCCAGCCGGAGTCCCGGCCCGGATCTCGTCCTCGAGGTCACCGGGGTCTACGAGCCGATCGATCAGACCAGCCATACCTGGGCGCGGCACCTCAACCTGCTCCTCGACGCGCCCGTGTTCGACTCGAGCGGCGAGTTGATCCAGAACACCGCAGGTGCGCTGGTGACTCCGGCGTCGTTCCCGTCCCTCCTGTCGACAGACGACGGGCTCGCCGTACCGACGGAGCTGACCACGAGCTGGGAGTTTCCCCTCGACGTCGAGCCCGTGCACGCCGGACTGGTCGACGACCTCGGTCTGGCAGCTGACCGGGCCCAGTCCGACGGCATCGTCTCCCCGAGCGGCGCACCGTTCAGCATCCAGACCACGGTGCAGGAGGTGCTCGACCGGTTCCGCGACCAGCGCACCACGGCCCACGCCGTGCTCTCGATCGGGCTGGTCGGCCTGCTGATCGGCGCCCTGGCTGTGCTCGTCCTCGTTGCGCAGCTCACCAGCGAGCGACGCCGGGCTGCTCTCGCGCTCGCCCGGGCGCGCGGCGCCTCGCTCCGTCAGCTCACGATGATCACCGCGGCTGAAGGGTTCCTGATCGCAGGAGTGAGCGTGGCCGGTGGCCTGGCGCTGGCTGTTCTGGCCGTGCCAGCCAGGTCCACCCCGTTGTCTTGGTGGCTGGCCGGCGGGCTCGCCGGTGCCAGCGCCGTCGTGCTCGCCGCCGTGACCTGGTCGGCGCACCGCGCGGTCGGCACGGTCGAACGTCGCGACCTCGCGACCGGCTCGTCACCCCGCCGACTGGCCGCGGAGCTCGCGCTCGTCCTGCTGGCTGCGGTCGGCGTCGTGCTGCTGCGCGAGCGCGGGTTCGACACGGCAGTCGTCGGAGGTTCGGCTGACCCGTTCCTGCTCGCGGTCCCGGCGTTGATCGCACTGGCGGCTTCCGTCGCGGTCCTGCGGGTCTACCCGGCTCCGATCCGCCTGGTCAGCCGGTTCATGGCGAACCGGCGCGGCCCGGTGAGCTTTCTCGGGCTCTTGCGAGCCGGCCGGGAGGCGACCGGCCGGGCCATCCCGCTCGTCGTCGTCCTGGTCGCGCTCAGCTTCTCCGTCTTCGCCGCGATCGTCGTGAACTCGGTGCGGCTGGAGCAGGACGTCCGGTCGTGGGAGCTCGTCGGTGCACCTGTGCGCGTCGACGGCACCGACTTCGACCAAGCGGTCGACGTGCCACGGATGGCGGCGGCCGCCCGGGTCACTCTCGACCGGACGTTCGGGATCCATGCCCGGTCGACGGCGCTCGACGGCCGGCTCGGCGATACCCGCGACCGGTTCACCTTGCTGCTCCTCGACCCGTCCGCGTTCCAGACTTTCGTCGCGGACCGAGTGATCGACACGACGGCGCTCGAGCCTCTGGTCAACGCGTCGGCGGGTGACGGGACCCGTGTGCCGATGGTGGTGTCCCCGGCCTTCGCCATCGAGCTCAGTGCCGACGGGCGGGTTGGCAGCGAGCTGCGCGACCTGCCCTTCCTCCTGCCCGGGAGCAACCCCGTGCTCGACGCCGTCGGAACCATCGACTTCTTCCTGGGGCTCGAGTCGGACCAGCTCTGGGCGGTCGGGCGCACCCCCGATGCCGAACGCGTCGTCGATCTCCCCTACGGGCCGACGATCTTGCTGCTCGACGCAGAGGACGCGGACACGGACGCCGTTCTCGCCGCGGCCCAGGTGACCCAGCCGTTCGCTCAGGTCACCACCCGGAACGAGGTCTACGAGCAGATCGCCGGCTCGCCGCTCGTCGCCGGGACGGAGCGGACGTTCCAGGCGGCGACGTTGGCCGCAGCGGCGTACAGCGCGCTGTCCGTCGTGCTCGCACTCGTCGTCACCGCCAGGTCCCGCGAGCGGTTCCTGTCGTGCCTGCGCACGCTCGGCCTGTCCAGCCGGCAGGTCCGTGGCCTGGTTGCCTGGGAGATCGTCCCGACGACGATGATCGCCATCGGCGTCGGGGCAGCGCTGGGCTTCGCGCTGCCGTACGTCGTGCTCCCCGCCATCGACCTGACGCCGTTCACCGGCGGCCTGGACCAACCGACGATCTACGCTGATGTCGCCACCATCGGGGCACTCGCCGAGGGGATCTGCGTCGTGGTGGTCGTCGCCGTACTCGGCGTCACGTCGATCAACCGCCGGACCCGACTCGGCGCCGTGCTGCGCGTCGGGGAGGACGGATGAACCAGCGAGGAGGTAGGCGGATCGGCGTCCCGATAGTTGCGCGGCGAGGCGACGAGCGACGGACGAGCGAGAAGCGGAGCGCGGCGCCGAACGGGCGCGGTTTCGACCTGGCGGCGCTGGGATATCGAGCGAAGGACCAGACTCGGTTCGGCGCAGGCGCGCACATCGTCTGCGACAACCTGGTGCGGATCTACAAGGCCGAGGGCATCGAGGTCGTGGCCCTGCAAGGGCTCGACCTGCTGGTCGAGCAGGGAGAGCTGGTGGCGATCGTGGGCGCGTCGGGCTCCGGCAAGTCGACCTTGCTCAACATCCTCTCCGGGCTCGACGTACCGACCGCCGGGTTGGCGTCGGTCGCCGGTCAGGACCTGCTCGCGATGTCGGCGGCGGACCGCGTGACCTACCGTCGCGAGGTCGTCGGCTTCGTCTGGCAGGAGACGGCGCGCAACCTCTTGCCCTACCTCACCGCCGCCGAGAACGTCGCCCTGCCGATGACGATCGCGGGTCGCTCCAAGAACGAGCGTCGGGCCAGGGTCGGTGAGCTCCTCGACGTGCTCGGCGTAGGCAGCTGCGCGGATCGAAAGCCCGCCGAGCTGTCCGGGGGCGAGCAGCAACGGGTGGCGATCGCGGTCGCGACCGCCAACGCACCCGAGGTGATCTTCGCCGACGAGCCGACCGGTGAGCTGGACACCTCGACCTCCGAGCTGGTGTTCGAGGCGCTGCGCGCAGCCAACCGTGAGCTCGGCGTCACCATCGTCGTCGTGACCCACGACCCTCTCGTCGCAACGCAGGTCGACCGGACCGTCGCGATCCGGGACGGGCGAACCTCGAGCGAGGTGGTCCGCCGCACGTCGATCAGCGAGCACGGCCACGAGGAGGTCATCGCAGAGGAGTACGCGGTGCTCGACCGAGCCGGCCGGGTCCAGCTGCCCCGTGACTTCGTCGACGCGCTGGAGCTCAGCCGCCGCGTGCGTCTCGAGCTCGAGCCCGACCACGTCGGCCTCTGGCCGGACCAGCAGCCCCGAGCCGGCGCCGTTCCGACCCGGCCGGCCGGCCTCGACGACGAGGGGGCCGCCTGATGCCCGGCCGCCACGCCCGATCACTCCGCCCGGCCAGCTCCGTCGAGACCCGCAGTGGTACCGAGTCGATCGTGGTCGTCGAGAAGCTCGACCGCACGTACCGCACCGGCTCCACCGAGGTCCATGCGCTGCGCGACGTGAGCTTCGAGGTGCCCGCTGGCGTGCTGCTCGCGGTGAAGGGTCGATCCGGCTCAGGCAAGACCACCCTGCTCAACTGCGTCGGCGGTCTCGACCAGCCGCAGGCCGGCCGCGTCGTCATCGACGGTCAGGAGGTCACCGGCCTCGACGAGTCCGGCCTGCTGACGCTTCGCCGGGACGTCATCGGGTTCGTGTTCCAGTCCTTCGGCCTGATCCCGATCCTGTCTGCGGCAGAGAACGTCGGGGTGCCGATGCGGCTGGTCCGGATGCAGCCGCGAGACCGCGACGAGCGCGTCCGCGCGCTCCTCGACCTGGTCGGCCTGGCGGGCCAGGCGGACCAGCGCCCGTACGAGCTCTCCGGCGGGCAGCAGCAGCGGGTTGCGATCGCCCGGGCACTTGCGAACTCGCCGAAGATCCTGCTCGCAGATGAACCCACCGGTCAGCTCGACTCGCAGACCGGTCTGTCGATCATGGAGCTGCTGCGCGGCCTGGTCCGGAGCCAGGGAGTGACCGCTGTGGTCGCCACGCACGACCCGGTCCTGCTCGGTTTCGCCGACCGCGTCCTCGAGCTACGCGACGGTGCGCTCGTCCTCGACGGTGCCACCAGCAACCCCGCCGCCTGAGGCCTGCCGCCTCAGTCCCCCGCGTTGATCATGGCGGGCTCGCGGTGCGCTCGAGCGGCGAGCAGCTCGACGACCGGTGTGCCCACGATGGCTGGCAGCAACCAGGTGAGCACCGAGCTGCCAGCGCTCACCACCACGATCGCCGTCCACAGCGCGATGTACGCGCCGCCGTATCCACGCACCGCGGAAGCCGCCCACCCCGGCCGGTGTCCGCGCCCGGCGAGTACGCCGCGGAGAACCAGCGCGTACGTGCCGAGCGAGATCGGCAGCAGCCACCAGAGGCGGGCGACGTCCAGCGCGGCCAAACCGAGCGCAGAAATGCAGACAGCCGCAACCGCGCCGTGGTAGCCGGCGGCGAGGCGTCCGACTCGGCGGCGGTACGCCCGCCACACGACCAGGGGACCGAGCACCACCCCCAGCACACCGGCAGCGACATGGACCGCGAGGACGACGTCGTGGGTCATGGACGAACAATAGTCCGATTCGGACTATTTACAAGTCCCCTGACAGGATTCGGTCGTGACCCCAACCGCTGCGATCGTGCTCGGCCTGCTCGAGCGGCTCGGCGAGGCCTCGGCGTACGACGTCAAGCGGGCCGCCGAGCGCTGGCTCGGCAACTTCTGGAGCACCCCTCACTCGCAGGTGTACCGGACCACCGAGCAGCTCGCCGCCGACGGCTTCCTGGCTGCCCGCCCCGACACCACGGCCGGTGGCCGCGCCCGAACGCTCTACCGCCTCACGCGACGCGGCCGGACGGCCCTGGCCGCCTGGCAGCGCGAACCGCTCGCGGCCCTGCCCGAGCTGCGCGACCCGGCGCTGCTCAAGCTTCACTTCGGCGCCGACCTGGGCACCCTGGCCGGCGCGCAGCTGGCCGCGCATCGCGACCAGCTCGTCGCGTACGAGGCGAGGCAGCGAGAGGACACCGGCGCCGAGCCGCGCGGACCGTGGCTCACCCTGCGCGCCGGGATCCTGCACGAGGAGGTGTGGGTGAGGTTCTGGACCGAACTGCTCGAGGGTGCCCAGGGCGGGCCGACCCGTCGTGCGGTACGGCCGTAGGGTCGACGTCGTGAGTACGCAGGGCGCATCCAAAGGGACCTACGTCGAGGAGAGCTTCGAGCGGGACACGCGCTACCTCTCCGCTCGGATCACCACCGACGGAGCGGACGGCTGGCCGGTCGAGCCCGGGCGGTATCGCCTGGTCGTGGCCCGAGCCTGCCCGTGGGCCAACCGGGCGATCATCGCGCGCCGGTTGCTCGGGCTCGAGACGGTCTTGTCGATGGGCGTCGCAGGCCCGACCCACGACGCACGCAGCTGGACCTTCGACCTCGATCCCGGCGGCGTCGACCCCGTGCTCGGCATCGAGCGGTTGAAGGACGCGTACGAGAAGGCGGTCCCGGGCTACGAGCACGGCATCACGGTGCCAGCGGTCGTCGACATCCCGACCGGTGCAGTGATCACCAACGATTTCAAGCAGATCACGCTCGACCTGTCGACCGAGTGGCGGGACCTTCACCGCGACGGCGCACCAGATCTGTACCCCGAGAACCTGCGGGACGAGATCGACGAGATCATGGAGCTCGTCTACCGCGACGTGAACAACGGTGTCTACGAGGCCGGGTTCGCCGGTACGCAGGCGTCGTACGAGGAGGCATACCACCGGCTCTTCGCGCGCCTCGACGAGCTGTCGGAGCGGCTCGAGAGCCAGCGCTTCCTCGTCGGCGAGACGATCACCGAGGCCGACGTGCGCCTGTTCACCACGCTGGCCCGCTTCGATGCGGTCTACCACGGCCACTTCAAGTGCAACCGGCACAAGCTGTCCGAGATGCCGGTGCTGTGGGCCTACGCGCGCGACCTGTTCCAGACGCCCGGCTTCGGGGACACCACGGACTTCTTGCACATCAAGCGGCACTACTACGAGGTGCACCGCGACATCAACCCGACCGGCATCGTGCCGTCGGGACCCGACCCGTCCGGCTGGGCGTCGCCGCACGGTCGGGAGTCCCTCGGCGGTCGACCGTTCGGCGACGGCACTCCCCCCGGTCCACCGCCTTCGGCCGAGCGGGTGCCACATGAGCACAACCCGGCGCTGTCCTGACCGTTCGTTCGGATCGGAAGGAACCGACCATGGCCCGTGCGCCGTGGTGGCGTGACGCCGTCGTCTACGAGATCTACGTCCGCAGCTTTGCCGACTGCGACGGGGACGGCGTCGGCGATCTGCCGGGCATCCGCGAACGGCTGCACTACCTCGCCGACCTCGGCGTCGATGCCATCTGGTTGACCCCGTTCTACCCGTCACCGCAGGCTGATCACGGCTACGACGTGGCGGACTACCGGGGCGTCGAGCCGCTGTTCGGCACGCTGACCGACTTCGACGAGCTCCTCCGCCATGCCCACGAGCTCGGGCTGCGGATGATCATCGACATCGTCCCGAACCACACGTCGTCGCAGCACGCGTGGTTCCGGTCGGCACTGGCCACCCGGCCCGGCAGCCGGGAACGCGCGCGCTACTACTTCCGCCCGGGGCGGGGGCGGTCCGGCGACCGGCCGCCCAACAACTGGACGTCGCACTTCGGTGGACCCGCCTGGACACGGGTCCCCGACGGCGAGTGGTACCTCCACCTCTTCGACGCGGGCCAGCCCGACCTCGACTGGACCAACCCCGAGGTCGGCGACGAGTTCGAGTCGGTGCTGCGGTTCTGGCTCGACCGCGGCGTGGACGGCTTCCGGGTGGACGTCGCGAACGGTCTTGCCAAGGCCGAGGGGTTGCCCGACACGCGCCGCGGCACGCCATTGCCGTTCACCGACCAGCCGACGGTGCACGACGTCTACCGCAGGTGGCGGCGCGTGCTCGACTCGTACGCCGGCGATCGGATGGCTGTCGCCGAGGCGTGGTCAGACGACGCCGAGCTGCGCGCGCGCTACACCCGGCCGGACGAGCTGCACCAGGCGTTCAACTTCCACTTCCAGGTGGCGGACTGGTCCGCGGCGGCGTTCCGCCGGGTCATCGAGGACGGTCTCACCACGACCTCGATGATCGGCGCCGCGCCGACGTGGGTGCTCTCCAGCCACGACCAGCCGCGGCACGTGTCGCGCTACGGCGGGGGCGAGGTCGGGCTGGCTCGGGCCAGGGCGGCGACGTTGCTCATGCTCGCGCTGCCCGGCAGCGGCTACCTGTACCAGGGCGAGGAGCTCGGCCTGCCCCAGGTGGACGTCGCGCCGAAGCACCGGCAGGACCCAACCTGGGCTCGATCGGGCTACACGGACGCCGGCCGCGACGGGAGCCGCGTGCCGATCCCGTGGTCGGGGTCGGCGGCGCCGTACGGCTTCGGGCCGGGCTCCGCCGCCACCTGGCTGCCCCAGCCGGACGACTGGGCACCGCTCACGGTCGCGGCCCAGACCGGACTGGCCGGCTCGACGCTGGAGTACTACCGGGCGGCGTTGGCGCTGCGCCACGAGCACCTGGCCGGTCTCGACGAGCCGCTGGAGTGGCTGCCGTCGCCGCCGGGCACGCTCGCGTTCGGACGAGGTCGGCTCGTCTGCACGACGAACTTCACCGCGCGCCCAAGACGCGTCACCGTCGAGGGACGACCGCTGATCTCGAGCGGTGCCCCAGTCGAGGGCTCGACCGCCGTCGTGCGGCTCCCGCCGACGACCACCGTCTGGTGGGTCAGGCGCTGATCTCGGGCTCGTGGTAGGCGTCGATCCACGACCGCTCGTCGGCGGCCAACCGACGTGCGCGGCCGGACTCCTTGTCGATCGCGGCGAGCACGGTGCGCGCCCGCGCGTACACCTGCTCGCCGTCCTTCACCTCGTACGCGACGGTGAACGACGCGCCGCCGATGCGGGTGACCCAGGTCTCGATCGCGATCGGCTCGGGCCGGTAGACCAGCGGCGCGGTGTAGTCGATCTCGTGCCGCACAACGACCAGCTGGCCGTCGAGGGTCATGACGTCGGCGGTCTTCGGCTCGACGAACAGCATGGCGACGCGGGCCTCCTCGAGCAGGCGCAGGAACTGCACGTTGTTCACATGCCCGTAGGCGTCCATGTCCGACCAGCGGAGCGGGCAGAGGTAGACGTGTCTGGTCATCCCGGCCTCAGTCGCGGGTGAGCCGGCGGTGGGTGACGCGGTGCGGGCGGGCCGCCTCGGCGCCGAGCCGGTCGAGCTTGTTCGCCTCGTAGTCGGCATAGTTGCCCTCGTACCAGAACCACCTGGCCGGGTTCTCGACATCGCCCTCCCACGCGAGGATGTGCGTCGCCGTCCGGTCGAGGAACCACCGGTCGTGACTCACCACCACCGCGCAGCCCGGGAACTCGAGCAGCGCGCTCTCCAGCGACTGCAGCGTCTCGACGTCGAGGTCGTTCGTCGGCTCGTCCAGCA
>Ga0136632_10000743_pt1 | contig 10116 bp, 9 predicted proteins | sample AntDrymUQ6112106_2_FD_104670 | JGI IMG/M metagenome (GOLD analysis project Ga0136632, IMG submission 104670) | Polar desert sand microbial communities from Dry Valleys, Antarctica - metaG UQ611 (21.06) | ecosystem: Environmental > Terrestrial > Soil > Desert | place: Antarctica: Dry Valley...
CCCACGATCCGCGTGAACGGCGAGCTGGCGCCGCTCAAGGGGTATCGCCAACTCCTTCCCAAGGACCTTCAGGAGATCGTCTACTCGATGTTGACCCAGAAGCAGCGAGAGATCTTCGAGGAGAACCTCGAGCTCGACGTCTCCTACGCCCTTCCGGGCAAGGCGCGCTTCCGCGTGAACGTGTTCCAGCAGCGGGACGCACTCGCGACCGTCATGCGCCTGATCCCCTATGAGATCAAGTCGGTCGATGACCTCGGTCTGCCGGACACGGTGAAGGAGTTCGCGAACTTGCGCCGAGGGCTGGTACTGGTCACGGGTATCACCGGCTCCGGTAAGTCGACGACCCTGGCGGCGCTGATCGACATGATCAACAGCGAGCGGGCGGAGCACATCATGACCGTCGAGGATCCGATCGAGTTCCTCCACAAGCACAAGAAAGCGGTTGTGAACCAGCGCGAGGTGGGCACTGACACCTACGGGTTCGGCGAGGCACTCAAGCGGGTGCTGCGCCAGGATCCCGACGTGATCCTCGTCGGCGAGATGCGCGACCTGGAGACGATCTCGACCGCTTTGACCGCGGCCGAGACCGGTCACCTCGTCTTCGGGACCCTGCACACGCAGGATGCCCCGCAGTCGATTGACCGAATGATCGACGTCTTCCCGCCACATCAGCAGCAACAGATCCGGGTTCAGATCTCGGGCACCATAGCCGGGGTCGTTTCTCAACAACTTCTGCCGACCAGCGACGGCAAAGGTCGCGCGGTTGCGGCCGAGGTCATGGTGGCTACCCCTGCGATCCGGAACCTCATCCGTGAAGGAAAGACGCACCAGATCTACACATCCATGCAGGCCGGCGCCAAGTTCGGCATGCAGGTGATGGACCAGCACCTCGCCGAGCTCGTCAAGAGAGGCAAGGTCACGTACGAGATGGGGCTGGAGCGTTCGCACCACGTTGAAGAGTTCAACCGTCTAGTAGGGAAGGGTTAGAGATGGCCGACTCGTTCGCATATCGCGTACGAACCAAGGAGGGCCGCGTCCTCGAAGGCAAGATGGAGGCGGACGGTGAGGGAGCAGTAGCAACCCGGCTGAGAGGCCAGGGGATGGTCCCCATCCAGATCACTAAAGAGGCCAAGGTCTCCATGAAGATGGAGCTCCGCATCCTTCCCCAGAAGGTGAAGCTCAAAGACCTGGCCATCTTCTCGCGCCAGTTCGCCACCATGATCAACAGTGGACTCTCGCTCATGAGGACCTTGAACATCCTCGCCGAACAGACCGAGAACCCGAAGCTCGCCGAAGCGATCACCGGACTCCGTGACGACGTGGAGAAAGGCTCCAGCCTGTCGGCGTCCATGTCGAAGCACCCGAAGATCTTCAGCAAGCTGTACATCTCGATGGTCAAGGCCGGCGAGACCGGTGGTCAGCTCGACATCGTGCTGAACAAGGTGGCGGATGGCCTCGAGGCCGACTACAAGCTGCGCCAAAAGGTCAAATCGGCCATGACCTATCCGATAGCCGTGGCAGGCATCGCCGGTGCCCTCGTGGTCGTGATGCTTATCTTCATCGTGCCTACGTTCGCCGGGATGTTCGATGGGCTGGGTGGCACTCTTCCGCTCCCCACGAAGATCCTCATGACGCTCTCGCAGAAGAGCAAGATCATCATCCCGATCTTCACCATCTTGGCGATCGCCGGCTTCATCGCCCACAAGAGGCTGAAGCTGAGCAGCGCGGACTACCGCCTGCGGTTCGACAAGCTCAAGCTCAAGATCCCGATCTTCGGCGACCTGTTCCAGAAGATCGCCCTGTCCCGCTTCACGCGTACCCTCGCGTTGCTGCTCAGGGCCGGCGTGCCGGTTCTACAGGCTCTCGAGATCGTCGGGGACGCCACCGGTAACGAGGTGCTGCAGCGTTCTGCCATGGACGTGCGGGACAGCGTGCGAAAGGGTGAGTCGATGGCCAGCCCTCTCGAGAAGCACAAGGTGTTCCCTCCGATGGTCGTCCAGATGATCCATGTGGGCGAGGACACGGGAGCTCTCGACGAGATGCTCGACAAGATCTCCGACTTCTACGACCAGGAGGTGGAGTCCACCACCGAGTCGCTGACGTCGTTGATCGAGCCGCTGATGATCGCGGTTCTGGGAGGCATCGTAGGCGCCATGGTGATCGCGCTCTACATGCCGATGTTCAAGATCTTCGACCTGATCAAGTAACCAACGCACACGCATCACCGGAACGGGCGCCATCTAAGGCGCCCGTTCCGCGTTACGCCCTCGATAGTGAGACGGCGCGCGGGCTCGGCGCGAACAAGCCGTAGGGAGACGTCGTGCCGGAGGGGCGACTAAGAAGCGGTGTGGAGTCCCCGGAGTGCACGGCGTCTCCCTTGGCGCACGGGCGCGACCCTTCGGTCGGGAAGTTTGGCGAAACTCTCGAAAACGTCACTTGTCGCAGGGGCTAAAGCGATTTCATCCCGTGCCGATAACTGAAGAGCAAGCCGGAATTGTTCTGGCGCAGTGAAAGGCAAACCCGTCGAGAGTCGGGGACGCAAAGCCACGGGACCCTGCGGGGTCAGCCGGGTTACCTGCACAGGGACGGTCCATCTGGGCCGCCACTCGCAGGCGATAAGCGCAACTGTTCGTCTCGTCTAGGAACGTCCCTGGGGCCGGCTTGCGGGGACTAAGAGAAGGGGAGGTGCTGGAATGTTTCAGCGGTTCCACGCAATGAAGGAGAATCGTGAGGGTGGTTTCACCCTTATCGAGCTCCTGGTCGTAATCATCATCATCGCGATCCTCGCAGCGATCGCGATTCCCGTCTTCCTCCGTCAGAGGGAGAAGGGTTGGAGAGCTCAGATGCAGTCGGCGCTCAAGAACGCCGCAACTGCTGAAGAGTCGTTCGCCACGCAGAACAACGGTGGCTACACCGCAGTGCAGGGCAACCTCGACACTGAGGGCTACAAGGGCAACGCCGACGTAACCCTCGACCTCACCAACACGGTCGAGGACGCCACCAGCTTCTGTCTCGAGGCGACACACACTCGTCTCGCAGGAGAGGTCTGGAGCTACGACAGCGACAACGGCGAGCCTCTAGAGCAGGCCTGCTAGGCAAGCTTCAACTGTTCCAGTGCAAAGGGCGGGGACTTCGGTTCCCGCCCTTTCGCGTTGTTCGCAGGATGAATGCTGCCCATTCGCTGCTCTGCAACGGTCAAGTCCGTTGGCTGTTCCGCCGATTACACATTGTACGGATCGGTTCCATCTCACCTAATCGAGGGACATGAGACAAGAACGTGGATTCACTTTGATCGAACTCTTGGTCGTCATGGTTATGGCTCTAATCATGATGGGCCTCGGCGCGGCTGCTCTGCGGCACTATTGGTTCGTTCGCAGCGTCGCCAGTGCCAGCCAGCAAGTGACCGCACAGCTGCGGCAACTGCAGAGTCAGGCTGACTCGGTCAGCCACCCCGTCGTCTACGGCGCTTGGTTCCTTCCGGGACAGGCGAACTCCGATGAGTGGGGCACCCTCGTCTACGACCCCACGATCGCCAACGCAGCGGATCGCTGCGAGATGGGGAGCAGCGCCAAGGTCCTGCCGACCGACGTTCGAGTGGTCGACGCCCCGTTCGCCGACACCACGACCCTCACCTCTGTGTGTAAGACCGAGCTTGCCGGCGCAGGCGTGGCGAACGCGAGTGCTGCCAAGACCGTCTTCTTCTACGCCCGTGGCAACTCCACGGGTGGCGAGCTGACGTTGGCGCGCGACGGCGTTCAGGGCGAGAGAACTATCGAGGTCGCCGCGCTCACGGGAAGAGTGGTGGAACGAGAATGATCCGACTCCGCCGACGCACCGAGCGCGGGTTTACCTTAATCGAGGTGCTCGCCGCTCTCCTCGTCTTCTCCTTGATCACACTCGGCATCGTGCCGTTACTGGCGACTTCCATGAAGGCTGCCTCTCTGGCGCGCACCGGAACCGTCGCGAAGAACGCCGGTTTGAAGGCGATGGAGCACGCTCGAGACCTCCCGTACTACATCTCCTACGCAGCTCAGAACAAGCGAGTCGATCTGCTGGACATGTACTTCCCGGGTATCACCACTCTCAACGCTGACCAGACCTATGCAGGTACGCCCAACTACACGTTCACCACACGATGCACCTCGACCTCCACGATCCCGGGATGCCCTCAAGATCTTCCGGCGGACTACACGGTCTCGTACGTCTCACAGTTCGTCAAGCCCGTCGAGGCCGGCACCAACACGGTGAGCTACACGCCGGTCGCACCCGCGGCCGGCTATGCATGGAACGCGGCCGGGAACCTGGATCTCCCGGCGGCGACGTTGGTTCTCATGAAGGTCACCACGACATGGCAGGCGGGTGGACAACCCCGTAGCTATCTCATGACCAGCCTCCTCAGCGACCGTAAGTTCGGCGTGGTGCGTCTGCAAGGGAGCGCCAAGATCAGTTATGCGCTCCAGGCCCTTACGACCTATGCGTCGGGCTCGTCCGAGGCCGAGCTGATCGCCAAGCTGGGTCTCGCCGAGTCCAACATCCAATCCAGGTCGGCTTCGACGGCGACGCAGATCGTCACCGGCGGGTCGTTGACGTTGACCGAATCGGTGACGGGAAACACGAACGCCACGCTGATGGACGAATACAAGGGAGTGGACGTGGCGTACGACAGCCCCCCCAACCAGACCCCCAGCGGATCCTCCGCCTCGGCGGGAACCGTAGTGAACGACGATCTGAGCGGGAGCCCCCTGGTTGCCGGCCTGGGCGGCACGTCCGCCTCCGGCCCGGCGCCCGGACTCGAGGTGACGGTGGCCAACGAGCTTCCCGAAGCACGGGGTGGATTCTTCCTAGACTCGCTCCTCGGTCAAGAGGACCTCTGGGTGGACACTCAGGCGAGCTACCTCGCCAAGCATCTGAATCCTGCGAAGCACATCCTGTCGGTCCGGCCGCGCACCCTCGGGACCGAAACTGGCGCCAGCGGGTCCACGTTCGCCGAGACCCTTGGCCTCGGTACCGCCGGACGCGGTGTTGCGACGCAGGCAACCGTTACGGTCAACGACGTCCAGCTGCTGCCGACCACGTTCATCCCCACGACTCCCGGCTCTGTCATCCAGATCTCGAACTTCACGGCGACGGTGGACTGCAAGGCGACCGCGGTCGGTGCAACGACCGTCGCCAGTCCCACGTGGACGGCCACGATGAAGTTCTGGAGCGACCCCACCAACAACGGGAACTTCACGGGTTCGGGGTACACGACCCTGAACCTCACCGGCAACACGACCGACGTACTCGGCACCTATGGGGTTGAAGCGGGTAAGACCAACCCCCTCGTTTACGACGGCGCGACCGCTGCGCAGGACATCTACCTGTTCGAGGACACGTCGAGCGGCAAGAGCGGTTACCTGAACGGTTGGTCGAGCCTCTACAACGTCACCACCACCGGTTTCCAGAAGGATGTCGCGAACGGCAAGACGGCCTCGGCCGACATCGGGGGGGCGCTGCGCATCGATACAGCCCCGACCGACAGTGCGGAAGCAACCTCTGCTCTCCAGTTGTCACTCGGCAGTCTCAACTGTGCGGCGGTGGATCGACGATGAAGATGCCCAGGTCAGACGAATCGGGGTTCACCCTGATCGAGATGCTCATCACGTTCTTCATCCTGTCGATACTCACGACGGTGTTCATGCAGGCTGCCTTCTCGGGAACCCGCGGGTCGGACACGGCCCGTTCGGTTGCTCGAGTCACGCAGGAAGCGCGGCTCGGTCTGAACCGGATGATCAGAGACACGCGCGAGGCGACGTTGATCGAGGATGCCGATGCCAACGGCTACACGGTGAAGATCGATTTCGATTCGAGCGGGACGTACGACAACCCCAACTCGGCGGGGGACATCGAGGTCTTGACCTACGCGTACGACAGTGCAGAAAGACAGATCACGCTTAACGGCGAGTTGCTGGTGAACGGCGCGCGAGAGATTGCAGGCTTGGACATGTTCAGTTACGGGAGCAACTTCCTCACCTACGACTGGGATGCCGACGGAGTGGTGACGGCGGCGGAGCTGGATGACGCTCCCACGCACGGCGTCACAGGGGTGGGCAACAACAACGACACACTCGATTATCCGGAACTGTCATACGTCAGCGACGTGATCTTCAACTTCAGGGTCGTTCTCGACGACCATTCAGAGCGCTTCTATGGCGGGGCGCAGCTCAGGAACCGAAGGTGAGGTTGTGATGTTTCGACGCATGAGGGACAACGAGAAGGGCGTGGCGATGGTCACGGTGCTGCTGGTGGGCGCCGTACTGACCGTTGCTGCGACGACCGCCAGTTTCGTGGCGATCCAGGACCTGCGAGCCAGTACGGACGACCGGAAGGCGTCCTCAGCTCTCGCGTACGCGGAGGCGGGCATCGATCGCATCATCTCGCTGATCCGGCGCGGTGACATGACCTGGGCCGACTTCAAGGGCTCCGGGTGCGCTGGTTACACCATGGTTGAACGTTCCGGCGAGATCGGGGATATCGGTGGTCGCTACGACGCGAAGATCTTGCGTTTCAACCCGACGGCGTCGGGCACGAACCGGTTCGCTCCGGCCGCTGCTGCCTGTCCGGCATCGATACCCTCTCCTCGCCATGACGCCGCGCAGTACTTCGTGGTCGAGTCGACCGGCCGGCAGCCACAGGCGAAGCGAGTTGTACGCCAGGTGATCAAGGTCTCCGCCTTGGGACTCCCGATCGGCGTCTACGGTCAGAGCTTCGAGCTGAATGGGACACCGAACATCCAAACGGTCAGCGTGATCTCGGACGGAGACATCGTCGGCCGCGGCAAGCTAGCCTTCGTGGGGTCGGATCCCTATTACAAGATGGGCGATTTCTGGCCCAGCCTGAGCGCCACGACCGGCGCGCCTGCGGCGGCCCACACGCTGGGCGCGATCTATCCGAAATTGAACAGCGCGTCCCAGGAGCACAGCGGGACGGGGTTCCCCCTGAACTGCGTGGCGAACGATGCCGCCGGCGCCACCCAGGGTCAGTCGCAGTGGGACCAGAGTGGTGCGGGTGGGACTATCAGCACGAGCACGCCTTGTGCGGGGCAGAGCATCGCGCCGCCTCCTACCTCGAAATTCACCCGCGCGGACTTCGAGCGCGTGGCACCCAAGCCGGCGCTATCGGATCAGGACTATCTGACCTTGAAGGATGCGGCGAAGACCACCGGGATCTATTGCTACGTGCCGACGACCGGCTCGAAGACCTGTACGAAGCAGGGGGTCGCGCTGTCGGTCAACGCCAACTTCAATATCGGGGACGGACACCTGACCGGGCTCGGTAAGAGCTTCGTCATGTACGTCGAGTTCCAGGACCCCAGCAAGGCGATGACGACGAACGAAGTGAAATGGGGTGCGAACCTCGGTCCGTGCGGGACGGAGTCGGCCGTGCTGATCGTCAGGAATGGCTCGTGGCGGATGGAATCGAACTCCGTCATCAACGGCGTTCTGCTCCTTCCCGAGGGAAATATCGATTCTCAGGGAAGCTTCAATTTCATCGGCACCATCATCGCCAAGAGCGTGGCGATGAACGGTGGAGGCACGTTCACGCTGAACCAGTGCTGGCTCGACAACATGCCGGGCCCGTTCCTCGACGTCACTCCGACTGCCTGGAGCGAGGTCGACCGCTAGATCGCTTCTACCACTCGAAAGAAGGAGCCACTCATCAAGAACGAACCCATCCGTGTCGAAGCTGTGTAAGAGAGTTTAGTTCTGTGAATGGCATTGCCGTAACTCTAAAGCTGTCCGTTCGAGTGGTCGAAGACCACTCTTGACCGTAAGGGTTAACAATGTTGAATGAAAATCCCTTCGAAACCCGGAGCAAGTTGTTCTCCCGGCAGGACGCGGGAGCCCATGTGGAAGGTGGATCCGATGGCCGAACCGCTGTTCGAGGATCTGCTACTGACGGTGGACGAGGTAGCGCAGGTCATGCGGGTGTCGAATATGACCGTCTACCGGCTGATCAAGTCCGGCCAGATGGCGGCCATCCGCGTGGGCAAGAACTATCGCATCCGGCGTCGCGACGTGGAGAGGTACCTGTCCGATCGGGCCGTTCGGGTCGAGGGCGGTCCGTGATGTCTTTCGGCTCCGCTCCGGTGATCGGTCTCGACATCGGAACCAGTGCAGTGCGCGCCGCACAGATCGGCTCCGGTCGTTCCGGCCGCTCGCTTGCGGCATTCGGTCAGGTTCCCCTTCCGGCCGGCGCTGTAGCCGACGGCGAGATCCGCGACCCCGCGGCCGTAGCCGACGCCGTAAGCCAGCTGTGGAAACGAGCGAAGCTGAAGTCCAAGAGGGCGGTCATCGGCGTCGCTAACCAGCGCGTCGTCGTCCGCCAGGTGGATCTGCCGTTCCTGGACGAGAAGGAATTCCGCAGCTCCTTGCGTTTCCAGGTGGCCGACCACATCCCTATGTCCGCCGATGACGCCGAGCTCGATTTCCAGCTCATCGAGGACTACATGACCGAGAACGGCGAGCACATGATGCGGATCCTGTTGGTCGCCGCAGCACGTGACATGGTCGAGAGTTTCGTTAGCGTCGCCACCTCGGCGGGCCTGAGCCCGGTAGGCGTCGACCTGACGCCCTTCGCAGTGGCTCGTGCGGTCAGCTCATCCGCCCGTGGAGAGATGGGCGTGGGTGGCGCAGAAGCCGTGGTCGACGTGGGAGCCGGGGTAACCAACATCGTGGTGCATCACAACGGCGAGGCTCGCTTCGTGCGGATCCTTCTCGTCGGCGGCGATGACGCCACGAGTGCTCTAGCTCGGGAGCTCGACGTTCCGGTCGAGGAAGCAGAGGCGGTCAAGTTCGACCTCGGTCGCGGCGTTGGTTCGCCGGAGGCAACGAAAGTGTTGCGGGAGCGCGTCACTTCGCTTGTCGAGGAGGTCCGCGGTTCGATCGACTACTACCTCTCTCAGGATGAAAGCGAGGGCATCACCTCGATCATCGTGACCGGTGGTGGATCCCTCACCCCGGGGCTCGCCGAAGAACTCGAAAATGTTTCAGGATTGCAAGTTCAGCGCGGTACTTCACTGGCCGACATGAATATTGCTAGGTCCGGTCTGACACAAGAGCAGGCCGTACAGGTTGAGCCGGTCGCTGCTGCAGCGGTCGGCCTGGCAATAGGAGCGTCCGCCAAATGATGCGTCGAATCGAGCTGCTGCCGCAGACATACGTCGAGCGCCAGCGCCAGCGTCGCACCTTTGGCTCGGTGCTGGTCCTCGGAGTCCTGGTGTTCGTGCTGTTGGTGGCGTGGTGGTTCTACCTGGGTACGCAGATCAGCGGCGAGAGAGACACGCTCGCCGAGGTGCAGACCCAGAACTCCCGCCTCGAGAGTCAGATAGCGGAACTCGAGCGGTTCGCTCAGCTCGAGCAGGAAGTGCAGGACAAGCAGGTTGCCCTCGAGACGGTGATGGCGGGAGATGTCGACTGGCCCGCGGTCATGACCGAGTTGGCCATGGTCGTTCCCGGCGAAGTCTGGCTCCGTGAGTTCAGGGGTTCGGCCGGTATGACCGAGGGCGCTACCCAGGTCGGCACAGAGACGGCAGTGGTTCGCATCAACGAAGAGACTCCGTTCGGACGCGTGACATTCTCCGGCAGGTCGCTGACCATGCCCGGGGTCGCCAAGTGGTTGATCGGCCTCGGCAAGGTCAAAGACTTCGAGGCGACCTGGTTGGAAGACGCGACCGAAGAAGAGGTCGAGGAGCAATTGGTCATCGGTTTCACCAACACGATCGAGTTCAATGAGCGTGTTGCCAGCGAACGATTCCAGGGAGGCGGGCGATGAGCGCTAGATCGAGACTCGTTCTCGTCATCGTGGGTGTGCTAGCAGTTTGTGCCGTGTTCTTCTTCATGTTCATCAAGGGTCGTCAGACCGAGCTCACCGAGGTTCGCGACCAGGTAACGGCGGAGGAGAACCGAACGCAGGAGCTCGAGAGCAGGCTGGCGCGTTTGCAGCAGCTTCAGAAGAATGCTCCTCAACTCGAGGCTCGACTGTCGGAGATGCGCAAGTTCGTGCCGGAGCGTAACGACGTGCCGAACTTCATCTTCCAGGTGCAGCAGGCGGCGTCGCAGGCGGGCGTCCGGTTCG
>Ga0136632_10000744_pt1 | contig 10115 bp, 7 predicted proteins | sample AntDrymUQ6112106_2_FD_104670 | JGI IMG/M metagenome (GOLD analysis project Ga0136632, IMG submission 104670) | Polar desert sand microbial communities from Dry Valleys, Antarctica - metaG UQ611 (21.06) | ecosystem: Environmental > Terrestrial > Soil > Desert | place: Antarctica: Dry Valley...
CTGCTGCTGGCTCACCATCGAATGGTAGCCGCCTGATGAGCCGATCGGACTATTTACCCTGGCCGCCTTCGCGCCGATAGAGAGGGCCCGACATGCGGTTCCCCCAGCACAGAGGCCTTCTTTCGGCTGCGCTCACAATGACGCTTCTCGGCGTCGCTGCACCGTCCGCTGCCGGCGCCTCGCTCGCAGATCGCGACGGTGACAAGGTCTTCGACGATCTCGAGCGCCGGCTCGCCCACATCGATGACTCCGAGGCGGTCGCCGTGATCGTCATCTTGCGCGCGCCCGCGACGGCTGAGCGCGTGCACGACCTCGCGGTGGACGCGGGTGGCTTCGAGACGACGGCTCGCTTCTCGATCGTCGACGGCTTCGCGGCACGGATGACGAGGGCGGAGGTCCGTGCGATCTCCCGGAACGCGACCGTCGCCCACGTCGAGCTCGACCTCCCGGTTCACGCCTCGAACAACACGGCCCAGGACTCGTTCGGCGTCACCAAGGCACGGATTGACGGCGGGTTCGACGGGGACGCGGACGGCTCGGCGGCCACCTATTCGAAGGACGACCTGGTCGCTGGAGCTCGACGCTCGGCCCCTTCTTCAACGTCCAGCTCCTGAGCCCCGGCGGGGCACCGGTTGCGTTCGGGACGCAGACGGGCCGCCACACCGAAGTCTCCGCCACCCCCTCGGCGGCGGGCACCTACGTTCTGCGCATCGCCTCGTCGAGCGGGGGCGCAGGCTTCACCGCGGACGTCTCGGGCGGCTTCGCGCCGGCGCCTCTGGCGGCCGTGCGACCCGCGATCGCAGGGGCCGCCGAAGAGGGAGCCCAGCTCGTCGGGACCGACGGCACCTGGACGGCCTTCTCGCCGCTCACCTTCGCCTACGCGTGGCGTCGCTGCAACATCGCCGGCACTGCATGCGTCGACATCCCGGGCGCGACCGCCCGGACCTACCTCCCAACGTCCGCGGACATCGGATCGACCCTCAAGATCGTGGTCACGGCGACCGACGCGACCGGATCGGCGCCCGCGAGCTCGGATCCGACACCCATCGTCGTCGCCCGTCCGGATCGCACAGGGCCGCTCGTTCGGGCCCTCGTCAGCAGCGGCCGGCGCGGCGCGTCGATGAAGCTCCTGTACCGAGTCTCCGACGTGGACGGGCGCGCGCGCGAGCGGGTGCGCGTCCTGCGTGGCTCGCGAGTCGTCCGCACGCTTTCCACGCGCCTCTCCAGGCGCGAGGCCGGTCGAACGTACTACGTCTTCTGGCGCTCTCCGCGCGCCGGGCGCGGGTACCGCTTCTGTGTCGAGGCCTGGGACGGCTTCGGGAATGCGGCCGCAAAGAGCTGCGCGACTATCCGCCTTCGTTCGAGGTAGGCCGGAGGTCACAAAGGCCGCGCGGATTCGTTTCGAGACACGCGCTTTCAGCCGATTCTGCGTCGGAGCCCGGTATCACCGACGACGTCCCCACGTCGGAAGGAGATCCGTTGACGAGTTGGTCGAAACGCCGGTGGGCGGCAGGGCTCGGTGCTGCCGCGCTAATCGCTTCGCTGGTCGCCGCAACGCCGGTCGGGCGCGGGCGGAGCTGGCTTGGTGCGAGTCGCGCTCTTCGCCAAGAACGCCGGGAAGGTCGACGGGCTGAGCGCCTCGCGCAGGCCCGTTCCGGGGCAGCTTCTTGCCCTGGGTGAGAACGGCAAGTACTCCGCTTCGGTCGTGCCCGCGGGCGCGGTCGGGCCGGCCGGTCCGACGGGCGCCGCTGGCCCCACCGGCCCCGCTGGGCCGGTGGGGCCTCAGGGAGTCGCTGGGCCGCAGGGCCCGGCCGGTGAGAAGGGCGAGCAGGGAGCGCCCGGCGCACCCGCTTCGACGCGGTGGGCGGTCGTCGCAGCCGACGGTTCGCTCATCCGCGGAAGCGGAGTCGCCGCCGCGAGCCGCACGGCGTCCGGGACGTACGAGGTGGCGTTCGCCGACTCCGTTGCGAGCTGCGCGTACGCCGGGTCGCTGGCGCTCGGTGAGACGGCTCGTGCCACGGGCCAGATCGGTGTCGGCGTCGCGGCAACCGAGAGTGCGCTTCGCGTCGAGACGGAAGCGAGCACGGGCTCGAACGCCGACAAGGCGTTCCACCTGATCGTCATCTGTTGAGGCCGAGCGGAGAGGGGCGCACGCCCCGCCTCTCTCCGCTACGGCAACTCTGGCCGCTGCACAACGCGCTACGCCACTACGAGCCGCGTCCGATCCATTCCTCGCCACGCTCGTAGACCTCTTTCTTCCAGAGAGGCACGCGCTCCTTGAGGGCGTCGATCGCGTCGCGACAGGCCGCGAGGGCGTCGTGCCGGTGGGGAGCCGACACGGCGACCACGACGCTCGTCTCCCCGATCGCGACGCGGCCGATTCGGTGTGTGACGGCGATTCGCGAGAGGTCGTATCGCGCCTCGAGCTCGGCCGCGATCTCGGCCATGACGTCCTCCGCCATCCCCGCATAGGCCTCGTAGTCGAGGTAGAGGACAGTCCGCCCGCGCGATTCGACCCGAGTTGTCCCGGCGAACGTCGCGGTCGCTCCGGCGCGCTCGTCGGCCACTTCGGCCGCGACTGCGCTCGGGTCGATCGGCTCAGTGGTGAGCCGGAACGCCCCGCCGGAGACGGGCGGGATGAGAGCGACCTCGTCGCGGTTCGAGAGGCGAGTATCCGGCCCTGCGTAGCGGCGGTTCACCGCGACGAGGAGGCCCTCCGGACGCTCGCCGAGCCGCTCGCGGAGCGCCGGCCAGAGGTCGTCGACGCCGGCACCCTCCGAAAGCTCGACCTCGAGTGCATCTGTTCCGGCGCGCTCGCGAAGGCCGGCGAAGAGTCTCACCGTGACCAGCACGGCCTGACCCTAGCTTGTGACCGCGCTACGACTCGGCCGAGGCGCTGTCGGCGCGTTCGATCGTGGTCGGCGCCCGGGACGGTTTCTTCGCCGTTGCCCGACGCGTCGGCCTGACTTTGCGCGATCCCGCCGAGTCGCTGGCCGCGCCGGAAGCCGGGTCCCCGCCACCAGGCGGGATAGACGAGTCGGCCGCCGGTGCCCGTGTACCAGCACCCGCGAGGTTCTCCATCCCAGCCCAGTAGCGGTTTCGGGATGAGGGACATGGCTTCGCGCTTCGCAGGAGCTGGGGCTCCGGGGCTTCGATTTCGTGTGGGGTCGAGCTCGTTCGTCATGTACCTCGTTCAGCCGCGAGGCCGGGTGTTCACGCCCCGGCGTACGATGTCCGCATGGCGGCCTCGAGGGATCGCCGGGCGACCGAGTCGGAGATCGAGGTCAAGCCGGTCTACACGGAGGAGGACGTGGCCGGGATCGAGCTCGAGCTGCCGGGCGACTTCCCCTTCACGCGCGGCCCCTATCGGGACATGTACCGCGGTCGTGCGTGGACGATCCGCCAGTACGCGGGCTTCGCCTCAGCCGAAGAGACGAACGCGCGCTTCCGCTACCTCCTGGAGCGGGGGCAGACGGGGCTGTCGATCGCCTTCGACCTCCCCACGCAACTCGGTTACGACTCGGACGACCCGCGCGCGGAGGGCGAGGTCGGCCGAGCGGGAGTGTCGATCGACTCGCTCGCCGACATGGAGCGTCTGCTGGAAGGCATCCCGCTCGGCGAGGTGTCCACGTCGATGACGATCAACGCGCCGGCGGCACTCCTCCTGCTCCTCTACGAGCTGGTCGCCGAGGGCCAGGGGGTGACGGCAGCCGAGCTGCGAGGCACGGTGCAGAACGACATCCTCAAGGAGTACATCGCGCGTGGGAACTACATCTTTCCGCCGCGTCCCTCGATGCGCGTGACGACCGACCTCTTCGCGTACTGCCGCGAGCGGCTGCCGCGCTGGAACACGATCTCCATCTCGGGCTACCACATCAGGGAGGCCGGCTCGACCGCGGTGCAAGAGCTCGCGTTCACGCTCGCGAACGGGATCGCCTACTGCGAGGCGGCCGTCGCGGCCGGGCTCTCGCCCGACGAGTTCGGGGCGCGCCTGTCGTTCTTCTTCAACGCGCACAATCACTTCTTCCAGGAGGTGGCGAAGTTCCGCGCGGCTCGGCGTCTCTGGGCCCGGATCATGAGCGAGCGCTTCGGCGCGACGAATCCGAAGGCGCAGGCTCTGCGCTTCCACGCCCAGACGGGCGGGTCGACGCTGACGGCGCAGCAGCCGGAGAACAATGTCGTCCGTGTTGCTGTCCAGGCCCTTTCGGCGGTCTGCGGTGGGGCTCAGTCCATTCACACGAACGCGTTCGACGAGGCGCTCGCTCTCCCCACCGAGCGATCGGCGCGCGTCGCACTGAGGACGCAGCAGATCCTGGCTCACGAGGTCGGCGGCACGGACACGGCGGACCCGTTCGGGGGGGCGTACTTCATCGAGACGCTCACGCGAGAACTGGAGGACCGGGCCTGGGAATTGATCGAGCGCATCGACGAGCTCGGGGGCGCCGTTGCGGCGATCGAGGCCGGATTCGTGCAGCGCGAGATCGAGGACGCAGCGTTCGAGCACGAGCGGGGCGTCCAGTCCGCCGAGCGCGTGATCGTCGGTGTGAACCACTATGCGGAGGGCGCGGAGGACGAGATCGAGTTGCATACGCTCGATCCGCAGTCCGAGCGGCGTCAGATCGACCGGACGAAGCGCATGCGCGCCGACCGGGACGGGGCGGCCGCGGAAGGCACCCTCGCCCGGGTCCGGGAAGCGGCCCGCGGGACGGAGAACCTCCTCTATCCGATGCGCGAGGCGCTCGCGGCCAACTGCACCGTGGGAGAGATCTGCACTGCCTTGCGAGAGGAGTTCGGCACGTACGACGCCCACCAAGCGCCGTAGCGAGTTCTCGCGTCTGACTGCGGGTCCCGACCCGCCCCCTGCTCGGGTTTCAGCCTACTGCTGGAAAGCGCGCTTGTGGCGCGCGGAATGTGACGGAAGTGCGGCAACGCGTGCCGAGATCTAGGCTCCCGAGGAGTGGCGAGGACCGAAGACCCCCGCGAAGCATCTGAGCCCACCGCCGAGGACAAGCTCGCCGAGCTCGCGCGCCTCCGGGAGGAGGCGCTGCACCCAGGCGACGCGCGCGCAGTCAACCGTCAGCGCGAGCGCGGAAAGCTCCTTGCGAGGGAGCGACTTGAGAAGCTCCTAGACCCCGGCAGCTTCGTCGAGCTCGATCGGTTTGTCCGCCACCGGAACCCGCACTTCGGGATGATGGAGCGCCGGCCCTGGGGGGACGCCGTCGTGACGGGTTACGGGACGATCTTCGGCCGCCGCGTGTTCGTCTTCTCGCAGGACTTCACGGTTTTCGGCGGGACGCTCTCCGAGGCCTTCGCCGAGAAGATCTGCAAGGTCATGGATCTCGCGCTCAAGTACGGCTGTCCGGTCATTGGGATCAACGACTCGGGTGGCGCGCGGATCCAAGAGGGCGTCGTCTCGCTCGGTGGCTACGCGGAGATCTTTTGGCGCAACGTGCAGGCCTCGGGCGTCGTCCCTCAACTCAGCCTCGTCATGGGGCCCACCGCGGGCGGTGCCGTCTATTCGCCCGCGATCACGGACTTCGTGCTCATGGTGCGTGAGACCTCGTACATGTTCATCACCGGGCCCGAGGTCGTGAAGACCGTGACGGGCGAGGAGGTCACGTTCGAGGAGCTCGGCGGCGCGACTGCGCACGCGTCGAAGTCCGGCGTCGCCCACTTCACGTCGGCCGGTGAGGACGCCTGCCTCGAGGACGCCCGTTACCTCCTCTCCTTCCTCCCGCAGAACAACGTCGACGCGCCGCCGTACTTCGAGCCGAGCGACCCGCCCGACCGCGAGGACGCCGAGCTCGACCGGATCGTGCCGGCGAACCCGACCAAGCCCTACGATATGAGGGCCGTCATCCACCGGGTGGTCGACGAGGGGGAGTTCCTCGAAGTGCACGAGCTCTGGGCGGAGAACCTGGTCTGCGGGTTCGCACGCCTGGCGGGCCATCCGATCGGGGTCGTCGCCAACAATCCCCGCGCGCTCGCCGGCACGCTCGACATCGACTCCTCGGTCAAGGGCGCACGCTTCGTGCGCTTCTGCGATGCGTTCAACATCCCGCTCGTCACGTTCGTCGACGTGCCCGGTTTCCTGCCGGGCACCACCCAGGAGTGGGGCGGAATCATCCGACACGGCGCCAAGCTTCTCTACGCCTACTGCGAGGCGACCGTCCCGAAGATCGCCCTCATCACCCGGAAGGCTTACGGCGGTGCGTACGACGTGATGAGCTCGAAGCACATCCGGGCGGATTTCAACTTCGCATGGCCGACCGCTGAGGTTGCAGTCATGGGGCCCGAGGGGGCGGTGAACATCGTCTTCCGGAAGGAGCTCGACGAGGCCGATGACCCGGACACGCAGCGCGCCGAACTCATCGCCGAGTACCGGGCGAAGTTCGCAAATCCCTACATCGCGGCCGAACGGGGTTACGTCGACGACGTGATCGAGCCGCGCCGCACCCGGCCGGTGCTCTGTGACGCGCTGGCCACGGCGCTGACGAAGCGCGAGAGCCGCCCCGCGCGAAAGCACGGGAACATCCCGCTCTAGTCCGCCCGACGCCGGAGCGCGCCCAGGTCGCCGGACGCAAGTGCGCGCCGGCGCTCCTCATCGGTCGGGTCGACCATGCGGCCGTCCCGACCGACGTACCCGTCCTTGCCGCCGATCACGAGGAGGACGACCTCGTCGTCCCGGCGTTCCAGAAGCGCCGCGGCATCGTCGACTCGACGTGGCAGAGCCCGCCCGCCTCGAGCTCGAACTCCTCGCCGCCCACCTCGAAGCCGACCCGCCCGCGGTGGACGAAGTAGAGCTCGTCCTGCTTGTCGTGGAAGTGGCGAAACCACTCTGCGCCGGACGGCAGCACCATCGCATTCACGCCGAAAGCGGTAACACCGAGCGCATGCCGCACCTTTCGGAAGATGCCGTCGCCGAGTGTGTCGATCGAGGCGTGGGAGTGTGCCATCGGGGCGTGTAGGGCGCCCCGCCAGCCTACGCGTCCGGACTAGACGGCGATCGCGGTCTTGGGGCGCTCGGTCTCGGCGATCCCGAGCTCTGCCTTGAACGCGGCGACAACGGTGGGATCGAACTGGGTGCCCGCGCAGCGCTCCAGCTCGCGCATTGCCTGGTCGTGCGAGAGCCCGTCGCGATAGACCCGCTCCGTCGTCATCGCGTCGTAGGCATCGGCGACGAAGAGGATGCGGGCGCCGAGCGGGATATCGCCCCCTTCGAGCCGGTTCGGGTAACCGGCGCCGTCCCAGCGCTCGTGGTGGTGAAGCACCCAGGTCGCCACAGGTTCGACGCCGAGCGAGTCAAGCATCCGGTAACCGATCTGCGGGTGGCGCTCGAGGACGACGCGCTCCGCCTCGTTCAAGGGGCCAGGCTTGCGCAAGATCTCCTCGGGGATCGCGAGCTTGCCAACGTCGTGGAGACTTCCAGCGAGGCGGAGGAGCTCAACCTGCTCCGTGTCGAGTTCGAGCTGGGCTGCGATTCGCGCCGCAAGCTCCCCGACCTCGGCCGAGTGCTCGCCCGTGTAGGCGTCTCGCGCATCGACCGCGCGCGCCAGGCCGGCCGCGGCCAAGAAGCGCGCGCGCCGGTCGCGCTCCTGGGCAAGTCGGCGAAGCTCGCCGAACTCGACGACGTCTGGGCGATACACGCGCGCGCGGCCCTTCCCCTGCTCTTTCGACCAGTAGAGCGCGCTGTCGGCGACCCGAACGAGCTCACTTCGCTCGACCCCGTGTTCGGGATAGCACGCGATCCCCGCCGAGGCCGTGATCGCCTCGCCGTGGTCGTTTTCCATCGCCACGATTCGATCCAGCACGAGCTCCGCGACCACGAGCGCCTCCCGTTCGCTCCGCCCGGGGAGGAGGAGCGCGAACTCGTCGCCGCCGAGGCGGAAGGCCTCGCCTCCCTGGCGGAGTCGCGAGGCCACCTGAGCGAGGACCTGGTCGCCGACCGGGTGCCCATGGCGGTCGTTGATCTTCTTGAAGTTGTCGACGTCCACGAGGCAGAGGCTGAGGGGTGTGCCCTCAGTTTGTGCGTCGTCCAGATCCCGCTGCAACCGCTCGTGGAAGTGGCGGTGATTGCCCAGACCCGTGAGGGGGTCTGTCAATGCAAGGCGCATCGCCTTGAGCGCGTCGTGAACCGACCGCTGGTAGAGGGCGACGGCCACGAGGGGCCCCACGAGGGCCGCCGAGAGAAACGGGGACTGCAGCCAGAGGATGGTCAGCATCAGGCTGACCGAGGCCATGATCGAGAAAGGGATCGCCGTCGAAACGACCGAGCGCCTGACCAGCGCCGAGAACCGCTCGTTCGCAGCCCGCGCCACGATCGCGGCGATGAGAGCCACGTTCGTCGCGTAGAAGGCGACCGAGCCGAGCAGGACGTCGAGCATAAGGGTCGGGACGCTGGTGGTCGCGTCAACGGCGTGGGCGCTGACACCTGCGACTGCACCACCAATTGCATAGACCGCTCCGTTGTAGAGGAGGCGATCGATGCCTCGCCGCTGTGTCATCTGGATGAGCGCCAGCGAGACGAACGCAACGAGCACGGCGGGAGCCCACCCGTAGACCACGGCCGCGCCGACGATGAAGACGGCGGCAAGCGAGACACCGCCGGCCGCCAAGCCCTCGAGCTCGATCGGCACGGGGAAGGCCTCCGCCAGCGTCGCGCCGACGATCAGCGCGGCGACCCCGACGAGCTCCATCGCCGAGGTCGATCCCGAAGCCAGCGTGGACCCCGCCGCAACCAGCACGGCGAGGCCCGCGAACGTGACGGGTGCGAGGATCGGCAAGACCCGCATGGACTGGGTCGGCATGAGGAGCCGAGCCCAGGCCGGGCGGGCGTTCCCGCTCACAAGTGAGCGAGCCTGGCCGCGACCCATCTCGAGGGCGCTACGCGCCTACTGCCAGGTCCAGCCGAAGCCGCCGAGCGCGCTGATCGTGATCAGAGCCGCAACCACCGCAACGGACAGACGATTGCTCCAGTGAAGCATCTTCCTCCCTCTCAGAGTGTGGACGCCAGTCGAAGGCAGTATCCGGGCATCGGAAGGCCTGTCTCATCCCCCCGACGGGGGATCTTCGTCCTTCGAATGAGGGAGGCGCTACTCGAGCCCGGCTTCGGCGAGCGGCCGGCGACCCCACGCGAAGGTCGTCTCGTACCAGCCCTCGAAGGGGGCGATGGTCGTGCCATTGCGCGAGGAGTGGACGAACCAGCCACCGCCCATGACGATCCCTGCGTGGATGACCTCGGCCGGCTTCGAGCGGGTACCGCGTGAGCCAAAGAAGAGGACGTCGGCCGGGCGTAGCCTCGCCCGAGCGATGCGTCTCCCCCGGGGGATCTCGCCCGCCATGCCTGCCGCTGTGCGGTTGCGTAGCGTCGCGTTCAGGCGCGGCGCGCTGACCCAGGGCTCGAGGCGGTAAACGCGCCAAATGAAGCCGGAGCAGTCGAATCCTCCGCGCGACGTCACACCGAAGAGAGTCTGCCGCTCCTCGGACGTCCCGCCCCAGACATAGGGAAACCCGACGAAGCGGACGGCGCGCCGAAGGACGCTCCGCTGCCACTCGGTCAGCGGCGGCACATCGAACGCCGCGCCGAGGTCGTTCGCCCGCTCGAGATCCCATCCGGACAGCTCGAGAAGCTGCGCGACCGAGTAGGCGGCCTCGGCACGCGTTGCCGGATCGGTTGGAAGAAGTTCGCGGTAATCGCGCTCCGCTGGGTGATTGAAGCGAAGGCCGAGTAGGCGTGCGACCGTCTCCCAACCCGCCCGGGACGGGGGTGTGAGTCCTTCGGCCCGGAGTTCCGCGGTCACCTCGGCGGCGGCGGGCGCGAGGCCGAGCGCGCGCACGAGGGAGCGATTCAGCTCCGACATCGTCACAGGGCGGGCCGGATCGGTGACGACTTCCTCGCGCTTCGTGACCCCCGCGACGATCTGTGCGAGATCCTGCCGGGTCAGGACGGCGTCGGCGCGGAACGAGGCGATGGTCGGCCCCATGAGGCCGCTCCCGACTGCTGCGCGAATCTGCGGCTGCGCCCAGGAGGCCGGCAAGGCCGAGGAGGCCGTCCCGCAAGCGAAGGCGAGCGCAAGTAGGCAGGCGGCGGCGCAGCGCATCCAGCCTGTATCGGC
>Ga0136632_10000745_pt1 | contig 10113 bp, 10 predicted proteins | sample AntDrymUQ6112106_2_FD_104670 | JGI IMG/M metagenome (GOLD analysis project Ga0136632, IMG submission 104670) | Polar desert sand microbial communities from Dry Valleys, Antarctica - metaG UQ611 (21.06) | ecosystem: Environmental > Terrestrial > Soil > Desert | place: Antarctica: Dry Valley...
AGCTGCTCGATCCGCTTCGCGCGGAACCCGTCGAGGTAGTCGCTGGTGATGTGGTGCGGGAACTCGTCGCCCGCGATGCGGTTGTTCGCGGTGACCAGGAAGCCGGCGCCGGGGTCGACGGCCGCTGGCATCTCCTCGTAGGGGACGGCGCCGCCCCACTCGTAGTCGGAGACCCAGCCGGGCTTCGGCAGGTCGGGGCAGCCTCCTGGCCGCGTCGGGATGCGGCCCACGGCCTTGTATCCGATGGCGCCGCTGCGGTCGGCCCAGATCAGGTTCGACACCGGCATCGTCAGGTCGCTCAGCAGGTCGACCAGCTCGGCGCCGCTGGTGGGCTCGAAGATCTCGAGGTGCGCGCGGCCGATGCCGGGGAAGTCGGTCGCGATCCAGCGCAGCGCCAGGGGCTGGGAGTCGTCCGCGCCGATGACCTCGTTCACGATCGGCCCGTGGCGCCCGATGCGGACCCGGTGGGCTTCGGGCGCCGAGCGCCCCTTGACCTCGATCTGCTCTTCGACGAGCTCGAGGTCGTGCCATTCGCCTTCGAACTCGTAGCGGTCGCCCGCGATTCGCTCGATGAAGAGATCCTCGACATCGGCCATCGCGTTGGTGAACGTCCACGCGACGTCGTTGTTCTGTCCCATCGTGATCCCGGGGATGCCGGGCAGCGCGGCGCCGCGGCAGAAGCGGTCGCCCAGCTCGAGGGCGTTCTGGTGCCAGATCCCGGGCATGCCCGTCGGCAGGTGGGGGTCGCCGGCGATCAGCGCCCCGCCTGTGGCGCTTCGCTCGGCGCTGACCGCCCAGTTGTTGGAGCCGCCTGCGGCGCCGGCCATGCCCACCTGCTCGCGAAGCTTGGAGATCTGCGCGGCCAGGGTCGAGCCGTCGCCCTCGTAGGCCTCCCCGGGCTTCAGCACGACGGGGTTGCCGCCGGGGTAGATGGGATCGATTTTCTCGGCCAGCTCCGGCCCCAGCTCGCGGACAAGGTCGGCGCGGAGCAGCTCGCGCTCCCAGTTCGTGGACAGCCCGAACGACAGCAGCTTCGCCCCGGCCAGCAGGTCGGCCGGGCGCCATGGCACGAAGTCGAGGCGCAGCACCTGAAACTCGGCCGGGAGCGGCCGGTTGTCCGTGGCGACGGCGGCGTTGAACCCAGCGCAGTAGGCGTCGAGCTGCGAACGGATCTCGGGTTCGAGCTCGGCCTCCTCGCGCAACGCGTGCCGCCGCAGGCCGAGGGTCCGCATCAGCTTGTCGAGTAGAAGGGTCTCTTCGCCGGCCATCTCCGACAGGCGGCCCGCCGTGACGCGGCGGGTCAGGTCGCACTGCCAGAGGCGGTCTTGGGCGTGGACGAACCCCTGGCCGAACCAGAGGTCGTGCGGGGTACGGGCCCTGATCCGCGGCATGCCCCAGCGGTCTCGCGCGATCTCGACGCTGCCCTCGACGCCGGTGAGCATGAGCTCGCCCTCGGCCCTGGGCAGCGGGCGCTTGAACAGCTGCCACCAGAGGCCGGCCGCCGTGGTGCCGAGCAGCGCGCCTCCCAGGCCCCCTCGCTTCAGGCTCTTGCCGAGCAGGCGCCCCAGGTCCATTCCCACTTGATACCAACCCCGGCCTACTCGGCGAGGTCGCCGGGGAGGGTGCCCTCCTCGTCCAGCTTGTCGAGGTGGGCCTGCATCGCGTAGGCCGCCATCGGGCGCAGCTCTTCGGGAACGTCGTCCCACACCTCGGCCAGCAGCGCCATCCGCGAGCGCTCGCCGCGCTCCAGGGCGGCGACGAGGCGGCGCTCCCGGTGGGCGCGGTGCTCGACGTACTCGGCGATCTTCGCCGCGGGATCGTCGATGACGGGGCCGTGGCCCGGGTAGATGACCTTCAGGTCAAGTTCGGCGAGCTTCTCGAGCGATCGCATGTAGTCCGCCAGCGAACCGCCCTGCGCGCGCGGCGGGACGATCGTCGAGCCCTCCCCGAGGATCAGGTCGCCGGCGAAGCAGGCGTCGTCGAGCAGGAAGCAGACGTGGTCGGCGGCGTGCCCCGGGGTGGCGACCGGCGTCAGGCCGTGCAGCGCGTCCCCCTCCGGTATTTGTGTCGGCTGGATGCCCAGCCGCTCGACGCCGTCGGAATGGTCCCCGTGGGAGTGGGTGAGGAGGACCTCGCCGATCCCTCCGCGCTCCTCGGCCGCGGCTCGGATCGCCTCGATGTGGCCCTCGTCGTCCGGGCCGGGGTCGATCACGACCGCCGGGTCGCGGCCGACCAGGTAGGTGTTCGTCCCCTCGAGCGTCATCGGCCCGGGGTTCGGGGCGACCAGCCGCTCGACGTCGGGGCCGGCCATCGGTCGGGGGAAGCTAGGCGGCCTTCGCGAGGCCGGACAGCGCTTCGGCGTCCGTCTGCAGCTCGGCGCTGACCGCCTCGCGTGCGTCCTCGGGCTCGAGCACCACGAAGTCCCCGGCGCCCTTCAGGACCTCGCGCAGCAGCCAGTCGATGCTGCCGTAGGGGACCTCGATCACGATCGCTCCGTCGGCGAGCTCCTCGACGACGGTATGGGCCTCGCGGGCCCAGCGCGCGCGGTCGGGGGAGACCCAGATCCGGGCGACGTGGGCGGTCGGCACCTGGCCGTCTGAGAGCCAGCCGCCGTCGGCTGCCTCGATGTCGGCGAACTCGGGCCGCGGCTCGTAGCCGTCCTCGGTGATGTCGGCGTGCTTGATCCTGTCGAGCCGGAAGTGGCGGACGTCCTCGCGCATCCGGTCGTACGAGGCGACATACCAGCCCTCGGGCCCGTTGGCGAGGCGGTAGGGCTCGATCTCGCGCTGGGTGAACTCGTCCTCGTTCTCCTTGTAGTAGTCGATGGCGAGCACCCGTCGCGCCAGGATCGCGTCGTTGACGATGCGGGCCACGCCGGGGTCGTCGCCGCCCGACGCGGCGATCTCGAGCCCCTCCTCCGAGGGGTCGTGGCCCAGCGCGCCGACGATCTTCCCGCGGGCGCTGATCAGCCCGCTCTGGGGCAGGTGGTCGCCGAACAGGTCGATGGCGGCGACCAGCGCCTTCGCCTCGAGGGGCAGCAGCCGGGCAGGGCGGGAGAAGTTGTCGCCGTAGGGCTCGGAGTCGACCTCGATCTCGGCGCCGTGCATCTCGGCATAGAGGACATAGGTGCCGCCGCCGAAGTTGACGACGTTCAGCAGCTCGATGTCGTCGCGCAGCTCGGTGTCGCTCAGGTTGAGCTTGTCGGTGACTTCGGAGACCTGGAGCCTCTCCTCGCCCTTCGCGGCCTCGATCAGCATTCCGGCGAGAGTCACGAGGCGGGCGAAGCGCTCGGGTCTGATCGAGGACTCCGAGCGGCCGTTCGAGGAGCGCGCGGAGCGGGTCGCGGCCGGCTTGACCTTGCGGGAGGGAGCCGCAGTCTCGAACTCCCCGCGGTGGCGCTCGGCCAGGAGGTCGAGGCGCTCGGCCACCTCGTCCGCCAGCTCGGCGGGCTCGAGCACGGCCGCGTTGCTGCGCCAGTGAAGGACCCACGCCACCAGCTGGCGAGCCGAGGCGTAGTCGGTCTCGAACACCAGGCCCTCGCCCTGGACGGACTCGCCCTTGGCGGGCGTGCCGAGCTTCCCGTAGGCGCCGTAGTCGCGCTCGACCAGCCAGGCGATGCGGTCGCTGATGAAGATGCGGGCGGTGCCGGCGTGCTCGCCGAGCTGCCACTCCGACCGGCTGGCGTAGTCGCGGCGCTTGAAGTCATCGGGGGCGCTGAAGTCGTGCTCGGCCTTGGAGGCGTAGGAGACCTTGCCGACGATCCGCGAGAGGCGGAAGACGCGGACCTCGTCGCGCTCGTGCGCGTGGCCGATCAGATAGAACTGCCCGCCCCTGTAGACGAGGTGGTATGGGTTGACCTTCCGCTTCTCGGTCGCGTCGCGCTCGATCGTGTAGTAGCTGAACTCGATCGTCTTGCGGCGAGAGATCGCGGTCTCGATCTTCGACAGGCGCTGCGAGACCTCGGCGCCGTCGGCCTTCGCGGTCATCCGCACCTCGACCGAGCTCTGCTCAGGCGACGTCAGCGGGCTCGGACGGCCCCACGAGACCTGCTGCAGGGCAAGGCGCAGCGGCTCGGCGTAGGCGAACTCGCCGTCGAGCAGGTAAAGGGCGGTCTGCAGCGCGGCCAGCTCGTCGTCGGAGAAGTCGATCGCGTCGAGGTAGAAGTTCTCGGGAGGCAGCGAGTAGAGCTCGGACTCGTAGCCCTGCATCGACTCGCCGGGCTTCTCGACCTGGAGAGTGATCCCGAGGCTCTCGAGCTCGGCGCGGTCGGCGTAGAAGCGCCGCGCGAAGGCGTCGTCGTTCATGTCGCTGTATCCCTCCACCTCGCGCTTGATCTCCAGCGCGGAGACCGGCCTGCCCTGCGCCATGAGGAAGGAGATCAGCGAGAGCTGGCGGATCAGCTTCTCGGTGTCCTTGGCCATGCGAGGCACACAATAGTCGCGCTCCACGCACGGCCCTGACGCCCAACGCATCGAAAAGCGCAATTTGCGCTAGGCGGCGCGGTTCCCGAAGTAGGCCGAGGCCGAGAGCCCGCGGTCGAAGCGCGACCAGGTCTCGCCTTCGGCGAGCTCTCGCTCCAGGCGGTCGAAGCTGCCGAGCTTGCCGCCGAGGTTGTCCATCGTGTGGACGAGGGTGGCCTCGCGGGTGCACGGCACAACCGGCGAGCCGTGCTCGAGCGAGCCGTGGTGGCTCAGGATGATGTGGAGCACGGCCTGGGCCGTGTCGCGGTCGAAGCCGTCGATCTCCTCGATCTCGCGGCGCACCTTGTAGTAGCCGAGCGGGATCTCGCCCAGCAGGCGGCCCTCGTCGGTCAGGTCGATCGCCATCGGCTCGTCGTTGTAGGCCTCGAGCTTGCCGATGTCGTGGAGCAGCGCTCCGGTGACCGCGACGTCGCGGTCGATCCCGGGGAAGTACGAGGAGGCGGCGCTGACGGCCTGGGCGACCGAGAGCGTGTGTTCGAGCAGCCCGCCCACATAGGCCTGGTGGTAGAATTTCGCCGCCGGCGCGGCCCGGAAACGGCTCCAGGCCTCGGACCCCGCGCCGAAGAAGCGCTCGAGCAGCTGCTGCAGCGAAGCATCCTGGACCGTCCCGATCAGCTCGCGAAGGTCGCCCTCGAGGCGCTCGGCCGGGATCGGAGGGCCCTCCGCCAGGTCGGCGGGGTCGTAGCTGCCCTCGGGGGCGGTCTCGATCGAGGAGATCTTGATCTGGCGCCCGTAGCGCGCGTGGACCGAGAAGCGGCCGCTGACCCGGACCGCGGAGCCGGGGACGGAGATGTCGAACAGCTCCTTCGCCTGCTCCCAGCAGATGGCGGGAACCGATCCGGTGCTGTCGGCGAGGACGATCTTTAGGAAGTCCTCGCCGTCGCGCTTCTGGCGAAGCTCGCGCTCGCGGACGCTGAAGACGAGCTCGAATGCCTCGCCGTCGGCGAGCTCGCGCAGGGATCGCTTCGCCTCGGGCGACGTACCGTTGCCGCTGCCATCGTGGTGCGTGACGGGGGACTCGGTCTGGAAGAGAGGGTCGGTCATCGAACGGGGATTGAAGGTAGAGGCGCCAGCGGACAGGAATAAGCGGGCTGAATAGGGTTCATCGCCTATGGAGTCGTCGGCGAGCACCGGTTCATGACACCGGCTGCGCAGGTCGAGGGGGTCGCCCTCGTCACCGGCGGAACGGGGGGCCTCGGCCGAGCCGTGGTCGCGGAGCTGCTCGACGCCGGTGCGCAGGTCGTCGTCCCCTGGGTCGTTGAGCGCGAGCGCGACGCCATTTCCTCCGAGCTGGGGGAGCGCGACGAGCTGCACCTGATCGAGGCCGACCTTCTCGGGGGCGGCGCGGCGGAGGCGGTCGACGCTGCCGCCCGCGCCGGCGAGCTGCGCTCGGTCGTCAACCTGGTCGGCGGCTTCGCGGCGGGGGAGCGGATCCACGAAGAGCCGCCGGAGACGCTGGAGAACATGCTCGCCCTAAACCTGAGCACCGCAGTCAACACCTCGCGCGCCGCGCTCCCGAAGATGCTGGCTGCCGCCGCCGGCTCGATCGTCTGCGTTGGGACGAAGGTCGCGTACGAGCCCTTCAGCGGCGGCGCAGCCTACGCGATCTCCAAGGCTGCGGTGCTGGCCCTCGTCCGGGCCCTCCACGCGGAGTACCGGGACGACGGGATCCGCACCAATGCGATCGTCCCCAACGTGATCGACACGCCCGCCAACCGCTCCTCGATGCCCGACGCTGACTTCGACAAGTGGGTCGAGCCTGTCGAGATCGCGAGGGTGGTGCGGTTCCTCTGCTCGGCGGACTCCTCGCCGGTCTCGGGCGACGAGATCCCGGTCTACGGGCGGAGTTAGGGCGCAGGGCGCGCGCGTTTCGCGTGGCCATTCTCGGCGGCCGACAAGACAGTAGGCTGCGAGGCGATGGGCTTCGAAGCTCAGCCGCTGCGAACCGAACGCGCTTCGATGTTCTCGGCGTTTTTCACCTTCGCCGAGACCGCAAATGCGCTGCGCGAGAGCTATGCCGATGCCTAGTGGATCGCGAGTTCTCTTCCTCCTGGGAGGGACCGGGTTCATCGGAAGCCGGGTCGTTTCCCACGCCACGGCCAAGGGCTGGGAGGTTCGGGCGCTCGCCCGCTCGGCGGACTCCGAGGACAGGCTGCGCAAGGCCGGAGCGAAGCCGATCCGCGCAAGAGCGGAGGACGCGGACGGATGGGCAGAGTCAGCGCGCGGCGCGACGGCCCTGATCGACCTCGTCCAGCCTCGCTTTCCGCGGCGGTTGAGCGGCCGGGCAGTGCGTCGCATCGCGGAGGAGCGCTTGGCCGTCACGCGGGGCGTCCTCTCGGCCTTGAGCTCGATGGCCGTGCCCGAGAGGCCTCTGCTCTTCTTCGTGAGCGGCGTCGACGACCTCGTTCCCGACGAGGGAGGTGTTGTCAGTGAGAGCTCCTCACCCAGCTCCCACCCCAAGGGGCTTTCTCGGGTCGGAGTGCCGGTTCGCAGGCTGATCGAGACTGCGGGCCTCGACGCAGCGTACGTCTACTTCGGGGCGATGGTCTACGGCCCGGGAAAGGTCTTCGCCGACGTCTACGTGGAAGAAATGAAGAAGCGGCGCGCCCCGGTGATCGGCGCCGGGGACAACAGGCTGCCGCTCACCCACGTGACGGATGCCGCCGGGGCGCTCGTCCACCTCGCAGGTCAGCCCCGCGAACAGATCGCCGGCCGGACCTTCATCGCCGCGGACGGTGTCGAGCCGACGCAGCGAGAGCTGCTCGAGCTCACCGCGGAGCAGATGGGAGTCGCACGGCCCCGCTCGGTTCCCGCTGTAATTGCCGCGACTCTCGCGGGTCGAGCCGCAGTCGAGTCGATCACCCACGACGCTCACGCCGACCCCTCGGCTCTTCTCGCGACCGGATACGAATTCGCCTATCCCTCCTACCGGGAGGGCGTACCCGAGACGCTGAGCGAGCTCGGCGCCCGGTCGGTCGAACTCACCTGATGAAGGCAGAGCCGATCGAGCTCCCGCTGCCGGGCACCAAAGCGGGGGCGACCGTTCGCCTCCACCCGCTCCTCACCGGTGAGGTGCTCGCCCCCGACGCTCTGCTCCACCGGAGCGGGGGTCCGATGTCGTCGCTGCGTGCGATCGGGGTTGGAGTGCCGAAATCGGACCGCGTGTGGATCCCGGCGCCCGCGTTCTTGGTCGAGCACCCCGGCGCGGGCCCCCTCTTGGTGGACACCGGACTTCATGCCGACACGGAGCGGGGCCCCCGGGACGCGATGGGGGCGATCGCGAGCCGCATGTACGAGTTTCGCGGCAGCGCCGAACTCGACTTGAAGGTTCAGATGAAGGCCCGCGGCGTCGACGCTGCTGACCTGAGCTTGATCGTCATGACCCATCTCGACACCGACCACGCGAGCGGCATCTCGCAGTTCCCCGGGTCGACCGTGCTTGTGGATCGGCGCGAGTGGCGGGCGGCGTCCTCGCCTCTGTCGTTCAAGGGCGGCTATCACCGACCGCACCTCGACCAACCCGTGGAGTGGCGGACCTTGGAGTACGGGTCGTCAGCCGCGTCGCCCTACGGACCTTTCCAGAGCACCTTCGACCTGTTCGGCGACGGATCCGTCCGCCTCGTCTCGACGCCAGGACACACACGGGGGCACCAGTCGGTGCTTCTCCGCCTCGAAGGACGCGAGGCACTGATCGCCGCCGACGCGGCCTACACGACTCGGACCATTCGCGAAGGAGTGTTGCCCGGCCTCACCCGCGGCGGGAGAAAGGCCTTCGAGCGGTCGCTGACCGAGATCAGGTCGTTCGTCGAGCACAACCCCGATGCGCTCGTTGTCCCCGGGCACGACGCAGCGGCGTGGGCTTCGCTGCGCCCGGCCTACTGAGCGCTTCCGCATAAAAGCGGATCGCACCGCGAGATACTGCGGGGCGATGTCGGAGGAGAACGTCAACCGAGCGACCCGTAGCTTCGAGCAGCTCGGTGAGGGGGGCTTCGAGGCGGTCCGGGAGATGATCGACCCCGATCTGGTCTATGAAACCTCCCCAAACCTCCCGGACGCGGGTATCTACACGGGGCGAGAGCGGGTCCGCGAGTTCATGGAGGAGCAATGGGACGTCGTCTGGGGAGGCACTCCCGATGTCGAGATCGAGCGCAGCTTCGACTGTGGTGACGATGTCTTGCTCTTTGTCCGGGTTCGCGGACGCGGATCCCACACCAGGATCCCCCTTGACGTCAGCATCGCTCAGCTTCTGACGTTGAAAGGCGGGAAGCTCGCCCGCGTCAAGGTGTTCCCGGATCGCCAGGAAGCCCTCGAAGCCGCCGGGCTGTCGGAGCTGAAAGATCAGGTCGTGCCGGACACTCGGCGTCAGTCCCGCGGCGCGTAGCGCTGGTGGAGCATCAGGTCGTTGCCGTCGGGGTCGGTGAACAGGGCCATCTGGCACACGCCCGTGTCGAAGGTGTCGCCCGCGAACACGACGCCCTCTCCTCGAGAGAGGCCCGAGCCTCGGCGACATCGGCGACGTGAAGGGCCAGGTGGCCGTTCTTCTGGGGCGCGAACTTCATCCCCTGCTGCTCCGGCTCCCAGATCCCGAGGCACGTCTCGCCAACCCAGAACTCCGCGTCGGACTTGTCGTCCTTGCGCAGCCCGAGCGTCCCCCCGTAGAACTCCTTGGCGCGCTCGACGTCCTGGGTGGGCACGCCGACGAAGTCGAGCTTCTCGATCATCGTGATCCTCCTTCAGTGATGGACATCATCTTCGGGCCCACGGTACGGGAATAGGCTTGGCCGAATCGCCCCGGAGGAGGAGGGACCGATGCCTGTCAAGACTCACAACGCTCCGTCGCTGCCCGAGCCCCAGGGCTTCACCCACGTGTCTGTGGCCACAGGAACCCAGATGGTGTTCCTGGCCGGGCAGGTCTCGCAAGACGAGAACGGTGATCTCGTCGGCGAGGGAGACCTCGCTGCTCAGACAGAGCAGGCGCTCGTGAACGTGGCGGCGTGTCTCGAACTCGCCGGCGCGACGTTCGCCGACGTGGCCAAAACGACGATGTACGTCGTCGACTGGGACGAGCCGAAGCTCGAGCAGATCATCGCGGGGAGCGTGAAGGCCGCCGAGCGGCTAGGGGGCGCGGCGCTCGCGCCGGTCACGCTGATCCCGGTCCCGCGCCTGTTCGCCGACGGCCATCTGATCGAGATCGAGGTGACGGCAGCGCTGGCCTGAGTCGAAGGCAGTGGATCCGCACCTGGCCGCGAGCACGGGTCTCGATGGCCCAGCGGCTTTGCGCCTGGTCGAGGAAGGCGCCGGCGGCAGGGCGTCCGGGCTCGGCGAGCCAGACCTCCGGTGCGAGGCGCGGCAGGAGTACGAGCAGAGGCCCCACGTTCGAGCGCTCGTAGAGAACGTCGGAGGCCAGCACCAGGTCGAACGGCGCCCTCCCGACCAGCTCATCCGGCCGCGTCCAGTCGACGGCCGCGGTCTTCACGTCCACGTCGTTCGCCTGGGAATTCCGCCTGACGAGCTCGAGGGCCTCCGCGGAGTCGTCGGTGGCGAGCACCGTCGCGCCCGCGCGCGCCGCGGCGAGGCTCGGCGCGCCGAGCCCGCAGCCGAGCTCCACGACGCTCCGGCCGCGAAGATCGGC
>Ga0136632_10000746_pt1 | contig 10109 bp, 10 predicted proteins | sample AntDrymUQ6112106_2_FD_104670 | JGI IMG/M metagenome (GOLD analysis project Ga0136632, IMG submission 104670) | Polar desert sand microbial communities from Dry Valleys, Antarctica - metaG UQ611 (21.06) | ecosystem: Environmental > Terrestrial > Soil > Desert | place: Antarctica: Dry Valley...
AGCGCGTCCACGAGCCAGTACGGCTCGGGCTTGAAGGCGCGGATCTCCTCCTCGCGGCGGGTGATGATCGCGAGCGTCGGCGTCTGCACGCGCCCGAGCGACACCGCCCCGTCGAAGGACGAGCGCAGGCGGATCGTCGCCGCCCGCGTCGCGTTCATCCCGACGATCCAGTCGGACTCCGATCGCGAGCGCGCGGCGGCCTCGAGCTGCGCGAACTCCGACCCCGGACGCAGCTGCGTGAACGCCCGCTGCATCGCGGTCTTCGTCATCGACGACAGCCACAGGCGCTGCACGGGCTTGGACGAGCCGGCCTTCTCGAACAGGTAGGCGAAGATCAGCTCACCCTCGCGGCCGGCATCGCAGGCGTTGATGACGTCGTCGACGTCATCGCGCTTGAGCTGGCGGGTGACGACCGACATCTGCTTCTTGGACCGCTCGTCGCGCACGACGAGCTTGAACTTGTCGGGCACGATCGGCAGGTCCGCCATACGCCACTTCTTGAACTTCGCGTCGTACTCGTCGGGCTCGGCGAGCTGGACGAGGTGCCCGACCGCCCAGGTCAGGACGTGCTCAGGCCCCTCGAGATAGCCCTCCTGCTTGGCGAACGGCCCCGGCAGCACGCGCGCGAGGTCGCGCCCGACGGAGGGCTTCTCTGCGATGACGAGCGTCTTGGACACGGAGCGGCAGGGTAGCGCCATCGCGCCGCCGGACCGACAACATCATGCCGCGCGTCAGCGCGCGCATGGTCCTGTGCTGACCCGGCCCGAGGCGCTGCGCAGCGCGTCGCGGACGAGGTCGTTGGGCACCGCGTAGCCACCCGGAGGCCCGCCGCCGACGCTCTTGGAGAAGACCGTGCCCGAGACGCGGCCCGCGACGTCGACCAGCGGACCGCCCGAGTTGCCGGGCTGCACGTCGCCGCGGAAGGCCGTCACCTTGCGCCGCACGAGACGCCTTCCGTAGGCGTCGGGGGCGAGCACGGTTGCCGTGCGCCCGACGCGGATCGAACTGATCGTGAACGGGCCGCTGAGCGGGTAGCCCTCGGCGGCGCCCGGCTCGGAGACCCTGACCTCGCTCGCGAAGCTCAGCGACGGCGCACCGAGACCCGGCACGCGCAGCACCGCGACATCGTCGCGCGGATCGAACGCGATCGCCGTCGCGGGCATCGCGCTGCCACCGCCGCGCAACAGCACGACGGTCTCGTCCTGGCCGGCGATGACGTGCGCGTTGGTGACGACGACGCCGGCGCCGGCGACCCAGCCCGAGCCGGCGACGCGCAGGCCGCAGGAGGTTCCGAGGACCCGCACGACCGAGTCGCCGGCGGCTCGCACCTGCGGATCCGCGGCGACGCTGTCGCGTGGCGGCTCGACCTCCTGCACGTCCGGACCCTTGAAGTTCGGCAACGGATCGAAGCGCGCCAGCGCCTTGAGGACCTTGTCGGCCGGGAGCACGGCGTTGAGCTCGATGAGGATCTTCGACTGTTGGATCGGCCGGCGCAGGTCGCGGATGCCCGGCGTCTGCAGCAGGATGACGCTCAGCAGCCAGGCGAGGCCGAGCGCGAGCCCGATCGCCAGCACGCTGCCCGCCAGGCCGTCGACGACCGCGAGGGGGCCAGGAACGCCCTCCCGCATCCGCCCCGCGATGCCCTCGAATATCGACGAGATGACAACGCCGCCGGCGAGCGCGCCCAGCAGGCCGAACAGCGGCGCGTACGGCGAGCTGTTGCCCTCCTCGAGCAGCTGCGGCCCGAAGCGCGTGCCGAGATACGCACCGGCGGCGAATCCGGCGAGCGACAGCACGCCGATGAGAAATCCGCGCGCGAAACCGACGAGCCCGAACACGGCGGCGAAGGCGATGATGATGTAGTCGATCGGCGTCATGGGGCGGACGCGGCGACAGTTACGTCCGTCGACAAGCCATAGTTGTTGGCCATGCTCATGGCTTCGTCACGCATGCGGCGCTCCCCTCCTTCCCCGCAGACCGTGGTTGCCATCGCCCTCGCGCTCGCCGCCGTGGTCATCGTCGCCTTGGTGATGTCGGCCGGCCAGCCGCCTGAACAGCTGCGCGCGCGCAGCTTCGTCTATGCATGGGAGCGGGGCGACTATCGCGCGATGCATGCCCTTACCGAGCGCCAGCAGCGCAACGGGCCGCTGGCCAGGTTCATCGCCGCCTACCGGACGTCCGCCGCGACCGCGACGACCAGCTCGCTGCGGGCGGGCAAGGTCGGCAAGGCGCGCGACGGCGTCGTGAGCATCCCGATGACGATCCGCACACGGGCATTCGGCGAGGTGCGCAGGACGCTGCGCCTGCCGTTCTCCGGCGGAGACGACCCGCGCGTCAAGTGGACGCCGAACCTCGTGTTCCCCGGCCTGGCGCGAGGCGAGCGCCTGACGCGCGACCTGGCGCTGCCGCGGCGAGCGGACATCCTCGCCCGCGATGGAACCCCGCTTGCGCAGGGCCAGGAGCGCAGCTCGCCGCTGGGAGCGGTCGCGTCGGCGATCGTCGGCGAGCTCGGGGTGCCGCCGCCCGAGCGGGCCGAGCGCTTGGTCGAGCTCGGCTTCCCCGACGATGCGACGGTCGGCCTCACGGGCTTGGAGCGCGTCTTCGACGAGCGGGTCGCGGGCAAGCCCGGCGGCGAGCTGCGCGCGGGATCGCGGGTGCTCGCCCGCAGTACCGCGTTGCCGGCCAACGCCGTCCGCACGTCGATCGACCCCGCCGTCCAGCGAGCGGCGGTCGAGGCGAAGGGCGCCTATGTCGGCGGCGTCGCCGTCGTACGGCCGCGGACGGGCGAGATCCTCGCGCTGTCGGGGATCGCCTTCTCGGGGCTTCAGCCACCGGGCTCGACGTTCAAGATCATCACGCTGACCGGCGTGCTGGAGGCCGAGATCGCGGGGCCGAAGTCGTCCTATCCCGTGCAGACGAAGACGACGATCGAGGGCGTCGACCTCGAGAACGCCAACGGCGAGTCCTGCGGCGGCACGCTGCGCCACTCGTTCGCACATTCGTGTAACTCCGTGTTCGCGCCGCTCGGAGCGAAGCTCGGCGGCAGACGGCTCGTCGAGACGGCGGAGGCCTTCGGGTTCAACCAGGATCTCGGCATCCCGGGCGCGGCGACGAGCACGATCCCACCGCCCGACCAGATCGGCGACGATCTCGCCGTCGGCTCCTCGGCCATCGGCCAGGGACTCGTGCAGGCGACCGCCCTGCAGATGGCCTCGGTCGCCGCCACGATCGCGGCGCGCGGCAGGCGGCCGAAGCTCACGCTGCAGCGCATGGAGCGTGCAAGCGCGGCGCGGCGCCCGCAGGTCGTCGACCGCGACGTCGCCCGCCTGGTCGGCCGCTACATGGAGACGGTCGTCGACGACGGCACGGGCGGGGCCGCGGCGATCTCGGGGGTGCGCGTGGCAGGCAAGACGGGAACGGCTGAGCTGCGCACGACGCAGGCGCCCGACTGCCTGCCCGCGCCCGACGGACCTCAGTGCCCGCCGGCGCTCCCCGACGATCCGACCGACACCGACGCCTGGTTCGCCGCCTTCGCGCCGGCCGGTCAACCGCGCGTGGCTGTGGGCGTGCTGCTCGTCGGGGCCGGCGTCGGCGGCGATACCGCGGCGCCGGTGGCCAAGCAGGTGCTCGTCGCGGCGCTGGAGGCGACGCGGTAGCCGGTGGTCGCTCCTGGCAGGAGAGCCACGACGAGTGGGCGCGGCCGGAAGTTCTGCGAGGTTTTCCGGGATGCCCGGCCGTGATCTGACGGGCCGACGGTGTCCCGCCTTCGTGCTGGTGGCACGGGGGCGGGCGCCGGCGCCCGTCAGGCACGGATCGGGCGCCCGGAAAAGCCGCAGAACTTGCGGACGTGCCCACTAGACGTCGAGATCGATGATGCCCGTCTGCTGTGGTGTCCGGGTGCCTTCGATCTTCAGCTCGAGCGGGCGGTTGTCCAGCGCGGCGAGGGTGAGCTTGAACAGCACGAGCGAACCCTGGATCGGCGTGTCGTGCGCCGGGGTGTCCGGCTCGGGTCGCACGTCGCCGGCGCTGAGCGGCATCCTCGAGCGGTAGGCGAAGACGTTGGCGTCGTCGAGCGAGATCGGCTTGAAGACATCTTCCTGCGTGTCGATGATCTCGATGTCGTCGGAGGGCCGCATCGCCTCCTCGGTCTCGTTCTGCACCCGCAGGAAGACGCCGAACCAGACCTCGTCGCGGCCAAGCGTGCGCTCGGCGTCCGGGACCCCAATCAGGTAGGGCTGATCCTGGGTGTCGGCCGGGTTGAGCTGGCGCGAGACCTGAACCTGGTACTTGAGCTCGCCGACCGTCAGGTACAGGCCCTCGTTCTCGGTGCGCACGACGCGAGCATCCTCGTCCATGTGCTTGCCGCACGCGCTCACGGCGCCGGCGGCGAGCAGGACGGCGAGCAGGATGAGCGGGCGGCGCAGGCGGTTCACGGGCCGGCGAAATCTACAGCCTGAAGCCGCTGGCCGGCTTGCGCGCGCCGCCGGACACCGTCGTACGCGCACCACGACCGTTCCCCGACTCAAGGATCGAGCGAAGCCGCTCCAGCGCGCGCGTGTGGCAGCGCGTCGTCGAGTTGCGCACGCGCAGCAGCTTCTCCATCTTGGCGTCGGAGAACGTCGCCGGGGTCGACTCCGTGACGAAGATGAGGTTCGTCGCGTTCTGACCGTCCTCCTCCAGGGTCCACGTGGTCTTCGTGCGCACGCGGTTGAAGCGCCCCGCGCGCCCCGTGGCGACGATGCGCTGCGGCGGCCGGACGTCCGCCAGCGTGATGTCGCCATAGGAGAAGCGGTCGAAGCGCGACTTCACCCGGAAGCGGGCGCCGGCGCCGGCGCCGTAGGAGTCCTCACGCGTGAGGTGCCAGTCGAGCAGGCAATGATCGCTGAACTCGGCGTGGTTGGCGACGTCGGCGAGGTACTCGAAGACCTCCTCGCGTGGCTTGGCGATCCGGGTCTTCAGCGTCACGGGCTCCATCCGCCCGCCAATCTACCGTGGCAGCTACGCGGCGTCCGCGCGGCGGATGCGCACTGCATGGCCGTACTCGCTGTGGCGCACGGGCGCGCTGGCCTCGGGCTCTGCTCGGCGCAGCGGCCGGCACAGCTCGCAGACGGTCGCGCTGTCGGCGTAGCGGTAGAGCGTCTCGCCGATGAGCGGCGTTCGCCCGCAGTCCGCGCAGATCTGACGCCCGTCCTGCAGGGCGCCCACGCTCTTGCGCAGCAGGGCCCGCTCGAGGTCTTGTTCGTCGATCGCTGCCGGTCCACGCGCCATTGCATGTGCTTCGTCGTTGGCAGGGGGTTTCCTTTACTTAACAATTCCTTAAGAGCCGTTTATCCGAAGCCCCACCATGGGTAGACGCCGAGACCTAGGACGCAGGCCGCCATGCCGTGATACGGCTTGACGCGCCTGTCATATGCGCACGAAAGCCGAGGGATGGCCGGCGGACACCCTGCAAAGCAGCGAAGGGAGTTCGGTATGGAGTCGCTCACGTCGGGAACGCTTGCCGGTACTGGCTCGTTCCGTTGCGAAATCTGTGGCCATGTGGTCACGATGACCACCGCCGACGTCCTTCCTCCCTGCCCGGGCTGCGAGGGCGCGAGCTTCACGCGCGCGTCGCTCTTCGGCCCTGCCCGATTTACCCGCGCCGAGCCCGAGACTCCGACCCCAGCGGGCCGGCTGCTCATCGACGCCGCCCGCGAGGAGATCCATGAGCCGGGCCGCTACCTGATCTTCAAGGACACCGGCGTCGTACGCACGGTCTCGATGCCCGGCGAGGCCATGCGGATCGGCCGCAGCCTGTCGGCCGACCTGCGCTTCGAGGATCCGACCGTCTCGCGCCGGCATGCCGTGCTCATCCTCGAGTCCGGCGGCGTTCGCGTGCTCGACGATCGCAGCCTCAACGGGGTCTTCGTCAACGGCGAGCGCGTCGTGTCGCAGCTGCTCAACGACGACGACGAGATCGTCATCGGACGCTACCGCCTGCGCTTCGCCGACCTGAGCGCGACACCGGCAGCGGCCAGGGCAGAGGCGCTGGCCGAGTAGCATCCGGCGCCTTGGGCGCCACGATCGCAGTCCTCTCCCAGAAGGGCGGAACCGGTAAGACGACGGCGGTGCGCACGCTCACCGACGTGTTCCGGCGCATCGATCTGGAGGTTCTCGCGGTCGACCTCGATCCGCAGGGCAACCTGTCGGATTACTTCGACGTGGACCCCGAGGTGTCGCCCTCGATCAGCGACGTGCTCGCCGGGCGCGCGCCGGCGACCGAAGCGGTCCACAACGGCGTCATCCCGGCAAACCTGTCGCTGGCAGAGTCCGAGCTGCTGCTGGCCGGGAAGATGGGGCGCGAGCTCACGCTGAAGCGCGCGCTGAAGCCGCTCAAGGACCGCTACGACATGATCCTGCTCGACTGCCCGCCGGCGCTCGGGCTGTTGACGGTGAACGCCCTCGTCGCGGCCGACCACGCGCTGCTGAGCACGGAGGCGCAGTACTTCGCCCTCCAAGGCGTCGAGCAGGCGCTCGAGGTCATCGAGCTTGCGCGCGACGGCCTCAACCCCGAGCTCGGCTGGCTCGGTGTCGTCTTCAACATCGCGGACATGCGCACGCGCCACAGCCGCGAGGCATTCGCCACGCTGCGCGAGCACGTCGGCGAGAAGCTGTTCGACACGACGGTGCGCCAGTCGATCGCCTACGCCGAGGCGTCCGAGCGCGCGCTGTCGATCCTCGACCACCGACCGGACCTCGGCGCCGACTACCTCGCGCTGGCGGACGAGATCCTGCGGCGGCTGAAGATGCCCGCTGCGCGCGAGCGCCTGACCGCGCTGACCGAGGCGTAGGCCCAATGACGCGGTGGACGGTCGTCGCGATCGTCAGCATGGTCGCAGTGGCGGCCGCGGTCGTGCTGCTCGGCAACCGCGGACCGGACGGCAGCCAGCAGCCCCGCTCGCCGCGGGCACCAGCGCCCGTCCCGCCCGGGCCGCACGGCGCGCGGCTGCTGCGCCCGGTGCTGCTGCGCGAACGCCCCGGGGGACGCGGCGTGCGCATGCTGGGCACGCGCACCGGCTACGGCTCGCCGCGCGTGCTGGCGGTCGTCACACGGCGCGGCAAGTGGCTCGGCGTGCTGTCGCAGTACCGGCCCAACTCGCGCGTGGGATGGATCCCGGCGAGCGAGGTGCTGCTGCTGCACCGGCCGTACAGCCTCGACGTCGATCTCTCCTCGCGGGTGCTGGTCGTCCGCCGCGACGGGCGCTTTCGGCGCCGCATCGTCGTGGCGGTCGGCCGTCCCGGAAGCGTGACGCCGACGGGGCGATTCGCGGTGACGGACCTATTGAAGATCGGTCGACGCGGCGGGCCCTACGGGTGCTGTGCCCTGGCCCTGACGGGCCGCCAGCCCAACGTGCCGCAGGGCTGGAGCGGCGGCGACCGCTTGGCGATCCATGGGACGTCCAACAACGGGAGCGTCGGAAGCGCGGCCAGCGGCGGATGCCTGCGCGCGAGCGACCGCGACATGCGCTGGCTGCTCGCGCGGGTGCAGTTGGGCGCTGTGGTGCGGGTGCGGGCGTAGGTCAGGTCGACGGCCGCAGCCCCTCGGCGCGACGCGCGTGGCGGCACGCGCCCCGCCTGCTACAGCTCGCGCACGTCAGCCCCCGAGGTCTCGAATGGGGCGCGCAGCACCTCCGCCCAGCCCTCGGTCTCGCGGCGCAACGCGGCGGCGACGGCGCCGGTCGTGTCGGCGTACGTCCAGAAGAGCACCGTCGGGCCGGCGCCCGAGATGCTCGCCCCGATCGCTCCGAAGGATCTCGCGCGCTCGAGCAGTTCGATCGACGCCGGGTAGAGGTGGCCGCGGTAGGGCTGGTGCAGGCGGTCCTCCAGCCCGCGACCGATCAGGCTGAGGTCTCCGCGCGCCAATCCCAGCGTCAGCGTCGCACCGTGGGCGACGTTCGCAACCGCGTCAGCCAGCGGCACCTTCGCCGGCAGCGCCCGGCGCGCGACCGCCGTGCGCACGGCGCTGCGCGGCACGACGATCACCGCCTCCAGCCCGTCCGGCGGATCGAGGCGTGCGACCTCTCCCCCGGCGACGATGACGAAGCCGCCGAGCAGCGCTGCGGCGGCGTTGTCCGGATGGCCCTCGAGCTCGGACGCGTGCGCCAGCAGGTCCTCGTCGAGCTCGAACAGATGCGCCGCCGCCGACAGCCCGGCCACGTACGCCGCCGCACTGGAGCCCAAGCCGCCCGACAGCGGGACCTGCGAGCAAATGCGAAACGTGAAGTCGTCGGGGGGATGCAGGGCGGCGAAGCCGCGCACGCAGAGGTTGCGGCGATCGCGGGCGATGTCGAGCTTCGTCTCGACGGCGAAGCGCCCGGTCTCGATCACCTCGACCTCGACGTGCAGCGCGAGCGCCGCGGCGAACGCATCGAAGCCGGGGCCCAGATTCGCCGACGAGGCCGGGACGCGGACGAGCCGGCGCCGCTGCATCAGCCTCGGTCCGTGAGCAGGCGAGACGGCGCGAGATGCGTGGGATGCCGGCTCAGGCCAGCACCGCCTCCTCGACCGCGGTCAGGTTCGGCTCGCAGGGGATCACGCCGCCGGCCTGGTTCAGCGCCGTGTCGGGATCCTTCAGGCCGTGTCCGGTGAGCACGCAGGCGACGTGGCGCGCGCCGCCCGTGCCGTAGCGCAGCAGGCCCGCGACGGACGCCGCCGAGGCCGGCTCGCAGAAGACGCCCTCGCGCGCGGCGAGCAGGCGGTATGCGCCCAGGATCTCGGCGTCGGAGACCGCGCGCACCTCCCCGCGGGACGCCCACATCGCCTGCATCGCCTCATCCCAGCGCGCGGGGTTGCCGATGCGGATCGCGCTGGCGATCGTCTCCGGGTGCTCGATCTTCCTGCCGAGCACGAGCGGCGCGGCGCCCTCGGCCTGGAAGCCGAACAGGCGCGGAGCGACGCCGAGCTCGCCGAAGCCCTTCCAGTAGGCGCTGATGTTGCCGGCGTTGCCGACGGGGATGCAGAGCGCCTCGAGCGTGTCGAGCTTCTCCATCACCTCGAAGGCGGCGGTCTTCTGGCCCTCGAGGCGGAACTGGTTGACGGAGTTGACCAGCGCGATCGGGTGTCGCTCGGTCAGCGCGCGCACGAGCGTGAGCGCCTGATCGAAGTTGCCGCGCAGCGCGATGACGCGCGCGCCGTGCATGAGGGCCTGGGCAAGCTTGCCGGTCGCGATCTTGCCCTCCGGCACGATCACCGCGCAGGTCAGCCCGCCGCGCGCGGCGTAGGCCGCCGCGCTCGCCGCCGTGTTGCCGGTCGATGCGCAGATGACCGCCTCGGCGCCCTCGCGCAGCGCTGCGCTGACGGCGCAGGTCATGCCGCGGTCCTTGAACGAGCCCGTCGGGTTCGCGCCGTCGAGCTTCAGCCACACCTCCGCGTTGACGAGCTGCGAGATGTGCGGCGCGTACACCAGCGGGGTGTCGCCCTCGCCGAGGGAGACGACGGGGTCGTCGGCGGCGAAGGGAAGATGGTCGCGATAGCGCTCGATCAGTCCGGGCACGAGCGTGACCCTAGAGAAACTCCTCCTCGATCACCCGGATCGCCCGCGGGTGCGAGCGTACGAGGTCCAGCCTGGCGATCCGCTCGACGGCCGCGAAGAAGCGCGACTCGAGCACCGGGTGGACGACCATGACCAGCCGTGCCTTCTTTCCCAGGCCCTTCTGCACGACCGACTTGATCGACGCGCCCTCCTCCCCCAGGACCTGTGCGACCTGGGCGAGCACCCCCGGCCGGTCGGCGACCTCCATGTGCAGGTAGAACGAGGACTCGACGTCGTCGATGATCTCCAGCGCCTGCGTCGTCTCCGGCGTCGAGGCGGGCGGGATCATCGCGCTGATGACGTCGCCGAGCACCGCGCTGGCGGTCTGCGGCCCGCCGGCGCCGGGGCCCGACATCGTGATCTCCGTGATCGCCTCGGACTCCACCGTGACCGCGTTGAACGGACCGTGGACGCTGGCCAGGGGATGGCTGGCGTAGAGGAAGGCGGGATGCACGCGGACGGCGAGCTTGCCGTCGATTCGCTCGGCGGTCCCGATGAGCTTCAGCCCCAGGCCGAGATCCCGCGCGTACTCCAGGTC
>Ga0136632_10000747_pt1 | contig 10101 bp, 9 predicted proteins | sample AntDrymUQ6112106_2_FD_104670 | JGI IMG/M metagenome (GOLD analysis project Ga0136632, IMG submission 104670) | Polar desert sand microbial communities from Dry Valleys, Antarctica - metaG UQ611 (21.06) | ecosystem: Environmental > Terrestrial > Soil > Desert | place: Antarctica: Dry Valley...
CCGCATCACGACGAGCGCGTGCGGATGAACGCGCCGACGCTGATCATCGGCCACCGCGCCGACCCGATCCACCCCTTCTCGGACTCGGGGATGCTCGAGGGCGAGCTCCCCAACGCGCGCATGATCGAGGCGAGCTCGATCCTGGAGTGGAGGATCAGCCCGGAACGCCTGGACGACGAGCTCTCGGGCTTCCTCGACGACGTCTGGACGGGTCTCGCGGACTCGGGCTGGAAGCCCAAGGCCGCGGCTGAGGCACCTCTTAGGCAGAGTCGCTAGATTCGCGCCCGCTATGGCGAGCAACCGAGAAGAGAGGGAGCGGCTGCGCCAGGAGCGCATCGCGGCTCAGCAGAGCGCGGGCTCCAGCGAGCGCACGCGCCTGATCGCCGGCTACTTCGTCGCTGGCCTGCTCGGGCTGGCGGTGCTCGCGGGCCTCGTGTTCGTCTTGATCGGCGGCGACGATGAGGGCGGCACCGAGGTCGCCGCCGGCTGCGACAACGCCTTCATCGAGTCCGAGATCGGCGTCTTCGCGGACTTCGAATGCGACAACCGCGAGGGCACCGAGCCGCCCGAGCTCCAGTTCGGGGACCTCGAGGAGTCCGCGACCGAAGCCGGCTGCGAGCTCAACCTCGACCTGCCGGACGAGGGCAACACCCACTTCCCCGACGAGAGCAAGGGCAGCTACGACACCAACCCACCGACCTCGGGGGACCACTTCGGCAACGCCACCGATGCGGGCTCGGGTGCCGTCGCGGATGGCGCCTACCTGACCGCCCCTCCGGAGTCCCGCCTGGTCCATTCGATGGAGCACGGCCGCGTCGAGATCCGCTACGACCCCGACCTCTCCGAGGAGCACCAGCTGGCCCTGAAGGGCGTCTTCGACGAGGACTCGGGCGGAATGATCATGGTCCCGGACCCCGACCTGCCGTTCGACGTCGCTTTCAGCGCGTGGGAGAACTACGTGGGCTGCGAGACCTATGACCCGCTGGCGCTCGACGTGCTGCGCAACTTCCGGGACACGTTCCGCGGGAACGGGCCCGAGAACTTCCCGGTCAACCTCTAGCGGCGGCGGGAGACGCAAGCGCCAGGCACGCCGCCACGGCTCCCACGCCCGGTCACCGTGAGAAGAGAATTCCTGTGTCCCCTGCGTGAGCCCTGCCTGCAGCGCTTCATTCACCCAGGAGATCGGCAGGTGCAAACAGAAACACAAGGCGTGAACCTGTGTTCGGGCAGACAATGGGACGAAACTTGAAGCGAGGACTCACAACCGCGGCGACGCTCGCCGCATTCCTGTTCTGCGCCTGGGTGGCGGCCCCCGCGCTGTCCCTGGCGCCCTACATCCCCGGGGCCGAGGACTTCGAGAGCAGCCTGCCCGCCCCGAAGCGGCTCGCGGGCGCGATCGCGCCGGGCTCGCTCCGCTCGGGCGACCGCGAACACCGGGCCCGCTGGATCTCGCCGCCCGTAAGCGCGCCGGACCGCTTCGACCTGGTCGGCGTGGCCGATGAGATGCGCCCGCTCGAGATCCGCGTCCGCGACGCGGGCGGCGAGTGGAGCGACTGGGTGGACCAGGACGACGGGACCCCCATCTACGTCGACGGCGCCGATGACGCTCAGGTGCGCGCCTCGTTCCGACCCCGCGGGCGCCTCCACTTCGTCAACGTCAGCGGCACCTCGGGCAGCTTCGCCGACCGGCTGCTCGACGACGCCCGCGAGAGCGTGAACTCCGCCGCGATCTCGATCGCGTCGACCCCCGTAGCGGAAGCCGTCGCGAGCAAGCCGCTGGTGGTGCCCAGGGCGACCTGGGGCGCCGACCTGGCGGATGGCGGCTGTCCGCCACGCGGCCCAGCCGAGTACGGCTCGGTCAACGCAGCGGTTGTCCACCACACCGTGAACGCGAACGACTACTCGCCCGAGGATGCCGCCGGGATCGTCCTCGGGATCTGCCGCTTCCACGTCAACGCGAACGGCTGGAACGACATCGGCTACAACGCGCTCGTCGACCGCTACGGCACGATCTACGAGGGGAGGGCCGGCGGGCTGAAGTTCCCCGTAGTCGGCGCCCAAGCGCAGGGCTTCAACTCCGAGACGACCTCGATCGCGTCGATCGGTGACCACACGTCCGAGACGATCGCCAAGCCCGCGCGTTCGGCAATCGTCAACTTCCTCGCGTGGAAGCTGAAGATCAGCCTCGCGACGCCGGCCAACGGCTCCACGGTGCTGACCTCGGGCGGCGGCTCGCAGAACCGCTACCCGGCGGGGACGCCGGTCACGGCTCCGCGCATCGTCGGCCACGGGACCCTCGGCCTCACCGAGTGCCCCGGGACGACGCTGGCCCCCGAAGTCGCGAAGATCGCCGCGGGCGTCCAGAAGCGCCTCAAGGGCCGGGCAGCTCGCAAGAAGAAGAAGCGGAAGGCAAGAAGAGCAAGCGGAACGTGAAGTAGCGCGCTACGCGCCCCGGCCCGCGGGAGCCCGGTAGCGCGGGAAGAACCCCTCCGGGCCATCGTGCCCGCGGCTCAGGCGCTCGTAGGCCTCAGAGTCGCAGACGATCTCGTGGGTGCGGAACGGCGCCGTCGCGTTCGCGAAGCCCTGCTTGAAGCGGTCCAGGGAGTCACCGGGCTCGATCCCCCCTCCGAGGTTCAGCGCGAGGCCGAGCTCGCCGGCGAGCGAGGTCATCGACGCGAACAGGTTCTTCATGGGCGAGTCACGCAGAGCCTCTTCAGCGGTACCGCCGAGGTAGTAGTGGAGGTGGCCGTCGCTGACGACGGCGATCGCGCCGGCCGACGGCCGCTCGCCATCGCGGCCCGCCAGCACGAGCCACGCGCCGTCGGCGCCCAGAAGCTCCTCGAAGTACGCGCTCTCGTAGAGGTAGCGCTCCGCCGCGCCGGTCCGGGCCATGGTCTCGGCGTAGGCGCGCTCGAACGCCGCGCGGTCCTCGGGCGCGGCCTGGTCGCCCGGCTCGACCCCGACGTTCCACCCGCGCCGCTCGTTGCGCCGGATCTGCTCGCGCAGGCGCTTCCGTACGCCGCTCGGCTGCGCCGGATCGGCGATCTGGACCCGCGCCCGCTCGGTCCCCCCTTCGAACGCCGGAGGGTCGCCGACGCGGTCGCGCACGAACAGGCTGACCAGGCCCGTGCCGCTCCAGTCCACTTCGCGGGGGTCCGGCGCGCGCCCGGAGCTGCGAGCGCCCGGGTAGCCGTAGGGCGATATCGCGTCGAGGCCGCCGTCGCCGGGGATCTCGCGGACGAGCACCGGCAGGGCGGGCTCGGAGGGGCCCGCGACGACCAGGGAGTGGGTGGTGCCCTCGGCCCGCAGAAAGCCGGGCGAGCGGAAGAAGTGCCCTTCCTCGGAGGCCGCGGCGCCGCCGTCTGCGAGCAGCGTCGCCGCCGTGCCGGGCATCCGGCTCAGTCCTCGGGCTCGGGCGGCTGGTCCTCGGGGAACCCGCCCCAGAGCTCGACGTCGATCAGCTCGCCCTCGTGGCGGATGTGGTTGCGCAGCACGCCCTCCTGGGTCCACCCGTTGTAGATGACCGCCTTCTTCGCGGCCTCGTTCGGGGCCGGGATGCGGCCGTACACCTTGTGCGCGCCGAACTCCTCGTAGGCCTTCTTGTTCGTCAGCCTCTCGGCCTCTCGTCCGACGCCCATGCCCCGGATGCGGTCGTCGCCCATGATCGCCCCGAGCTCCGGTGCGGCGTCTCCGCCGACGCCGTAGAGGGCGGTGAACCCGACGGCGTCGTCGATACCGTCGACGACCACCGCCCACTTGCGGTCCGCACCCTCCTCGCGCATCGCACGCTCGACCCATGCCTCGGCATCGGCCTCGGTGAACTCGTCGCGGTGCTCGAGCAGGTCGGCCGTCGCTCCCGCCGAGTTGAACCAGCGATGGACCGCGGCGGCGTCGCCGGGCTCGAACTTCCGCAGTGAGATCCCTCGGGCCATCGGCGGGCCAGCCTAGTCGCTCGGGCTCGATTCCTTCTCGGCCGCCCGGCGCAGCGCGGAGTCTTCGTCGGAGCCCGCGAATGCGTCGGTCGCCGCGGCACCCTCGCCCCGCATCAAAACGCTCGGGGTCAGCCCGATGATCTTCAGGTCGAGCGCGAGGGAACGGTGTTCCGCGTACCAGACGTCGAGCTCGATGCGCTGCTCCCAGGGGATGCCTGTCCGGCCCTTGATCTGGGCCCAGCCGGTGATGCCCGGGTTCAACTCAAGGCGGGTCCGCTGGCGCGGCGTGTACAGCGCGACCTGGGCCGGCAGGGTCGCCCGCGGGCCGACGATCGCCATCTCGCCGCGGAGCACGTTGACGAGGTTCGGCAGCTCGTCGAGCGCGAAACGGCGCAGCACCCTGCCCGCGCCGGTGACGCGGGGGTCGGAGTCGACGACAGCCGTCCCCACCCCCACCGGGTCGGAGCCCTGGCGCATCGTCCGTAGCTTCCACATCTCGAACTCGCGGCCGTCGCGGCCCACACGCGTCTGGCGGTAGATGACGGGACCGCGCGAGCCGAGCTTGATCGCAACCGCGGCGACCGCCAGCACGGGCGAGAGAACGAGCAGTCCGAGCGAGGCGATCACGACGTCAGCGGCCCTGGGCAGTCCGCGTCTCATCGCGTGCCCTCGACCTTCTCCCAGCCGATCGGGACCCCGCCTGCGCGGACGCGGTCGTACAGGCCCATCGCGATCGAGGCGGTCACGGTGAAGTAGTAGTAGGCGATGCGGAACGGCAGGAACGGGACGAATCGCCCGAGCGCCGCCGCGACCAGGAAGCCCGCCTGGGCGAGCAGCGCGAGGACATAGAAGCCGCCCTGCCCCGCCAGGGCGGCGTTGGACAGCAGGGCGAAGACGTGCAGCCAGGGCGTCAGGTAGCGCAGCAGGCGGTGGGAGTAGATCTCGAGGGCGTAGATGGGGGTGTACCCGCGGGGATCGAGCATCCCCCACTTGAGCATCACGTCCCATAGCCCCCACATCATCCGGCGCTTGCGCTTGAACTCGCCCTCGACCGTCGGCGCCATCCGCTCCTCGGCGATCGCCGACGGCTCGTATACCGCACGCCAGCCCTGCTTGGTCAGCTCGAACGGGAAGCCGATGTCCTGCCCGCGGCTCGGGTGGAGCTCGATGTATGCGTCGCGGCGGACCGCGCAGATCCCCCCGTTGCCGGCCGTGATTCCACCGAGGCGGGACTCCATCTCGCGCACGCCCATCTCGTAGCGCCAGTAGAGGCCCTCCTGGTTGCCGCCCTCGCCGCCCGTGAAGCGCACCTGTCCGCAGGCGTAGCCGACACGGGAGTCTGCGAAGCGCTCGACCAGGCGCCGCATGGCGTTGGGCCGCCAGTAGCTGTTGGCGTCCGAGAAGGCGACCAGCTCGGTGTCCGCCTGGCGCACGGCCGCATTCAGCGCCTGGACCTTGCCGCCCCGGGGGAGGTCGAGGACCGAGTGCGCGCCCGCCTCTCGCGCCAGCTCAACAGTGCGGTCCACCGACCCGTCAGAGGCCACCGTCACCCACAGCTTCTCGGGCGGGTAGTCGAGAGCGAGCGCGTTCTCCACCTTCCGTTCGATCACCGCCTCCTCGTCGTAGGCGGCGACGACGAGCGTCACGCTGGGCAGGTCGGCCGAGCTGCGGTCCCGGGCCGAAGGAGGCGTCTCGCCGAACACGCGGTCGAGCGCCATCAACAGCACCGGGTAGCCGATGTGGGCGTAGACGATCAGGGCCAGAGACCCCCAGAAAAGCCATTCAAGGACGACCATCAGCGATCGATGGTAAGGAGGCGTTCGTAGAACTCAACCGTTCTGGCACCAATGTCGTCCCACGAGTAGTGGCTCTTCGCAGCGGCCAAGGCGCCCGCTCCCAGGCGCTCGCGCTCGGCCGGATCGGCGATCAGCTCGTCGAGGGTGACTGCGAGCGCTTCGGGATCCGCGGGGGGCACGGTCCTCGCCGCTCCCAGCTCGGCGACCTCCGGGAACCCGCCGATCGCGCTTAACACGAGCGGCCGGCCGAACGCCAGCGCCGTGTAGAGGACGCCCGACTGCTCGATGTTCCGATAGGGCAGCGTGACGACGTCGGCGCGGCGCATCAGCGCCGGTACCTGGGTGTCGGGGACGTAGCGGTCCACGAACCGCACTCGCCCGGGAGCAGCGTCGGCCAAGGCCCGCAGCGGCTCCATCGGGACCATTGGGCGCCCCACGACCCAGAGCTCCGCGTCGCGGCGCATCCTCGCGAACGCCTCGAGCAGCACGTCGGTGCCCTTGTAGGGCCGGATCAAGCCGAAGGCCAGGATCACCGGGCCCTCGGCGTCCGCCAGGTCCCCCGGCAGCGCCTCCTCGTCCTGCTGGCGCGTCAGGTAGTCGAAGGCGCCGTGCGGGATCACCTCGATCCGAGCGGGGTCCACGTCGAACTGCGAGACGAGCCGCTCGGAGCCGTGGCGCGAGTGCGCGACGACCCCGTCCATCCGCTTGAGCAGCCCGGCCAGGGCGCCCGCGATGCGGCTGCCCGCCTCGGGAAAGCGCCAGTGCATGGTGAAGACGCGCGGGTGAACGTCGGTGAGCAGCCGGGTGTCGAGCCGCGGGACCGGCAGCCACTGGTAGTGGACGACATCCGCGGACCGGGCGTGACGGCGGTGGCGCAGCATCCCCGGCACGTGCTCGGCGGCGCGCAGGGCGCGGCGCGTCTTGGCGCTCCTCGCGCCGGAGCTCCTTCGGTAGAAGAGCTCGGTGACCTCGTAGCCGGGCTCGCGGGGCACCGAGCCGTAGGGAAACTCGCAGGTGACCAGCTCGACATCGGCGCCGGCTCGGGCGACCGCACCCGCGAGGGCGTGGTCGTATGGAGGGGTATAAGCGGCCGGGTCGACGATCTGAACGCGCATGGGGCAGCATTCTGGCCGTGAAGCTCAGCTACTGCGTGGTCAACACCAACGGCAGGGACGATCTGCTCGCCTGCCTGGACGCGATCGAGGCCACCGCGCCGCCCCGCGTGGAGTCCGAGACCCTCGTTCTCGACAACGCCTCCGACGACGGTTCGGCCGAGGCCGTGCGCGCTCGGGTCGGAAACGCGAGGAGCGGCAAGGTCCGCCTGATCGCCCTCGAGCGCCGCGAGGGCAAGGCGGCCAACGACTCCCGCCTGCTGCGCGAGGCACGCGGCGAGTACGCCCTGCTCCTGAACGAGGACTCCGAGCTGACGCCGGGCTGCACCGCGGCCCTCATCGAAGCCCTGGACGGCGAGCCGCGCGCCGCAGCCGCCGGGGCCCAGCTCCTGGACTCGGACGGGAGCCCCGCCGCCTGCGCCTGGCGGCTCCCGGGCTGGGGCGCCGCGATCGCCTCGGCCCTCTTCCTGCACCGGCGCTTCGTCACCCAATCGGGCGGCGAGCGGACCCACGAGGTGGGCTGGGTCCAGTCGAGCGCGATGCTCGTGCGGCGTTCGGCGGCCGACCAGGTCGGCTACCTGGATCACGACTTCTTCGTCTACTCGGACGAAACCGACTTCTGCGCGCGCCTGCACGAAGCCGGCTGGACGATCCTCCACGTCCCCGGCGCCCGCGCGACCCACCATGACCAGCTCGCCTCGGACTCGACCGGGACCGATCATCGCCTCGTCGAGTTCAGCCGCAACCGCGACCTCTACCTGCGCAAGCACCTGGGCGCGGCCCAGGCCCTCGCGATGCGCCCACTGCTGGCATTCCCCAACCTCCTCCGGGCCGCGTGCGCAGCGCTGGCTCCCGGCCGGTCTCCGCGACGCTACCTCGCACTCGCCCGGGCCGCGATGCAGCCCGGGCGAGGCGAGGGCATCCGCGAAGCGGCCGAGGCCCACAACGCGCGCCTCGACTCGGGCGAAACTACGCCGGCGAGTAGCTGAGCTCGGCGACGCCCGGGTCGTAGCGCGTCACGTCCGCCGGCTCCTCACGAGGGGCCGCGCGCATCCTCGTCGCGCTGCTCGGCGCGCAGCGCCTCGGGGATCGATTTCTGAGTCTCGGGCGTCTCGCCGATACGCGAGATCGCCTTCCTGATCGCGGACGGCGAGAGGTTCGCCGCGATCGCCCGGCGTTCCTCGTCGCGCAGAAAGCCGGTGACGAAGAGAACGATCGGGAACAAGAGCCACACCCCGGTTCTCGACGCCAAGCCCACGAGGCCCTCCGTCGGCAGCAGCAGCTCGCCCGCCGCCACAAGGGCCGCGCCCGTGAGGAAGAGCAGGGCCAGCCGGCCCCACTCGTAGGGCACCGGGAACAGCCGTTGGGTGAAGAAATACATGACCGCCAGCACGACGGCGTACGACGCGACCAGCGAGACGCCGGCGCCGACGATCCCGAGCTCGGGGATCAGGAAGAGGTTGAGGCCGATGTTCACGATCGTCCCGATCGCGGTGGCAGGAAAGTTGAACTCCGTGCGCCCGGTGCGGCCGAGGACGACGACTAGGACGAGGTAGAGCGCGTAGAACATCACCCCCGTCGAGACCAGCCCGATCGCCTCGTAGGAGTCGAAGAACTCGGGTGCCGCGAGGGTCCGCACGATCCAGCGGGCCAGCAGCCAGATGCCCGTCACCGCGAACGCGCAGACGGCGACGAACCAGGTGACGATCACCGCGTAGGCGTTGCGGGCCTCGTCGTCGTCCTCGATCGAATACGCGAGCGGCGGCCAGGCGAGCTGGAAGCCCTTGACCAGCACGTTGACCGCCTGGGCGAACTTCACCGACAGGGCGTAGAGGCCCGCGTCGCCGAGGCCCGCGAGCCGGACGAGCATAAGCCGGTCGATGAAGTTGAGCGAGTAGAGCGAGAGCTCGGCGGGCATTGTCGGCAGGCCGAACCGGGTCATTCGGCGAAGCAGCGCGAAGTCTGGAACCAGTGCCAGGCGACGGCGCTGGACGATCAGCAGCCCGGCGAGGAACGCGGCGCCACTCACGTACTGCCCGAGCAGCAGGCCCTCGGCGCCCCGCTCCTCGACCACGACGAGGTAGACGGTAAGCGGGATCGTCACCAGGACGTTCGCGACGGTGAAGACCAAAAACGCCTTCGCCCGCTCGTCCAGGCGGAACATCGCGAGCAGAAACTCGAACATCGTGAACACCCACAGGCCGGCGATCGCGATCCGCACCAGGCCCGGGTCGGAGCGGTCGAGCACGAGCTGCGAGATCGGCTCGGCCAGCGGCATCAGGACGGCCAGGCCGATCGTGGTGGACCAGAAGAGCGACGCGAATCCCGTCGAGACGACGCGGCCGGGATCCTCGTCGCGCTGGTAGTAGAAGCGCAGCAGCGCCTCGATCACCCCGAGGCGGATGACGATGCTGGTGGCGATCACGCCGGTGATCAGCACCTCGGCAGCCCCGTAGTCCGACGGCGAGAGGTAGCGCGTGTAGAGCGGCAGCAGCGCAACCGCGATCAGCTTCGAAAGGACGCTGGAGGCCGTGTAGGCCGCGCCCGTCGTCGCCAGGCGGCGCAGGTAGCCGGTCATCGCATGGGGATGCTAAGCAGCGTCGCGGGCGGCGAGCGCCGCCCCGATCGCCAGGATCGTCCAGGTGAGCGGGTCGGTCAGGAAAGCCCCATAGCCGACCGTGTGCACCAGCATCGCGGCGAACGCGCCGGCCAGCGCTATGCGGGCAAGCCGCCGCGCGCCCGGGCTGCCGCGCGGGTCCGTGATCGCAGACGCCGGTGCCCCGAGGCCGGGGGCGACGCCGCGCATCCCGGCGAGCAGGGCCATGATCGCCGTGACGACCACCGCCGCGTAGGCCGCGAGCCCGACCACGCCCTGTTCTGCGGCCACCGTCACCGTTTCGTTGTGGGAGATCGTCGTCTGGTTGGGCCCGATGCCCTCCTGTTCGTTGAACGCATCGGAGAAGGAGGCCGATCCGTGCCCTCCGAGCGGCCTGGACGTGAACAGGTCGACCCCTCCCTCGATCAGGGTGCTGCGGCCGCTCGAGACCTCCTCGGCGCTGTCCTCGGCCTCCGAGGTCCCCCCGAGGAAGACCACCGCCCCGAATGCGAGGACCAGAACCGCCGGGGTCGCGACGGCTGCCCAGATCGCGCTGTAGCGCAGGCCGCAGATCACGCCGACCCCGACCAGCAGCGCGATGAAGCTCGTCTGGGAGAAGCCGAACAACATCCCGACCAGGATCGCGGCGAGGACCGCCGCCGCGA
>Ga0136632_10000748_pt1 | contig 10096 bp, 16 predicted proteins | sample AntDrymUQ6112106_2_FD_104670 | JGI IMG/M metagenome (GOLD analysis project Ga0136632, IMG submission 104670) | Polar desert sand microbial communities from Dry Valleys, Antarctica - metaG UQ611 (21.06) | ecosystem: Environmental > Terrestrial > Soil > Desert | place: Antarctica: Dry Valley...
GTAGCCGGAGTCCTGGTTGTTCTTGCGGTTCGGGCCGACGTCGGTGATCGCGGTGAAGCGCAGCGCGCTCATCGCGGCGTCACCGTCGCAGCTCCAGCACTGTCTTGCCGATCCTGATGGGCGTGCCGACCGCCACCGGGGTCGGCGTCGTCACGCGTTGGCTCCCGACGTACGTGCCGTTGGTGGAGCCGAGGTCCTCGACGAACCACTCCTCCCCGTTGGTGGCGACGCGCGCGTGCCGGGTGGAGACGTAGTCGTCGTCGAGCCGGATCGCGGCGTCCGTACCGCGCCCGATGAGCAGCGGCTCGGAGCCGAGTGGGACCGCCTGCCCGGCGTCCGGGCCGTCGGCGACGACCAGCTGACGCGGTGCGGAGCGGTCCCGACGGGGCTTGCGCTGCCGCGGCTCCTTGGCCGGCTTGGCCGGCTTGGGCGCCTTGCTGGCCTTGGGCGCCTTGCCGGTGACCCGCGCACCGAACATGTCGGAGCGGATCACCGAAACCGCCGACAGCACAAACAGCCACAGGACGGCGAGGAAGCCCAGCCGAATCAACGTGAGGGTCAGCTCGGACACGTCATGCCCCGCCCTTGGGGTCGCGCACGATCACCGTCGTGTTGCCGACCACGATCTGCGAGCCGTCGCGCAGCATCGCCTGCTGCACGCGCCGGCCGTCGACCCGGGTGCCGTTGGTGGAGCCGAGGTCGACAACGCTGACGGTCAGCTTTCCGTCCGCCGTGTGGATGCGGATCTCGGCGTGCCGGCGGGATATGCCGGGGTCGTTGATGCGCAGGTCGGCCTCCTCGCCGCGGCCGAGGACCAGGCCCGGCTCGGGCACGGCGTGCCGGGCGCCGTTGACCTCGATCACGACCGGGGCGCGGCGCAGCCCGGTGTCGCTGGGCGCTGGCCCGGACGCCTGGGTGACCGCCGCGCTGGCCTTGCTGGTGACCAGGAACCGGCCGACGGTGAGGTCCTCGCGGCGCTCGAGCTGGATGTCGACCGGACCGGCCAGCGTGTAGTGCTGCTCGACCACGTGCTCGCGCACCATCCGGTCGAGCTCGCCGGCCAGCGCGCTGCCGTACGGGGCGAGCCGGTCGTGGTCGGCCGGCGACAGCTCGACGACGAACGCGTTGGGGACGAGGGTCCGGTCCCGGGAGAGCACCTGGGTGGAGTTGTCGATCTCGCGGGTCAGGGACGCCGCGATCTCGACCGGCTGCACCGCACTGCGGAAGGCGCGAGCGAAGGCGCCGCTCACCGCCCGCTCGAGGCGCTGCTCGAAGCGCTGCAGGACACCCACCTGGCGGCGCTCCCTTCTGACCCAGCGTCTCGGCGTGTCTTGGCGGCGCGCCGCTCGGCGATTGGCCGGGCGCGCGGCGGGGCGCGGACGGGTCGCGCCCCCGTGGATGGTACCGAGCGGGGTCGGAACCGGCCTCGCGGCGGCGGCAGGGGCGCCGGTCGGCTGCTAGTCTCGTCGATCGGCCTGTCGGCGTGGTGCGCCCACCGGCCGGTGCCGTCCAGGCGGCGCGCGCGAGTGGCGGAACAGGCAGACGCGCACGGTTCAGGTCCGTGTGCCCGAAAGGGCGTGGGGGTTCAACTCCCCCCTCGCGCACCACGAACGTGCAGGTCAGAGGCCATGCGTGGGTGCGCTGGGGGGCTGTTTGCTAACGGACTGCTAACGGTTGTCGAAGACGAGGCTCGCGACCCGCTCGGCAGCGTCGTCGTGCAGCCCGGCTGTGACGTGGCTGTACACGTCGAGGGTGATCCCGATGTTCGCGTGCCCCAGCCGCTCCTGAACGACCTTCGGGTGTACCCCGGCGCCGAGCGCCATCGTCGCCCAGCCGTGCCGGAGATCGTGCAGGCGGACCCTCGGCAGCCCGAGCTGCCGCACCCGGTCGCCGAACGACCGGGAGAAACGCTCCGGGTGCAGCAGCCCACCGTCGACCCGGCAGAACACGAGCCCGTGGCCTGTCCAGCCGGTGCCCATCAGCAGGCGCTCGGCTGCCTGGCGCTTCCGAAGCTCGCGGAGGGTCGCCACCGTGGCCGGGTCCAGGCTGATCGTCCGCCTGCCCTTCGCCGTCTTCGGCGTCCCCAACGTCGGGACGTGGTTGACCGCGATCACCGTCTGCCGGACCGCAGCGCGACCCGAGTCGAGGTCCAGGTCTGTCCAGCGGAGCCCGAGCGCCTCCCCGCGGCGCATCCCGGTCGTGGCGAGCAGCACGTAAGCGGCGCCCAACCGGTCGTCGCGTACGCCGTCGAGGAACGTTCGGAGCTGCGCGGCGGTCCACGTCACCATCTCCGGCGAGCCCGACGACGTAGCCCGCGGCGGGTCCGCCGCTTCGGCGGGGTTGCGGACCAGCCGCCCCCATCGCACCGCGTCCTTGAACGCCCGGTGAGCGATGGTGTGGACGTAGCGCACCGACCGTGCGGACAGACCGCCCCCCTCGTGGTCGCGTCTGCCGTCGGCGAGCAGCCGGGCGTAGAGCCCGTTCAGCGCCCCCGCGTCGACCGCCGCCAGTGGTGTCGACCCGAGGTACGGAAGTACGTGCAGCCGCAGGTTGCGGGCGTAGGAGTAGTGCGTGGACGGGCGCACGGTCGGCGCGATGGCCGCGAGCCACTCCTCGACGTACCCGCTGAGGGTCTGCCGTGACTTCGGCACGTACGCGCCCCGGTTCACGCTGCTCACCAGCTCGGCCAGCGCGGCCGATGCTTCCTTCTTGGTCCGGTAGCCGGAGTGCCAGCGCTGCCGGCGCCGTCCGGTCGTCGGGTCCGGGTCGAGGTCGAGCACAACGCTGTATGACTTGCCCCGCTTGACGATGCTGCCCCTCATGGCGACTGCTCCCCTGCCTTGCCCTTGATCGCTGCCCCCAGGAACGGTGCTCCGGTCTTCGGGTCGGTGCGTTGGCGGGCGCGCTGCACGTACAGCGCCGCGGTTGACGTTGGCATCCCAAAGCGTTCGCGGACGGCTTGTGCTGGTCGGTCGTCGACGTTTGCCCTGTAGACCTCAGCGACCTCACGGAGAAGTTCGTCTGTCACTTTCCGGCGGGGGCGCTTCCGCACCTTCGTAACTGCCTCCTTGGTGGCGAGCCGTTCCTGGTCGTTTGCGGTGGGGCGTAGCCACGGACCTCCGTACAGCTCCGGGTGAGCGGCCAGCTCGCGGCGACCGAACGGGGTGTCCCGCCAGCCTCCTGTCTCGCCCGACCGCACGAATGCACCGAGCTTGACGGCGTCTTCTAGGAGGTCGTCGAGCTTGATCCTCAAGTCGAGCGCGCGGACCGGCCGCCCAGTCCCCACCGAACGAAACGTCACCTCACGCACCTCCGGCACCCCGTCCCGCATCACGACGCCCAGCCGCAGCTCGACCTCGCCCGGCGCCAGCTCTCCGATCGCCAGCAGAGGAGACCAGACGAGTCGGTCCCCGATCTCGTGCCAGTCACCGTCCCGCACCATCTCGACGCGCTCGATCTCCACCACCACGTCAGACCCTCCAACCAGAGAAACGACTTGGGTGGATGAACCGTACCAGTTGGCCCTCTAACATCGAGAATATGAACACCACCGACGCACCGGCCCGGCTGCCGGACCCGCACGTTCAGCCGGCACTGAATCTCTGGCCCACGACCGGGCGACTGCTCGGCCTGTCGCGGCAGTCGACGTACGACGCGGCAGCGCGCGGCGACATCCCCACCATCCGGATCGGCCGACGCATCCTCGTGCCGACCGCCGCATTGGCACGCCTGCTCTGCATCGACGACGACCCCGCAGCATGAGCACAAGAGTGCGCCCCGGCGTGGAGACCGGGGCGTCGAGCAAGGCCGGGGCAGGCAGCAAGCTCAACGCCAGCATAGCCCCGACGACCGACGACCCCGGCCAGCGTCGGATCGCTACGCGTCGCCGCTGGGCGGCCGCGCTGCTCCACCGATGCCACCCGCCCGACGGCGACGGGTTCCGATGAGCCGCCGCCGAGCCCGCGGTCCGGCCGCCCGCCGTCGCGAGGTCGAGCGGGCCGCCCGGTGCCCGGACTGCGCCAGCGACGTGCGCGTCATCTGGCACGACGGTGCTCTGACCCGGGTCGAGGTCCGGCACGACGACTGCTGTCCACTCTGGCGAGCCCGTGGAGAGCAGCCGTTCCGCGAGCTGCGGTTGCTCGCGCCGGGAGCGCCGCGGTGAACGCGGCGACGTCCATGCTCGACATCGCGCTCGACTACGCCGCCAGCGGCTGGCGGGTGCTGCCGTTGGCCGGCAAGGTGCCCAGGACAGTCCACGGTGTCGACGACGCCAGCGTCGATCCCGACACGATCCGCAGCTGGTGGACGCGGTGGCCGGCGGCGAACATCGGTGCCTGCGTCGACCCGCAGCTGATGGTGCTCGACGTTGACCCACGCAACGGCGGTTCGGTCGAACAGCTCGGCGACCTGCCGCCGACACTGACGTGCTGGTCCGGTCGTGGCGACGGCGGCCGCCACCTCTACTTCCTCCGACCGACCGGGCAGCTCGCCTCGACCCGGCTGCCGCGAGGTGTCGACCTCAAGCTGCGTGGCTATTGCCTGCTGCCACCGTCACTGCACCCGGCCAGGGGCCGGCCGTACGAGTGGGAGGAGCACCCGGTCGCGCCGCTGCCGGTCCACCTGCGCACGGTGCTGCGGCCGCCTCCCCGGCCGATCCGCCACCTCGGTGCACGCCGTCGCGGCGACGGCCGGCACCTGGTCGAGTTCGTCGGCCGCCAGCCGTGGGGCAACGTCAACAACGGGCTGCACTGGGCCGCCTGCCGGGCCGTCGACGACAACCTGATCGACGTCCTGGCAGACGACCTGATTGCCGCCGCGGTCGCCGTCGGCCATCCCGAAGCCGGCGCCCGGCGCACGGTGGAGTCGGCGCGCCGAACGGAGCGTGCATCGTGACCCGGCCACCGAACCTGCACGCCGTCAGGGCGGCGACCATCGACGGAGCCGAGCTTCTGACCAGGCTGCACGGCGCCCTGACGACCTACGTCGCGTTCCCATCGGCCGAGGCCGCCGATGCCGCGACGCTGTACGTGGCCGCATCCCACGCACAACCTGCGTGGGAACACGCCAGCCGGCTCGTGATCAAGTCACCACTCAAGCGGTGCGGAAAATCCCGACTGCAGGAGGTAATCGCCGAGACCTGCCACCGCCCGCTCCGTACTGCCAACTGTTCGACGGCGGCGCTGGTGAGGTCGATCGGCGGCGACGACCCACCCACCATCCTGCTCGACGAGGCGGACAGCGTGTTCGGCGGGCGGAAGGCCGCCAAGGATGGTGTTGCCGAGGACCTGCGCGGTTTCATCAACGCCGGCCACTCCCGCGGTGCCCCGTACCTGCGCTGGGACATGATGGCTCGGCAGCTAGAAGAATGCCCGACGTTTGGCATGGCGGTCCTGGCCGGGATCGGCGACCTCCCCGACACCATCGAGGACCGCGCCGTCGTGATCTCGATGCGACGCCGCGGGAACGGCGAGCATGTTGCGTCATTCCGCCGCCGCTCGATCCCCGCCCTGCACGAGCTGCGCGAGCACTTGAACGCTTGGGTTCGCGAGCACCTGACGGTGCTGCGTGATGCTGAGCCGGACCTGCCGGTGGAGGATCGGGCGGCCGACGTCTGGGAACCGCTTGTCAGCATCGCCGACCTGGCCGGTGACGACTGGCCGAACCGGGCTCGCCGGTCATGCACCGTTCTGGCCGGAGTCGCTGACTCCGAGGCCGATTCGGCCGGCGAACGGCTGCTCAGCGACTTGTACCAGGTGTGGGGCGACGAGGACTGTCTGTTCACCAACTCCCTGCTCGAACGCCTGCACAAGCTCGATGAGTCGCCGTGGGGAGACTGGTACGGCAAACCGCTCGCAGCCCGTGGCCTGGCGACCCTGCTCCGTCCCTACGGGGTCAAGTCGCGAAACGTGCGCGGCGACGAGTCCCATCAGGCCAAGGGGTATCTCCGAGCTGACCTGTCCGACGCGTGGGGGCGTTACGTCCCAGCCGTCCCGCCGTCCCAAGACGACGAAACCGCTGGTCAGGGCTGGGACGGCACTGGGACGGATAGCCGTACCGCCATCCGTCCCCGCCCTGACCAGGACGAACACACCCGTTGGGACGCCGGGACGGACGGGACGGATACCCGGCCTGACCTGTTCGACGCGGCCCGGTCCGTACCGGCCAGCGCACCCGCGACGCCCACTCCGTGCCGGGTTTGCGGCGTCGAGATGACCCCCGAGCAGGCCGGCCGGTACGACCGATGCGCGTCGTGCTGGGCCGACCTGCTCGCCGCGCAGCCGGTCGAGGCGACGGAGACCCCATGACCGCGCCGCTCATCTCGGCAGACAGGACCAGCGCTGCACCACCAACCCACCCACCCGACTGTGCAGCTCGACCACCTGGATATGCCGATTCGCGACCTCGAAGGAGGAGCCACGCTATGACCTGCCAGCGATGCGGCCGCCCGGTCGCACGCCGAGCCGCCGCCAGCACCCGCATCGCGGCGACGCTGTGCGGACGATGCGCTGACCGGCTGCCGCCACACCTGCGCCGACCACCGAAGCCCGTACGGAAGGAGCCAGCACCATGACCGCAACCACCGGCGACCGAGGTGTCTGCGCAGCCTGCCCGGCTTCGCAAGAGGGGTGCTGGGCACGGCAGCGATTCGCGCGACAGCGGTGCTGCCGCCGCTGCAGCCACGGCCGCGCAGCCGCGGACCCCGGTTTTTCTGATCACCCGGCGCTGACAACGCCTCGGGTTCTAGGGCATCCCCCCCGGTATCTCATGGGGGGTATAGAGGGAGGTTTAGGTGGCGCAAGGCGCTGCGCGGGCTCCGCGAGGCGGCCGCACTTACCCAAGGAATCCGACCAGAAAAGGGAGCGAAGTGATGCACACAAGCAGAGTCACTACCGACTGCAAGTATTGCTCAACAACCGCCGCGGAGTGCATGACACGGGCCCTTGTTTGCCTCGGCGCTGATCTCACCGCCGCCGCGGCGCTCTACAAGGTCCGCGGCCTGCTGCGCCACGGCGCCGAGCACCTCACCGACCGCCAAGCTGTTCGCCTCGACGCCGGTCTGACCGCCGGCGATCCCGCCTGGGAGGTCACCGTCGCCTGGCAGTGCTATCAGCAGCTGCGCTCGATCTACCACACCCGGTCACCGGCCCAGGGGCGGCGGACAGCCGAGCACGTCATCGCCTCGTTCCCAACCTGCCCGATCGACGAGGTCGCCCGCCTCGGCCGGATGCTGCGCGCGTGGCGGGCCCAAGTGCTGGCCTACTTCGACACCGGCGGGGTCTCCAAGCGCCCGGCACCGGCGTGGCCGGAAGCAGGGTTTCACGATCGACAACCCGAACGCCGGCGGAAGCTGCGAACGGGAGACGATGCTGCTCGGTAGCGCGCTTCGGGGCGTGTTCGACGCGATGCCTGAAGGTGGCCGCGCGCTCGTCGTCGGCCACAGCCCGACCAACGAGGCCGCGGTGCTGGGCTTGGCCGCCGAAGTAGTCGGCCCCTTGGGCAAGGGCGAAGGAGTGCTCATCATCGAGGATGGAGACCGGTACCACGTCCGCGCGATGGAGCGGGGTTCCGCATGACTGACAGCAAGGGGCGAGAGGGCTACCACGACCCGCTCGCGGGCCTCGGCGGCGCGGCTCCCGCTCGCAGCGCGCTGACCCTGCGGTTCGTGCTCGCCACGTTCGGGCTGCTGGTCTGTTCTGCCGGCGCGGTCGCCCTCTGGGTCGCCGAGGCTCCGGTGGCCTTCCCCCTCATTGCCGGCCTGTTCGCGTTGGTGGCCGTGGTCGACCTCGTCGTCGTCATCAGGCGCAAGCTCCACGGCGAACCCGGCTGACCACTACAAGTGCTTGCCGTTCCTGCTCACCTCGACGTTCTCGCACACGTCCCGAACGCGCGGGAAGCGCTTGGGGCTCGACGACTACCACCAGCCGGCGGCGCACATTGACCCGGCACCGCGCTTGGCGTCCTTGACCTCGGGTTGCTCGGTCAGAGTGCCGTCTACCCGGCCAAGACCCGCGGTAGAACTCAGGCCAGCGTGCCCGCTACAGAGGCGGTGAGCAGCACCACCGTATCCTCAAGCGCCTCGAACGAATCCCACTTGACCGGGATCACCACGTAGTCCCCGGCAACCAGCTCCGCATCGTCGGACCCGGCGACGACCCGCGCCCGGCCCCGGATCAGCTGGAGTGTGATTTCGGCCGTGTTCTCGTGCTCGTCGAGTGCATGTCCGGCTGCGAGCCCGACCGCCGTTTGCCGCAGCGAATTGACGCGTCCCCCGTGGATAGTGACCGCGTACCGGCCGTTTGGGGCGGACCGGGCCTCCGCCAGCACCTCCTCGCCCAGTGCGCCGAGGGCAATGGTCTCCATGGAAGTTCCCTTCGACAATGACACCGTAGCGATGCTCCTCGGCTGGCGCCGGTGCAGGGCCAGGACTGCGATCGGTCCCTCCGCGATGGAGCAGGGCGCTACCTTTTCGGCGTGATGAACACGACGACGACTTCGGACGCCGTGAATGTACCTCAGGCGGTGCGCCCCCGGAGGCGGTCGCACCCTTGGCCGAACAGGTGCGCACAGAATGGAAGGACGCAGCGCCGCCGAGCCCGAGGTGATTCAAGCGATGGCCGCAGCACCCGCATCGGGTGTGGCGATTGCGTGCCGCGAACCGCCGATCAGGCGGGTCCGGTTCCACGGTGCCGCCGATGAGGGGGTGCGGAGCCTGATCCCGTGGTTGCGGTGAAGGCTGCAGGTCGCCGCCGGGGTGCCTCGCGTTGTGGCTACATGAAGCTTGTGGGCGCACCGCTGTCTGCACTGACCCCGGGCTCTTGCACTCTCCCTTACGAATTCTGGCGGGGGAAAACATTGGTTCCCGTTTCGTCGTCCCGACGGTCCCGGCGGCCGTGAGCCACTCGGCCCACGGATCAGCCACGGTCGCCACCGTGAAACCGCTCCCGCCGAGCACGAGCGATAACCGCAACCTGGTCAGGACGGAAGACCCGCCGCCCATCCGGCGTCAGATCCGGATGTCTTCTCGGTACGGGCCTACAACTGAGGATCCGAGTGGGTGGTCGGGTACGTCGGCGATGACGTATACGTCGTCGTCGCCGTCGTCGCCGTCGTCGCCGTCGTCACCGAGATGCCGGGGCTGACCGGCTACAAGCTGCAGACCGTGCTGCGCGAGGCCGGTGCCTCCTACCAGCGCGGCGGCGAGGTGAAGGCCGCCAAGCTCGCCGTCGAGCGGGGGCAGCTCATCGCCGAGAAGGGGCCGCGGAACAGCACGAAGTACCTCGGCGCCACGGTTCTCAGGTTCCCTTGCACCGGTTTGATCATCGCCCCCACCCCGGGGCTTCCCGGAGCTCAGTCCTGGGCGCGCGCGCCGACCGCCCCGCCCTCGCTCCATCCCGCGCCACGGACTGCCCCGCAGGGCAGAGAACCAGCCAAATCGCTCTCGTAATGCGTAGGTCGTCGGTTCGATTCCGACAGGCGGCTCCACGCTGACCAGCGGTTATACGTCTACTGGCTCGACCGCTGACCCCGGCGAAGGTGCCAGTACGGTGACCAGTCAGCCCCACAGCCGTGGCAACAGGTCGCACCATCCTGGGGGCTTGGCCCGCACCCGTCAGGTGGCTGGGTTCGTGGTCGGATCAAGCCGGCGGCTCAGTCCCACCGGCTCCGGGGAGGTTCTGGGACTGGTCGGCCCGGTCCGGGTACTCACTGGACACCTTCTCCTCCAACGCGTCGACGGTGGCCTCCGGATCCTCATGCGGGCTTCGGGGCGGACCGTCCGGGCGGTCGGAGCTCGGTTCGGGCTGGGCGGTGGGCTGTTCCATGGCAATCGCTTTCGGTTGGGGGGTGGTGGTACAGAGCTACGGCGTCCGGGTCAGGCTCCCCCGCGTGCTGCGGCATAGCTGAGGTTAGCCGCGAGGCCGGTAGGACGTCACAAGTGGGCATTGGAAGGTCTCGCGGGCACGTAGTCCCACGCGGTTCAGGTGACGGACAACGATCCCGTAGGCGGCCAGCGGCCCGACCTCGGCGTAAGGCACGTCCTGGGCGGCGCAGAACGGCTGCACGACCTCTCGTGCGTGGCGCAGATTCGGACGCGGCA
>Ga0136632_10000751_pt1 | contig 10090 bp, 9 predicted proteins | sample AntDrymUQ6112106_2_FD_104670 | JGI IMG/M metagenome (GOLD analysis project Ga0136632, IMG submission 104670) | Polar desert sand microbial communities from Dry Valleys, Antarctica - metaG UQ611 (21.06) | ecosystem: Environmental > Terrestrial > Soil > Desert | place: Antarctica: Dry Valley...
GCTGAGCAGCTCCTTCGTCGCATCAGGATCAGTGATGATCCATTCCGGGTTCGATCGGCCCGACATGATGTCTACCTCGATCCGTAGCATCTCGTACCTCCTGGTTCGTGCGGAGGGGCGTCACGCGCGGGCGCTGCGCCGGTGCACTGACCAGAACGTCGGACACAGGCGCCGATCCGCGCGGCTCCGCCCCTACGGCTTCTCGCTCTCGTGTCTTCTAACACATGTGGTGCCTTTTGACAATACCCACCGATAGCTTCGAGCGCAGATGACCAACCACCGGCTCAAACAAGCTACGCAATACCGGGACTGGATGGCCGTCTAGGTGACGTGCCTCAACAGGTTGTGAACGGCTGAGAGGTTGTCCGATCAAGTGGGCTGGATTCGCCTTCTGCTGTCAGGGCGACGCTCATCATCTTGCTCAACACCGCCCGCTCGGATAAGCGGCAGGCGGCGACGTTGATGGAGGAGCTCGCCCACCACCTCCTTCGACACAAACCGTGCTCGAACGCCACGGATCCGTTACCGGCATCCTTAAGCGGTCGTACGACCGCGGAGGAGATCGCGGCCACGCACGGCTGCAGCGAAAAGCTGGTCACCTATCGCATCAAGCGGATGCGGCTGTGGCAGCGCTACGAGAAGTACGCGGCCTAGTCCGCGCTTGCAGCGGCCGCTAGCGCGCTGTCTAGCCGACGTGAGACGAGCGTCCGCAGTCGCGGCCGCTCAATCTGCTCGAGCCACGCTTGGAGCTTGGTCTGCTCGAACGCTGGCGGCAGCTCAATCTCCGGCAGGTGCAAGGGGCCGCCGGCCGGGGCGCGCATATAGACGGTGTCGAACAAGGCCTTCTCGGGCGTCGCGACGTAGCCGCTGGCGTCCGACCCAGTGAATCCGTCAAACAGCTCGGGAACGATGTGATGAATCTCGTAGACGCCAAGCTTCGTCCGCATGCGCTTGCTGCGCCCGGTCGAGACCACAGAGACAGAGCGCGGAATCTGTTCAATCATCCCGTGTCGCGCAAGCGCCGACCAGACCGAGACATAGGCCGGGAAAGGTGCAGTCAGGTAGGGAGGAAGCGCAAAGGCCTCGATCTCAGGCCGAAGTGACCAAAGCCCCGGCCGGACCCGGCGAACAAGGCCAGCCTCCTCGAGCGTCCGTAGATGACCGCTGGTGCGCTTCTCAGACAGACCAAGCCGCGTCGCTGCCTCGGTGATCTCAACGACAGGACGGCCGAGCCGAAGCAGGTCGGCGTAGGCGTCGGCCGACCTCATCGCTCCTCCAGCAGGCGGTCCACGACGAAACCTCTGATCTGCTCCCAAGCTGCCGGCTCCTCGTAGAGCTCAGCGACTTCGGGATCGAGAAAGGGCAAGACCTGATCACGGAAGGCCGAGAAGGGAAGCTCGAGAGCTTGCTCGGCCGCCTCCTCGCGGAGACCGGCAGGCGATGTGGCCGTGAGTGCAGGGTTCGGCCGCAGCAATAGGTCAAGGTCGAAGACATCGCGTGCCTGGGTCTCTTCTCGCTTCGCGAGCGCCAGGATCTTCTGTTCGACCGCGGGCTCGGGGAGATAGCGCTGAAGGCTCGGCGGCCGAAGCGCGTAGGGAGCGACGATCCTCCCCGGAACCGCTTCAAGGATGTGGCGGTGCTCGCCGTTTCGGCGGCTGAACTCGATCTTCGTCCGCAGCGGGTTTTCCTGCCCCTCAAGCGCGATCACCACCTTCCAACGCTGAGTCGTTTCCGTCTGCTTGGGCTTCGTCCGCTCGGCGATGGCGAGGCGTCCCCCACGAAGCAGCACCGCGAGCGCCGGCGAGCCGAGCACGCCGTCGACCCTTTCTTCGAGGTCCCATTGCTCGACTTCGGACACGTCGAGGTCGATGTCCTCGGAGTAGCGGACGCTCTCAAAGAAGTAGCGCAGGTTGGCACCGCCCTTGACGGTGTAGCGCCGCTGGTCAAGGCGACCCTGGAGTACCTGGAGAAAGGCGAGGTGGAAGAACTCAATAGCTTGGGAGGGGCGCAAAGGCACCCGTTTACGATACCAAATATGGGACAGAAATCGGGTATTTTTGGTATCGCTGGTTGGGCTCTAGGTCTTACCGGACGGCTCTTCTACTAGTGAAGGACGGGGGCACGAGGGCGCCGACGAAGAAGCAGCGGACGTTCCAGCCGACGGCCCGCGCCCCTTCGCTAAGCCGTAACGCCGAGGCGCCGGTCAGCGCGGCCGGCGCCGCCAGGCGATGCGGCGGGCAACGCAGGCGGCACGGTCGGCGCACCAGCGGTACGCGACCATGCTCGTCGGCGTGTAACCCGCGTTCGCCATCTTCTCGGCGTTCGGGTTACCGCAGTGGATGCAACCGTTCATGCGCACAACGGTAGGCGCGCAGGCGGACAGAGCGGCCCCTAGCATGAACGGCGCACGGCGCCCTATGAAGTCAGCAAGCGCGCGAGGTGGCAGGATGATCTGGCGCCCTTAGCACGCCGAGCCCGCAGCCGCGCCTGTGCTGAGCCGCTACCCCTCGCGAGACACGCCCTTGAAGCGGCCGCCCCGAGGTCTAACGTCCATGCCACTGCCGCGCGGGCGCCAGCACCGACCCAAGCGGTTTCAGCTGATGCACGACCCGACCAGTTTTTCCAGCAGAGCGGGCGTCGTTTACGTGCATGGCATGAACTCGCGGGCCGTCGCGGTCGCGTCGACTACCCGGTTTACGACGGGCGCAAGCGGTTCCCCTGGTCGGTGCCCGTGCCGCAGCTGGGCGCGCTGGGGGAGCTGCCGGGAGCAGCCTCGCCTGGGAGCGGCGCCGTCGCCGGGTCATGTATAAGCGTCAGTCGGTCCCCACCGCACAGGCATCCGAGCATCGCCCACTTCGGCAGGTCTGCTGGAATCCGCCAACGTCTCCCGGTCCGTCGTGTCGGCAATGCTCGGAGTATCCCAGGTACGCGACCATCGTCACGTGCACCGCATGCCTGTCGCGCGGAACCCTCATCCGGTGGAGGGAACGTCTAACGAACCACGTCCCAGCCCGAGCCGCGGATCGACGCCAGAGAGCCTGGTTCCATTGCGGGAGGCGACTGCATCAACATACATCGGGCTTCCTGTTGCGTCATCGACCTGCAAATACGCGCCTTCGAAATTCGTCGGAGGCCGGCGCAGCAGCGCTCCGACACCGCCGCGATGCTTAAGATGAGCTACGGCCCGCTTCGGATGATCACTCGTCGCCTTGATCACGACCGCCGATTGCAACACGCTCAAGAACGTAACGTGTACGTCGCGCAAGCCAAACAGCGCCCCTCGCTGAGCGATCGTAGCACCCAGGTTTAACGGCAAATCCAAGAAAACTTGATCTCGCACGATGTTGCCAACGGCTCCCCCGTAAGGAACGACCTCACCGCCTGGAGTAATGAGTGAAGCCCACGCCCCGCCGATCTCGCCGAATCCCCGAGCGACGTACTCATCCGCGACCGCACCGACCAGCAAGTCTCCCTGCCAGAGTGCCTCTGAGCGGTCCAGGCCGGCGGACGAAGGCACAGCGAGTTCGTATCGCAGCACCAACGTGCCAAACCCGCCTGAATGTAGCTCATCGCCGGGTTCGGCGGGGATCCTTTCCGAGCGTACTTCGGCCTGCCGCACCAACGGGAGGCGACCAACGAGCGTTTTCAGGACCTCCTGTGCGGTTCCGGGAACAATCGGGATTGCTCGTCCTCGAAGGCCGTTCGCGCCTGCTCCTTCGCTGTGCGTAGCTGCAGGACGGCGACGAGCGCGGCGATCGCCGTGGCGACTGCTCCCACTGCGGCGACCACCGCGACGGTCTCGTCGAACGCCGCAAGACTACGAGGCGTGCCGGCTTGTGCCATTCGGGCCAACCGGGAGGCCGGCGCCAGACGGCCGATGAGGTGAGACCGTCCCGCCTCTTCACCGGGTTCGGCGGCAGCTCGGTGGCTGAACCGTGGCGCGTCGACTAGGGTCGCCCTTCTGCCTGTTGTGACGAATCGAGGAGGCCAGGATGCAGACGTTCCAGATCGCCCACGAGGAGCTGCTCGGAAGCCCGGCGCCCGTGACGATGAACCCGCAGCTTCAGAAGTACTGGAATCTCCCGGTCAGCCAGCTCTGCGAGCTCGAGGAGCCCGCGGTGCTCACGCCCGAACAGAAGGAGCGACACCGCATCTACTGCTACCTCCTCATGGCAATCGTCCACCACTACTGGAACGGTTACAAGAAAGGTCGCTTCGGCGATTACCCGTGGAACGACACGCCGGGGTCCAACGACCCGCTGCCGCTCCACGGCGACTACCTCGGCCACAACATTGCCGCCCTAGCCGTCGACGCCAACGGCTACGTCCTCGACTTCGACTTCAATCACAACACCCTGTTCAACAGCTCGGCCGAGCACGCCGAGGCGCGGCTCGTGCGGCGCCTCTACAGCCTGGCCCAAATCAGCGACTCGTGGACGCCTGCGCCAGACCCGAGGCAGGCGATTGGCAGCCCGGCGGCGACTGGTGGCTACACCAGCCTCTCCCACGTCACGCTCTACACGTCGCTTGAGTCCTGCTCGCAGTGCTCGGGCGTTATGGCATTGGCGCAGGTCAAGGAGGTCGTCTACCTGCAGACGGACCCCGGCATGTACTTCATCGGGCGCATCCTGCGCAACCTGACGACCGAGAACCTCCGCGCGCCGTTGCCGATCGGGGCCGGCGAGACCGACTTCCGCTACTTCGAGGTCCTGAACGGCTCCTACACCGACTTCGCCAACGAAGTCGCGACCAAGCCGTTCTGGATCTCGCCCGACGGCGCCAAGCGCGACGATAAGCCCTCAGTCACCTCTTTCCTCGCCACCGGCGTCGCCCGCGCAGCCTTCGCCGCCGGCGGCGAGCTGTTGCAGCGCCTGGTAAACGGCACGGACACCTTGGTCGACCCAGGATTCACGCCAACGCCTAGCGCACTTAGCAACGAACTGGTCGTACACGAGGCCGAGCACTTCTTCGACTACGCGAAAACGAGCGGCCGGCGCGGTACGCCTCACAACCTGTAGGCGCGCCCGTTATTCGACGAGAGACGAGGCGGTCGACGAGGTTGCCGGCGGCGGCCCCGACGGCCGCCGCCCTGACCAGCGACTCGAGGCCGCTCCGCAGCGGAGCGACTCCCGAAAGCGGCCGAGTGCCGGTCGGTTGCGGAACCCGCGCCGCGCCGCCTGGAGCGGCTTCTGCAGTTCGACCCGTCCGTGGGCGCCGTGGATCTCGGGCGCGGCCGCTGCTGAGGCTCCGGACTCGGCATATAGATCGGGGCGCCTGTCATTTGCGACAGCATCCGGTCAAGCGCTTTCACGGGCAGCATGATGTCCGGAGCCAGGTAGAGAGGACCTTCAGGATCAGGGGCAGCGGTGTACCCGGCGCGTGGCGGACACCAGCGCCGTGGCAATCCTTGTACTTCACCGGCCCGCCCTCGCGCCCAGCGCCACACCAGCAAGGAGCGTTGCGATCGAAGCTCTGAAACGGGTTTGGCATCCGCAGCGAATGTGCCCAGGGCTCGGCGGGCCACGCCTTTCGCGCCGAGGAGCGCCGGCGACCGGCTGCTCGCACATCCCGCTCCAGAAGGAGCCTGCTTGAGCATCCGCCCCGCAGCAACCCGAGCATTTCCGCAAGCGTCAGCGCGCTGGGGCAGGCTCCGCGGCGCGGGCGATCGTCTCGTCCAGATGGTGAAGGAGGAGCTCGATGGCGGGCCTACGCACAACCGCTGTCGGGAGCTGCGCCGCGGCGATCGCGCGGGCGGCCATAACTGCAACGGAAGCGCGCGGTGTGCCGGCGAGCACTTCCTCTCGAGCAAGCTCGATGGAGGCGATGACAGCGACACCGGGGTCGCGAGCGCTGCGTATCGCCTCTTCGTACAACGCGCGCCCCGTCTCCGGGTCGCCGCGGCGAAACGCCGCGAGACCGAGCGTCGCTCGTGTGGTTGCTTCCTCGTCGGCGTCCTTCTTCAGCTGCAGCATCGCGTCGAGGTGCGGCTGCGCTTCCTCGACACGATCAAGCTGAAGCAGGCAGAACGCCAGGTTGTTGTGCAGCAGGAACTCATACGGGTTCGCCAGAAGCGCCGCACGTGCCAGTGCCGCTCCTTGCTCGAAGTCCCGCCCGATCGAGGCGTGGTACGAGCCGAATACGCCGGGCGCGGCGGCGAACGGCAGCGCGGCAAGCCACAACCAGCTGTTGTCTACTACCTGATGCCATTCCCCGTGCTCGGCGTGCTGCCAGGCTCGCGCCTCGTACGAGTCAGGCGTCTCGAGGTGCTCGGGCGTCAAGACGATCATCCCGCCGTGCCGCGACGCCCATTCGACTTGGGCGACACTGTTCTCGGTCGGATCCTCGAGGGCCTGGTCGAACAGCCTCCGCGCCTGCTTGGTCTGGCCTGTCACTAGCTCCTCGGTTGCCAAGGCACTCGCGAGCTCCGTCGTGTCGCTGTCGGCGAAGTTCTGCGAGTCCAGGACTCGCCGGCCGTGCTTGATCAGCCGCGATGTTCTGCCGCCTAGCGACGCTGTTGCAATCTCAGCCGAGAGGAGCCAGGGATCCAACCTGGTTCTCGAAGATCCGGAGAGGAGCCGTTGGCCTTGTTCCGGATCTCCGTGATGAACAGCGAGACGGGCGGCTGAGCGCAACACGAATCGGTTGTCCGGCGACAACTTGATTGCCATGGACATTGCCCTCTCGCCCGGCTCGCGCTGCCCGAGGACTTCGTACTGCCGCGCGAGTTCCGCCCACGCAAGGGGCTGCCGCGGGTCACGGCGGACGGCCGCCTTGAGCTCGGCGATCCTGACCGCGGCTCGCTCTCTCTGCGCCGTCGGGTCGAGGGTCGCTGCGACCGTGGCAGCGCTCGGTGGGACGACGAGTCCGTCTGCGGCGAGTACCTCTCGTGCAAGACGCCGCGTCGGCTCAGGCACGTTCGGCGCCGCCACGAGCGCGCGCGCGGCTTCGTCGGTCGAGGCTGATCGTCCGAGCACCGTCGCCGCCCCGACAAGCAGCGCCGCGGCGCTGATCATCGACGTGTCGCGCCAGTCGGCTTCCGCGCGCTCAAGCTCTTCATCCGCCTCCTGCCGCAGCGCAGCGTCGACGGACGGCGCGCGTAGCGAACCGAGCTCGCCCTGGCGAAGCGCACGGTCGATGCTGTGCCACCGGGGAATGATCCGGCGCGAAGTCTCTCGGCCGAAGGCGGTCACGGCCGGGTGGCGCGCAGATGAACTTCGACTTTCCCTGCCAGGAGATCGAACGAGGCGACGTAGCGCTCGAGCGAGTACGGGTTGCCTCTGCCGGCCCGGTTGAGCGGATGGCCGCGGAGCGCAACGTCTGGATCGCAAAGCTCGCGGACACGCTGCACAAGCTCGTCGCGAACGCTGGTTGGGCAGCTCGCAGCGAACTCCTCCATCACCTCGTCGTAAGCAGCGCGGATGAAGGGCAGCACCTCCAGATAGCCGTCGCCCCACTGCCCCGGCCGGTGTTCCTTCGCGAGACAGCTCATCAGGAGGCTGGTGACGTTCTGGCCGGTGAACAGGAAGACCGCCAAGCTGCCGAGCTGGTACAGATCGCAAGCGAAGCGCCGGACACGCCAGTCAGACGACAACTCCCCGTAGAGGAGCTCCGGCGGCGCGTATGTCCAGTCGCCGGCGATCTCCTCGTTGTCCCTCGGTGATGCTGTCCCCTGAACGGACGCACATCCCAGGTCAGCGACCTTCGAGGCGATGCCGCCGAAGACGAGGACGTTTGACGGCTTGAGATCCTGGTGTGCCACCCCGTTGTCGTGCAGCTGCCGCGTTCCAGTGGCGGCGTGGTGCAGCATCCGAAGCTTCCAGGCGTCGTCGAGCTGCTCGGCCGCGTCGAGGGCATCGCGGACATCACCATCTGCGATCTCGAAGACGAGGTAGTTGACGCGCTCGACGCCTCGCGGGCCTTGGGCTTGCACCTCCCCGTGGCCGCGCGACTGGACGACCCGGCTAAGCCTCCGCGCGCCTGTCATCTCCAGGACATTCACCTCGAACAGATACGCCTGGGTCATCACCTGAAGTGCCAGGGGGATGTCATGGGCCTGCTGTAGCGCCGCCTCGATGTCGAGAGCCTTCAGGAAAGCTGGTGCGCCGTCGGGGCCGATGACCCGGTAGCTCACAGAAAAGAACCCACCGGTATGTCCGGGCTTACGGGCAAGACGCTCGGTGACGCGCCAACCTCCGGCAAGCGTCATCCCGACGAGGTTCTCCGCTGCTGAGGACGGAGGCGCAGGTTCGGGTTCGGGTTCGGGCTGGGACACCCTTTCAGGGTACGCCTCGTGTCCGTCGGCGCCGCGCGGACGTCGGCGATCAGCGCTGCCGTCTGCTGCTTTGAAAGCTCGTCGCCGGGCAGCGGCCCATCGGACGGCGTCTCGAGCCCGCGCGCCGTGCGATCGCTGACGAACCGGGTGATCAGCGCCTCGAGCGTCGCCTTCTCGTTCATTGCCGCCGGCAGCGGCAGTCCGAGCTCGGAGGCGTAGCGGAGGAAGCTGTTGACGCCGCTCGGCAGCTTGCGCTGCGTCTCGTAGAAGTGAGCGAGGATCCGCAGCTCGTCGGACGCGCGCACCGGCTCGAGGCGGCCGGGCGATGCGCACCCGGCGAGCTCGCAGGCGCCGTCCCAGCCGCGCTCTCCGCCGATCGTCTCGTTGAACGGGTTTCGGTTCAAGGCTCGCGCGGGATTTGGCTGATCGGCGGAACGCACTCCTTCGGCGTCGTGGATAAAGACGGAGTCTTCCGCGGGCTTGAGACCAATCTCTCGGCGAGCACGCTCGTATGGGAGCGCGGCGCGATTGTGATCCGAATGGAAGGCGAGTTCAACAAGAAGCAGGCCCTAGAGCTCGCCGCTTCAATCGGGTGAATGAGGGGCACGAGATCGCCAGGCGTCCCGGACGACGCAAGGCGTCGTTCATGAAGCAGCTCGGCAGCGTCGTCGCGCGAGCCCGCCGCCACACGACGTCCGTGGATCGAAGCTAGCCGACTACCTCGAAGAGGCCACGTGATGGTGCGCTGGGACGCCACAGCCCGCGGCGAGCTGGCCTTTTCGATCGAGGAGGGCGGCGCCAACGAGGGCGACCCCTAGGCCGAACGCGACCTCGAGCTCGTCCAGGATCTGATCGGCGCGTGGGAGAGCGCACCGGGGTCGAGCTCCGGCCGAGCGCGGAGCCGCCCGCGTTCCTCGAGCGAAGCCCCAGCGGGCGCTTTGGCCTCTCGATCACCGCGCGGGATCGTGTGAGTGGGTCGAGACCGGGCCGCCTGTGCCAGCGAGCGTGCTGACGCATGGGCTCAGCGCGCGCTCGTCGCTGGCGGGCGCGCTCGTCGAGAACAGCGAAACGGACGCGAATGGCTTCGGCAGTCGTCGCCCTCCGCCGGCTTCCGATCCGGACGCCGACACGCGACCCCGGCAATTCGTAAGACGGCCGCCGGTTCCCTTCGTACTGTCGCTCGATGACCCAACAACTCGTCCGAGCCGAGCCGTGTCTTCGTCACCGCCGGCGTTTCCAATCGACGTCTTCGGCATCGCTGGCCGTCCGGCGCGGCGTGACGAGCGGCCACCGCGCGCCGCACCCGCAGCCCCGACAGCCGGGAGACGACGGATGAAGCTCGTCCTGACCGAGACCGCGGGCCGCGGCAACGTGGTCGTGACACTGTCTCGCCGCAACCTGCTCGCCCTCCTGCACAAGCTCGACTTGGACGGCAGTGCCCGCACGATCACCAGCCGGCACGCCTACCGCTGCCTGGACGGACGAACCCAGCTCGTCGACGATCTGCTGCTGATCGTGCGAAGCGAAAACGACGACGAGCACTACGGCGGTCGGCTCTTCCCACCTGGCGTCATGCATCCCGACACTGAGGCCTTCATCTCCGGCTCGCGCGGGTAGCCGTGCCGCCAGCCGTGCTTCCAGCGCATGAGCTGGCGCTCGGATCTAGCATTGCGTCGACCGCATCAAGAAGCCGCCACGGGACTGGTCACTTGACTTCCGCCGAGGGACCGTTGATGCTCGTCCGGGAGCGCTATCAAGTGTCGCGAAGGCGACGGAACAATGACCTGACACGCCTCGATGAGCACGCCTGACCCCGCC
>Ga0136632_10000757_pt1 | contig 10077 bp, 8 predicted proteins | sample AntDrymUQ6112106_2_FD_104670 | JGI IMG/M metagenome (GOLD analysis project Ga0136632, IMG submission 104670) | Polar desert sand microbial communities from Dry Valleys, Antarctica - metaG UQ611 (21.06) | ecosystem: Environmental > Terrestrial > Soil > Desert | place: Antarctica: Dry Valley...
ATGCTCCCCATGCCGCGGGGCATCGCTGCAGACGGATGGGTTGCGACTGGTGAGATCTTTGGGTTGTTGCAAAGCGCTGGGCTGCCGGTCGTGCCACACCGAATCGTAGAAAACGTGCAAGAAGCCGTCGCGACGGCCACTGCGCTTGGGTTCCCCGTGGTTGTCAAAGGAATTCGAGCTGGATTGGTGCACAAATCCAAGGCCGGCGCGGTCGTCTTGAACATATCCGACCAAGACGCACTCGCCGAAACGCTCCTTCGGCTGGAACGCGACTTAGGGCCTGGCTCCTACCTGATCCAGGCGCAGGTCAGTGCGGGTAGCGAGTGGCTGCTAGGGGCGATCCAAGACCTGGATTACGGTCCCGTGGTCCTCTTTGGACCCGGGGGTGTCTGGGCCGAGGCGCTTAGCGACGTGACCATGCGCGTGGCTCCCTTCGGGGAGGACGAAGCATTGAGCATGATCACGGCTATTCGTTGCCCGTTGTTTCTTGATGGTCTGGGGTTATCCACGCCGGTCGATCGCCAGGCGCTCGCGAGCTTACTCGCGAAGCTGTCTTTCTGGGTCTCGTCCGTGCCTTGGTTGAGGGACCTAGACCTCAATCCCGTCATTTTCAATGAGCATGGCTTTCACGTGGTCGACGTCAGAATGCGCGTGGCGATGGGGCGCTCGATCGGCTAATCGGGAGGCAGCATCATGCATCTTGTAATCGTGGGCGGCGTTGCCGCGGGAGCCAAGGCGGCTGCAAGGGCGCGCCGTTTCAATCAAGCGATCGGGATCACTCTTTATCAACAGGAGGTCGAGATCTCTTATACGGCCTGCGGGCAGCCGTATTATCTCAGTGGCCTAGTCGCTACCCGCAATGCGCTGATCATACGTAGCCCCGCTGAATTTGCGGCGGAAGGGATCACGGTACGGGTGCGGCACCGTGTCACGGACTTGAACACTCGGGATCGGGTGCTCGAGGTCGAAGACCTTGATCACGGCACTCGCGAGGCTGTGAGTTACGATCGCCTGATCCTTGCGACCGGGGCGCGCCCTGTGGTACCCGCTATTAACGGGATCGATCTGGACGGTGTAGTCGCTCTGCGTACGATGGAGGATCTGGATCGATTCGCATCGACGCTCGGACGATTGAAACCAAAAAGAGCGGTCATCGTTGGAGGTGGATATATCGGTCTAGAGGTCGCAGAGAGCCTACATGCATTGGGTATGACGCTGACTTTGGTTGACAAGTTGGATCGGATTTTTCCAAGGCTCGATCCGGAGCTGAGTCAGCGGATCCACGATTATCTAATTTCGAGAGGGGTGAGTATCGTACTTGGCGAGGGCATAGCCGAGATCGTGGGGGAAACCGGGCGGGTCGCTGCCGTCATCACGGAATCGGGTCGGCAGGTGCCGACCGATCTGGTGGCCCTTGGCATCGGCATCCGCCCAAACGTTGAATTGGCAGCGAAGGGTCATATCCGTCTCGGGTCGACCGGTGCGATTGCCGTAGACACGCGGATGGAGACCAACATACCGGGAGTATTTGCTGCCGGCGATTGTGTTGAGAGCTTTAATCGCTTGACGGGATCGCCGGCATGGGGACCGCTCGGCGATATCGCAAATCTCCAGGGGCGCGTCGCTGGGGAGAATGCAGCCGGCGGGAATGCGCGGTTTCCAGGGATCTTGGGGACGGCTATTGTTAAAACCTTTGAGCTCAATGCGGCTTTAACGGGGCTCAGCGAGGCCGCTGCCCGGGAGGCTGGGTTTGAACCGATCACCGCGATCATTACGGCGAGAGATAAGGCGCGTTACTATCCGAGCGCTCGCGAGGTTACACTGAAGCTCGTGGCCGAATCCCCGAGCGGGCGCTTATTGGGTGCCCAGGCTGTCGGACAGGGTTCCGTGGACAAAATAATAGACATCGCCGCAACAGCATTACTTGGAAATCTCACATGCCATGACCTAGAAAACGCTGACCTTGCTTACGCACCGCCGTTCAGCCCAGTCCTCTCACCTATTATTGTAGGAGCTAGCGTTCTGAGTAAAAAACTAGGCTCTGTCACCTTGTCCGAGGTGAGATAAAAAACCTGTTGAGGTTGATTTGGGTAGGCCGCTTAGCTGCGCTTGGCCCGATGGTCGATGAGGGAAAGGAGATCGTCATCAGGGCGTTACCCGTGTACCATATCTTTGCCCTGACGGTTAACTGCTTTGGCTTTTTAGATGGTGGTGGCCCCATGTGAGGGGTGTCTCATAAGCTGCCAAAACATGTGGAGTTCCTCGACAGCTTACCCAAATCGAGCGTTAGCAAGATCCTGCGCCGACAATTGCGTGGACGATGCTGAACGGCACGACTTTACTTCGGCTTAAAGAGAGGCCCCGGCGGATGAGTCAAGCGTTTTGGACCAGTACCAGCAAATACGGGATCGGACACAAGGCGAGCCGGAGAGACCAATCGGTGGCACCGGGTTGTCTGGTGGTTTTCGTGCACGGGATGTTCGGCGATTGCAGCCGAACATGGGGCAGTGTTCCCGAATGGACCCTGGAGAGTGGCGGTACCGACGTGGATGTGATCTCTTTCGCCTACCCTTCTCAGATCTGGCAGCGCTCCAGCATTCCTTTAGCTGCAGAGGATTTGCGGACCTGGTTGGAGACGGAGTTTTGTAACCACCGCCACCTTTTGTTTGTGACCCACAGCACTGGGGGTCTCATCGTCAAGCAAATGCTAAGGCAGGCTTATGGTGAGCTTAAGGCCGAGCTCGACAACCGCGTTTTTGACATCTCCTCTTCGCTGTGGTTTCGAACCCGTCATGTGATCAATATCGCCGTGCCACATTCGGGCGGTTCGCCCTTCATCACCGCCTTTGCCAAGGTTGCATATTATTCGGTTTTTCCATTGATGGCGCCTGTTTTGAAACTGGCTAGGTTCGTGACTCAGGGCCGAAAGGATTGGGGCCGGAACGATATCCTCGTCACGCTGCGCTGGCAGAACCCATGGTTATTGGAGCTGGAGAACGAGTTTCTCGAGCAGCAGAAGCGCTCGAACAACGACGATATTCCGCACCCCATGGTGCATGATATTTATGCGAAATCGGATCTCTCGGTACCCATCGCCGCAGACACCGATCAGCGCGATCTCTACTTCCGCGGGACACATAAATCGGTGAAGGTCCCGACGCAGTCTGGCGATCCCGTGGTGGCGATCGTGGCGCAGTTCGTGGGTCGCTATGCAGAAGGTGTCGCGCTTACCGTGACTGACATTACTTTAGGCCGCATCGCCGAGGTCAACAAAGTGACCTCGATAGAAACCTTGATCGGTCAGGACGATGGTGGGGCGCAGCACAATAATCGGGCACCGAGCCTGACGGCTGCATTTTCGGGTACTCAGGCCGAGATCCGCGATGCGGTTGTCGCTGCAATACATTCTGGCAGTGAAAGACCGAGGCAGATGGTCATTACCGGGCCCGCCGGTGTCGGCAAATCATTCGTGGCGCGCATGATCGCCTGGCGCTTAGGGCGCGATTATCTCGCAGCGGCGCAAGCCAATCGTCCTTTGCCCTTATTTATTCCCCTGCAACAAGTCACCTTGACGGAGTTCGCCAACGACCTTGACTTGTGGAGCGTGCTTTGGCGTTGGTGGATCAACTGGGCGTACAGCTTGTATCCGCTGCCCGAATGCAACATGGACTGGTTGGAGGACAGGTTTCGCAAAACACCCGTTGCCGTAGTCCTCGACGGTTTGGATGATTTTCTGGTCAATCACCCGACAATCGGTTTGTCGACGGTGATAGCGGTGCTCCGCCAGGCTGCAAACCGTTATAGGAGCAATTCGCGTCTGTCCTTTATCGTGGCGATCCGAGCGGGCTTTCCAGGATTACAACGCTTGGCGCCTGATCCCAAAAATGTCTTTGAGGTGATGCGCCTGTCCGAACTTCAAGCCGAGCGATTTTTCCCCGCGTGCAAGGCTTGGTTACACCATGTCAAGGATCGGGAACTGGTCAATCTCATTCTGACGCCCCTGATTCTGTCCAACTATGAACCGGAACTGGGTAGCGTACTCGCTACGGGCGCATTGACGAGCTCATCGATCCTGAGTGAAACGATACGCACGTTTCTGCGGCGCAGCAATCTAGTTGGGATGCGGAGCGGAAACGCTCAGGTTGAAATCGATCACCTGCTATGGGGCCTGGTGCTTGTTGCGTGGCTCTTTTTTTACAGATCACGCGGAGAGATCAGCATCGCCGTGCTGCAGCAAGAGGCCCGTGATGTGCGCCACCAGTGGGAAGCTTTTCTTGAAAAACCGACGATGGAATCCGACACCAGAGACATCATTATGGGATTTCGTTTGGTCGACGATCCGGAAACTTGCAACGCGTTGTTACAACGAACCGTGTTCATTGCTACGGGGCCCGAAAAAGTCCGCTTTTCCCACCGCCATTGGCAGGAATTTCTCGTCGCCCAGTATTTCGCTTTGTGCCTGGAATGGGGCAATGTAGAAGATTTCGGCATTACCTGTTTCAACTCCCATATCTATCGTATGGCAGGTGAATTGTTTCAGGGGCAGAGCATCACCGAACAGCGAATGCAAGCCGTGCTCGAGTCGTGGAAGCGATGGAGAAACACCCACGTTACGGCGAACCTCATCGCATTTCTGTCATGGACTCAAACCGCTATCGAGGCCCGGGCTATACAGCTGCTGCTCAACGAATTGCCGAATTTCGAAGCCCTGTCTCGGGTGCTCCTCATCGCCGGCCTGGGTTATAGGATATTGGTGGACCATGAGGGGGATCATGCACGGGTGGACCTGCGGCGTGCCTTTATTCCGAAGGTGCGGGAGTTTTCAAATCCGGCCACGGCGCCCGTGGACGACCCGGTCGCTTCCAGCCTCGCTTGGTGCTATCAAAAGGCCTTCGCTGAGCAGTTCGGGATCTCCCAACCGGAAACGCTTTGGCCGGCCATAGGATTCGAAGATGCGGAGACCAGCAAAGCGCTTCCCATGATCTGTACGGTGAAGGACGGTGAACTGATATTAGACGCCCGCTCCAGATCGCTGCAACTCGCGTTTTTATTGCCCATTCTCGACGCCCACACCGACTCGAACCTAACCATTCGTGCACTGCATAATCTTTACTATCTCGTGGTAGCGAGAAAACACGGGGTTCATGTTCTGGAACTCACTCAGGAGTTGCCCCACATCCTGGCTTCGGGAGGTGAATTTGAAAAACTTATCCAATCTTTCACCCTGGTACCTGAAGCATTAAAACTCTATAAAACATGCCAGGCGACACACCGCCTCCTCGAACTCGCTGCGATTTAGAAAAACCGACATTGAAGGAACTGGCCGTTCGGATGCGCGCATCGGCGTCTACATGCAAACGCTTTGGCGTCCCCGCCTCCCAGCGACGCCGCCTATGCAGGCTCTTCGAAGATGCGCGACGATCTGGGCCCGAAGCGCTGTGGGTCTACGGAGGCACCCCGGTTGCAGGCAAATCGACATGTTTCAGGGGCGCATATTGGATAACTTGGATAAACAACTCGTTGGCCTCGTCACGACCGGCACATAGTGTCTGTCGTGACGAGGCCAGGAACAATATCTCCCCATCGTCGCCATCTGCGTAGCTTGCTTCCAACTCGGCTTCCGTCGAAAACTCCTTGCGGCGCCTCCGGGCATCAGCACGAGCCTCAATAGAAGCCATGATCTGGTTCTCACGCTCTTCACCAATCGCTACCCCGATCATGCGAAGTTCAGTCACGGCACATAGCGGGTCCGCCGCGAACCACTTGCCATAGTCCTTGATAATATCATTCCCTGCGTAATGCTTTACCCAGCGGGTCGCCTTTGCAGATTGAAACCCGCCTCACGCGCCATTCGCTTTCGCCGTGGACCTCGCTGGTGACTTTAATTTCCCGGTATGGTGGATCACCGACGCCAAAGTGTCCCGACCCATCATCGCGGCACGCAGTCGAGAGCCTGGGCGAGGTCGTCTTGGATATCGGCCAGATTCTCCAGGCCGGCCGACAGGCGGATCAACCCGTCTTCGATGCCGTGCCGCGCGCGCTCCTCCGGCGTGTAGGTTGCGTGGGTCATGCTAGCCGGGTGCTGGATCAGCGTTTCGGCATCGCCCAAGCTGACCGCACGGGTCACGAGCTTCAGGCGGTTCATTAGATCTAGGCCGGCGCGCTGGCCGCCGACCAGCTCGAAGGACACGAGCCCGCCGCCGTTGGCCATCTGCCGCCGCGCGAGATCGTAGCTTGGAGACGAAGGTAGGCCCGGATAGTGGACGCGGCTGACTGCGGGATGTGCTTCCAGGAACCGGACGATGGCATCGGCCGTTTCCGTATGCCGGGCCATGCGGATCTCGAGCGTCTTCAACCCACGCAGGATTAGGAATGCAGCCAGCGGGGACAGCGTTGCCCCCGTCAGATAGCGCAGGCCGTGCATCCGCACTTGTTGGACGATTGATTTGGGGCCACCGAGGACGCCGCCGAGGAGGTCTCCGTGACCGCCCAGATACTTGGTGGCAGAATGGACGACGAGATCGGCGCCGAGCGCGATCGGTTGCTGTAGCACCGGTGTCGCGTAGGTGTTGTCGACGACGCTCAGCGCCCCGGCGGCGCGCGCCAGGTGCGAGATGCGGGCGATGTCGATGATCCGCAGGTTCGGATTGGCCGGTGTCTCGAAGAAGACGAGCTTGGTCTTCCTCGACAGGGCGCGCTCGACCGTATCTGGGTCCGTAAAGTCGAGAGGGACAACTTCGATGCCGAACTTCTCCAGCCCGCGCGTGAAGAAGGCATAGGTATTACCATAGAGAATTCGATCGATGATGACGCGGTCGCCCGCCTGCAGCAGTGCCCACATAGTGCTGCTGATCGCAGCCATGCCGGAGGCAAGCGCAAGTCCCGCCTCAGCGCCTTCGAGATCGGCGATTCGCTGCTCGAGTAGCCCCTGCGTCGGGTTCTTCGTGCGGCCGTAAACGTACCCCTCGCGCTCGCCCTGGAAGATCTGGCCGCCTGCTTCCGCCGATTCGAAGGCGTAGGTCGAAGTCATGTAGATCGGCGGCGTCAGCGCCCCTTTATGGTCAGCCGGGTCGTTGCCGAAATGGATAGCACGGGTCGAAATGCCCTGCCGGCGGTTCGATTGGTCGGTATCGTTGCTCAATCTGCGCTCCTGGCCCTGCGGGTTCGTCGATGGATGATCCCCTTTAGCAAAAAACTCGTCCGTGTACTACCCTGTGTCGCGATAACAATAGTGCACCAAACCGCGGTCGTTCACTCCTCTGCTTCGCAAGCACACTTTCGTCGCTCATGCTGGAAGCGGCGCTGGCATGTCGTCATGGAACAATCCTGCCATCCGCATAAAGAAAGAATTCTCGGACTGTCCAATTGGACGCTGACGCCTAGTTTATCCTACCCCGACGCTGTAGATGCCCGAATGGAGAAAGTTTAGGGGGCATTGGCCAATTCATAGTGAGCGCGGGGTGATGCTGATGATGGGTGGAATTCCGACGTTGACTACTGTAGTAAGGATCGACATAGTTCGCTACCAGCAACTCGCGCAAACCGACGCCTGAGCTCGCCATCAATGACGCCAGTGCCGGTTCTGATTTCAGCGAAGATCTCCAATGGCCGATTAGCGACTGGACAGAAAGGACCCCATTGCTGCCATTCGACGTCGACAAAAAGGTGACGTCCATGAAGTGCGGACTGCGGTCGCGGGTATCCACCGAATGCCCACCAGAACGAATGCCTGATGAAAACCTGCGCGAAGCCGACCCGTATTTAGTTCGATGTGCGTTGCATCCGCGCCCGCGTACAGCGTCGGCCCGGTACCGTTGCTCGGAATACCGAAGTTGGGATTAGACAGAAACGTCCGCGAACCATAATCCCCCAGTTGAAATAAATCGAACGCGACAACCCCCCATCAGTCCGGCGAAGCGTTAAGATGCTTTTCACCTATCGGTAGCCACCCAGATTCGTCCACCGGCAAGGCACGCCATGAGATATGCGCTGAGTGCACTGATCGCGACGATCGTTGCCCTGTTGTTGGCTGCGGGCGCTTGGGGTGCCGATGACGTGGCGACTCGGTTGTCCGAGAAGCTCGGCCGCGTGCTCTTCAAGACCTCGTGCTCGCCGGAGGCGCAGAAGCAGTTCGAACGCGCTTTGGCGATGCTGCACTCATTCTTCTACCCGGAAACGGTGAAGGCGTTCTCGGCGATCCCGCAGACGGACCCGAGCTGCTCCATCGCCTACTGGGCATTGCCGTCAGCATACGGCCTAACCCCCTGGTCGGCCCGTTTGACGCCGCCACGCTGAAGCGCGGGCTAGAGGCGGTCGAGAAGGGCAAGGCGATCGGCGCCAAGACCCAGCGCGAGCGCGACTGGTTGGCGGCCATCGAGGAGTTCTACAAAGACAATGAAAAGGTCGACCAGGACACGCGCCCGAAGAACTACGAGAAGGCGATGGAGGTGCTCGTCCAAAAGTATCCCCACGACGTCGAGGCCAAGATCTTCTACGCGCTGGCGTTGAACGAGACGTTCGACCACAGCAGTATGGACAACCTGCTCAGGGCCATCAAGATCCTGGAGCCGATCGACAAGAAGTATCCGGATCACCCCGGCGTCACGCATTACTTGATCCACAGCTACGACTTCCCACCGCTGGCCAAGCGTGGCATTCCGGCTGCCGACAAGTACGCCAAAGTCGCGCATCGGTGCCGCACGCGCAGCATATGCCCTCGCACATTTACTCGATGGTGGGGATGTGGGAGTCCTCGATCGCGTCGAACCGGCGGGCGATCGCTGCCTCAAAGGACTACGCCGTCAAGAGCCACCTCGACGGCACGCTGGCTGGCGTTCCCCACGCGTATGACTTTATGGCGTACGCCTACCTCCAGCTCGGCCAGGACAACAAGGCCAAGGCGCTCATCGACGATGCGACCGGGATCAAAAAGGTCGTCGGACCACGCCTCGTCGGAGCGACGGGGCAGGCAGCAGTCCAGGCTCGCTACATGCTTGAGCGGCAGGACTGGCACGGCGCCGCTCAGCTCAAACCGCTCGGCACCGACATCCAGCCCGCGGAAGCCATCACGCACTTGGCGCGGGCGCTCGGCGCCGCGCGCTCGAGCGATTTCACCGCCGCCCAGGCCGACATCGCTACCCTGAAGGATCTGCGCGGCGCGTTGGAGAAGAATAAGCAGGGCTACTGGGCCCGGCAGGTCGAGATCCAGATCCTTGCCGCGCAGGCGTGGGTCGCGCAGGGTCAGAACGATCGCGCGGAGGGGCTCCGGTTGATGCGGGTGGCCGCCGATCTGGAGGACGCCAGCAAGAAGCATGTGGCGATGGAGAATCGCCTCTATCCCATGCGGGAGCTGCTGGGCGACCTGCTGATGGCCAACGACCAGGCACCGGGGGCGCTAAGGGAGTACGAGAAGTCGCTACAGAACGCGCCCATGCGCTTGCGCGGATTCTATGGCGCCGCCAAGGCTGCCGACGCGACGGGTGACAAGAAAAAAGCGGAGGAGTACCGCAGCTCGCGCACCTCACCAAAGGTGCGGACGGCGACCGTCCCGAGCTGCGTGAGGTGCGACAGCGGCTGGTGAAGCAGTGACGACGGGTGAGGGTGGACGGGGCACTCGCTATCGCGGCGAGCTCCAGCTGCGTCGGGCGCAGCGGACTCGTGATGGTATTTGGCGGGGTCAGTCGTTTTCTCCTGCTGACGGCCGCTCCTTGGCCGCAGGTTGTCCATCGGGCGGATAACGACCGAGAGCTGTGTGAAAACACAATGTAACGTTACAGCGAACCCTAAACGCGTCAATGGGACGGTCTCGGCGCACGCTATCGTGCCGACAAAGTGCAGCATGGAACCGGTCGTGAGGTTCCCGCTTACGCTCTCACTAAGTCATCGAATTTAGCTCCCGCAGTAGACACTCGGCAATGTATGCGCCATGGTAACGCAACCGCTACCTAAGAAGGCCTCATAGGTAGGATCTTTAAACTTATTGAAAAATAAGGGGAACTTAAAGTGCTCCACCCGATCTGATCGTTTAATGAGTAGTACAACCAAGCGATCAGGAGGTTTCGGATGGAGCGCAAACAC